>Ga0335074_10000174_pt1 | contig 103281 bp, 87 predicted proteins | sample Lox_Sample_23_FD_206715 | JGI IMG/M metagenome (GOLD analysis project Ga0335074, IMG submission 206715) | Soil microbial communities from Loxahatchee National Wildlife Refuge, Florida, United States - Lox_Sample_2.3 | ecosystem: Environmental > Terrestrial > Soil > Wetlands | place: USA... | reverse complement strand
GTGCAACGCCTTCCCCACCTGTTCCATCTCTTTCTCGAGACGGGAATACTCAAAGCGCAGGGAAGAGACTACCTTATTCAGGTTGGTCATTTATTACCCCCTCTATAGCAACCAGCCTAACATGCGACGAAGCCGGGAAGTAAGAAGTATTAGAAAAGTTTGGCGGTTACTGCGGCTTGGCTTCTACAAATAAGAATCCTTCTATGCCCTTCGGGTCGTCGATCTCGCGGTTGAAAACGATCTCGCGGCGCGAGTCGGAGTAACGCGTATCCCACAGAAGAAATTTATGGATGACGGGCGACGTCGACTTGCCGGTATCGGGGTGGTAGTTGGTGATCCAGAGATAGATCAGTCCATGGAGGACGTATAGATGAGAGTTCCACTCCATGAGTTTTCACCCTTTGTCCTCCCCCTACTCCTTCAAGGTTCTCTTTTTGGGTATTCAAGTCTGCGTCATCAAGATGTGCTCCCAATATCCTACTGCGGAAAGAATCCAGGGTTTTGGAGGCTGAAAAACCAAAAAGCAACTGCTCGCCCTTTTCCATCGCCCGCCGGACAATTTTCGTAGACCCAGATGCCTGGAAAGGTCTTAACGAGATGGTCCAAGGCCTGGGAAAGGGTCAGGTTATCCATCGATCCCGAAATGTGGGGCGTGTCGACTGGAATCTGGCTTCTAGACTGAGTGCCAGCCATCCCAACAAAGGGTATTTGGATGTTGTGTGCTTTCGCGAAACCCAATATCTCGGGGGCCTTCAGAATGACGTAATAAAGAGCATGGCTCGCCTCATACGCAGCATACCGCAACGGCACCCCGTTCTTCTCAAATGAAACGTGGCTGATCTTCACATCCAATAACTCCGTCGAAGTGCCACTTTCCTTGATGCGGATAGTTCCGTCGGGATCTTGACTGATGTACATGGCCGGATCATCCGAAAATGTTTCACGAGCCACCTGCAAGGGAGAGCCTTCACTCGACGAAGGCACTCGCAAGTGCGGAATGTCCCCAGGGAATCCCGGACAGTGACCCGAAAACTCGAGGGACCCAGATACTCCTGATCGGTCGAGGGCCTGAAGGAGCGGTCGCAACGGCGTGGTAAATCCCGGGACTGTAGTTGGTGCTGTTTGTGCGCACGCCCAGATCGTGACGCTCATGAAGATGGCGAATGCAAGCGGTCGATGCAACATAGTAACGTATGCCACCAAAGATAGCAGGTTGCGCACTTCGATCTCTTGATCCGGGCCAGAAAGTTGATTTGGGGCCTGCTCAGACTTCTGCCCGGAATCCTGCCCATGAACGAGGCAGCCAAGGGCCAGGCAAACCAGTTTCATCAGCATCCGATCGTAAGAACGAAGCTTGGTCACGCATCTGCCTCCGCCGAAGCTATTGCGGTGCGACCGTCAGCAACAATATTCCTCGAACTTTGTCCCAGTCGTCGGTATCGCGGTTGAAAGTAACTTCCCGCCGCGAACCGGAATACCGCGGGTCGACAAGAAAGAGCCTGTGAATCATGAGCGCGCTGCTGCCGTCGTCATTCCCAACTTCGTCGAATACAGCTCCGTAGAGAACATAGAGATGAGAGTTCCACACCGTGAGCATGGCGTGTTTGTCCCGCAACGCGCCGACGATCCGCAGGGAGATATCGATCGAAGGCGCAGGCCCAACAAAGTCTGGCGTGATGACGATGCGGCGGTTGTCGCCCAACGTCCACTTGCCCTGGATTTTGGAAGCAACTTCCCTCAAAGATAAAGGGTCGGCGGCCAGGACGCTGTCTTCCAGAGCTGAGTCTTTCCCGCAACAGATGCTGGGATCGTGGAATACGATGTCGAGGGAAGTCAGCAGTACGTCTGAAAGGTCATGCGAACGGGCCGTCAGTGCAGGTAACTGCGGGACGCGGACTTCCTCATTGGGATGATAAATTTTCCAGCCGCCAGTTTCCTGGCCGAAGGCGAAGCAGGAAGCCAGAACCAGCAGCAGACAAGCGCAGCCACGGAGCTTGGTCACAGCCGCCTCCGGCGACATATCAATTGTAGATCGTGGAAGAATCGTTCTTAGTGGTCTTTGCGAAACTTTACATCTAGACGGACAAGGCCTTTCGCTCAGCCGACAGTTGTCAGAAATTTCGGAGCCTGCCGTGCCTTGGTTGCCTGCTCGAACGAGTACGCCAACTTAATCAAGGTGGGCTCGCTCCAGGCCCGGCCGAAAAAGGAAATCCCCACTGGCAGCCCGAAGACATAACCTGCAGTCACATTGATATTGGGATATCCCGCGACCGCTGCCGCATTCGAACTGCCTCCGGCGACGTGGTCACCGTTGACAAGGTCGGTGAGCCAAGCCGGACCACCGGTGGGAGCCACGATGGCGTCAAGATGATTTTTGTCCATGAGCGCGTCAATGCCTTCGACGCGCGCTAACTGGTGATTCTTGGCCAGCGCGTCGACATATTCTCTCTCGGTAAGTGGTCCCTTGGCTTCCGCCTTGAGGAATAAGTCCTGCCCGAAGTAGGGCATCTCTTTCTCGCGATTGCGCTCGTTGAACTCAATGATTTCTTTCAACGTGTGCACCGGAGCATCGGGCCCGAGGCGCGCAAGATAGGCATTCAGATCCGCCTTCAGTTCATACATGAAGACCAGTAACTCGCTCTCGTCAAATTTGCCAAACGTCGCTATGTCGGCGGGATCGACCAGCGTTGCGCCCTGCCTCTTCATGACATCGAGCGACTGTTCCATCAATGCGTCCACGGCGTCGTTGAACCCGAAATATTTTCGAGCCACGCCAATGCGCGCGCCTTTTAACCCGTTCGGATCGCAATACTGCACATAATCGGTTTGGGCCTTGCCCGTGCTCGCCGCCGTAGCCGCGTCATCCGGATCAACCCCGGTCAACGCGCCTAGCAGGATGGCTGCATCCCGCAGCGTGCGGCACATCGGTCCAGCGCCATCCTGACTGTGAGAAATCGGGATGATGCCAGCGCGACTCACCAAGCCCACCGTCGGCTTGATTCCGGCCAAGCCGTTCGACGACGATGGACACACGATCGAGCCATCGGTCTCGGTGCCAATTCCCACGGCGGCAAGATTCGCCGAAATGCCCGCGCCGGTTCCGGAACTCGACCCGCAAGGGTTGCGATCGAGCGCGTAAGGATTCTTGGTGAGCCCGCCGCGGCCGCTCCAGCCGCTCGTCGAGTGACTGCAGCGAATGTTTGCCCACTCGCTGAGATTGGTCTTACCCAAAATCACCGCGCCCGCCGCCCGCAGCCGTTGCGCGACAAAAGAATCTTTCGGCGGCTTCGACCCCACCAGCGCCAGCGATCCCGCGGTCGTCATCATGCGATCCGCGGTGTCGATGTTGTCCTTGATCAGCACCGGAATGCCGTGCAGCGGCCCGCGCGGGCCTTTAGCCCTGCGCTCCTGGTCGAGCGCTGCTGCAATAGATAGTGCATCGGGATTGAGTTCGATGATCGCATTCACCGCCGGGCCAGCCTTATCGATCTCGGCAATTCGCGCCGAGTATCTTTCTACCAGCGAGCGCGCCGTGAACCTGCCGGAACTCATCCCCTCTTGTAGATCGGCAATCGTGATTTCGTCCAGTTCGGAGGGCTTAACTTCAGGCCTAGCCGGTGCGCATGGCGAACTAACTTCCCGCCCCGCCGCTAGCGCAGGATATATCGCAACCGCCGCCCCAGCGGTGAGAGTTTTTGCAAAAAGGAACGCCGCGAGGATCCAGAACCGGATGAGCCCATGAGTCTCCCAGAACTTCAACGACTGAGCACTTGGTCTTAATCAGGCCGACCATTTAACCACGAATCGCCGCAAGAGTTCACCCGTTGGGAGGGAAGAGAATTTCCTGCACTGACAAACTGTCGTGCGGTTGTAGCTTCCAGCCCCAGAGTGGTAAGCTACCAGCGGCGAGCGGGAGTAGTTCAGCGGTAGAACGCCAGCTTCCCAAGCTGGATGTCGCCGGTTCGATCCCGGTCTCCCGCTCCATCGTTTTTGGTTGCTCTGATTCTTCGTTCCGGACCGCTGTCCTCCCACCTTTGCTTCTTCTTCGCATATCGGCGGGTCGTTCCACAAGCATTCTGGAGCCTCAGCCGTCCCCGCCATCTCCCGCCGTTACTTTGGTTTAGAAGGAATCGCAAATCGGTGATTGAGATCACGAAGAAACGTGACGTGCGCCCTTTGCTCAGGTGATGTCTTGAACGAAGATGTCGATGGAGATTACGGAGATGTGGGCCTGTCCGGCCACATCCCCTGGCACGCCGGACGAAACTTCGGCGGAGACATCAGGGAGGGCTCCCATGAGCGTAATCGAAATCCACGACAGCAAAATTCAGGAACCGGAAACTCAGAAACCCGAACTCCAAAAGCCGGTCACTCGGGAAAAAGCGGCAGTACTCCGGGAAGCGGCGGCCCGAGAGGTCGCAGCGTCCCTGCCAGGTGTCGAGATCGTCTGGGGACTTCCCGCAACGCCCAGGGCGTTGTTCTCCGACAGCCTCCTCGAATTCGGCGGACAACGGAAACGCAAGCTCTTTGCGACCACTACCTCCTTCATTTTCAACATCCTGGTGATTGTCCTCATGCTGCTGATCCCGCTGGCGTTCACCGAACAGTTGCCCACCGCACAATTGCTGACGTTCCTGGTCGCGCCCCCACCGCCTCCGCCACCACCCCCTCCCGCGGCGGCGGCGCAGGCCCAGCAGATCGTGCGGCAGATCCAGACCGACATGCTCTCCACCGGAGAATTGCGCACGCCGTCAAGGATTCCAAGCAAGATTCAAATGATTAAGGAAGAAGAAGCTCCACCCCCGGTTTTCGCCGGCGGTGGCGTGGTGGGAGGCGTTCCAGGAGGCGTTCCGGGCGGACAGCTGGGGGGCGTGATTGGCGGCATCATTAGTGCCACCTCCAGTCTCGCGAACGTGCCCAAACTTTCCGTGGTTACGCCGCAGCGCATTCGCGTTTCCCAGGGAGTTACGAAGGGGCTTTGCATCCATCGCGTCGACCCGATCTATCCCGTGCTGGCCAAAGAGGCGCGAGTGCAGGGTGACGTCGTGCTGCAGGCAATCATCGACGTCAACGGCAATATCACAAACCTGCAACTGATAAGCGGCCATCCCATGCTGGTGCCGTCGGCGATCGCGGCCGTCAAAGAATGGCGTTACAAGCCGTACTTGTTAAACGGAAACCCCGTCGAGGTGGAGACGACGATTACCGTAATCTTCGCCCTTAGCCAGTGAACCACGCGCAGGCCCAGGGCGCTTAGGAGTGTGATCATGGCCGCAGAATATACATTTCGCGTTTCGGCCTGGTGGACCTCAGGCCGCACTGGACTGGCGAAGTGCGAGTCCTCCCCGAACACGATCCACTTCTCCGAGGCTGCCGAATTGGGTGGTTTGCAAGGCCGCTGGACCCCCGAGCAGCTTCTGCTCTGCGCGCTGGCCGGCTGCTTCACCACCACGTTCCACGACGTGGCCCGCGGCGCCAAATTCGAATTTACCGATCTTGAGGTCGAGATTGAGGGTTCCGTACGCCGCAGCCGCACAGCGGGCTGCAATTTCACCGAAATCCTGATCCGGCCCCGCTTGACGGTGCAATCTGAAGAGCAGCGCGAAGCCGGACTCGCCCTGCTGCGCCGCGCGAAAACTCTCTGCATGATTTCGCGGGCCATCACCACTCCGCAGACGATCGAGCCCTGGGTGGAAACCGGCAAGGTGCCGGTCGAGGGCTGGAGCACGCAAGATGCTGAGCTGAAAATGGGAGTGTAGGGCAGCCCAGCACGATGGGAGGTAATTATGATGTTCTCTTACAGGCTCGTGCGACTGATCGAAACGCACGCCGACGAACTGGCTCAAAGCCTCGAAAGAAAAGTTCGGGACACTCCTCAGGTCAGCAGCTTTCACTCGATTCCCAGCCATGAGTTGAGAGGGCGCGTCTACGAAATCTACCGTCACCTGGGAGAATGGCTACTGGGCAAAAACGAAGAAGACATCGAAAGCCGTTATCGCGAAATCGGTGCGCGGCGGGCGCGGCAGCAGGTTCGGCTCAGCGAAGTGGTTCAGGCCATCGTCCTGACCAAGGAAAATCTCTGGGATTTCCTGAAGAGCGAAGCGGTCATGGACCGGGCTGTCGAAATTCTGGGCGAACTGGAACTGCTGCAAATGCTGGAGATGTTCTTCGATCACGCCATCTATTATGCTGCCGTGGGGTATGAGCAGGAGGTCGCTCGTGGGGTGCCGGCGCAAGCGCAGGAGGCGCTCCGGGCCAGCTGACAGCCGGGCTGCCGGCTGCCGCTAAAGGGGAAGATGTCGATGCCGTGGGAAACGAATTACAAGCGAAGGCTGAAAACTGCCGACGAGGCGCTGGCCTGCGTCCGGTCGGGGATGCGTGTCTACATTCAACCGGGTTGTGCCGAACCGGAAACGCTGGTCGAAGCGCTGATGCGGCGTGGTCCGGAACTTCGCGACGTAGAAATCGTGCACATGATGACGATGGGCTGTGCGCCCTACGTCGCGCCCGAGATGGCTGGCCACTTCCGCCACAATGCCATGTTCATTGGCGGCAACGTGCGCGAGGCCATCAACGACGGTCGCGCCGACTACACGCCGATCTACCTGAGCGAGATCGAACAGTTATTCGAAAGCGGCGCCATGCCCATCGATGTCGCCCTCATCGAAGTTTCCCCGCCCGATTCGCACGGCTTCTGCAGCTTCGGCGTGGGCGTCGATACTACGCTCACCGCGGCCCAGTGCGCCAATTACGTTGTGGCGCAGATCAACGACCACATGCCGCGCACCTACGGCGACAGCTTCATTCACATCAACGACATTGACGCGTTTGTGGAGTCGTCGCGGCCGCTCTGTGCTTTGAAGAAGCCGGCTCTGACGGAGCTGCACACTGCCATCGCGCGTAACGTGGCCGGATTGATTGAAGACGGAGCCGTGTTGCAGACCGGTATCGGCGGCATTCCCGATGCGGTTCTGCCTCTGCTGGCCGATCGCAAAGATCTCGGCATCCACACCGAGCTGGTCTCCGACGGAGTGATTCCGCTGATCGACGCCGGGGTGATCACCGGCGCGCGCAAGAACTTCAAGCCCCGCAAGATCATCCTGGGATTTGCCCTCGGCACCAGGGATCTGTTCGACTTTGTCGACAACAATCCGATCTTCGAATTTCATCCCACCGCCTACACCAACGATCCCGGCCTGATCGCGCGTAATGACAAGATGGTGGCCATCAACTCCGCGCTGCAGGTGGACCTCACCGGCCAGGTCTGCTCCGACTCCATCGGCCAGCAGTTCTACAGCGGCATCGGCGGCCAGGTCGACTTCCTGCGCGGAGCCTCGCGCTCCAAAGGCGGCAAGCCGATCATTGCCTTGGCCTCAACCGCCAAGAAAGAGACTATCTCGCGCATCGTCCCGATGCTCGATCCCGCTGCGGGCGTGGTGACTTCGCGCGGGCTGGTCCGTTATGTCGTGACTGAGTACGGAGTTGCCTATCTGCACGGCAAGTCAATCCGCGAGCGGGCCAAGGCGCTGATCGAGATTGCTCATCCCAAGTTCCGCGCGGGATTGTACGAGTACTGTGAAAAGACCAGGTGGTTGCAGCTTCCCAGAGTCGGGCACGTGGAGGGGCAAGCGGCCGCTCCGAGGTCGGCCGAATATGTCTAGCGCGTCCATAACCAAATCAGCACGCGGCAATATTGCGATCGATGTCGAAGAATGCAAAGGATGCGGGCTGTGTGTGGAATCCTGCCCGCCGAAATGTCTGGAGCTCGCGCCGGAGCTGAGTTCTTACGGAGTCCATCCCGCCCGCTACACCGGCCACGAGTGCACCGGATGCGGCATCTGCTTCTATTGCTGTCCCGAGCCCGGAGCCATCACGGTCTACCGGCTGGCTGCTCCTCCGAAAGCCGTTGCGACTCCGCTCACGCCAGGAGGTGAACATGCGGCAACTCTGTAAAGGCAACGTCGCCGTGATCAAAGGCGCGGTACTCGCCGGGTGCCGGGCATACTACGGTTACCCCATCACCCCCGCGAGTGAAGTCGCCGAATCCGCCGCGCTCTATCTTCCCGAAGTCGGCGGCACATTCGTGCAGGCCGAAAGCGAGACCGCTTCCATCAACATGGTTTACGGCGCTGCCGCAGCCGGAGTCCGGGTCATGACTGCTTCTTCCGGTCCCGGCCTCAGCCTGATGCAGGAAGGCATCTCCTATCTTGCCGGTGCGGAGTTGCCTTGCGTCATCGTCGACGTCATGCGCGGCGGGCCGGGCCTGGGCAACATCGCGCCCGAACAGAGCGACTACTTCGCCATGGTCAAAGGCGGAGGCCACGGCAACTATCGCAACCTCGTCGTCGCGCCTGCTTCCGTGCAGGAAATGGCCGACCTGACCATCCTCGCCTTCGAGCTGGCCGACAGGTATCGCAACCCGGCTATCGTGCTCACCGATGGATTCGTCGGGCAAATGATGGAGCCGCTTGAGCTCGAATACCGCGAGATCGTTGCCCCGCCCAAACCGTGGGCGGTGCAGGGAACTGCGGACACCCGAAAGAATATGGTCAGCTCGATCGTTCTCGAACCCGACGATCTGGAGCAGCACCAAAGATTAATGGAGGCGAAGTACATTCGCGCACAGCAGACCGAAACGCGCTGGGAGGAATACCACACCAGCGATGCAGAATTGATCGTGGTCGGTTTCGGCATTGTGTCGCGCGTGTTGCGCTCGGCCGTGGACGAAGCCCGCAAGCAAGGAATCAAAGCCGGGTTGTTCCGCCCGATCACGCTGTGGCCGTTTCCATCGAAGGAACTGAAGAAGGCTGCCCTCAGGGCAGAGCAAGTGCTGACCGTCGAACTGAGCAATGGTCAGATGGTCGAAGACGTTCGCCTCGCGCTCGAGGGCAAACGGCCGGTCGAGTTCTATGGGCGAGTCGGCGGCAACGTTCCGACTGTCGAAGAATTAGTCGCAAAGATGGAAGAGTGCGCACCCGCCGCGGTGTGAGCGACTACGGAGCAACCTATGGCAACGCACGATGCGATTCTGGAAGAACCGAAGGTCACGGCTGACTGTTATGAAGTCGTGCACTCCAAATCCAGCGTCTTCTATCCAGAGTACGAACGCAAATCGGATCTCAAGCACCAGACGCACTACTGCCCCGGATGCGGCCACGGCGTGGCTCACAAGCTGATCGCCGAGGCGCTGCAAGATCTCGGCGTGCAGGATGAAACCATCCTGGTCAGCCCGGTCGGCTGCTCGGTCTTCGCTTATTACTACTTCGACGTGGGGAACGTGCAGGTAGCGCATGGCCGCGCTCCGGCCGCGGCTACCGGATTGAAACGCGCCTGCCCGGACAAGATCGTCATCGCTTATCAGGGAGATGGCGACCTCGCCGCGATCGGGACTGCCGAGATCGTCCATGCCGCCAATCGTGGCGAAAAGATCACCGTCTTCTTCGTCAACAACGCGATCTACGGCATGACTGGCGGGCAGATGGCGCCCACCACGCTGGTTGGCCAGCGCAGCACCACTTCTCCCTGGGGACGCCGGCCCGTCAATGAAGGCTTCCCGTTGCACATGGCTGAACTGCTCTCGACGCTCGAAGCCCCGGTCTACATCGAGCGGGTCGCGCTCTCCGACAACAAGAACATCATGAAGGCGCGCCGCGCGGTCCGCAAAGCGCTTGAGCTGCAGCGCGCTGGCGCCGGATTTACCTTCGTCGAGATTCTCTCTCCCTGTCCCACGATTTGGGGCAAAGATCCGGTGGAGGCGCGGAAGTGGGTCGCGGAGAAGATGATTCCCAGCTTTCCGCTGAACGTTTTCCGCGACCGCAAAGTTGAGATACCGAACAACAACCTGCCGCCGCACAAAACTGTGGCCGAACTGGTTGAAGGAGAACGCAAGTCCGGGAATGAGGCACAGGTTCCGCGTCGCCATCATCACTTTCGCGAGATGGGGATCAAGATCGCCGGATTCGGTGGACAGGGTGTGCTGCTGCTCGGCCACTTGCTGGCCGAGATGGGCATGCGCGAGGGCCTGGAAGTGAGCTGGCTACCGTCGTACGGTCCCGAAATGCGTTCCGGCAGCGCGCATTGTCACGTCTGCCTCTCGAAAGATCGCGTGGGCTCGCCGCTGGTGTCTCGCCCGGATGTATTGATCGCGATGAACGAAATCTCGCTGCGCAAGTTCGCCGAGCAGGTCCCGGCGGGCGGCACCATCCTTTACGGACGCGAGCGGTTGCCGGCGGATTTCACTGTCCCTCAGGCGCGGGTAGTTTGCATTCCGGCATCGGAGATTGCCGACAAGCTGGGCTCGGCCAAAGTCGCCAATGTCGTGATGATGGGCGCTCTGCTGGAAGAAACGGAATGTCTGTCGCCCGCGACTGCCATGAAAATGCTGGAAGCGAAGGTCAAAAATCCGGGGTTGCTCGAACTCGACCGCAAGGCGCTGGACGCCGGCCGCGCCTACATCGATCACTCCGTCGCGATCGGTGCTTTGACGCAGGCCGACGGCTTCGCGACCTAGCTCTTCTGACCCCGGAAATCTGAATCCCCAACCTTGTCGCCAACGACGCGAATAGGATGAGGCGCTTCGCTACTTTGAGCTTGGCTGTTTAGGGCGCTGGCGGGGGCGGGGCCGTGATCAGGCGGACGGGCACGGGGGAGGATCCGGTAACCGGGTTGGGGCTGACATTTCCAGCCGCCCCGTTACTGCAGCCGGCAACGTTCATGATCGTGACGTCGAGGTTGCCGTACTGATCGACACCGTTGATGAAGACCTGCAGGAATCCCACGATGGTGACCGCGGTCGTGCCGCCATTGTTGTTGATTTGAGTTGGGCCAGTGAAATCGAATATGGGCACGGTGACGATCGAATTGCTCGCACTGACGGGGTTGCCCCGGGCGCTGACGATTGGATTGCTTGTTCCCGCAAGGATCTGAAACGGCGCCGAGGTGAACTGGCCATAGGTGTTGAAGTAATCCTGGCCTTGAGCTTGCCCGAGCGCTGGGGGAGCCGTCTCGTGGATCAACGCCATCACGCCGTTCATGGTGTCGCCGCTTCCAAAGGGCTGCGAAGGGTCTCTGCTCAAGTCCACATAATTTGGATTAGCGGCGGCAGAGCTCTGCACACCGCACTGGTATTGCGTGGTTTGGTCGCAGCCCGCAACTGCCTGCTCGTATAGGTCACCGGCGGCTGCAGCGGGTACTGCCACGGACGAGTAATTCGTCTGGCCCGGGAGATAATCGAGGTTCGGTGTAGAAGGGACATAATAGTCGCTTCCGTTCACGTAATTGGCCTGGACCTTCCCCCCGGAGTGCAACTGGCAGGAGCCGCCGCCGTGATTATTGCAATCGGGCATCAGAGTGAAGTTCTCTCCGATCACGCCCGTGGAGCCGCTTCCATCGAGCGAAACGCCTGGGTGGACGATAGTCCCATCGGTAGGCCGGACAAACGGATTGCAGGCAGTCTGGTTGGGTAGGCTCGTGCAGGTATTACCGGGCGTTACAGGATTCAGCGGATCGAGATTCGGGACGATCCACGGTTTCACGCAGCGCGGCTGCACCGGAATGATGATCCCCGCCGAGCCCTGGTTGGCGTAGGCGGCTGAGAACGATGGATTGAATGCCTCTGCAGTGGCGGTCGTGCTCACGATGTTTCCGGTGTTTCCCCAAATGCGGGAGAAAAATGTGGGCAGCGCAGAACGCGTGACTTGCACCGTGACCATTGGGTTCACGGCGAACGCGCTGGCAGTCGTGCCGGACAGTGTACTGCAGTCCGAGCTGGAGGTGCCACCTGCTGCGTAAGTGACGTTGACCGAGAAGACGCTGGACGTGTTACCACCGGCGCCGCTAATCGTACTCTGCCCAGCCGCCGACTCGGCTGCCAACGTGGCAAAGCCGTAGCCGCCCTGGGTGGTGGTAGTGGAGCAGGCGCCTGAGCCTCCGCAGATGCATGCCCAGGTGCCGGAGGAGTTGTTGGTGTCGCCGGTCAACCCCAAAAGAGAGATCACGCGGGCCGCTGCCAGCGCTCCGGCATCGGCGGAACGCTGTGCTTCCTCTCGCGCCAGAAAAAGCGTCACCACGTCGATGGACAGAGCGGCAATGGCGATGATGGCGACCATGGAAATGGCCACCAGAGCCATGGTGACTCCGCGTTCCCGGCTTCGCGGGCCGCGCCGGCGCCGAGATCCTGAATCATGAAATCCTGACTCCTGGAATCGCGTCTCCCGAAATCTCGAAATGACTGGGCGCTTCATAAATTCTCAGTTCTCGTTGATGGCCACGGCAATCGCCGTAAGGCTGCTGGGCAGGACGGAATTCCCCCCCAGCAGGCTCACCACCCTCCCAAACTGCCATTGATAGGCGTATTGGATGCTGACGCAGGTTGCGATAATAGAAGTTTGGGAGCCGGGGGACTGCGGCGGCACGCAATTTGTCGCCGCCGGCAGATTGGATGTGGGCTGGGCTGAGGGAAAATAGTAGCCGCGATTGATGGTGATGACCAGGCCGCCCGGAGGACAACCGCTGCTGCCTGTCATCGTCCAGGTCAACCCGCCGCTTGGCCCCATCGTGGGAGGGTTGGGGATACCGCAAGGGTTGATCTGATTGGCGACGAAATAGTTATCGATTACTTCGAAGGCGTCGACGATGGAGACAGGAACCGTATTCCCCAGGTCGCTGGCCGGGTCGGCAGCGGCCGTGCGAGCGGCGTCGCGGGCGGCGTTGGTGAGCTTTTGCTTGAGCGTGTAGGCGCTGCTGAAATCAAAAATACCGACCACAAACACCATCAGCAGCGGCAGGGCGAGGGCAAACTCCAGCATTTGCGCCGCGCGGTCTTCGCTCCACAGGCGTTGGAACGGGGCAAAATACCGCTTAGCAAAATCTGGTTTTGCGGCAGACTCGCTTATTGCCTGTCTCTCTGCTTTCATTGCGTCTCGATGCGCACCCGCGCCGATGCCGTCAGCATAATTTGCTGTTTATTCAGCGACGTAAACGGTAGCCAGAAGCTATAAGGATACTGGAACGTGACAGCGACGCCGCACACTCCCGCGCCACCGGGCGTCACCGACGTGTTGTACAACTGGATGGATGGCTGCACGCAAACATTGCTGCCGGCGACGGGCTGGCAGGAGTTACCGGCGCTGGCGCAGGCGTTGAGCGGAGGAGCCGACTGCACAGGTATGCTGCCTGGATCGAGGTTCGATGCGGTCAGAGCGCTGTTCACTGCACTGACCGCATTGTTAGCGATGGTCGCGCTGGAATTCGCTGGGGTGCAAGTGGTGCAATACGGCGCGGCTCCGGCGCGGGCCCCTTCCTGCGCGGCGCGCGTGATCGTGCCATAGAGCCGGAACGCCTGTCCAAACCAGAAGATGCCGAGCAGCACCATAAACATCAGGGGCAGAACCACGGCAGCTTCGGCGATCTCTGATCCCCCGGTTTCGGAGGCCAATTCGCGCCATAGCTTGCCTGCCAGCGTCATCATACGGACCTCATCCCGCAGGTCGTCATCCCGCGAATCATTATCCCGCGAATCTCCAGAAATGCACCGCGGCGAAAAGCACGACCGTCGCCGCTAGCGCCACGCCGTAGGGAACTTTCAGCGCATTCGGGTCGTCGAGCGAGACGGCGGAGCCCGGCAGCCGGAAGGTCACCAGAGAAATCAAAATATGGCCGATGTTGCGCGCCGTCTGCCGCACGCGTCCTTTGTAGATGACCAGCGCCAGCGCCATGACTCCGGCGACGAAGATCGATCCCAGCAGCAGCGTCACCAGCAACTCCCGGCCCACAAAGGCGCCCAGCGCTCCAGCCAGTTTCCAGTCGCCCGCGCCCAGGCTGCGCAGCAAAACAAACGGCAGCAGCAAGATCAGTCCGAGCACGGCGCCGACCAGAGAAGTCTTCAGCCCAGTCCAGCCGCTCAGTCCGGCGTTGAGCGCGATGCCTGAGAGCAATCCTGGAATCGTCAACCAATTCGGGATGCGCCGGCCGCGCAGGTCCGTCCATCCCGCAATCAGGGCCAGGGCGACTGCGCCAGCCACGATGGCGGGCTTCAAAGGCATTGCCCATGATATTGCAAAAGGTCCATGTCGCGACAGACCCGGCCGTGATGGTCCGAAAGTGCCAGCGGAGAGCAATGCCGCAGGGAAGTCCGAAGCGTGTCCGCTCCCGCCGCCTCCACCCGCGCTCCCCGCAAAAAGCGGCCTCTTCGGCGGATTCTCACATAGCAGGGAGGTGAAGTCAATGAAGGCCGTGGTGCACTATCGTGGTGCATTACCCATGGTGCACTACCCACGGTGCGCTACCCACGGTGCCGCCGCGTTACGGACGAATTGGGAGCAGTTGCCCGAATCCGTTAAAATGAGAGGTTTTACCGGAGACCCTGCTGATTTCTGATCTCATCCTCGACGCGATGTTCGAAGTGGGGCTCGATGTGCAGCGGACAGCTGCGAAGCTGGCGTCCGTCGCCGTGACCTCGACGGTCGGCCCAAGGGGCATCGGCCCCTACATCCGGCAGCATTTTTTGGATACGACGTTTCGCGGGCTCTACCACGTCAACGGATTTGACCTCGCCCTGCTGATTCCTTACTTCGTGGTCCTGATTTTGCTGGCGGGCTACGGAGTGCACCGTTACATTCTGGTCTACCTCTACTACAAGCATCGCAAGAACCGCACTACCGAACCGGCGGCGCGTTTCGATCAGATGCCGCGAGTCACGGTGCAGCTGCCGATTTTCAATGAACAGTACGTGGTGGAGCGGTTGCTGGAAGCCGTCTGCAAGCTGGAATATCCGACGGAAAAATTTGACATCCAGTTGCTGGACGACTCGACCGACGAAACCGTGGAGGTGGCGCGCGGACTGGTGGAGCGCTATGCGGCGCTGGGCCATCCCGTCAGCTATCACCACCGTATGAATCGCGAGGGCTATAAGGCCGGGGCGCTGGCGGAGGGGATGAAGGCCGCGAAGGGCGAGTTCATCGCCATCTTCGACGCCGACTTTGTGCCGCCGGAGGATTTTCTGCTGCGCACGGTTCATCATTTCACCGATCCAAAAATCGGCATGGTGCAGACGCGCTGGACGCACCTCAACCGCAATTATTCGCTTCTGACCGAAGTGGAAGCGATGCTGCTCGATGGTCACTTTGTGCTCGAGCACTCCGGTCGCGCGCGTACGGGATTGTTTTTCAACTTCAATGGCACTGCGGGCATGTGGCGGCGCGTGGCGATCGAGGAAGCAGGCGGCTGGCAGCACGACACGCTCACCGAAGATACCGACCTTTCCTATCGCGCGCAACTAAAGGGATGGAAATTCATTTACTTGCAGGACGTGGAATGTCCCGCCGAACTGCCGGTTGAAATGACCGCATTCAAGACGCAACAGGCGCGCTGGGCGAAGGGACTGATTCAAACGGGAAAGAAAATTCTGCCGCGCGTGCTGCGCAGTGACGCTTCGCTGCACACCAAGGTCGAAGCGTGGTATCACCTGACGGCGAATATCAGTTATCCGCTGATGATCATGCTTTCGGTGCTGCTCCTGCCGGCCATGATTATTCGCTTCTATCAGGGCTGGTTTCAGATGCTCTACATCGATTTGCCGCTGTTCATGGCTTCGACATTTTCGATTTCGAGTTTCTATCTGGTTTCGCAGCGGGAGTTATATCCGCGCAGTTGGCCGCGGGCGCTGCTCTATTTGCCCTTTCTGATGGCGCTCGGGATTGGGCTGACGATTACCAACACGAAAGCGGTGATTGAGGCGCTGGTGGGCAAGCAGTCCGCATTTGCAAGAACGCCCAAGTACCGCGTGGTATCGAAGCAGGACAAGGTGGGAGCGACCAAATATCGCAAGCGCCTGGGATGGGTGCCCTGGATCGAAATGCTGATCGGATGCTATTTCGCGCTCACGGTCTACTACGCGATCGACAACGAGAACTACATTACTGTGCCGTTCTTGTTGCTTTTCGTGGTGGGATATTGGTGTACGGGACTCATGTCATTGCTGCAGGGCCGGTTCGGTGGCCGCGCCCTCAGCACCACCGCGCACAGCAAGCCGTTTCCGGTGGGAGTCTAACAGTCTGTTCTGGCTGTTTTCCTCTCGGCTTCTAGTCCGGGCTTGACCACACGGTTTACAATCCAGTCGCTGAAGCTTCTCGTCTCGAGGTTGCGTCGGGCGGGACGAGAGTTTCTGCGCGTGTTTCTCACTGGAGGCGCGATGCTCCTCTCCCGGAAGGTCTTCCACATCCCATGCTTCGCCATTCTGCTGGGCGTAGCGCTCAGTTGCGGTTCGGGCCACGATTCCGATGAATATTACGTTCTGGTCTCGGCAAATCTGCAGCTTCCTTACTGGAAGGCGGCGGGAGCGGGATTCGCCAACGCAGCGGCGCAGATGAAGGTGCACGCCGACTTCACCGGGCCGCAAACTTTTGATCCCAAAGCCGAGCGCGATGCGCTCGACCAGGCTGTGCAGAAAAAAGCGACCGGCATTCTTGTCGATGTCACCGACGAGGGGCTCCTCAAAGACAGCATCGACAAAGCCATAGCGGTCGGCATCCCAGTGATCACGATCGACTCAGACGGGCCAGGGAGCAAGCGCTTGTTTTTCATCGGCACCAATAACTATCAAGCCGGATTCACCGGCGGCCAGCGCCTGGCGCAAGAACTCAAGAACAAGGGCAATGTAGTGGTCTTCACCATGCCGGATCAGCCGAACTTGCAGGATCGGCTGCGGGGATACAAGGATGCTCTGGCGCGCGCGCCCGACATCAAGATTACGCGCGTGGTCGATATTCAGGGCGACCCGCGCATCGCCTTCGACACCGCGACCGAGATCATCGGCAAAGAGCGCGATAAAGTCGACGGGTTCGTTTGTCTGGAAGCGCAGTCAGGGAAAGAAGTCGCGAGCGTGCTCGACAGCTATCACGTCACGGGAAAAACGGTGATGGCCATGGATACCGATCCGGAAACGCTGGACTGGATCAAGAAGGGACGCATTGCCGCCACCATCGCGCAGAAACCCTACACCATGGCCTTCGTCGGTATGCAGATGCTCGATAACCTTTATCATCACAAGCCGTCTTCGCTGGAAACGGACTGGTCGAAGGACAGTTATTCCCCGATCCCCAGCTTCGTGGACACCGGCTCGGCATTGATTGACAAGAACAATGTGGATTCATTCGTTGAAGCCGGGAAAAATCTTTCGGCGCAGAAGTGAGTAGCAGAAGCAAGTAGCCGAAGTAAGCGAGAGAGTCGCCTGCCTACGAGATATATTCTCGGATGTACTCATCTTTCGTGTGCGCCAACTGGTGAACATCCCCGTCGAAGAGGACCTTTCCGTCCCGCAGGATCAGGAAACTCATGGGTGCATCGCAATACATTCCCCGCGGCAGGGCTCGCAACTGATTGGTCTGCGGATCGAATTGGTGCGTCGCCATGGTGAACGCGTCCTGCAGCCGGTGGGTCACCAGCAAAGAACTGGTCTTGTACACATCGCGCTGTTTCATAATCAATTCGATAATGGTGTTGGAAGTGACCGGATCGAGCCCGCCGGTCGGTGAATCGTAGAGCAACAGTTCGGGCTGCGTAATGATGGCGCGCGCGATGGCGACGCGGCGCCGCATGCCTCCGGACAGTTCCGACGGGGCCATATCGAGGGTGTGCTCCAGTTCGACGAAGCGCAGAGCTTCGCGCACCCGGTGGTCAATCCCATCGTCATACACGCCATGTTCTTCGATCAGTCGAAAGGCCACATTCTCGCTTACCGTCAGCGAGTCGAACAGCGCGCTTTCCTGAAAGACCATGCCGATTTTGGCGCGCACCGCAAATAAATCCTGTTCCCGCATCTCGCCGATATCGTTACCCAGCGCCAGGATGCGCCCGGCGTCCGGCTTGAGCAGGCCCAGGGCAAGCTTCAGGATCGTGCTCTTGCCCGATCCGGCTACACCGAACAGGGCTTTGGTTTCACCGAAGGGGAGACGAAAGGAAACTCCGCGCAGCACTTCGTTGTCTCCGAAATCAACATGCACGTCCTCGAACTCGATGGCGTAGGCCGAGGGCTTGGGATTTTCGACGCATACCGAGTTCAGAGGGGAAGGTGGCGCGTTCATCAGATTAATGGTACGACAGCACATTCATGAGGAATTGCGTGACGAACAGATCCACGACCACGATCAATACCGACGCGGCGACCACCGCCTGCGTAGTGGCCCGGCCCACGCCCTGTGTGCCTCCGCGGGCGGTCATGCCGTAGAAGCATCCCACCGTCGCGATGATGAAGCCAAACATGACCGGCTTCACTAGTCCCATGAATACATCCTGAAACACCAGAGCCTCCCACGCGTTGCTCCAGTACTGGCGGGCGTCGAGATTAAGAAGAATCTTGGAGACGAACAGCCCGCCGGCCAGGCCGACGAAGTCCGAGAGGATGGTCAGGAAAAACAGCATGAACACCGTCGACACGATGCGCGGCGTGACCAGCTTTTTCACAGGGTCAGTGCCCAGGGCGCGCATGGCGTCGATCTGCTCGGTCACGATCATCGAGCCCAGTTCGCTGGCCATTCCCGAAGCATTCCGCCCGGCTACCATTAAACCCGTAAGCACAGGCCCAAGCTCCCGCACCATCGACAGCGAGACTAACTGGCCGATCAATGTGATTGATCCGAAGCGCTGCAGCGTGTTGGCGCTTTGCACGGCCAGCACCGCGCCGGTGAAAAATCCAGTCAGCACCACAATCGGCAGCGAGCCCACGCCAATCAGATCGGCCTGCTGCAGCATGTCGGCGAAGTACACCGGCTTGCGAAACACGTTGCCGAGCGATTGCGCGGCGAGCAGCGTGTAATCCTGAACCGCCTGGATTTTCTGCTTGGCAAACTCCGTGGGAGAAGTGAATTCCATGCGAGTCGGAAGCCGCGGCTCACGCCGATCCGCGAATGCGCGCGGCTTGACCGAACTATAACAGAGAAAGCCATCAGCGATCAGCCGTCGACCGTCAGGCTAGACGGTCACTGACCCGCGCTCTTTGTTCGAGGAGCGCAAACGTCCGTTTGCGTCAGCCGACACAATCCGCTTATCGTGCGGGGCAAATCACGACTAAAACCTATTGCTCGTTGATTGCACAAATATTACCGAAGGCGCGGAGATAGACAACGGTTGTGAAGTAGGGTGGGCCCGTGATTGTAGTGCCCTCGATCGGGCGCGGCAAGCTGTCCCCTTGGACGCGCATACCGATCAGCACGTAGCCGTTCGTATCGTTGCCACCGAAGGCGCTGATGATGTACCCCTCCCCAGCCATTGTCGTGGCCGCGGAGCAAACATCGTCGTGCGCAACCATGTTCGTTTGGGTCTCGTACACGGTCATCGTATCGCCGGTCCAACCGTACGAGACCAGATAGACATTTCCCTGCGCGTCGAAAGAAGAGGCCGTAACCACCCGGCTCTCTGTGCCGTCCAGCGTCGCCTGAGCTTGAATCAGCGCTTGCTGGTTCGTCCCGGCCGGAACAAGCGGGTCGAGCCGGTAGTCGAACCCTCCGGGTTGTGCCGTTTGTACCCACGACACAGCGTAAAAGCCCTCAACAGGCTCCAAGTCCAGAGACATGAACACGACATTGGATGCCGCGAACGATTGCAGGTCCGACATAAAACTCGAATAAACGCCGCCCTCGTAGTACATGCTGAAGCCGGTCATCGGCGGCGGCAGAAGCTGGTACGAGAATGGCCATACGCACGTACCATCGCCGCATATGTAGGAAGATCCGAGTCCAAGGGGAGAACCCACGGCATTCTGAGCAGATTCGCTGACGATGCTACCGAGGGATGCCCCCTCAACGCCGCCCGTGTTGCCCACGTCCAGCAAACCCGGAAGATCCACCTGCGAGAAGAGCAGGTAGCGCAGATCCCCTGCCTTGGGTGAGCGCGGTCCCACCGTCAGCGTCGCCGCATTGCTGACCACCGAACTGGAAGCGTTGCTCACAGTCACCTGGAACGTGCCGATCAACCCGCTCGTGCCGGCTGCGACGGGCGGCCTGGTGTAAGAGGCGCTCGTGGCGCCGCTAATCGCGACACCATTCTCGCTCCACTGATAGCTGAGCGGCGCGCCACTGGCGATGACGCTGAAGGTCGCCGTTGCACCGACGGGGACGGTCTGGTTCAGCGGTTGGACCGAGATGACAACTGCTTGGTACGGAGCGCCGCTGGATCGGCCTCCACCTCCACAACCAGCGAGCAGAAATGCAAGGCAGGTCAAGAGAGCCACCGTCAGGAAAATGCGACGGATGAATTCCGCAGGCGGATTGAAGGTTTGTACGATCGCAGCCGGCACGCTTGCTCATTATGTGCCATCCGCTGCAGAAACATTGTCAAATTTTGCGTCCACAGGACCGAGGGCCTTCAGGCGTTCGTAACGGTTGAGGGTGACCGAGAACTCCCTACCCCCGCCCCTTCTTCTTGATCTCAATATTCAACCGTCGGATTTTCTGGTTCAGCGTGGAGAGCGGGACGTGGAAGCGCTCGGCGGCTTCGGTCTGGTTCCAGTTGCAGCGTTCGAGCATATCGGTGATGACGCGCCGCTCGACGTCTTCGACAATCTCAAACAACGACGCGTCCGAAGGCGGATCATGCAGGGTGAGTGAGGCGCCGCGTCCCAGCATGTGGTCGGGCAGCAGGTCCATGCTGATCTCCGGCCCGGAAGAAAGCACGACCGCGCGCTCGATCACGTTTTCCAGTTCGCGCACGTTGCCCGGCCAGGAGTGACCCATGAGCGGACGCAAAGCTTCCGGAGTAATGCGTGGCACCGGCCGGCCATTTTCTTCCGCATATTTCTTGAGGAAGAATTCCACCAGCAGGGGAATGTCCTCTTTGCGCTTGCGCAGCGGCGGCAGTTCCACGGTGATGACGTTTAGGCGGTAGAAAAGATCTTCGCGGAAGCGGCCTTCCATCACCATCTGCCGCAAGTCGATGTTAGTGGCAGCGATGATGCGCACGTCCACCTGAATCTCCTGAATTCCGCCCAGATGCATGAAGCGGCGATCCTGCAGCACGCGCAGAATCTTGGCCTGCGTCTCCAGGCCCATGGTGGCGATTTCGTCCAGAAACAGCGTGCCTTTGTCGGCAACCTCGAACAATCCTTTTTTCGAAGCCACGGCGCTGGTGAACGCGCCCTTGACGTGCCCGAAGAGCGTGGATTCGAGCAGGTCCGTCGGCATGGAGCCGGTGTTGACCGGGACGAACGGTTTGTCGCGTCGTGGCGAATGCAGGTGAATCGCCTTCGCGATGACTTCTTTGCCCGTGCCACTCTCGCCCTGCAACAACACGGTCGAGCGGCTGTTGGCAACTTGCGCCACCAGATCGAAGATCTTCAGCATGGGCTCGCTTTTGCCCACGATATTTTCGAAGTTGTAGCGCTGCTTCAGGGCGCGCTTGAGCTGAACGTTTTCTTCTTCGGCGCGGCGCCAGCCCACCGCAGCGCGCACATCAGCCAGAAGTTTTTCGTTGTCCCAGGGCTTCTGAATGAAGTTGGCCGCTCCCGACTGCATGGCGCGCACCGCATTTTCCACGGTTCCGTACGCGGTAATTATGATGACGGGCAGCCGCGCATCGTACGAACGGATCTCCGATAGAATTTCCATGCCATTGCGGCCGGGCAAAGTCAGGTCCAGCAGCACGAGATCAAACGGGTGATCGCCCATCTCCGCCAGGCCATCTTCGCCGGTGCCCGCGGTGGCGACGGAGAAACCTTCCATTTCGAGCAGCGTCTGCAGCGATTCGCGAATTTCGGCTTCATCGTCAACAATCAGCACCGAGCCTGCCGGCGAGGGCGTGCCGTTGGTTGTTCCGTTCATGGTTGCGCGGGAGATGACGGCTGCCTCAGACATGGACTGCCTTTCTGCTTAGAGGGAAGTCCAGCGCAAACGTGGTGCCGGCCCCGGGGTTGCTTTCGACGCGAATCTTTCCCGCGTGCTCCTGAATGATGCCGTAGGTTACGGATAGGCCGAGACCGGTTCCACGGCTCTGGCCATCCTTGGGAGCGGTCTTGGTGGTGAAGAACGGATCGTAGATGCGTTGAATGTGTTCCGGCGCGATGCCCGATCCAGTATCGGTAACCCGGACGTTTACCGCTTCGCCGTTGGAAGTTGCGACCTTCAGCGTCCCGCCCGCCGGCATGGCGTCTTTCGCGTTGAGGAAAAGGTTCAGAAACACCTGCTGCAATCGTCCGGGGTTTCCCAGAATCGGAGAGATGCCCGGGGTCAAGTCCGAGCGCACTTCAATTTTGGAAGTCTTGAATTGGTGTTCAAGCAAAGCGAGCGTATCCACAATAACTTTGTTCACGTCCACGTCGGCGAATTCAGTGCCGCTGGTCCGCGAGAAATTGAGCAGGTTATTGACGATTTCCGAGGCGCGGAAGGTCTGCCGCGTGATCTTTTCCAGCAGCCCGGACTTCTGCGGGTCGCCTTGCAGTTGTTTGGCGAGCATCTGCGTATACGAGGAGATCACGGCCAGCGGCGTGTTTACCTCATGCGCGACGCCCGCGGCCAGCAGCCCGATCGACGAGAGCTTGTCGGCCTGCGAGAGCTGGCCTTCCAGTTCGACGCGCTCGGTGATGTCGTCCATGATCACCAATCGGCCGATCACCTGGAATTTGCGGGTTACCAGGGGTGCGATCGCTACGTTGACGGTTCGGGTTTCGCCCGCGGGAGTCTGCAGACGGAATTTATAGAGATTGTTAATGCCGGCATTCTGTCGCACGCGGTAGAACTCTTCCACGAAGTCGGCGGGGAAGATTCCGCGAACCGGCTGCGTCAGCGCCTGCCAGCGCGGCAGCGCATACATCACTTCCATCTGGGCGTTCCAGCTCTCGATGCGGTCTTCCATGTCGAGCGCCATGACGCCGACGTTGATCGACTCCACGATATTCTCGTTGAAGTCCTTCAGGCGCTCGTACTCGGCCATCTTCTGCTGCAGCGACGCGTAGAGCCGGCCGTTTTGAATGGCGATACCCAGATATCCGCCGAGGGTCTCGAGCAGTTCGACGTCTTCGCTCGAAAGGTAGTCGCCCTTGGTGGTTTTGCCCAACCCGAGCACGGCAACGGTTTTCTGCTGGGCGCGGCATGGGATGTAGTAGTGCAAATCGAGTCTGGCAATGGCTTCCTGCGAGGTGGCGCTCTCGCGCGGTACCAAATGCGTGTTTTCAAGGAACATGTGCCGAGCCGGCTCAGGCCGAGGCGCACTCAAAAAACTCAAATCGAGGCGGGAGTCGACGGTGACCCCGACCGACTTGGCGAGCACGAACCGGTCGGGCTCGTCGCCGGTCGACACCGAAAGGAACATGGCAATACGATCCACCGACAGAGTTCGGCCCAGGCGATCGATCACCGAAGAGAGCAGCGCGTTCAAATCAGTTTCTGTGCTGAGCTCGCGCCCGAATTCAATCAGGGTGCGGCGATAGTCGTACACCGTGCGATAAAAGTAGTGATCGACACGATACTGAATCCACTTGCGGACCGGATCGAATAAAAGCGCCGTGACCACCACGGCGAGAATCTCTCCCAGGGGTCCGGCGGCTGGCTTCTGCGTGTGTACGAACTCGGCCACGCCCCCGACCAGCGCAAAATACAATCCGGCGACGGTTGCGGCCGACAAGGTATAGACCACGACCCGCTTCGAAATCAGATCAACGTCCATCAGGCGATAACGGAAGATGGCGTAGCCGAAGGTCAGCGGCAGCAAGCCCAGAGACAGCACCGAGAGCTTCATCCCAGGGCCGGGCAGCGTGCCCATCAGGTAAGGAATGACGTAGAACAGCGTGTAGGGGACGACCGCCAGAATCGTGCCGCGCGTGACCCACTTTAATTGCTGGCGCAGAATCGTCGTGCTGGCATGTCGGTAACTTTGCCACAAGACGGCGGCGGAGGCGATGAACAGCAGCGCCCCATAAGCCATCTCCTGGCGGTCCATGTTCCAGCGAAGCTGTCCGCTGGCCTGCGCCAGTCTCAGGGCCAGGACGTGTCTGGCCAGCAGTATGACGCCGGGAACGTAGGCCAGAGCCAGCAGTCCGGGACGCTGCCGCACAAACGGCCGCTTCTCAGGAAAAATCAGCACAAAGTGAAGAAATAGCGCCGGCTGCAATACCCAGCCGACGATGTTGCACCAGTAGATGGTCCAGTCGAATTCGTTCAGCTTGCCGGTGTATTTGAACGAATACGCGACGAAGGAAACCAGGCAGAAGATATAGAAGTGCGTGGAACCGGGAGCCGTCCAGCGGCGCAGCAGAACGTATAAACCAATCCCGAGGTAAATCAGCGCGATCAGACGCAGCCAATCGTTGAGCGAGCGATCCGCCGGAATCAGAATGACGCTGGAATCCAGCGGAACCGACTGGCGAATCAGCGAGTATGCCGCCTTGGACCAAACCCCGGATCGATAAAGTTGGCGGACCAGTCCGGGGGTGCTGTTGATTTCCTCGCCGTTGACGGAAACCAGTTGATCGCCGGGCTTTATGCCCGCGCGGGCTCCGGGCCCGTTCGGGTCGACCCGGTCCGCGACCATATGCCCGCCATGCTCGGTCCACCAGACGCCGTCGTCGGGGACCGCATAGTCGCCTTCCTTCTTGAGATTGAAGCTGGCGAAAACTACCGCAGCCACGGTGAGCAGGAAGAGCAGAACCGCGACAAAGCGAACTTGGCTTTCCCGATTCATGAACGTCAGCGCTGCCCCCAAGGCCTTGGCGGGCTTCAGAGACGCAGAAGCAGTGTCCGGCCCTTTTGTCTTGAGCAACTTCGCTGCCATGTAGGGTACCAAGTTGAACCCGCTAAGTGCTGAAGAAAAAGCTACTTCCGAAATTATAGACTCAGCTTTTAATTGCTGCTATGTGTTTTGGGATGTTTATCCCGGATTTAGTATCTTCTTTGCCTTGACTATCTTGCAGTTACAAAGAATTACACGGCGTTTTAGATGCCCCGATAATGAGAAACGGCAGGCGCGCTGGAACCCATCGGCGTCTTGTCGGAGCTCCGAGGGGATTCCGCTCGTGCGGGCACGGTGTCTTATGGGAGAGTGGCCCCTGGGGCCAGGCGTGGGGATAGACTTGGGGAAGAATGGAAGCCAGAATCAAGCCGCCGAACGCAATCACGACAGGAGACTGGCGCGGCTGGTGGAGGGGTAAGCCTGCCGCGCCAAATCCCCGGCGTGTTGGATCTTTACCGAATTAAGACGGTCGGCTGACGGTTGCTTGATCCGTTTGCGGAAGGCTGACCCGAATCACGTTCAGCAATTCTTCGTTGTCGGCTGGTTTCTGGAAGAACGCAGCCGCGCCAGCCTTCAGCGCCCGCGCCTCGTTGTCCTGAGGATCGCGCGCGCTCAGTACGATGACCGGGACGGCGGACAGGGCGTCGTTTTTCTGCAGCCGCTCCAGCACCACGAAGCCGTCGCCCGCAGGCAACCCAAGATCGAGAACGATCAGATCGGGATGTTCCTTCTGGGCTGTAGCGATGGCGGAATAACCGTCTCCCGCAGTTGTGATGTCGTAGTTATTCGCCCGCAGCCGCAATCGCAATGCGCGAACTAGGTCGGCATCGTCATCAATCACCAGAATCTTGTGTTTTGCCATGGCGTTTTCTCCTTATAGCGATTTAGTTTGTGCTGCTAACCGCGCGAGTGGCCGCGCCGTTCGTTCGGCTGTTCGGTCGTGGGCCGATGCTGGTGGAAGCGGCGTGCAGTTCCGTCCCCAGAATCTTCATGATCATTCCGTTCACACACTCGGCTACAGCTTCCACTTGCTGCTGCACCGTGAGTGTGGCTGCGATGGCAGGTTCGATGGGCGTGGTTGTGATGGTTAGCGTGGCTTTCGTAGTGAGATCGGCGACCCGCTCCAGTTGCTCGCGAATGCGCCTCGTCATGATTCCCGAGCGCTGCATGTCGGTAGAGGCAACCACAAAGAATGTCTCTGACGTCCCGGTTGCACCCATGGGCGGAAGCACCAGGTCTTTGTCGAGGTACACGCAACGGCGCAGGGTATCCAGACAAACATGCCAGGTCTCCTCCCAATTTCCACGCGGAGGATAAGCCAGCGGTTTGAGCTCCACCTGCACCAGCACAAACGACGACCGCAAGCTGCCCTGATACGCAATGACCGGGGAAAGCAGTTTGGCCAGGGAGTAAACCGGCAGGTTGAAGGTGAATGTGCTGCCTTGTCCCGGTTCGCTGGCCACGGTGATGTTTCCCTGGTGCAGGCGGATCAGTTCGCGGCTGATAAACAATCCCAGTCCCAGCCCGGAGCGGCTGCTGTCAATCGAATTGGGATCCTGATAAAGCCGCTCAAACACGAGAGCCTTGGCCTCCGGGCTGATGCCGCGGCCGGTATCGCTCACCGAAACGTAAACCATATTCGCATCGGTATCCCGCAAACATCCCTTGACCGTCACCGCGCCCTCGGCGGGCGTGAACTTGATGGCGTTGTCGATAAGATTGATCAGAACTTCAAGGATGCGATCCGGATCGGCGTGCACCAGCGGAATCCTGTGGTCCACGGCCATCTCGATTCCAATCTGCTTGGCTTGCGCCGTAGGCCGCATCATCGTGACAGCCTGTTCAATCAGTTTTCCCAGGGCGAGGCATCGAGGCTCGACGCGCAGCTTGCCCCCTTCGGCGCGAGTCGCTTCTAACAGATCGCGGATCATGGCATGTAACTGATTTACGCTTTTGAGAACGGTCTTGAGGTGATCGGCCTGCTCGGGAACGAGCGGCCCAGCCAGTCCATCCAGCAGCAGTGTGACGTACTGGTGGATGCAGGTGAGCGGAGTGCGCAATTCGTGCGACACATGCGACAGGAACTGGTTCTTGAATTCCAGTTGCTGCTTGCGCGCCATTTCGAGCGACCGCAGCAGGGATTGCCGCTCTACCGCATAGCGCATGGCCCGGTCCAGGCGCTTGCTCGAGAGATCGCCTTTCAGCAGATAGTCCTGCACGCCCTGATGCACCGCCTTGAGCGCCAGCGATTCATCGTCCTGCCCGGACAGCACGACCACCGGAACATTGGGCACTTTTTCCCGCACCCGACGGAAGGTTTCGGCTCCCCGGCTGTCAGGAAGATTCAGGTCCAGCAAAACCAAAGAAGGAATCTCCCGGTCGAGCGCAGCCATGGCGTCGGAAAGGCGAGCCACGCAGTCCACCTTCACATCGGGCTGGCTTTCAACCAGTCGCAGGCGGACCAGGTCCGCATCTCCGGGGTTGTCTTCAATCAGCAATACGCGCGTGGTGTGATCGTTCATTCTTCTCCTTGTTGTCCTTGTTGAGACTCAGTGGAACCCCTGGCGGCAGCTTGGCGCAGCCGTACCAGAATTCAACGATCTCCTGCACCGTCGCGAAGAATCGTTGCAACTCGACGGGCTTGCTCACATAGCAGTTCGCCCCCAGTTCGTAGCTGCGGGAAATATCGCGTTCCGACTGCGAGGTGCTGAAAACTACGACCGGTATGCGGCGCAAGTCCGGATCGGATTTGACTTCCGCCAGAATCGCTCCGCCGTCTTTCTTGGGAATATTCAAATCGAGAATGATCAAGTCCGGACGAGCTGCAGACTTCGATCGGCCCCGCAGGTAGGCCACGGCGGTTTCTCCGTCGCTGGAGCACGTCAGCTGGCTGGGATGCACGCTTTTCCCCAGCGCCTCGCGCACCAGAGTGGCATCCGCCGGATTATCCTCGACTAAGAGAATTTCGTGCCCTTCCATGGGCATGTTTGCTCCTTATCTTTAGCGCAGCCGATGAAGCGGCAGGAGGAATAATCTTGCAGGTCGCTGAGTTCCAGACGGCTCATTGGTTTTCCTGATATTTGCCCGGCGCCCGGAGCCGCTCCCTCGCAGACTTGCAGACCGACGCGGATTCCCACACGCACAGTGAGTATCGGCGGCCTGTGTGGATGCTTTAGCCTGGGTCAGTACGCGAAAGATGAGGTCGGGACTGTACCGTGGACCACGTCCCACGGAGGCGATGCTTACAATCCGCTCATGAGCAGGCGCTCGAGCGGAGCCTGAAAGCGGAGCCGCGGATACCTTAGCCGGCTCTAAGCCGATCGTTTTTTGGCAAATCGTCGCTTACCAAATCGTCGCTTAGCAGATCGTCGCCGCGCTGATCTTTAGCAGACTGATCTTTAGCAGTTTGATCTTTAATAGGCTGACCACCAGCAGGTTCACCAGAAGATTGATCGCCGTTGGAATCCTCCCGCGCCTCGTCATCCCAGTCGAACGATAGCGCCCGCGCCGTGGTTTCGATCGGCTCGAGATCGGGAATGTCTTCGGCCACCGATGCTCCCAATTCGGCAAACTTTCGCGCCGAAACTAGAACTCGGTTCTCGAGCGATCCGACGGCTTGGTTGTAAGCCTCGACCGCGCGGTCAAGGCTTGTGCCAACTCCAGTGATGTGCCCGGCGAGCTTGCGCAGCCGGTCGTGCAATTCTTTCCCAAGGTCGCTGATCTGCTGCGCATTGCGCGCCAGCTTTTCCTGGTTCCATCCGTAATTGATGGCCTTCAGCAGAGCGATCAAAGTTGTCGGCGAGGCCGGGATCACGCGATTCAAAACCCCATGTTCGATCAGTCCGGTATCCTGCTCGAGCGCGGCGCTGAAAAATGTTTCGCCGGGAAGAAACATGACAACGAACTCAGGCGTGGATTCGAACTGCTCCCAATATTTTTTCCCGCTCAGTGTGTTGATGTGGTCGCGGACCTGCCGCGCGTGATTGGCCAGACAAGAGCGCCGCACTTCGTCGTCGGTGGTTTCAAAAGCCTCCAGAAAAGCCTGCAGCGGCGTCTTGGCGTCGACCACGACCACCTTGCCGCCGGGAAGTTTTACCACCAGATCGGGTCGCAGCCGTCCGCTCTCGCCCGTGATGGTTTCCTGTTCCGCGAAATCGCAATACGGCAACATGCCCGCAATTTCGACTACGCGCCGCAGCTGAATTTCCCCCCAGCGCCCGCGAACATTGGGAGTGCGCAACGCCCGCACCAGATTGCCGGTCTCCGATTGCAGTTCTTTCTGCGTGGTGATCAGCGACTGCACTTGAGTGTGCAGCGCCACGTAGGCCTGTCCACGTTCTTTCTCAATCTGCTGGATCTGGCTGTCGACTTTGCTGAGCGACTCTCGCACCGGGGCAACCAGATCGGCGACCGCTTTCTGACGGGCATCGAGATCGCCCTTGGCCTCGCTCTGAAACCGTTTTAATGTCTCCTGCGCAATCTGTAGAAATGAGGAATTGTTGCTTTTCAGCGCGTCGGCCGCCAGCGCTTTGAAGGCATTTTGCAGGTCGGCCGCGGCGCGCTCTCCGGCTTTGGTCAAAAATTCAATCTTTTCGGTGCTGGTCTTTCGTTCCAATTCGAGGGCAGATTCAAGCTTGGCGCGGGACGCCACCAGCTCCCGCTGATCGGCCAAAAGCCGCGCCAGTTCTGCCTTTGCGCCGGTTAATTCCTTTTCCGTCAACGACAAACGAGCCTGCAGCGCGGCCCCGCGCGAACGCAGCGCCAGCCATGCAAGCAGGCTTCCAAACAATAGGCCAATGACCCCACTGATCCCTAGTTCCATACACGCAGGTAACTGTTTTCGCCTTCTCCCAACCCCTAGCGTAGCACCAGCCACAAAGTTTAAGCCTGAACCGTTTGGCGTCGATAGATAGTTTACGGCCTGAAACTCGGTCCCTCCCAGGATCTCTGGAGCCACGATCTCCGGAACGAGGATCTCCGGAGTAGGAAATGGAGTAGGAAGTTCGGAGCAGGAGATTCAGGGTAGCCCAAACTGGATGCATACAGCCCCCAGATCGAGATCTCGATTCTTGCTGGCGTTCCTGCTGGGAACCGGAGTCGCGACGGTACAACCCGCCGGTCGACTCATGGCGTTCGCGGCAGTGGGCGCCCAAACCGGCACCCTGCCCGTTCAGAAAGCCACGCTGCAGCCGGCGGCCGCAAAAGCCCCCGACATTCCTTTCCACCCTGGGTTCCCGATTCCCGAATTATCCGCGGAAGAGCGGCTGCTCGAATTGGCCAACCAGTCGCGGCAACAAGCCGGTGCGCCCGCTCTCACTCTCGATTCCGGACTTTCGCAAGCAGCCCTGATCCATGCCCAGGCCATGCTGGATGCCCGCGAGCTTTCCCATCAATTTACCGGTGAGCCCTCCCTGCCGCAACGCCTGGCGGACGCGACCACCCTCCAGCTTGACCAGGAAGGGGAAAACGTCGCGCTCGATTACGATGCCGACCACGGACACGAGCATCTCATGCTTTCGCCCCCGCATCGCGCCAACTTGTTGAACCCTGCCTATAACGTGATCGGGCTCGGCGTGGTGCGCAGCGGAGACCGGCTCTATATCGTGCAGGATTTCGGCCACGCTCTCCCCAGCTATTCCATTGCCGAAGTGAAAGACCGGGTCTCGGCAGCGGTCAACGCGATGCGGCGCCAGACTCGGCAACCCGGCCTGCCCCGCCTGGATCTGGATGCGGCCGACGACGCTGCCTGCTCGATGGTGCAGGCCGACCGCCTCGGAACCCCGCTGGTTCGCAATCTTGCCGGACGCTTTACCGTACTCACCTATACCAGCCTTCATCCCGAGACTCTGCCGGCAGAGGCGACTCATGCCATCTCCAGCCACAACTTGCGCAGCTTCTCGGTAGGAACGTGCTACGGCCGAACTGGCACCTATCCCAGCGGCGTCTATTGGGTTGTGCTGACTCTGGATTAAGGCCCGCTGCGGCGCCACGCCGAAGTGAACCATTCCTCCGCATTTTGCAAAGAACTGTAAACTCTGTGGATTTTTTCTTCCGCCTCCGCCAAACTGGAACCGCGTCGCGGGTTGTTCTTGACGCGCCTCATGGTGTTCCTGCCATACTGGCTTCTGGTTACATACCCTCGATTGAATTCTGTGGGGAGGCTTGCCTGGAGATTCGTGTCACGCGTCCGAACTGGATTTCCGTCTGCGTTCTGAACTCGCTGCTGGTTGCTGCGGTCTTGTTCGCCCATCCCGCGCATTCGATCGCCCAACGGCGCGGTGCGTCCGACGGCGGAGCCGGTTTGTCTACGTACAGCCGGCCCGACGGTGTCGACGAAAGAGACGCATTGAGGGATTTCCATCATGTCTTGGCCGTGCAGGCCACCAGCCAGCAGATCGCCGAATTTCAGGCAGCGGTGAAGATCACGGAGAACGCTAAGACGCAACTGCAAGCATTCCTGCAACAGGCGGGCAAAGAAAAATCATCCGGCTCCGAATCGGCAGCGGCCACTCTCGACCAGGCACTGAACGATGCTCGAACCAGAAACACGAAATTCGTCGCTGGATTCTCAGATTCGCAGAAGGACGGATTAAAAGATCTTGCCAAGCGCTTGGAAAAAGCAGATGCCGATCTCCAGCAGGAACAGACAAAGCTCAAGCAAAGCCTGCAATCCGCCGCCCCCACGGAAGTCGTGGCCCGCGTCGAAACTCTCGACCGGGCGCTGACGGAATTTTCCGATCAGCAGCTCGCGCTCGGCCGCGAAATGAGCATCGTTATTGCCACTGGCCGCGATTTGGCTTTCACTCTTCCCGTGGTAAATAGTCCGGTGACCATTCAGCATCGCACGGTTGCGGTCACCGTATCCGGCGCGCTCTCGCAGATCGAAGAGCAGAACGGCCAGCGCACGTTCAAACTGGAGTTGTACGAGGACTTGTCGGATCTCCAGCAAAACATCGGCCCGCTGCTGGCCGCGCAACTGGCCACAACTAGCCCGTGCGGAGAGCGGTTAGCCATCCGCCAGGCCACGCTCACGCCCTCGTCGCCGGCCAGTTTGCTGGTGCTGCAGTTGCACTACGAGCGCTGGTCGTGCGCTGGCGGAGGCGAGCTGGCCGAGAGCGACGGCACAGTAGAAGTAAAACTCACGCCCCTGGTGGACGTGTCGAATACGCTGAACCTGACTGCCGAATTCGGCCGCATCGACGCCAGCGGCATGTTCGCCGACTCGCTTCGCTCGGGAGATCTGGGCGACGACCTGCGCGACAAAATTTCGCTCTGCCTGCTTCCCGCCCTGCGCGCCGCCATGGACTTCAATTCCTCTCTCCCGCCGGCGCTGGAGAAATCGGCTGTAATCCAGAGCGCAACTTTTCAGAATGCGGGCGCGGGACTCTTGAAAATTGTGCTCGAAGGCAGAACCCAGATTTCCAATGCGCAGGCCAACCTGCTGGCCAGCCAACTGAATCAGGCCATGGCCGGGAAAACAGCCTCGCCCCAGTAAGTCCGGATCGCCATTCCTTCTGCCGAGTCCTGCCTTTTTCGGCGGCAACTTCCGCCTGTGCTACCCTTGCTCTGCCCTCCGTCTGCGGTTCCGTCCATGGAATCCACGGCACAAGATCGACTGCAGGGCCATGCGCACAAAATCCGCATCGGCACGGCGGGATGGTCTTACAAAGACTGGGACGGAATTTTCTATCCTCCGGGTATGCAGCAGCGCCGCGTGCATCCGCTCGAATATCTGGCGCGCTTTTTCGATACCACCGAAATCAATACCTCCTTCTACGGCCCGCTGAAGGCGGAACACGCCAAGCTGTGGTGCCGCAAGGTCGCGGCGGTCAATCCGGCGTTCCTGTTCACCGCGAAACTTTATCGCGCCTTCACCCATTCGCCAATCGCGGTCATGGAGCCCACTTCCGCCGCGACCATCCGTCCCACCGACGACGACGAAGCTCGCACCCGCGAAGGTCTCGACGCACTCGCCAGCGAAGGACGCCTCGGCGCGCTGCTGATTCAGTTTCCCGTCTCGTTCAAGAACACTTCGCTCAATCGCGAATATCTCGACCGGCTCCTCCGCCAGTTCATCGAATATCCGCGGGTGGTCGAAGTGCGCCACTCCAGCTGGAACGACGCCGAAACTCTTGCCGCCTTCACCCGGAAAAATGTCGGCTTCTGCAACATCGATCAGCCCCTGCTGGGCCGCTCCCTGGCTCCCACCGAACACGTCACCGCGCCCATCGCCTACGTCCGCCTGCACGGACGCAACTACGCCGACTGGTTCGTCGATCAGACGCCCGACTCCGACAATCGCAACCAGCGCTACAACTATCTCTACAAAGAGAAGGAACTCGAAGCCTGGAAGCAGCGGATCGAGAGTGTCGCCGAAAAGGCGCAGAAAACCTACGTCATCACCAACAATCATTTCGAGAGCAAAGCCGGAGTGAACGCGCTGGAGTTGAAAGCAATGATCAACGGCAAGCGAGTCCCGGCCCCGCCCACCCTGCTTCAGAAGTATCCGGACCTGAGAAGATTTGCCGATCCAGCCGAGGACGCGGAAAGCTCTCCCGGCCCGCAACTCCCGCTGCTCGCCTGAGTACGTCTGTACGCCTTGGCACCTGGCTCCTCATATCGCAAACTGCACCGCTACGAGCGGCCCGCGACAATTGCATCGGATGAATCCATTGCGATAGACTCGCCCCGTCCACTAGGGAGGTTTTTTATGATGCAGAGTTCCTCCGGCCTTGTGCGTCGGGCTTCCACGTTGTCCATCCTCTGGGGAGTCCTGCTGATCTGCCTGGGCATCTTCGCCGTTGGCTCGCCGATGATAGCGGCGGTCGCCGTCAACGTGCTCATCGCCTGGCTGATCGTTTTTGCGGGCATAGTCCACCTGGTGGTCGCGTTTCATTCGCGTGAAGCCGGCAGCGTGATCTGGAGACTTCTGGTTGGACTCGCCTATATCGGCGTTGGTGTCTACGCGATGGCGCGCCCCGCGCTGGGTGTGGTGTCGCTCACACTGTTGCTGGCAGTGCTGTTTCTGGTCGAGGGAATCTTCAACATCGTCCTGTTCTTCCGCGCTCCCTCCGCTCACCGATCCAGCTGGTTTCTTATAGACGGCATCGTGACGCTGATTCTGGGCGCAATGATCTACGTGCAGTGGCCGTCCAGTTCCGCCTGGGCCATCGGCACCTTGGTAGGCGTAAGCCTGATCTTCAGCGGCGTCGCGCGAGTGATGGTCTCCTTGGCAGTCCGCAAAGCCGCCGCCTCGTCATCGCCGCCAACCTCATTAGCGGCTTAAGAAATCAGGGTGGCCCATTCAAGCCCGGTTTTGGCTTGAGCGGGGCAGTTCTCGAAATTTCGGAAATGTAGGTATAGCCGAAACAGTTCTCAAAAGCCAAAGCCCCGAGGATCACTCGGGGCTTCGAGATACGAGACGACGTTCGCCAAACACTTTCGATGATAAATAAGCCTAGGCGATTGTCAACAAATTTTAGTGTCGAGTAACCCGAGGAGGGCAAGGGAGTTGAACCCTAATGGCTGCAAAGCCACTCGACATTTGGCGAACGTCGTCCAGTACCCACTGGCAATGCCCTCCTAAACGATTGCCCGCCATGCAAACATTTTATGGGCACTTACTCGTGAAACGACCCGTCTGCTCGTAGATATTTGGGAACTTTACCAATTCGGAACACAGAAATCAGGGGCTGGCCCACCCTTTCGCGGTCCGATCAACCTTAGGGGTTGCCCCGCCCTTGTCGCGGTTTGTGCGACAGGGCGGGGGTCTTGACTTCCGATGCCAGTGAGCGGAACTGGCGGCTGGCCCGGGCTTTTGTTGCTTCGACACCTGAATCACGGCGGAGACCGTGCCGGCCTCGGGTTCGGTCAGCAGTAGGTGGACGTGTTCCGGCATCACGACATACCCGACCACTACGAAGCGGTACTGTTCGCGGGTCTGCTCCAGAGCTGAGAGGAACCGGTCGCGGGCCCGCGCAGTGCGCAGAAACGGCAATCGCCGGTAGCAGGAACAAGTGATAAAGTGCAGGTGATGGGCGCCATAGGTGCGATGTAAGCCAGCGGGCATAACAAACCACATAGTACAGGCAGCATCGTACCCGCCCTTGCAAAGAACGCAAGGACGGGCCACCCAGAGGTCCGGAACGGGAAACGAAGAACACCAAAAGCTGGGCCACCCGCCCAACTTTCATGCCATGAAACCCACACGCAGTCTGGAAGAGCGGAATCAACTGCTAGCGTCTTGGCTTGAAGAGGGAAATCAACTGCTGTCGTCCTGGCGTGGAGCACGTGCCCAGATCTGGCTTTTTCACGCAACCCACGTGAAGCTTGCCATTTGTTTATCGAGATTCAAAGAGCGCGAGGCCTGCTACGTTATCGCGACTGGCTGCCGCAGGATCGCGGGGCCTTTTTCATGGAAATCTGCGGACATCTTGATTACCAGACAGGTATTGGAACAGCACAAGACGCCACAATACACCGTGACAGACCGAGGCGTGGGTTTCGAACTTGTGTGTGATGGTGCTACCGTTACCCGTGGCGCAGCGTTCCTGCCAATTAACCCGTTTCGTGGCTTTTCGATCGAGAATATTCCGCGAAAGTGATCAGGGACGGGCGGGTGGGTGGTCCTAGATGGTAACTGGATAGGCTTCATCGGACCCAAAGCGGTGATCGAAATGGCCCCAAGAAACGACACGTACAAAAGAATTTTCGAACCCGACAAGGGCACGCTGCTGTTTGTCACAGTCCTCGACGTGGATGCGGATGATTGGCAGCGACTCGTGGACTATGTGTCACGTGAGTTTCTCGTCGCCTATTCGGAGGACGGTGACCAAAAGCCTGTGCCGAGCGGCGGGCTGGCCCACACACTGGAATTTCAACCTCCGGTACCGTCACGAAAAAGGCTGCCCCACTCGCCGCGCTTTTCGGCGAGTGGGCACGATGGACCTCGATGCCCTGGTCATTCGTCACAGACAGCACTCCCCATCCTGTGATAAGACGTGGCCGATGCCGACCAATCTGCATCGCTACTACGGCGCTGGATATCTTCACTTCATCACCACCAGTTGTTATCGGCGAAGAGCGCTGCTGGGCTCGCCGCAGAATCGCGATCTGTTTCTGGAAATCATGGAGCGGGTGCGTAGGCGGTACCGTTTCGTGGTGGTTGGATACGTTGTGATGCCCGAGCACGTTCATCTCTTGTTCAGCGAGCCGGAACGCGGCGATCCTTCGGTGGGTGGCGCTAGGATCTAAAAATTCGAATGTGTGCGCCAGCCCCCTCCCTTACCCGGCTCCTCAACGAGTCCGGGATGTTGGAGATTCAGAAACATCAGAAACACCGACCGGCCTTCTCCCTCGGTCTGGGGACAATTCTCGTAAACCCAGATCCCAGGGAAAGTTTTGAGAACGCGATCCAATGCCTGGGACAGGGTCACATCCTGCATCGATTCTGCAATGTGCGGAGAATTATCAGTATAGGGGTCGTGGAGGAGTGAACCTTGTGGTCGAATAACCAGATTCATTTGGTGAGTTTTCATGAAGGATATTATTTCTGACGACTGCAAAAGCTCGGCTAAAACCGTCGTCGGACTGAAGGCCGATTGTCGCGGTAAACCATTGATCTCAAATGAGATGCTCCCAATTTTGACGTTTAGTAGATCTGTTTGAGCGCCACCCTCGATCATCCGGATAGTTCCATCTGCGTCTTGCGTGATCTGGATGACCGAATCGTTAGCGAACATTTCGCGCACAGCCTGTAACAGTGAGCCTTGGCTCGCGGATGCAGATTGTAATTTGGGGAAGGGACCGACAGCACAGCGCGAGAGTTCGAGCGATCCTGAAACTCCTCCGTTAGCCAATGCTTCAAGTAGGGGGGCTAGAGGCGCGGTGACTTGTGGGTCTGGAAGTCTTGCGATTTGGGCCCACGACCCGACAGCGCCAATCAGAAGGCCTAGTGCTAACGCAACACGGGACATAAGGACATTGGACCCGCCTTTTGGAATAAAATTCATGCTAATACGAATGGCAGATGCGTAACAAGCACCGGTTTTTTTCGGACATATTTGTGGATTCGACGGGTATCCAACCAGTGAGCCTCCAGAATAGGCGGGCTGGCCACACACTCGATTTTAACTCCCGGTACCGTCACGAAAAAGGCTGCCCCACTCGCCGCGCTTTTCGGCGAGTGGGCACGACGGACCTCGATGCCTTGGTCGCTCGTCACAGACAGCACTCCCCATCCTGTGATAAGACGTGGCCGATGCCGACCAATCTGACGTGTGGCCGGCCATTGATTTCACCCCGCAAGGGTTTTCCACAGCCTTCCACAGCCCAAATCGCTCCCTTGTGACGAACAACCTTGACTGAGTCTGCAGACAGCGCACAATGGAAGCATGCGGGTCCAGATCAGCAGCGGTTCGACAGCGTCGGGCACAGTCAAGAAGCAGACTCCATCGCCCGAGAGGCCGGAAAACGCAGCTAACTCCTTATTTTGGAATATTTTGCCGATAAGTCTTTTGTTGGCAATATTTTACGGGGAAAGAAGGAGATCTGGCTGGATAACTACAGCAGAATCAATGATTTGAAAGCCAGTGCTAAAAAAAAGAAGCAGGGGGGTATACCCGATTCGAACATCCGCAAGCCGCACCCTTCCCACCCAACGCGCAAGCCGTCAATTCGAGAACGCCGCCAGGCAAACTGGGTACTGGGTACTGGCAACTGGGTACTGGGTTCTAGGCTCCCACCGCCGCATGATCGGCCAAACGGCGTTTGTTGTAGCGCAGGGCAACATTCATGAAGACATTGCCGAGGGAAGTCTCAAAGCAGATCATCAGCGCTTCCGTGTCTTCGTTGGTCTTGTCGCCTTCCTGCGCAGTAAGAAGGAGCGGGGGATGGACGCGGAAGTGGAAGCCCTGGTCGTTGAGTGCCGAGATGGCGTTGCCCACCACCTGGTTCGCCAGTTCGAAGATGGTTTCCTTGATCAGGGTGTCGGACTCGGGCAGTTCGGCGCCGGCATAGTGGCTCGCGACCTTGACCGCCGTCTGCGGCTCGAGATCGAGCACGATTCTGCCCTCGATGTCGCCCGTAAGCGCGATCATGCCCGCAACCCCCTTGCGGCGGTAAGCGTCCTCTTCCATGGTCAGATTGCCCACCTTGGTCGAGCCCTGCAGGCCTTGCGACAACACGGCGTCGGCCGCATTGATGAAAGGCTGGATCAGTTCCATCTTCATGGATTAAGCTCCCGCTCCCGCCGTCGCAGCCACGGCGCCGTCTTCGCCGAGCACGTACTTGATGACTTCGTAAAGCACTTCCGGCTTCACCGGCTTCTGGACGAAATGGCGAGCCCCGCGCTGCAGCGCCGCCACGATGTTTTCCTGGTAACCCACCGAGGAAACCATCACGATGCGCGCTTCCGGATGCTGTTGAACGATCCGTTCAGCCGCCTCGATGCCTTCCATCTGCGGCATGGTGATGTCCATGAGCACGATGTCAGGATGAGTGCGGTCGAACTCGCTGATAGCGGTCAAGCCGTCGCCGGCCTCAGCCGCCACCTGCCCGCCGAAGGTTTCGATCATGCGGGCTAAGTTCTTGCGGGCAAAAACGGAGTCGTCGACGATCAGATACCGGACCGCCTGCCCGTCCTTGCTGCGTTTCACTGGTGCGAACTGCTCCATACATGCCTCCCCTGTCTACTGCATATCATGGCCGGTAATTCCAGACCAGATCACGCTGGTCACGGGTTTTACCAGGCCAAATTCCTTAGTTTCCGGCGCGAACCGCCCGTCCGGCGGAGCTGCCATCCGATCCCGCGTTGCGCCCGCAGAGAGCCTGCAAAGTAGCTCCCATCACATCCAGCGAAACCACCCGCACGGCATAGCCGCGTTCAATCGCAGCCTTCGGCATGCCAAAGACCACGCAGGACTCTTCGTTCTGGGCGATAGTCATGCCGCCTTCTTTCTTGACTGCCCCCAGACCTTCCGCGCCGTCGTCGCCCATGCCGGTCATGATCACGGCGACGGCCTGGTTTCTGAATTCGTCGGCCACGCTGCGGAACAACACGTCCACGCTGGGGCGGTGTCCATTGACCCGCGGCTCATCGGTCAGCACCACTACGTCCCCCAGCGGCAGCCGCTTCACTTTCATGTGCCGGCTCCCGGGGCAGATCAGGACCCGTCCCGGCTGCAGTACGTCTCCCGATTGCGCTTCCTTGACCCGCAGCGGGCATATTTCGTCCAGCCGCCGCGCGAACATGTCGGTGAATCCATCCGGCATGTGCTGTACCACCACAATCGTTCCCGGGAAATCTCCGGGCAACTGCGACAGCAGGTACTCCATCGCCTGCGGGCCGCCGGTCGAGACGCCGATGGCGACCACTTTGCTCGGCGCACCCGAAGGGGCCGAAGCCTTCTCTGGCTTCGGCGGAATTCCCGGCAGCATGCGCGGCTTCAGCTTGCACTCGGCCGCCGCCTTTACCTTGGCGATCAATTCCTTGGCCGTTTCCGCCATGTGCGCCGAGGCATCTTTCGGCTTGGTGACGAAATCGAATGCGCCCAGTCCGAGCGCCTTTACGGTGACGGAAGCGCCTTCGATACTGTGCGAGCTGAACACAATCACCGGCACGGGATGCCGCCGCATGATCTCTTTCAGCGTGTCGATGCCATTCATGCCCGGCATTTCGAGGTCGAGCGTGACCACGCTCGGTTTCAGTTCTTCGATCTTTTTCAGGGCGAAGGTGCCGTCCATCGCCGTGCCCACCACTTCGATGGATTCATCCGACGCCAGCATCTGCGGAATCAGCTTGCGCATCAAAGCCGAATCGTCGACCACGAGCACGCGCACGAAATTCCTCGTCATGCCCGTCCTCCCGTGGCCGAAGTCGTCGCGCTTATCGCCATCTGCATGCGGTCGGCATGGGTGAGCAACAGGCCGGAGTTCGCGTGTCCAGCGGCTTCAGGCCGGGTTTTGGCAATGTGCTCCACCACCGCCGGCAGATTGAGAATCAGCACTACCCGCCCGTCCCCGAGAATCGAGGCGCCGGAAACCAGATCGGTCGAGAATGTCTGGTCGTCCAATGCCTTGATCACCAGTTCTTCTTCCCCCTCCAGCGCATCCACGATCAATCCGTACTTCCTCTCTCCCACTAGAATGACGAGCACGAAGAGTTTGGAATTGCGTTCTCCCGCGGGTGCGGGACGCCCCATGCGCAGCACCGGCAGCACCTGATTGCGCAACTGCAAGACTTCGTAATTATCGACCTGGTGAACTTCCGCCTCGAAGGTGCGCGCAATTTCGACCACCGCATTGAGCGGGATGGCATACAGCCGCTGCTCCACCCAGAACAGCAGCGCCTTGATGATGGCCAACGTCAGCGGCAACTTGAGCCGGAACGTGGTGCCTTGCCCGGGACGGGTCTCCACGCTGATCGCTGCTTTGAGGCGGTGCAACACGCTCTGGACGACGTCCATGCCCACGCCGCGCCCGGAAACTTCGGTGACCTGCTCGGCGGTGCTGAAGCCGGGGCGGAAGATGAAATCGAGGATCTCCGTCTCGCTCAGCCGTGCCGCTTCTTCGGGTGTGGCCAGTCCGAGTTCGAACGCTTTGGCGCGAATCTTCTGCGTGTCGATGCCGCGGCCGTCGTCACCGACTTCGACCACCACCTGATTGCCTTGATGATACGCATTCAAGCGGATGACTCCGGTCGGCGACTTGCCTTGTTTGCGCCGTTCTTCCGGTGACTCAATGCCATGGCCGACGGCGTTGCGTACTAAGTGAGTCAAGGGTTCGGCGATCGCGTCCAGGATGCCTTTGTCCAGATCGGTGTCGTGGCCGCTGACTACGAGCTCGACATCGCGTCCGCATTGTCGTGCCACGTCGCGCACCATACGGGGAAAACGCCGGAACAACTGGTCGACCGGCACCATGCGAATCTTCATGACCGAGCGCTGCAGATCGTTGAGCACCCGCGCCTGAAAGGCCATGGCGTCGGCGAACTTGCCGCGCAGCAGCTCTTTGGGATAGCGCTTGCCGAATTCGTTCAGCGTCTGTTGCAGCATCGACTTGCCGATGATCAGCTCGCCCACCAAATTGAGCACGTTGTCGATGCGCCCGGCTTCGACGCGCAGAATGTTTTCGACCATGGCGGGCGTCACCGGCGATTCCGTGGGCGCAGCCGCCGGAGTTTCTGGCGCAGCCGCCGCCGGCCCAGGCAAAGTTTCCGCAGAAGCTTCCGCGCACTGCGCCACAGCCGGTTCATCCCCCGGTTTGGCCGGGGCCGCATTCGCGGCAAACATCATTTCCACCGTGACTTCCCCGACGATGGTTGGGATTTTGCACTTGGCCGCAATCTGCTCGGCGGTCGCCACGGTGGCCAGCACGAATTCGACTTGCTTGGCCGCCGCCGGCGACTTCGGGTCTGGCCGCACGGCAATGACCGGGCCCATGGCGCTGACTGCGTTGTGCACCAGCTGCCGACCGGCGATCGGCATGGCGCAGTGTGGATCGATCTTCACCACGACGTGGACCACGTCCTGGCCGCTGGCCTGTGCCTTGGTCATGGCCAGCTTTTCGTACTCCGTCCAATCCGCGTCGGAGGCTGCAGGAGCTTTGCCGGGAGTCCTGGCGCCGGCCGCTTTCCGCGTGCGCCGCGTTTTCCCGACTGTCTTCGGCGCCGCGGTCAAATCCTTAATCTTTTTGCTCAGGCTGCTAGTCGACGGCAGCTTGCCGCCTTTTCGGTAGGCCGCGATCATTTCTGTGAACACATCGGCGGCGGCAAAGGCAATTTCGGCTACGGCGGCGTGCGAAGCCGTTCCTTCCACCGACAACGCGTCTTCAAATTGATGCGCCAACTCGCTCAACTCGCGCAGCCCGCAGGCTGCCGAATCGCCTTTCAGCGTATGCACGGTGCGCCGGATGCTGCGCACGATCTCCTCGTCGCCCGGCTGCTTCTCCAGCTTCAGGGCTTCGTCGTTCAGAGCCTGCAGCAGTTCCTGCGAAGTCTCGAAGAAGAGCTCCCGCAGTTCCGCGCCACGCTCATCGGGGGAATTCGTCATGGCTTAATCTCGCACCTCAACCCGCTGGTACGCGGTGCCGCTGTCTTTGTGCACCATCTGAAATTTCTCGGTAATGCCGAGCAGGCTTTCGGCATGACCGACGAACAGATATCCGTTGGTATTCAGGCAGCGGTAGAACTTTTCGATCAGCCGCTTCTGCTCCGCTTCGTCGAAATACATCATCACGTTGCGGCAGAAAATTACGTCGTTGCGCTGCGGCAGATATTCCGTCTTCAGGTTGTGAAAGTCGAAGTGAACCATCTCTTTCAGCGGTTTCTTGATGGCGTAGCGTTCGCCCACTTTGTCGAAATAACGCAGGCGGTAGCTGTAGTCGACCATCGACATCTGGTGCTCGCTGTAGGTTCCTTCCTGGCCGGCACGCAGGACTGAGTAGCTGATGTCCGAGGCCAGAATCTCCAGCCGCCACGGCGGCGGGACCAGCGGTTTGGGCAGCGGCAGCTCCATGGGCAGCGGATTGCGCAGGTAGTAGTAGGCCAGAGCGTCGGTGACCAGCATGGCGAGCGTGTAGGCTTCCTGCCCGGTCGAGCAGCCCGCGCTCCAGATGCGGATCGAGTACTCGCGCCGCGAACTCTTCTGCTTGAAGATTTCTTCCAGAACGGTTTTCTGGAACAAATCGAGTTGGGCTTTATGGCGGAAGAAACTGGTTTCGTTCACCGTCAGGTTTTCGAGCAGCTTGGCCAGTTCTTCTTTGCCTTGCTGGCTGATGAGCAGCCGATAGTAGGCGTAGAAGGAGTCCGCCTTGCATTCCCGCAGGCGGCGCAGCAGCCGGTCCTGCAGAAAATGCGTGCGCCGCTCGTCGAAGTGCATGCCGCACTCCTGGTAGACCAGCGCCTGCAACAGCTTCAATTCCGCTTCCGTCAATACGGGAGCTGGTGCCGCTCCGGATGCGCTCATGCTTATTCCCGTTTCCGCCTGAAAAACGAATTCACTTCACAATCCACAACTCGGTGGCCAGTGGCCAGTGACTAGTGGTCAGAACCGCCCGCTGCTGGCCACTGATCACTGCTCACCGGCCACTACTTTGCCGCTGCAGCCTTGGCTTCTGCCTTGGCTGCTTTCTTTTCCGGCGCCGTGCTGGCAACCTGCAGGCTCTCCGGGGCGAGCAGCTTGCTCATTTCGAGCAGCACGATCAGCCGGCCTCCGATTTTGCCCAGGCCGCTCACGCAATTCAGGCCGCCTTCCTGAAACACCGCCGGAGGCGCTTCCACCGCCTCGGCGGGAATTTTCAACACTTCAGAGGCCGAGTCGACGATCAATCCGGCGAGCCGCCCCGCATGCTCGACCACCAGAATGCGATTCTGTTTCCGCATGGCGGCCTGCTTTTCTCCAAAGCGCTTGCGCAGGTCCATGACGGAAACGATTTTTCCCCGCAGGTTGATCACGCCCTCCAGATATTCGGGCGCATCGGGCACAGCCGTGATTTCGGGCACGCGCACGATCTCGTGCAGGGAAGTGATGGGCACGCCGTAAGTCTCGCGTCCCACCTGAAAGCCCACGATATGAAGTTCTCGGCTCATCGTTCAAAAACCCGCTCGGCGTTGATTGGCCTGGCCATGCTGCGAACGCTCCTGCAACCACGTTTCAGAATTGCGACCCGGCTGCGGCGCGGCGCGCGCTTCTGACCGAAGAATCTCCGCCGGCGTTATGGTTCGCATCCTGCAGCGAGAAGCGGTTGAGCGAATCCAGCAGGCCGCGCGACATCTTCGACATCTGCTCCGATGAAGCTGCCAGTTCGGTCGAACCCGAAGTCGACTGCTGCACCAGTTCCCGCATCCGCTCCATGGCCTTGACCACGGCCTGCGCTCCGGACGCCTGTTCTTCGACCGCGGAATTGATTTCGTGGGTGATTTCGTTCAGCCGCGTGGTGGCCCGCGCAATTTGCGACGAGCCATGCGACTGCTCGTTGGTGGCCGCGCCGATTTCCTGCGCGAACTTGTAAACCTCGGTGACCACGTTGGAAATTTTGCGCAGCGCCGAGTTGAGTTCGCCGCCCAGCTCCAGGCCTTCGTTCACGATGCCGGTGGAGCGGTCCATATTCTCGACCGCCTTGCGGGCTTCCTTCTGAATGCTCTGAATCAGTTCGGAGATTTCTTTGGTGGACTGCGCCGATTTTTCCGCCAGCTTGCGGACTTCGTCGGCGACGACGGCAAATCCTAGGCCATGCTCGCCGGCGCGGGCCGCTTCGATGGCCGCGTTCAGGGCCAGCAGGTTGGTCTGCTCGGCCAGATCGTCGATAACTTCGATAATCTTTCCGATGTCGTCGGCGCGCTGTCCCAGAGCCCCGATGATCTCTCCCGAAGAAGTGATGGTGGTGTTGATGCGGTTCAACCCGTCAGTCGCCTTTTCCATGGTGGCGATGCCGGAGTGCACTTCCTCGCGCGAGCGGTTGGAAATGTCGAGCAGCACCTTGGCGGTGTCGGCCACGCGCTGAATCGAGGCGACCATCTGATCGATCGAGGCGGAGGTTTCGCTGACGCTGGAAGCCTGCACCTGCGTACTCTTCACCATGTTCTGCACGTTCACGCTCATCTCGTGCATGGTGCTGGTGACTTCGTCGATAGCGGAAGACGCCTGCAGACCGATCTTGGCCGAATCCTCAGAGGCTCCCGCGACCTGGCTCGATGCGCTGGCCACTTGCGAGGAAGCGTCGCGGACGCTGCGGACCAGGCCCGTAAGCCCTTCGACCATGCTGGCGAAACCGTTGCCCAAAGTATCGTGTGAAGAGCGCGGCTTGACTTCCACCCGCAGGTCGCCGCCGGCGATCGATTCTGATACCCCGGCCATTTCTTTCAGGTAGGTGACCATCTTGTGGAAGGTCTTGGCTAACTCGCCAATTTCGTCATCGCGGCTGAGGTCGATGTTGTGTTCCAGATCGCCGGTATTGCCGATGCCGCGCGCCACGCCCATCAGATTGGTCAGCGGTTGGGTGATGCCCCGAGCCGTGCGGAAGGCGACGATTGCGCCCAGCGAGAGTGCCAGCAGCGTGCTGAGCAGGGAAACGATGATGGTCGCGGTTGCGGCAGTGTCGTCGGACTTGCGCCGTTCATCGACCAGCTTGTCATTCTCCACTTCCGCCACATCGAGGGCGTCGGTGGAATTCTTGACCCAGGAGGATGCATCCTTCTGCAGATAGTAGATCTGCAATTCCGCGACCGTGGCGTTGCCCGAGTCGACGTCTTTTCGTTTCTCGATCAGGGGCTCGGCAAACTCCTTGCTCCACGCCTGTTCCAGTTGCTGCACCTTGCTCAAGGCATTCCTGACCTGATCGGAATTGGCCCGGCTCTTGCCGTCCTCGACCTTCTCGTTCAGAGTGCGCAGGCCATCGTTCATGCGGTCCACTTCGCGGGTGTCGCCGCTGAGAAGATAGTTGCTCAGGTAGAGACGGTTCTGCATCATCTGGAAACGGACGGCGTTGGTGGCGTCTTTCAGCTCGAGCGAGTCTTGCGCCGATTTCTTGGCGTTATGCTCGCGCTGCACGGCCGTCCAGTTCACCAGAAACAGCACCAGCACCATGGCCAGAACGAAGCCGAAATTCATGTACAGCTTTTTGCCGATCGTCATGCCTGTCTCCTGAGCCGACTTGGCGCCACTATCGCGGCGGCTCGAACTTGAAGTCAATCACCCCGGTGCTTTCGCCCCCGGCGGGCTCGAATCGCCACTTCTTTGCCGCATCCAGCGCGGCACTGGCCAGAACCGGGTGCCCGCCCACAATCCGCGCTTCCTTCACCGTGCCGTTGGGCGCCACCACCACCTCAATCTTTACCGTTCCCGAAATGCTCATCCTCTTAGCCAGTTCGGGATAAATCGGCTGCACCCTGCTCTTGGCCCGGCGAAGGATCTCTTCGTTGTTCTGAGCGTTGTTCTGGGCCTGGTTCTGGGCTTGTCCTCTTACATATATCGGTCTCACCGCAACGACTAAGAACAAGGCGGCTGCCACAACAGCCGCGATTCGTCGAGACACAGTTCCTCCTCGATATCGATAAAGCTGGTGATCCGAGGCGTGCAACGGGTGGGCCACCTGCGACTTATGCGGAAAACCTAAGTAATGAGCTGCATCTGTAACTAAAACAATGGTTTACTTTGATATGGGGATACTCGCCGGGAGATCGCTGTTCTCTGAGAGCAGTCTCATTTCCGATTTCGGGGGAGTGTCTTCTCACTCTGAGACACCAGTCTCACGCCTGTCTCGGGATTTCACACAAAGGCACCTACTCGCCCATTTCGCTTGACTCAAATTGAGATGACAGGTAGTTTCCCATTAGATTCAAGCACTTGTGAATCAAGAACATTTTCCCGCGATGATCGGCGAAGCACTGAGCGTTTCTGGCACCCTTCCGCTCATCCAGCCGGGACGAAGTCTGGCTCCCGGATCCGATGAATCGTTTCAGAAACTCCTACTGCGGATTGCCGCCAAAGCCGGCGAGCCCTCTGACGCCGGCGCCCTTATCCGGCTGTTCTGTCAGGCGGTGCGCGAGTTCTTTCAAGTTTCTACTGTCTCTTTCTGGCGCCATTCAGAGGAAGGACTGACCGGCGAACAGGCCGATGGCAAGCTGGCCGAGCGCGTCGTTGGTATGCGGCTAGGCAAGGAGCGGAGCGCCATCGTCGCCGAATCCCTTCGCCAGCGCCGTGCGCTGTTTAGCCATTCGCGTCTTACCCATCACTTGGAGAATGCTTCCGAACCGTTTGCGGCGGAATTGGGTATCCGCTCTCTGCTGGCGGTTCCCATCATCGTGTTCAACGATGTGATCGGTGCCGTCACCTTCCTGCACGAGGCCGACGACGATTTTTTCAACGAAGGAGTTTCCGCCAAGGCGACAATTCTGGCGGGACAATTAGGCAGCCTGCTGGAGTCGATCCGTCTGAGCGAGACGTCGCGGGAAGAACACCGCCGGGCCGAAATCCTGGCCGACGTGGCCCACGCCCTGCACGGAACGCCGGATGTTTCGGCTGTCATCGAGGCGCTTGCCGACCGGCTGCGGCTGCTGCTGCGCACGCAGTTGGTCTGCGTGCTGTTGAAGCGCGACGGACCTTTTGAGCTGCGCGCCGTTTCCGCGGAATCGCCGCAGCTCGCCAACCTGGCGCGCGCCCGCCACGACCGGCAAACCCTGCGTTTTGCCGCCAATCTGGCGCAACGAGCCGTGGCCGCCGGCGAGTTGATCACGCTTTCCATTGGCGCCGAAGTCCACTCCCTGGGCAACCTGGCCTGCGCGGGCATGTTGATCGCCGCTCCGCTGCGCACTTCCCGCACCCAGGGTGCGATCCTGGTTTATCCGCGTGCCGACGGCGTTTACACGCCCGAAGAGCGCGCCCTGGTCTCGGCCATCGCCGGCTTCGGAGCCGTAGCCGTCGCCCATGCCGAACTCTACTCCACGGCGCACGCACAGGCTCACGAACTGCATCAGCTTCTCGAAATTTCTTCGGCGCTGAGTTCGAGCCGCGATCTCGATCATTTTTTCCAGAGCTTCGTGGTTCACGCCACGGATTTTCTGGGCTACGGACGCTGTTTCATCGCCCTGCTGGAAGATAACCACTTCCAGGTTCGCTACGCACTTGAAAAAGGCGAACCGCAGCGTGTCGACGTGCCTTTCCCCGAAGGTGTGGCTACGCAGGCTTTGCGCTCCAAGGAGGTGTTCTGGACCGACGACGCCAGCCGCGTTCCGGGAGTCAACCTCGAAGCCATCACGAAATACAAAGTGAAGCAGGTTCTGGCCGTACCACTGCTCGGGACCAGCGGCGAGTTGCTCGGGATGTTCGGGGTGCTTGACCGGGCCGACGGCACCGGCATTCCGCGAGAAGACATTCGTCGCGCCCGGGCGTTGTCGAACCAGGTTGCCGTGGTGCTTGAAGTCGCCAACAATCTGCATCTTTCCGAGCGGCACCGCCGGCGCGCCGAGGCCCTGATGGAACTGGCCCGCGAAATCGACGGAGCCTTGCTGCTTCCGGAATTTTCCCGCCGCTTTCTGTGCCGCGCCACGGAACTCACAGGTTCGGCTTCCGGGCTGCTCGCGGTGTTGCAGGAGGGCCGCTGGCAAGTGGTGGCCCTGCATCCCCAGAAAGAAACGGCTGCTGCTTTTAACGAGGCGGCTGCGGCTTCCGCCAACGGAGAGAGTCGGAATGCCGCAACTCGCGATTCAGCAACTGGGCCGCAGTCTCATCCTGATCCGGCCGTGGATCGCAATGGCGGCGCCGGTCTCCATCTCCCGCAGACGCTGGCCGATTCCGTGGCCCATCAGGAGCAAGTGTCCGTCTCCGGTTCGGCTGCGGATTTGCTCGGCGCCGAAGCCGCTGCCTATTTGAATTGGACCGACTGCACCCTGGTGCGCCTGGCGGGGCCGAGCGGAACACTGGCCGGAATTCTCTGCCTCTCTGGACGCACCACGGCCCTCGGCAATGTTCAACTGACGAATGCCCCGATGACCAAGGCGCAGGAAGATCGCGTCTTCCTCGAAACCATGGCCAATCATGCCGCCATGGCCCTTGAGAACGCCCGTCTATTCACCCGCATCGAGCGCGCCAACCGGCACTGGATGGCGATCTTTGACGCCATCACCGATTTCATCGTGGTGCACGATCAGAACGACAACGTGCTGCGGGTCAATCGCTCGCTGGCGGCGATGATTGGCGTGCCTCCGGCGGAATTGATCGGCGTCAACATGCGCGCCTTGATGGCGCTGACCAGCGAGACCCGTTCGTACTCGTGTCCTTTCTGCCGCTCCATGGCCGAAGAGACCGACGAGTTCGTGCATCCCGTATTCGATCGCACGTACCTCGTTTCCACTTCCCGTATCCACGGACCGGGCGAGGAAATTCCGCAGACCATCCATGTGTTGAAAGACATTTCCGATCGCCGCGAGGCCGAACGCCGCTATCGCGAACTGTTCGATAACATTCAGGAGGGCCTGTTCTTCAGCACGCCCAGCGGCCGCTTCGTCGAAGTTAACGACGCCATGGTCCGTATGTTGGGTTACTCAAACCGCGACGAGTTGTTGCAGGTCGACATTGCGACCGAGCTTTATTTCTCGCCCGACCAGCGCGAGCGGCACAGCGAGTTAATGAAGGAGCACGGCAGCCTGCGCAACTTCGAAGCCACGCTGCGGCGAAAAGATGGCTCGCCTATCCACGTGCTCATCAACGCCTTCGGGCTCTACGACCACACTGGGCAACTGACCCAGATTCGCGGCCTGATGCTCGACGTGACCGGCATTCGCACCTACCAGTCGGAACTGCACCGCGAACGCGATTTCTCCGCCAAGATTCTCGGCAACACGCAAAGCCTGATTCTGGTCGCCGACACCGCAGGTCTGGTCAGCTATGGCAACCGCCGCTGGTACGACGCCGGATTCGAGCAGCGTGAACTGCTGGGCCGTCCGTTGCTCGAGCTGGCCGCTCCCGGTTTCGTGGGCCCGCTGGCCGATGCCATCCAGAGAACGCTCGATGGGCAGCAGGTCGACAATCTGGAGTTGCAGATTGTGCGCGGCAGCGGAGCGGCGGGTAAATTTTCCGCCAACCTCAGCCCCATGCGCGACGAGCAGGGAACCATCACCAGCATCGTCGCCGTGCTCACCGACATCACTGATTCCGCAGTCCTGCGCGATAAGCTGGTGCATGCGGAGAAAATGGCGGCCGTCGGCCAGTTAGTCTCTGGAGTGGCCCACGAAGTCAACAATCCCCTCACCGCGATTCTCGGTTTCGCCGACCTGCTCATGGAGAATTCAGACCTGCCCGAAACCGCGCGGAAAGATTTGCGCGTGATTTTGCAGGAGGCCCAGCGCACCAAGCAGATCGTGCAGAACCTGCTTAGCTTCGCGCGCCAGATGCCGCCGCAGCGCAACGCCGTGCAGCTTAACTCCATTCTCCGCCGCACCCTGCAGTTGCGCTCTTACGACTTCAACAGCCACGGCATCGAAGTCATCGAGCATCTCGATTCCGAGTTACCCGAAGTTCTCGGCGACGCGCACCAACTGCAGCAGGTCTTCCTCAACATTCTGAACAACGCCTACGATGCCGTGCACGAAGTCGGCCGCCCGGCGCGCATCGAGATCATGTCGACCAAGTCCGGGGACGCGGTCGAAGTTTCGTTCTGTGATAACGGCAACGGCATCACCGAACCGGGCAAAATATTTGACCCGTTTTTCACCACCAAAGAAGTCGGCAAAGGCACCGGCCTCGGCCTGAGCATCTGCTATGGCATCGTGAAAGAACACGGCGGCGAAATTCTCTGTCATAACAACATTGGCCGCCAGGGCGCCACTTTTATCGTGCGCCTGCCCGTGACCGCCCACGCCGGATCCATCGGCGTGGCCGCAGGAGTGACACAAAAATGAGTCTTCCAGCCCTCAAACCAACACCTCTACCTGTTCTCCTTATTGAGGACGAACCCGCCGTCATGGCTTACGTACAAGCCGCTCTGGAACGCAGCGGATATCCCGTGGTTTGCTGCGAGTCGGGGGTGGATGCACTTCGCCTGCTCGCCAACGGGCAGTTTTTGGGCGTGGTCTCCGACATGCGCACGCCGGGCGGCGTCGACGGAGGCCAGGTCCATGCCTGGATTGCGCGCCACCGACCCGATCTCAGCTCGCGCATCGTTTTCATCACCGGCGACATCGCCAACGAAGAAACCGTTGCCACGCTGCGCCAGACCGGCGCACCCTGCGTGGAAAAGCCGTTTCGCGTGCAGCAGTTTATTGACGTGATTGCGAAAACTATGGGGAAGGCGCAGTAAACCGATGACCAGTACCACGAACCAGGAAGACCTGAGCATCCGCCTGCTGGTGGTCGACGACGAGCAGAGCATCCGCAAGCTTTGCGTTACCGTGGGCGAGGCTCTCGGCTTTGTTTGCCTCGAAGCCGAAAGCGGCGAATCCGCACTCGCCCTGCTCGAAGAACAGCCTGTCCATATGGTGCTGACCGACATGGTTATGCCGCGCATGTCGGGCCTCGAGTTTCTCGAACGGGTGAAAAAGCTGTTGCCGCGCACCGAAGTCGCGCTCATGACCGGCCACGGCTCGATCGAAACCGCGGTGCAGGCCATGAAGCTCGGAGCCTACGACTACATCACCAAGCCGTTCTCCCCGCTTGAAGAGCTGCGGCTGTTCCTGCGCCGCATGGCCGATAAAATCCGCCTGGTTGAAGAGAACGAATTCCTGCGCCAGCGCATGGATACCGAAACCGCCGCCCACGGCATCGTTGGCTCGTCGCTCAAAATTCAGGATGTGCTGCGCATGGTCTCGCGCCTGAAAGATACGCGGACGCCCGTGCTCATCTATGGGGAAAGCGGCACCGGCAAAGAGTTAGTCGCCCGCGCGATCCACTTTCGCGGCGCGTTTGCCGGACGACCCTTCGTCGCCGTGGATTGCGGATCGCTCGTTCCCACCCTGATCGAAAGCGAACTCTTCGGCTACGAAAAAGGAGCTTTCACCGGCGCGCTGAAATCCAAGCAGGGATTGTTTCAGGCCGCCGATGGCGGCACCATTTTCCTCGACGAAGTCGGTGAGTTGCCGCTCGAACTGCAGGCAAAGCTGCTGCGCGTGCTGCAGGAAAAAGAAGTGCGTCCGGTCGGCAGCAATCAGCGGATTAAAGTCGACGTTCGGGTCATCGCCGCCACCAACCGCGATCTGGAAGCCGCCTACAAGACCGGATCGTTCCGCAAAGATCTTTATTTCCGGCTCAATGTTGTGACCGTCCACGTTCCCGCCCTGCGCGAGCGCCGCAGCGATACGCCCATGCTGGTGCACTGGTTTCTCGAACGCTACGCCGCCGGCTCGGAGTTGCACGTCTCCAGCGCTGCCATGAAAGCTCTGATGCAATACGACTGGCCGGGCAACGTCCGCGAGCTGGAAAACTGCGTCGAACGCGCGGTCGCCCTGGGCAATGGACGCATCATCGATCTCAGCGACCTTCCGCCCGCCATCGCCGCCGGATCTTCGGCCGCATCAGCGCCGGCGGGCCATGCATCGGAACGCCCCGTCGTGCTCGATCCCGATCTCGCCGCCGCTCACCCAAGCCCGGCCCCTCCGCACGCGCCCGCCTCCACCACCGATCTCGAAGACATCGAACGCGCCACCATTCAGCGCGTCTTCGAGCAGGTCAAAGGCGACAAAGCCCTCGCGGGACGCATGCTCGGCATCTCACGGGCCACGCTCTACCGCAAGCTCAAGCGCTACAACATCAGCGTAGACTCCGCCGGCGGATCATCCAGCCATACCCTGCAGTGAAGTCTGACAGAGTTCACCTTGCGTCGAGTACTTCGCGTTTACGCCTTAGTTGCCGCGAGGTGCTGCCAGGGGGTACTAGTAGGGAACACTTTCACTCGCAAAACGCGACAGTCCCTGATTTATTTCTTACACTGGCAACATGCACGGCCTCTCTCTGAGCTTCAGCGTGTGAGGCCTTATTCCACCTCCGAATACGACACCGGGATAGCCGGAATCGCGACATGGAGGCGCATCGATCATGAGCGCTTTTGAAACCCCGCAGGGTCGAAATGTGACGTATGTTGCAAGAGTTGCGGCGCTGCTGCTGGCGGCGTTCGGGCTGGCGATCAGCTTTAGCGCATCGGCGTTTGGACAAGGCTTCGCGAGGCCGGATGGTTCGGTTCCTCTGCCCATAGATTGGAGCTCAAAGTATGTCGTCTTCACCGGCGACTACACGCCGGAGCAGGCGCTGCAGACATGGAACGAGCCGCGAGCCTACGCCCAGTGGCTTCTGCATGGGAATGCGCCGGTAGGTTCAGGCTTGGTGCGCCCGTGGCGGAGGCCGCGAAAGAAAGCACGGGGCGAAATGCGCAGGGACTGGGCCATTTCGCTGGGCGCTGGCGGGGTGGCGCAAGGCATGTCGCCTGCCAAGTTCTCCTTTGACGTGAACGCGGCGCCGAGTTGCACGGCGGATTTTGCGGTCTTCCCCATCAATGCTCCCACCGGGAGCACGCGCGCCCACGTGGTTGGTACCTTCGGCGGCGAGCCGACGGCTAACGATGCCGCGATAATCACCATAACTCCGGCGGTTGGAACTGGGGCCACTCTGACCTTAACCGCATCGACCACGAACACAGGTACAGATTTCGAACGGTCTGCCACGGCTGCAACCGATGCGGCCAATCTGGCGGCGGCGATCAATCGCAATCTCAGTACTACCGCTCTCGACCGCATCGTGGCTGTGGCATCGGCGGCTACGGTTACGGTATACGCGCTCACGCCTGGAACCCGCGTGGTGCTTGCGACTGGCGGCAACCTTAACCATTTCGCTTGGGGCAACGTTACTGCCGGCACGAATGGCACCCAAGCCAACATCGTTGGCTTCAATCATCTCTACAGCGGGTCCGGGACGTCGCTGTGCAGTCTCTCGAATCCTGAATTCATTTTTTCTTACGCCTCCGGCGTCGGACCGGTCGCCACTTCGCCCGGCCTCTCGCTCAGTGGCACAGAAATCTCCTACGTAGAGAATGACCCGAACATTGGAGCAATCCTGCACGTGCTGACGTTCGGCAGCGGCAGCACCGAGTACGGAGGTGCCGCCAGCTGCACCGGCAACAACAACGGCGGCACCACCTTGCCGACCTGCGCCACCGACCCCGTCATCCCCGGAAGCACCGCGGGAAGCACCGCCAAGGACTTCATGCTTCCTCTGGGCTTGGTTGCGGCCAATGCAGCCACCGGAGTGGCAGGAATGGCGGATAGCTTTTCGTCTCCGTTCACCGACTATGCCAACGACATTACCTATGTCGGCGATAACAACGGCTACCTGTATGCGATCACTCCCACCTTTACCGGGACGCCAGGGTATGCGGGAGGGAATTTTCCGGTGCACGTAAGCGCCACCGCCCCGGTATCAGACACCCCGACTGCGGTAACGGCAACCACAACGGTAGTAACCGTCACCGTGCCCAACACGCTTAGCATCGGCGAGGTGGTCACCATCGCGGGCGTAGCCACGAATACAGGCAATAACTGCACCGCGGCTGACGTGCTTGCCATTAACGGACCGCAAATCCCTATTTCGGCGAGCACCACCCAGATAACCTTCAACGCCACCATACCCACCGCGACAACGGGCACCGGCTGCACTATCCCCGCCGGCGCGACAGTCACCCAGGCATCCAACTTTCTCGCGGTCCCGGTGATCGATGTGGGTGGGACGGATAACATTTTTGTCGGGGACAGCAGTTCTAACTTGTACGAAGTGACGCCGGCTGGGGTGATTGCGGCCACGGTTGCTCTCGGCGTAAACGGGACCACGAACTTCGGCGCCGTCAACGGCGGTATTCGCGACGGCACTATCCTTGACACCACCAGCGAAGTGGGCTACGTCGTAACCGCATGCAACCCCAACACCACCGGCGAGGCCGATACTGGACTAACCGGCAACACCGGCCTTATCCAGTTCACGTTGACCGGCACCGACCTGGCTCCGCTTGTCTATGCCGGGCTCGACACCGGAGCGAATCAAAGCTGTTCGGTTTTAGGTTTTCCAAACTACGCCCCCACGCCGGACGAACGCTACTATGCCTTGGGCATCACTAGCGCCACGGCGGCGGATAACGGGGAGATCATCGCCGCCAGCTCTGGCACCGGCGGCCAGCAGTTGAAGGAATTGCAGTTCATTAGTTCCGCTATGCAAGTAACGCCGCCCAACAACGACAAGCCTCAAATGGGCAACAACGCTTCCCCCATCTCGCCGCTTACCGAGTTCTTTAACAGCCAGGAATTCACCGTCACCGGCGTTACGGCAACGACGAGTGTAGTCACAGTCACGGCGAGCAACACGCTCGCCGCTAATGATCTAGTCATCCTCTCGGGCGTAGCTGCCAACACTACCAACGACTGCACGGCCAACGACATCGCCGCCATCAATGGGGGAATACAAACCGTTGCTTCGGCGACCACAACGAGTTTCACCTTCGACGCTACGATACCCACAGCGACTACGGGCGCGGGATGCACAGTGACCGGCGCAACTGCCACGGGCGGAGTGGACTACCTGTTCGTAGGAGTGAATGAAAATAACAGCGCCGTCTATAACCTGCTTTTGCCTGAATCGCTCCTGGTGGCGTCAGGCGACCCGCCTGTCCCTCTGTTGAGCAACACCACCGATGCAGTGGGCGGGACGAGCGGCATCGTCGTGGACAACGATTCCACCGACGGCCAGGCGTCGAGCATCTACTTCGGCACACTGGCAACATCAACCACTGTTTGCGGAACCACGGCGGCGTACTGCGCGGTAAAGCTGACCCAGGCCCTGTTGCAGTAGTTTCGCCCTTAGCGCGGCCCAGGTTTGTTGAACGGCGTAGTCTTGAGACACGTGTCTCATCCTGAGACAGAACTTTGCCATGCCGTCATCGATCACTCCCAAAATAGTCTGCAAACCTCTGAAAACACTTCCACCTGAGTGCTAGTCCTTCCGTTCGCCGCGATGGTTGCCGCGTTGCTCGTTCACTCCGCGAACCGCGGATTCCGGCTCCCCACAGCTCTTCCTAACCGGGAAGAGGGGGAGCCCGACCGCACTTTCTCGACCGAACTTTGAAAATCGGCAATTTTGGCAATCGGTCGCCGGCTCCGAGTTCGGATCGTGAGTTCGCTTTCAGGGAAGTCGGGACGAGTCTGGGTAAGGGGCATTGCATCGCTTGGCGCAACAAGCCACAGCACCGGCACGCAACGGACAGAACGCCAGCATGGTGGCGGGACTTGCCCGTTTCTTCCCCGAAGCCAGCCCGGTCCGCATTCCCGTGCAACTCGCTCGCACTATCCATGCCGAGGCGATGGAGCCAGGCACATTGTCCTCCGAAGCCTCGCGCGCCACGAACTTCACCGAGAGCACCGTCATCGAATTCGGTACTCCCCGTGAAGTTCTCTTTGCCTGTCACACGCCGCTCGAGTTCGCCGACGTGCTCCGTCTGCGCAACTCCGACGGCTCGCTCGACGAAGAAGCTTCCGTCGTCGCCGTGCAGTACCAGCCCGGCCAGACTATTGTGGCTGCGCGGTTTCTACGGGAAGTCCCCAACTGGATCGTGAAATCATGACTCCTTCCACACCCACGCAGGATCTCACCACGCAATGGAATCAAGCGCGCCGGCTGTATCCCATTTATTTCGAACTGGCGCGCGAGTTCGTCATTGACGTGAAGCCCGTCGCCGATCTCGAGGCCGGCATCGACACTCCCGGCAAAGAAGCCGTCGAGCAGGCCAGCCTGTGGCTCGATCAAATGGATCAGGCGATTCAGGTCCACCAATTGCGCCAGTTTCTTCAAACCAGCTCGCTGGTGAATCAGGAAGGCCTTACCACCCTGGTGCAACATTTTCTGGCGAAGCCTACCAAGACCGATGCCATTCGCGACAAGATCGACTTTCTTCTGGTGCAATATTTCAGCCAGCTCGCTCCCACCGGCCTGGTCGATGGTGAAGTCGATCTTGTCTATGTGGCTCACGCGCTGGAGCCCGTTCTGGGACAAGTTGAACTGAAACAGCCGGTGTGGCTGAACGCGCTCGATCGCGTGCTCGAAGCCGCGCGCCGCTGCAAATCGCTCGACGAACTCCTGCACGGCGGAGTCCTGGAACAAGGACGCAAAGCCAAGAGCCAGGCCGGTGAACTTTTTTATCTTCCGGTTGCGCTGGCCGCTTTCACCCGCTTCGGATACCTCATGCGGCGCGCGTTTTTCCGGCTCATGCTCGGCGATCTGAACCTGATTCTCGACGGTCTGACGGAGCTCGAAGAGAAGGGAGTTCAGACCATCGACTGCCGGCGCGCCCAGTTCTCCGCCGAGGAGCCGATCATGCGTCTGCGCATGATTTGCCAGTCGTGGAAGGTCATGTTCCAGGCGGAATATTCCTCGGGATCGCCGCTGCGCATGCTGGTCGACCTGAGAGCCTCAGTCGAACATGCCCTCGGCCGCGGCAAGGCCGAAGCCGAAAAGCCGGCTGCAGCCGCAAAGCCCGCAGCTCCGAAGCCGGCCGCAGTCGCGGCCAAACCGGCTCCTCCCGCCGTCAAGCCTACCGCGGCGACCAGACCTGCCGTGGCAGCCAAACCTCTGTCGCCCGGAAAGCCTGCGGCGGCCAAGGCGGCTGCAGCCCCGGCCGGCGCTGCTGCGGCCGCGGCGAAGCCCTCGAAGCCAGTGGCGAAGCCGACCAGCAAGCCAGCAAACGCTGCTCCTGCCGAATTTGAAGTTTCCGGCGCCCCCAGCTGGGATCCTGATTCGTCGCAATCCGGAAAGAAGAACTGAAAGCTGAAAGCAGCTAACGATAGCGAAGCAAACCGAGAACTGAGAACTCAGAACTGAGAACCGAGAACTGAGCAGTGGAAACTCCGACCGTACTCATCATCTCCGACGACGCCGACTTGTCCCGGCATGTGACTGCCCGCTGGCAGCGTGAGCGCATTGTTCCGGCGTTCACGCTTCTTAGCGGAGAGCTGTGGCCGCGCTTCGCCGTGGACGCGTTCGATGTTGCCATCGTCGACGAATTGCGCCGCGACCTGCTCTCGGTTGTGCTGGAGCCTCTGCATTCCACAGGCCAGCCGGTCTTTTGTCTGTGCCATGAGTCCGCAACTGCCCAGCTCATCCACGAACGCTGGCCGCGCATTTCCGTCCTGCGCCGCAGCACGGCCTCGGTCCAAGAAGGCTGGCTCGACACTCTGGTCTTAGCCGCCAGCGAGGCAGTACATCGCTCCCGCGCCGAAGCCCGTGCGCGTTCCGCCGAATCCTCCTGCGCCGCACTCGATCGCCAGGCTACGCTCGGCCGCTACATGCTCGAAATGCGTCATAACCTGAACAACGCTTTGACGTCTGTGTTGGGAAATTCGGATCTGTTGCTGCTTGAGCCGGGCAGTCTTTCCGCCCAGACCCGCGCGCAGATCGAAACCATTCGCAATATGGCGCTACGCATTCACGAAATCATGCAGCGCTTTTCATCGCTCGAAAAAGAGATGAACGCGGTAGCCCAGCAGTCCGGAAGAGATACAGGCAAGGCGTACGCGGCCACGGCGGCCGAGTACTGAGTACTGACTACTGAGCACTGAAAAACCTCCCCGAAGGTCGATGATCGTGAACGCAGTCAGTTGTTGAAGGGAAGGATCAATGCTTCATGCATAGATTGATGGCCGGCGTCACCATTCTCGAGCACGAGCTTTCCGAGCTGCGCCTGATCGTCGAGCGCCAGACCGGGATCCTGCTCGACTGTCCCAACAGCGCCTTAGTGGCTCACGTGGCCGAGTATCTGGAGAGCCACGAACTCGACTCCGCAGCCGTCCTGCTCGACCGACTTCGCGCCGCCGATCAGGATCCCCTGGCGCTGCCGCGCTTTCTCGACGGCGTGCTCAACGTCAACACCGGCTTTTATCGCCATCCCGGAGCGATGAATGCCCTGGCCCGCCAAGTCGCTCCGCAACTCTACGCCCGCAAATCGGAGGACGGTGCGTGCACGCTGCGCATCTGGAGCGCGGGCTGTGGCACCGGAGAAGAACCGTATTCGATCGCCATGGCGCTGTGCGACCCCGTCTCCAACGGAAACGGCGCCGGCAACGGATCGACCGACGGCATTCGCGACGTAAAGGATAAAGATAAAGACACGAAGAATAAAGATGCGAAGGAAAAAGCCGCCAGCGAAAAAAACGGCAACAGCCGCGGCGGCGTCATCGATTGCTCAACTCCGGCCGCGTTACCCAGTACGAAAGACTGGTCGGTTCACATCGTCGGCAGCGACCTGTTGCCCTCAGCCATCGAAGCCGCCGAGCGCGGACTCTATCCGCAATCGGCGCTAACCGGCCTGCCTCCAGCCACCATCCGCGCCTGCTTCTCGAAAATCGGAAACAGCAACGGCAGTCAGAACTGTGCGCAGGATTCGCCAAACGGAGCCGGCAACGATCCCACAATTGCGAATGGCGCAATAAACGGTAACAGCTCCACAAATGGTAATGGCTCCGCGAATAGCAGCGCAGCGAACGGAACCGGTTCCGCCGGCGGCGCGCACCTGCTGGTCAAGCCCCGCCTGCGCAGCCTGGTCACCTTCAACACCATGAACCTGACCAAGCCGGTCTATATCGGACGCTTCGACTGCATCTTCTGCATGGACGTCCTTCCGCATCTCTCTCGCGCCCAGCGCACTGCGTTACTGGAGCGCCTGCACCTTTACCTCGAACCCGGCGGGTTTCTCTTCCTTAGCCAAACCGAAAAACTCCAGGCCCCGAATCTCAACTTCCGCTCTGAGACCTTCGACGGCTATACCTTCCACCGCAAACCACTGGCCGCCAGTGCCGCCTACGGGCGGTGAAGTTACAGCCGCCCCGCTCCTGACCTCTCACGGGCCGCGACCAGATCCTCATCAAAAGCAGCCAACGAAGGGCGTTCAATTCATCGAGATGGGCTTCCGCCGTAGGTTCTCTTCGAAAAACTCGATGTCTTAATGTCTTGGCTTCCTTACAGTCATTCTCACCGTCGAGGACCCTGGGGATATCGTTGAGACGCCCTAGAGTAGCTTTCCTGCGGCCAAGTCCCGAACCAACGTCAGGTCGGCCTCGAGGAAATCGAACTTCGGCAGGTCGGGCGGTGCAGACCACCGTATCTCGCGAAAAATCCGGTTTTCGATCTCTGCCTGAAACTCGCGCACGACGTAAAACCGCAGCTCTACCATCCCGCCATTTGGATACTCGTGCTGAATGCGCGCGACTTCATCGCCCACCGTCGCCAGAATTCCGAGTTCTTCTTCCAGTTCCCGCCGCAGCGCGTCCCGCGGCTGCTCTCCTTCTTCGATTTTTCCGCCTGGAAACTCCCACTTGAGGGGCATGGTCTGATGACGCGTGCGCTGGCACACCAGCAGCTTACCTTCTTTCACGATCAACGCAGCTACCACGCGTTTCATCGGCCGGCAGTTTCCAGTTTCTTCCCCACGACCTGGGCGCAATGCTGCACCAGCGTCTGGTGCTCGAGAGTGAACGCGGCCGGGAAGTGGCTGTCGATATCCAACTCGCCCACCACTTTGCCGTGCGCGAAAACCGGCACCACGATCTCCGATTTGGTTTCCAGAGAGCACGCCAGATAACGCGGATCTTTGCTCACATCGTCGACCACCACGGTCTGACCGCTCGAAGCGGCAGCCCCGCAGATCCCCTGATTCAGGGGGATGCGCGTATGCGGCGTCATGGCTCCGTCAAACGCCCCCAGCACCAGCATTGGCGGTTGCGCCCCCGGTTCGAGCATGTAAAAACCGACCCAGTTGTATTTCAGCATGCGGTCATGCAGCAGCTTCACCATTTTCTGCATGAGGTCTTGGGCGGTGGGTTGAGCCAGAGCGAGTTCGCTAATCTCAAGGCGCATTTCTTCCAGCTTGTCGGTAACGGCCATGAGGCAAATCTTAACTCACACGCGCAAGTTCGACGCTGTGGAAGCTGGAACGTCAGTAATCTGCCGGATTCCTTTCGTGCGCGAGATTGCCCGCGAAAAGATTTCCGGATGAATCGCCCACGCCAGTGCGTCGAGGCCGTGAAGCAATGTGGGCGCCGGAGTATTCAGAAATTCGTCGCGAATACAGTAAACACGGCCGTTGCGCGCGGCTGCAGTTTCTTGCCACTTGCGGTCTGCGACAATTTTGCGCAGCGGAACCCGGTCTCCTGCCCCGCACCACGCGGCGACGATCACGTCCGGATCGAGCTTAAGAATTTCTTCAGCCGTAAGGTGCTGGCCGGGACTTGCCAAGAACTCGCCTCCAGCAGCTTCGACCAACTCGCTCACCCACGCCTGCGACGCGATGATCGGCTTGCCCCACTCCTCGCAGAAAACTCTTGGCCGCGCGGGGTTAACAGGCTTGGCGCCGGCAACCTTCGCTCGAACCTCCGCAATGCGATCCTGCATGGCAGAAATGACCTGCTCGCCGCGATCCAGCCTTCCAACCACTCCGGCGATCATCGCAATATCCGAGTAGATGTCGGCCAGATTCTTCGGCGCCAATCCCAGAAATGGAGCCCCCGCCTTAAGGATTTCGCTGACCGCCTTCTCCTGATAAGGCACCGACGCAATGACCAGCTCCGGCCGCGCGGCAGCAATTTGCGCGGCATCGGCAGTCCACGAGTCGGCCAGAATCATGCGCGACCCATTCGCAACTTCTGGGACAACATCGGCACAATACCGTGTGCAAGCCACCACCCGCGCCAGTTCTCCAATTTCGTGCAGGATGACCGTGGCGCTGGGCTGCAGGCACGCAATCCGGCGCGGCGTATGAGAGGAATTCATGGTTAGACACTAACGCCCTAGAACCGTCATTATGACCTCCACCCCCACCCCCGTCCCAGAGTACTCAATTAAGAACGGAAAAGCCGGAACTGAGCCTTGCCTTTCGGTCTATAATAGCTAGACCGTGCCTAAGTACTCCATCGTCGTCCCCCTGCACAACGAGCAGGAGAACGTGACCGACTTGTATGACCGCCTGAAGGTGGTCATGGAGGCGCACGGTGAGACTTTCGAAATCGTTCTCGTCGACGACGGATCGAGCGATCATACTTTTGCCATGCTGCGCGAGATCGCGGCAGTCGACAGCCGCGTGACGGTCGTCAAACTTCGCCGTAACTTTGGCCAGACCGCCGGCCTCGCTGCTGGGTTCGATCATGCCCGCGGCGAGTACATCATCGCCATGGACGGCGATCTGCAACACGATCCCAACGACATTCCGCTGTTTCTGGAAAAAATCGCCGCCGGCTATGACATTGTCAGCGGATGGCGCAAAAATCGCGTCGACAATTTCTGGATGCGGCGCATCCCTTCGCGCATCGCCAACTGGATGATGGCGAAGATCAGTGGCGTCGACATCCACGATTTTGGCACCACGTTTAAAGCCTATCGCCGCGACATTCTCGAACAGGTGCCGCTTTATGGCGAACTGCATCGCTTCATTCCGGCGTTAGCCTCGTGGCACGGTGCATCGATCTGCGAAGTGCCTATCCGGAATGTAAACCGCGAACGCGGCGTTTCGCATTACGGCATCACACGCACCTTCCGCGTGTTCTTCGATCTGCTGACGATTCGCTTTCTGCTGCGTTATCTGTCGCGACCGCTGCACTTCTTCGGTGGATTCGGCATGATGAGCATCTTCGCTGGCACTGGCATTGTGCTGTGGCTCGGCGCAGAAAAATTCCTGCGCCATGTTCCGGTCATGGCTGCCCACGGCCCGCTCATGATGGCCTCGCTCGGCCTGCTGCTCGGCGGATTGAACCTGCTCGCCATCGGCCTGCTCGGCGAAATGCAGGTCCGCCACTACCACGAACCCAGCCGCCGCGCCCCGTATTCCGTCGACCGCGTCCTGCGCTCCCAGAACGAAGAACACAGCGTCTCGGAATAGGTTTCTCCTCCGAATCGCGCGGTGTGGCTCACTTCGGCTGTCCGGAATTCGCAACAAAGTCCGCCGAATTTTTTTGCGCGACAGACCGCCCATGCGGCGAAACTGTAAGCTCTTCCCGGCGGGGGGTCCGTAGATTCCTGCCTCCAATCTTCGCAAGGCGGAGGTTGCTGATTTTGAGAGAGTGCAAACTGATGAAGCGCTACCTTGCGGGTTTGCTATTCGCAATGCTGACCCTTTCCGCTGCGGCCAAGGAGCCGAAGGACCCTTGGACGGACTGGTTCCAGCGTGCTGCCGACCAAATGAATCTGCGCATGCTCGGCTCCGCCCCCTTTCACATGAAGGTGGTTTTTCATGCCTTTCCCGGCATCGTTCTGAGCCAGAAGCAATCGGAGCAAATCATCTCGGGCGACGGAGCTTATGAGGAAACCTGGGTCACACCGACGAGATGGCGGCGGGAAGTGACCTTCGGCGGCTATCACGCGATTGAGGCAGAGTCCGAGGCGGGGCGAAAAATGCAGGCCAACTCAGATTATGAGCCGAGCCGCGTACTCATGCTTCTGGAAGCCCTGCTCTATCCCATCCCCCGCGACCTGTCTTCGCCATCGCTGGCGGATGAGCGCTATTGGTGGAAAATTGAAAAGGGCGCGGTCGGCAGCCAGTCCTATGTGAAGATCAGCCGCACTGTCGGAACTGCCAACGACCTGATCGGCTATCTCTTCCTGCCCCACGGAGAGCTGATTCAAAGCATCAACCGTGGCATCGTGACGGACTGGACGAACCCGACGACCTTCGGCGGCAGGTTGGTTCTGCAGCACATTCGGGAAGAGGGTGGTACCCGCGACCTGCTTACTGCAGACGTGACGGTTGAGCCTGCGGGCCCAATCGGTCAAGCGGCGTTTGAGCTTCCCGGTAACCCGGCCGAGGCCGGGATGACTCTGCGTCCACTCCACACGTACGAAGTTCATGGCTGGAACAAAATGTCGACGTTCCACTACCTTACAACCGGCCCGGACGCGCCTCACGGTAACATTCGACGAATCCTCGACCGTCACGGAGTGAGCAGGGAAGTGGAAGTCATCTACTCGCCGAGTCTCGAGAACCTCCGAATCCTTCTGCCCTTACTGAGGAAGGAGACGTTCAGTCCGGTAACGATCGACAAGAGTCCCTGTGAGTTTGACGAATCGATATCGCCTTGATGCCGTACGCACCCGGCGAAACAACAGCGAATCGCTCTTGGGCGCACAGGCTAAAATGCGCGGGGGGCCCTCGATAGGAGCAAGGGCGGTGTCAGGCTCCTACTCTCTCGACCGCGTCCTGCGCTCGCAAAACGAAGAGCACAGCGTCTCGGAATAATCGACAGTTCTGCTGTTCTTCAGTCCCACCGCGCGGCGGGCTCTCCCTCCCGCAGCCAGACAATGAAGTCCGTCGTTGGAGGCACACCGCCTAACTCCCGCAACCGCGTCGCGTTTTGTCCGCGATGATAGTGGCTGTGCATCGCCGCCTGTGTCAGGGCCTGGCGTACGCTGATCTTCACGGGCGGTTGGAACCAGGGCACCTCAATGATTTCCTCCATGCGACCCTGATCCGTCTTCCTCACTCGCTCACTCAGCTCTTTGAGCCCCTGCCGCGCGTAGCTCTTCAGATCGGCCATGGAAGGGAAGTCTTCGAGCTTCTTGAAGGCGAACTTTGCCCTTTGCGGATCAGTCACCCACAAGAATCCATGCTGCACCAGGTGAATGTGAAGCAGCCGCTCGCGGATCGCCTTGTCGGCCAGCGCTGCCGGATGCGCCTCAAACGCCCGCCAATGCTCGGCATCCGCCCACTCCTGGTGGGCATAGAGTTCGTCGAGATAGGAGCTCACCGATTCCTCCGTTTGTCGAGCTCAAGTTTATCCCGTCTTGGCCCCAGCGATGAGCGAGTTCTCGCAGAGGTATAATGACGCGTTTACGGTTCTGAGGGTTCCCTGCATGGAGAAGGTCAGTCAAATTCAATACGAATTGCAGCTTGCCCGCCGCATGTCGCGGCTGGGCACTGAGACTGCGTTCGAAGTTCTCAACAAAGCCCGTGCCCTGGAGCGTCAGGGCAGAAGCATTATCCATCTGGAAATTGGTGAGCCGGATTTCGACACTCCCGCCAACGTGGTCGAAGCCGCGGTCGACGCTCTGCACAAAGCATGGACGCATTACGGTCCTGCGGCCGGGCAACCGGAACTGCGTCAGACTCTGGCCGAATACGTCAGCCGCACCCGCGGCGTCAAAGTCACGAGCGACGAAGTCGTTGTAGTTCCCGGCGGGAAGCCGATTATTTTCTTTACGATCCTGTCCTTAATCGATGAGGGAGACGAGGTCATCTATCCCAATCCCGGATTCCCCATCTACGAGTCGATGATCCATTATGTCGGCGGACGCGCGGTGCCGATTCACCTGCGCGAGGACCGCGATTTTTCCCTCGATGTAAATCAACTGGCTGAGCTGATCAACGACCGAACAAAGTTGATCATCCTTAACTCACCCCAGAATCCCACGGGCGGAATTCTGGAGCGCCGCGACATCGAGCAGATCGCCGAGGCCATCGGCGACAGAAACATCATGGTGCTGTCGGACGAGATCTACAGCCGCCTGCTATTCGACGGAGGCCAGCATTTCTCCATTATGTCGGTCCCTGGAATGCAGGAGCGCACGATTTTGCTCGACGGCTTCTCGAAAACCTACGCCATGACCGGATGGCGCATGGGTTATGGCGTGATGCGACCTGATTTGGCTGCACACATGACGCGGCTGATGACCAACTCGAATTCATGCACGGCGAGTTTTACGCAGATTGCCGGCATCGAAGCGATCCGCGGCGATCAAGCTTCAGTCGATCACATGCGCGACGAGTTTCAGCGCCGCCGCGACGTGTTTGTGGCTGGTCTGAATAAGATCAAGGGATTTTCCTGCCGCATGCCCAAAGGCGCATTCTACGTTTTTCCCAACATCACGCGGACCGGGTGGAAGTCAAAGCCGCTGGCCGACGCTTTGCTGGAGCAAGCGGGAGTTGCGGCGCTTTCAGGCACGGCCTTTGGCGAATTCGGCGAAGGCTACCTGCGCTTCAGCGTGGCCAATTCGTTGGAAAATCTGCAACAGGCGCTGGAACGCCTGGATCAGTGGACAAGGAAGAATCTGTAACGGGATGACCTGCGCCGGATATTGCCGCGGTCAACATCAGAGGGAGGCAAGGATATGAGTCCGTGGTTCACGTCGATTCCTTTGGCAGCGGTTTGGGTAATGCTTCGCTGGAGGGGTGGCTTTCGCTCTCACTCCGGTCTGTCTCTTCTTGGTGTGGTGGTGATTCTGGTACTGATCGTGCTTGTGATCGAAGTCGCCCGCGGATCGCGGGACGGCAAGAGTGCAGGGACGGGAAATGAAGGCTCTCCGAAATAAGGCTTCCCGGCCCGCGAGTAAACCCAAACCCTCACGCATTCACGCGCCCGGTTACGGCTTTCCGGAAAGAAACAAAGGATTGTTGCCCTGGTCGTGGGCGGAACAGCGGCTGAAGAAGTCGCACAACTACTGGATCACGACGATCAAGCCTGGTGTCTCTCCGCACGAGTCCTGCCCGCACACTATGGTCGTCTGGGGATTGTGGCAGGATGGGCGATTCCTGTTCAGTACGGGCGGCAAGTCGCGCAAGGCTCGCAATCTGGAGCAGAATCCGAACTGCATCGTCGCTACTGAACATGCGCCGGAGGCCATCATTGTGGAAGGCGTCGCAGAGATCGCGGATGTGGCTGCTCGCCGGAAATTTCTTCCTGTCTACGAGCGCAAGTACAAATTCGACATGTCGAGCATGAGAGCCGACATCCTCTCGATGAAGGAACCGGTCTATGCTGTACGCCCGCGCGTGGTGTTCGGGCTGTGGGAGAAATATTTCCAGAGCAAATCGACCCGCTGGAAATTCGCGTAGGCGCTCAGTATAAAGTTCTTGTTGGCGAGATGCGCCAGCAGCAAGAGCCATTACTTTCGTTACCCCCGTCGCATCGTTCCGGTTAGCTGCAACAACGATTTCCCCACCTATAATTCGGTCAAGCCACCCTGACCGCGTCACGTGCGGCGGTGAAGAGAATACGGCGCGGGCGCGAGCTCGAGACCAATATTCCATTGGTGTCCGGTAAGTCATGGGGAAATCCCGACAGAATCCGAAGCAAGCGGCCTCGCCGTGGATTTACAATCCGTGGCTCGATTTGATCGTCGGCTGCGGCGCCTGGTCGGCTCCGCTTCTGCTTTTGTCTTACCTGTCGCTGCCTTCAAGTGCGCGAACCTGGGCGGTTGTGTTCTACGCGCTAGCGCTTTTTGTCAATTACCCGCATTACATGGCGACGATCTATCGCGCCTACCATCGCGCCGAAGACTTCCAGAAATACCGCATCTTCACGGTTCACATCACCGCGTTAGTGGCCCTGACTCTGTTGCTGTCGCACTTTTGGCTGCGTCTTCTGCCCTGGATTTTCACCATCTACTTGACGTGGAGCCCGTGGCACTACAGCGGGCAAAATTACGGGTTGTTCATGATGTTCGCCCGCCGCGCCGGAAGCACTCCCGACAAGGATGCACGTCGGGCCTTATATGGTGCGTTCATTGCTTCCTACCTGATTCTGTTCCTCGGATTCCATACCGGGGCTTCGTCCGATCCTTTGTTCCTGTCGCTCGGCATTCCGCAAAACGCCAGTCGGATGGGGCAGGTTGTGTTGGGCCTTGCGTTCGTGGTGCTGTCAGCGTTTGGCCTGTCACAACTGGTCCGCTCGACGGGTTGGCGAAAACTGATTCCCTCGCTCACGCTGCTTTCCTCGCAGTTCTTGTGGTTCCTGCTGCCGGCGGCGATTTCGCTCTTTAGGGGCCTGGAGATTCCGCAGAATCGATACAGCACAGGAGTGCTGGCGGTGATGCACTCGGCGCAATACCTATGGATCACCAGCTACTACGCCCGCCGCGAGGCCGGCGAGGGAGCGGCAGGTAGTAACCGGCGCAACTGGCGGCCGCTAGCCTATTTCGGCGTGCTGGTGGTTGGCGGCATTGCGTTGTTTGTTCCAGGACCCTGGCTGGCCAGCCGAGCTTTTCACTACGACTTCACTGCCAGCTTCCTGATTTTCACCGCGCTGGTGAATATTCACCACTTCATTTTGGATGGCGCCATCTGGAAGCTGCGCGACGGGCGGATCGCGTCACTGCTGCTGAATTCTCGAGAACAGATCTCCAGTGCGGCGACCGAGGCAGGTGGACACTTCGCCGCCCTGGGAAGATGGGCCGTGGGAAGCACGGCTGGAGCTCGTTCACTGCGGGCGGGAACGGCGCTGCTGCTGCTGGCCTGGGGCACGGTGGATCAAGCGCGTTACTATCTGGCGTTGCATGGCGACGATCTGACCGATTTGCATCGCGCCGCGGCGCTGGATTCGTTTGACGGTCCGCTGCAAATGCGGCTGGCGCAAAAAGAGATGGAAGATGGCGAACCGCAACAGGCCGAAGCGGCCTGGCGGCGGGCGATGCGGTCGAATCCCGCCGATCCTGCGCCGCGCGAGGGGCTGCTGCGATTGCTGCTCGATCAGAAACGATATGACGAAGCGTTCGCGCTGACCGAGGCTGCGCTCAAATCCACGCCGAAGGATCCCAATCTGCTGGTCGATCACGGACTGCTCGCGTTGCAGAGCGGACACGCCGATCAGGCGCTCGGAAATTGGGATCAGGCGCTCGCCATCGATCCGAATCAGTGGATGGCTGACCTGTATCTCGCAAATGAACTGGACCGCGAGGGCAAGGCCGAAGCGGCGGCGGCGCACTACCAGACCTTTCTCGAGAAGGTTGCACGCCAAGGAGCGCAAAATCGTCCGGCTCCAGACGCTCTGATCGGCATCGTGTTGCGCATGGCGGATTGTCAGGCACGTTCGTCGCAAACCGACATGGCGGCGAAATCGTATCAGTTGGCGGAGAAGCTTTCTGCGCAGACTGGGCAGACCAAGCTGGAGGCCGTGGCCGATGTGAACGAGGCTGACTTACAAGCCAGGACGGGTAAGCTGGATGACGCCTTGCGGCTGTATCAGAGCGGCCTGCGGCTGGACGACTCGATTGCCGACCAGAGCGCCAGCGTCATCGACTGGTTTGCCTACGGCCGCTTTTTGGATCAGTCTGGTTTCCCGGCGCGCCTGGCCTATGCGTGTGTGGTGAAGTCCCAATCGATTACGGAATCGTTCTCTGGCACCAAACTACCGGACTCTATCTTCGAAAGCCGGCGGCAGCTGGCCCTGAGACTGGAAAAGCAGTTGGGCCCCGCGGCGGCCGCAGTTCATCATGATCCCGAATCCGCGCTGCAGGAAGCCTTGAAGCTGCGCCGCTAGAAGCATCGCTGCACCCTGCCTTCCGCATCTATAACCCAATTGACACGATTAGCTTCCTGCTAAACTGTAAGACATCTGTGCACTTATCTTGTCCTTCCTGAGGAGGAAGAACGTATGGCCGATGAAGGCGAACAGATCCAGATGGAACCTCAGTCGAACACTGGCAAGTGGCTGCTCACCTTGCTGGCGGTGCTGGTGGTAGCGGCGTCAGCGTACGCGCACTATATGACGCACCTCAGCATTCAAAAACTGACTGGGGACTTGAGCGCGAGCCAGGCCCAAGTGAAGGAACTAGAGAATCGCATGCAGACCGCCGAGGAGCAGGAGGAGACGCTGGCCCGCCAGGCCGGCATGACCAAGAAAGAACTGGCGCAGCGCACGGCTGAACTGCAGGCGCAGCAGAAGGCCGCAGAGACCCGTCTCGAGGCGGAACAGAAACAGCAGATCAACGCGGTCACGGGAGATATCAACGGCGTCAAGACCGATGTTGGCGGAGTGAAGACCGATGTAGCTTCCACGAAAGCGGATCTCGAAGCCACAAAGGCCAAGTTGCAGAGCGCGGTGGGTGATCTGGGAGTGCAAAGCGGGCTGATCGCCAACACACGCGCCGATTTGGAAGTTCTCAAGCACAGGGGAGACCGCAATTATTACGAGTTCACGCTGCTGCGTGGCGCGAAGCCGCAGCCGGTGGCAACCGTGAGCCTGCAGTTGAAGAGGGTCGACCCCAAGCACGGGAAGTTCACCTTGAACGTTACCTCCGACGACCGAACCATCGAAAAGAAAGACCGCAACATCTCGGAACCGATTCAGTTCTACTCCGGACGCGACCATCTTTTGTTTGAGCTGGTGGTGTGGACCGTCGACAAGCGCAAAGCCACGGGATACTTGAGTACGCCGAAAAACGCGCCCGTGCCGGTTACGGCGAACTGACGCGATCCACGAGGCGCTCTTTGCGAATCATTCAGCGCGAATCAGTCAGCCTTCACAAATTTCACGCACACTGCAGACCCCACGTCGAGGACCTTCTCGGTCGGCGTCAATCGGCCGGTCTTGGCGTCAATCTTGAAGACGACGATGTTGTCCGACTTCTGATTGGCTGCGAACAGCAGCTTGCCGGTGGGATCGATCTCGAAACTGCGCGGTTCCTTGCCTCCGGTGGGAACAATCCCTAGTTGCGTCAGCGTTCCCTTATCCTCGTCGATGGCGTAGATGGCGATGCTGTCGTCTCCGCGATTGGAGGCATAGAGAAACTTGCCGGAGGGATGGATTCGGATTTCGGCGTCGTCGTTGCGGCCTTGGAAATCCCTGGGTAAAGTGGTGACGGTTTGCAGCTGTTGCAGCCTTCCGGTGGCCGCATCATTCGAAAACACCATCACGGTATGGCCCATCTCGCTGATCACGTAGGCGAACTTGCCGTCGGGACGAAGCACGAAATGGCGCGGGCCGGACCCGGCAGCGAGCTTTGCGAAAGGCGGATCGTTGGGCGTGAGCGAACCGGTGGCGCTATCGAATTTGTAGACCAGCAATTCGTCGAGGCCGAGGTCGTTAACGTAGGCGAAGCGATTGTCGGGCGAAAGCTCGATGGAGTGCGCGTGCGGACCTTCCTGCCGTTTGGGGTTCGTGCCATGGCCGGTGTGCTGCACGAAGGCCGTGGCCTCGCCAAGCTTTCCGTCTGAGAGCACCGGGAAGACGGCGACACTGCCCCCCGTGTAATTTGCCACCAGCACGAACTTTCCCGTTTTATCGACGGTAATGTAGCAGGGGTCGGCGCCGCGGGATGGAACTTCGTTCAAAAACGTCAGCTTGCCGGTTGCGTGGTCAACGGCAAATGCACTCACACCTCCGCTGTTCGGGCCCTTGTAGTTGCCGACCTCATTCACCGCATAGAGGAATCGGCCGCTGGGATGCAGTGCGATCCAAGACGGATTGGTGGTTTCGGCCGCCAATCCGCGCGATGCGATCTCGCCGGTGTCGGCATCGTAGCGGTAGACGTAGATGCCCCTGCTCTTGCTGCCATCCTCGGTATAAGTGCCGATGTAAACAAAATATTTGCCGTTATGCGGACCCGCCAGCGCGATCATTGTGAACACTGGAAGCAAAAGCAGTGCGAAGAAAAACGAATTGAGAAATATTTTCATCGCATCCATAGAAACGCATCTTGAGGCATTCGCGCAAGGGCCGCGTCGGATGCTGGATTTACTTCGTCATCACCACGGGCACAGTCTGGTCATAGGGCCAGAGAGTGACTCCGACGGACTGACGGCGGCTGAATGCCTCCAGGGTTACGGGAAAGGCGACGATGATGGTTCGCGAGACGGTTTCGCCGGACTGAATTTTGGTTTCGGGAATGAGCGCGGGCTGAGCGCCATTTTTCAGAGCAGGGAAGGCCTGATAGTAGCGATCGAAATCGACTGCCGGAACGGCGTCGGCAGTGAAATCTCCGCTGGCCTCCTTGAGCACTCCCTCCAGCGAATGCACGTAGAGAATCTTCTCGCTGGTGTTGTGAAGGGTGAAGGTCAGGGCAACCATGGTCGAAGTCTGCCCGGGGATCTCAACCGCGACGACGTTATCGAGCGTGCCCGAAGCCTGCGGTTTGGCCCGCTTTACGAACGACGCTATGGCGACGACCACCAGGACAGCAGCGACGGCGATCAGCACAATCTTTGCCGGCGGCAGATTTTTCTTCGCCGTGCCGAACTCCTCGCCGATGTTGATGGTGGGACCGGTGGGGACTGCGGGCGCGGCCGGCTTGGCCGGCGCAGTTGCGGGATTCGCGGGCGAGCCGGGTTTGTTGTCGGGCATCAAGATTTTCTCCGCCTGCTGATTCTACGCGTGCTGGTTCTGTGCCGCTATTTGGAACTCACCAATCGTGCTTCATCGCTCTGGCAAATTCCTTCGCGGGCAGCGTGTTGAGCACGTCGTCTTTGGTCAGCCACGCGCGCCGCGCTTGCAAAATGCCATAACGGATTTTTTCCATGTGCGAAGTGTGGTGCGAGTCGGTGTTGATCACGATTTTCACACCTTGCTGCTTGGCCTGGCGCAGATGCACATCGTTGAGATCGAGCCGATCGGGATAGGAATTCAGTTCCATCGCGACTTTGTGTGTTGCCGCCGCTGTCAGCACTGCCAGCATGTCGAACTTGTAGGCGTTCCTGCGCAGTTGGATGCGTCCGGTTGGGTGTCCAATAATTGACGTGTTGGGATTTTCGATGGCCTTGAGCAGACGCTCGGTCATCTTCGCCGGCTCCTGATTGAAAACCGAGTGCACGCTGGCAATGACCAGATCCATTTGCGCCAGGACGTCGTCGGAGAGATCGAGATCGCCGTCGGCCAGGATGTCGACTTCGATTCCCGCGAAGATGGTTATGCCCTCAACCCGCTTGCCGGCCGCCCGAATGCGCGCGATATGCTCGACCGCGCGCTTGTCGTCGAGTCCGTTGGCGAAGGCCAGATTCTTCGAGTGATCGGTGATGGCCATGTATTTGTAGCCGCGCGCTTTGGCGGCTTCGGCCATTTCTTCGATCGTATTCTTGCCGTCGGTTTCGACAGTGTGCATGTGCACGTCGCCTTGAAGATCGGCTTGCGTGATCAGTTTCGGGAGGGCGTGTTTTTCGGCGAGATCGATTTCGCCAAGATTCTCGCGCATCTCCGGCGGAATGTAGTCGAGCTTCAGTTTCGTGTAGATTTCTTCTTCAGTTTTCCCCGCGACCGGTTTTTCGCCTTCGAGCGTGGCCAGGCTGTACTCGTTGAGCGTGTATCCCATCTTGAGCGCGCGCTGGCGGAGGGAAACATTGTGCGCCTTCGATCCAGTGAAATATTGCATGGCCGCGCCGAAAGATTCGGGGGGCAGAAGGCGGACGTCAACCTGCATACCGCTTCGCACATGGAAGCTGATCTTGTTGTCGCCGCGGGCGATGACGTCCATGAGCGGCGGATATTTCGCCACGTGCGCAATGGCTTGCTGGCGGCCGTCTTCGGTGGCGCAGACTTTTCCCGTCACAAGGATGTCGAGATCGCCGACACTCTCGCGTCCGCGGCGCAATGAGCCGGCTGGAGTGATCTTGTCGATGCCGGGAAATTTCTCCAGATGCGCGGTGAGCTTTTCCGCTTCTTCTTCGGCGTTGTCGATCAGGAAGCGGCCGCCGATGCGGCGATAATCTTCGATCGCTTTGAGGAGCTTCACTTCGTGCTTCTCGCCCATGCGCGGAAGCTCACGGATTTTTCCTTCCCGAGCCAGCTTCTCGACGCCGTCGACGTCGCAGACTTTGTAGGCGCTCCAGATCAGAGCAATTGTCTTGGGCCCCAGGCCTTGAATCTTCAACAGCTGCAACATCGACGGGTGATATTTCGCGAGCAGATCCTTTTGCACCGCAAGACTGCCGTCTTTGAAAAGTTCCTGCAGGTTGGTCAGCATGCCTTTGCCGATGCCGGAAATGGCGAGAACTTTTTTCGGTTCCGCGATGATGTCTTTGATCTGCTCGGAATGGTTCTCAATGGCCTGCGCGGCATTGCGATAGGAGCGGATGCGGAACGAATCCTGCCCGTCGATTTCAAGCAGGTCGGCAGTCTCATAGAGAATGTTGGCGATGGCCTTGTTGTCCATGGCTGGTCAAGCTGGGCGCAAGTTAAGAGTAACAAAGTTCGAGAGCGGGCCCGAGCAGAGACAGAATTACCGCGCTGCAAATGGGAACACCGACGTGGGGAGAAGCTCACTAGACATACACAGCCGCGCCGACAGCGCACTGGGCTGCCCACGCAACGGGTGATGATAGCTACTACGAGGCTTTGCTGACGTTGGCCGCTTGCGGTCCTTTCTGGCCTTCGGTGATTTCGAACTCCACCTGGTCGCCTTCCTGCAGGCTTTTGTACCCCTCGGAAGTGATAGCACTGTAATGAACAAACACGTCGGGACCATCCGCGCGTCCGATGAACCCGTAGCCTTTCGCGTTATTGAACCATTTTACGGTTCCTTTCAGACGTTCCACGTACCCCCCTTTTTCTGCACGTCCTTCACGGGGGCAGGACATGCACCGCTGACAATAGGATGCATTTTGGAACTTGAGGGGTGGGCTGTCAAGCGGAGGATACCTTAAAGACCTGAAAAGAAAGGTCTAACGCACGCCTTCGGCGCCGTTTTTTCGCCCGAAAACGGGCACGCCAAAGTACGCCAAGTCCTGATTTTTCTACTTCTTGGAGGTGCCCGTTTTTGCTTTCGCGCGCGCCACATGATCGAGCCAGAGCAGGGAAGAAATTGTTTTGGCATCGCGAACGGTTCCGTTCATCACCATCCGAACCGCGGACGGCAGAGGAACCAGCCGCTTGTAGATGACTTCATCTTCTTCGGGCTGAGCCTCACCCGCGCGCAGACCCTTGGCCAGAAATACCGACATGGTTTCGGCGACGAATCCGGGACTGGCGTAGAACTTCAGAATACGACGCCAGCTCTTGGCTGTGTATCCGGTTTCCTCGAGCAGTTCGCGCTTGGCGGCGACCAGCTCGCGCTCGCCGGGATCGATGCGGCCGGCGGGCAACTCCCACAGATAACTCCCGGCCGCATGCCGGTACTGGCGTTCAACCAGAACGCGAGGCATAGCCGTGGAGTCGTCGACGGCCAGCACGACCACGGAACCGGAATGGTGAATGAGATCGCGGCGGGCGCGCACGCCGCTGGGTTCCTGCACGTCGTCGGTCGTGACTGAGAAGACCGGGCCACGATACACGATGCGGGAAGAAAGGATGCGAGCCTGGGACCGCTGGTTACGAGCGGATTGGTTGCGAGCGGAAGATTTCGGCATATCGACAATATAAAGCAGCCGTGAGGCATCTGGCGCCGGGCCCTGGATCCCCGGAATTCCGGCAGACGCTCGTCCGCAGAACGAGGCTTCTGACGGCGGATGTCTCAGGCCGGACGGTCGAGGTCTGGCGCTTGCCTTCTGCTATGCTGCCGGGCATGGCTGCCAAGCCGCGAATCGCCATTGTGGGGGCGGGAAATCTGGGGACAGCACTGGCCATCTCGCTCTGGCGCGCCGGATATGTGATCGACACCGTCATTACGCGCCCGGGCCGCGCTTCGCTGAACAAAGCCAGGAAACTGGCGAGGGAAGTGGATGCTCGGGCCATAACTGAACTGATGATGACTGATCTGGCGAGCCTGAGAGCTGATCTGGTCTGGTTCTGCGTGCCGGATGGCGAGATTCGAGGCGTGGCGCGGGAATTCGCCGCTCAGGTTCCGTGGAAGAAGCGGGGAGGGAAGAGGTCGGAGTGGAAGGGGAAAATCGCGCTGCATTCCAGCGGCGCGTTGACGAGCGATGAACTTGCAGTATTTCGCTGCCGGGGAGCAGCCGTAGCCTCGGTGCATCCCATGATGACGTTTGTGCACGGTTCACGGCCAGGGTTGGCGGGAGTGCCATTTGCCATCGAAGGCGATGCCGCAGCGGTGCGGGCGGCGCGGCGCATACTTGCAGACCTAGGCGGCGAATCGTTTTCGATTCGCCGAGCCGATAAAATCGCGTATCACGCTTGGGGAACTTTTGCCTCTCCGTTGTTCACTGCTCTTCTGGCAACCGGCGAACACGTAGCGGCTCTTGCGGGAGTCGAGGGCAAGGCGGCGAGACGGCGAATGATTCCCATCCTGCTACAGACGCTGGCCAACTACGCGACGCGAGACGCGGCCGACGCTTTCAGCGGGCCAATCATTCGCGGCGACGTCGAAACCGTGAAGCGGCATCTGCGAGTTCTGAACAAAATTCCTGTTGCGCGCGACGTTTATGTCGCGCTCGCACGGTCGGCGCTGCGCTATTTGCCGGCGAAAAACAAGAAGTCTCTCCTGCTGGTTCTAAAGTAAAGGCGTTCGAATCCTGAGGAGTAGACTGAACACCACCTGCCCATGCGCCCGCGGCCCAAAGCCACTCTGTTTCTCACGATACTTCTGGCAGTGGGAACCTGCTATTACTATTTCGGCCTGCTGCTGCCGCAATTGCGCCGCCAGGACCAGGCTAACGGCATCGCCACACACTACGGTTACGGCGGAGACTTCTATCCCATCTGGTTGACCGGCCGCGCCCTGTTGATGCACCGCAGCGACCCCTACACGCGGGAGATGACCAGAAACATCCAGACCGGACTTTACGGGCGGCCCATGGATGCGAACCGTCCGTTGGATCATCCTGTGGACTATCATGCCTTCGCGTATCCGCTTTACGCCGACCTTCTGGCCGCGCCGATGTTGCCCTTCAGTTTCGATACGGTGCGTATTTTGCTTTCGCTGCTGCTGGCGCCGCTCACCGCGGCGAGCGTGATTCTCTGGCTCCGAGTCTTAGGACTGCGGGTTCAGCCCAGCGCTCTGGCCACCTTGATCATCTTGACGCTGGCGAATTATCCGGTTCTGGAGGGGCTGTACCAGCAACAGCTAGCCTTGTTGGTTGGAGTTGCATTAGCGGCGTCGCTGGCATTGCTGGTGCAGAACCGATTATTGGTCTCGGGAATTTTTCTGGCTTTCGCCTCGGTAAAGCCTCAGATGGTCTGGCTGGTCGCGATTTTCATGCTGGTCTGGTGCTCGGGCGATTGGAAGCGCCGGAAAACCATGGCGTTGAGTTTTCTCTTGACCATCGCTCTGCTGGGTTTGAGCAGCCAGGTTGCGCTGCCGGGATGGTTCTCTGGCTGGCGGCATGTGTTGGCGGGATATTCCGCTTACACGCTGCCTCCGCTTCCGCAGTTGGTTCTCGGCCGTCTGTTCGGATCGGCCGTGGCTTTGGGAGCGTTCGCATTGGCCGTCGCCATTGGCTGGAAGGCTCGCCGTGCCCTGCCTGGATCTCAGAAATTTCTGGTGGCACTTAGCTTTACGCTCGCGGTCACTCCCCTGCTGTTGTCTTCCGCCGGCGCGGCGTTTGACCAGGTTGTGATGTTGCCCGGAATTTTCTGGCTCTGGTCGCGGCGTGAGGAAATTCTCAACGCGAGTCGTCCCGTCCGCGTGCTGATGCTCGCTGCCATTGTGGCCCTGAGTTGGCAATGGGTCGCGGGTTGCGCCGTCGCCCTTCTCTCGCTTGCGTTTCCGGAATGGGCGCGAACCTCAGCAGTGCTGTTCTTGCCCATGCGCATGGAGGCATCATTGCCTTTTGCGGTGATTGCCCTGTTGTCGTTGTTGGCGTTGCGGTTGGTGCGCGGACGAACAATCAACGTCGAGACGGCGCTGGCTGACTCGAATCCTGTCTAGGGGGTCGTCCTGATTCCACCGAAACCGGCTTGGTCGCAAAAACTAGCTTGATGTGAAAAGATGCCCGAGCTTTTCCTTCTTGGTTTTGAGATATTCCTCGGCGTGCGGGCTGGGTGTGACTTCGCAAGGTACCCGCTCGGCCACGCGCACTCCGGCGCGCTCCAGGGCTTCCACTTTGTCGGGATTGTTTGATAGCAGGCGAACGCTGGTCACTCCCAATTGCTTCAGAATTTCCGCAGGAAGCGTGAATTCGCGGTAATCGTTCTTGAAGCCGAGGCGTTCGTTGGCCTCGACCGTGTCCAGTCCGGCATCCTGCAGTTCGTACGCCTGCAGCTTCGCCATCAGGCCAATGCCGCGTCCCTCCTGCTGTTCGTAGATCAGGATGCCGACGCCCTCGTCGGAAATCATCGAAAGAGAAAGTTCGAGTTGCTGCCGGCAATCGCAGCGTAGGGAATGAAAAACATCTCCGGTCAGGCACTGCGAATGCACGCGCACCAAAGGCGTCTTCGCCGTCAGGTCGCCCATGACCAGCGCGACGGCCTCTTCGACGCGAGAATTACCATCGGAGCCAAAGCTGCCCCGAAAACCGTAGATGCGGAAGTTGCCCCATCGCGTGGGAAACTCCGCGGACGCGATCTGCCGTACTGCCCCAATGCTCACATCTTCCATTATATGGCTATCATCGACGCTGTCGCCGACCCCGATTCCATCAGGACCGATGTGCATGTTGGCAACAAACCTTATAAGCATTCCCATTAAGATAGCCAAGCTTCCTGGCGGCCTGCAGGTTTGTCCCTCTCCTACTTCCAGTGGCGCGATTTGGCGCGATCTCGCCTATGTTTCGCGTGAACCCTCCGCCCCGGAAGCGGCATCGAACCCCACGATAAGGATCGTTGCGAGCGAATCCGGAGGACTCGCTCGCCGGTCTGTACTTCAAATTCAAGCCCGCTACCAGGCGTGGAGGAGTGCCAGCATGGCCACCGCCCCGAAGTTCCGTATCGACGTTGACATCCACAATCTGCTCATGAATTCTGCGACGGCTCCGGTAAAGATTCCTGAACCCAAGGGAATGACCCTGCCCGAGCCGGTGTTCCCGCGTTATCCGGAAAAGCTTGCCGACCCTGGCCCGGATGCCCCGCCCGAGAAACGCAACTGGACCTTGCCACAGGTCTATCGCTCCATGCGCGGTTGGCTGTTTCCCTACGTTCGCTCGCGCATGCTGTCCGGCGATTTTCATCCCATCACCGCATATTTGTTTCTGGAGTACAAGTGCAATCTCGATTGCTGGTACTGCTGGGCATTCAACAACAAAGTGAAAGGGATGACCGAGGACGTTGCACGGCGCTCGATCGATTGGCTGCACGATCACGGCTGCCGCGTGCTGGCGCTGATGGGAGGCGAACCGCTGCTGCGTCCGCAGTTCGCGCACAAGGTTGTCTATTACGCGGCGAAAAAAGGATTCTGGATCTACGTCGGCACCAACGGCCGCCTGCTGCGTCCCGATGTGGCCGACCGGCTAGGAGACGCCGGAGTCGGCGTCATCAACTTTGCGGTCGATGCCTGGGATGAGAAGCCCAGCTTGCCGAAGGCGCTTGTGCCGGTGCGCAAACACCTCGAGCATCTGTTGAAGAAGCAGTATGTCTACGGCTACATGGTCTTCTTCAACATGAATATTTGCCGCAACAATCTGGAAGATATCCGCCTGCTCACCCAATATGCGCGCGATCATCGCATCGCCACCGATTACCATATCAACGAAACTCCCATGCTCGAGCAGGATGAGCATTTCAAGCACTTGAGCGACAATCCGACTTACATCCGGCCGGAAGACTGGCCTGAAGTTGATTCGCTGGTCGACTGGATCATCGAAAAAAACCAAGCCGGATATCAGATGGTGAATTCGGTGCAGAGACTGCAGGAGATCAAATCGTTCATCCGCATGGCCAGCGGTGCGGAGTTGCACCGGCTGGGCTGGAACGGGGACGGAACCGGAACGAACGGCAACGTCGCCAAACAACTGGCGCAGACCCCGGGCATTGTGCAGGACACGAACGGCGAATTGCATTTTGCTGAGTGGAACTGCCGCGCCGGACAGAACAACGTCATCATCCGCACCGACGGCACGGTGGCGCCGTGCTTTCCCATGTATGCCTCAACCTATGATTGGGGAAATATTGACGGGCATAAATTTGATTCTGGCCAGCTCGAGGGCATGAAGAAAACCTGCCAGCAGCATTGTTTCTCCACGCTCAACCACAATCTCGCTTACTGTTATAACGACGCGCGTGTGATCAAGTTCGTGTGGACGAACCTGGTCACCAACCGCATGAAAGGCGGCGCCCAAAGCTTCGAAGATTGAAGTAGAAGATTAAGCAATCGTCGATCAGCCCCGGGCCTTGAAGGGAAAGATCGCGTCCTGCTTGGAGGGAATGGGCGAGCCGTTGCGCGTGGCCGGATGAAAGCGCCAGTTCTCAAGCGCCGCTAGGCATTTGCTGTCGATGTCAGGACCAAGACTCTGCAGCACGGTCTTGCTGACGATCTCGCCGCGTTCGTCGATGGTGATTTCGATCACCTCGTTGCCGGGAGAATTCGGCAATTGCCATGGATAGACGACAGGGTCGGAAGTCGCGACCGGCAGCGCCGGGCGAACTTCGTCGCCATAGAACGGTCCGCGGCCCAAAGTTCCGTAGGGAAGTCCCGCCTGCGCGCCATGACCGAGAGCGGAGAGCGTCTGCGTCTCGGCTTTGTCTTGCGCGTCAGTGCGCGCCAGCGGATTCTGCGGTGCCAGCTTCGCCAATTGCGCCGGCGCTTTCCACGTCAGCTTCTCGTGACCGAGCCGCTCATGACGGTATTGCTGCGTCGCCTTGTCGGAAGAACTGCGCGTGCTGTTGTCGGGAGACTTGCTCGACCAGTAGAGCCGCGTGATCGAAGTTCCGTTTTGTCCGATGGCAACAGAGGTCGGTTGCAAAAGAAGCGGCACAGGAGAGCGCAGGATCCATGCCAGCACGACGCCGTGCAGAGCTACCGACCCTGCCAACAGCCAGCGCTGCCGGCCCGCAGTCGCGGGATTCAGTTGCGCAAACATCCAAGTGTCCCCACACGGCAGGAGTCCGCCGTGCCGGTTCTGTCTAGTTAGACGCAAGCAGCCGCATTTCGTCAAGGCTAATTGTGGTAACCGGGATGGCTCCCCGCTCGTATGGTGCCAACTCTGGATCGCTGCTAAAATAACCGGGTCACACTCCAACCGGCCCATGGGCCTGTAGCTCAGCTGGGAGAGCGCATCGTTCGCAACGATGAGGTCGCCGGTTCGATCCCGGCCAGGTCCACCAACTTTCCGCTAGCCGCACGCGAATGCATTAGGCATAACTCGGATCACCTCCGCTTTGCCCGCTGTCGTCGCATCCTAAGTGGCCGCGCAGGCTATAATTGCGCGCACGGATGGCTCTAACCTCTGGCACAAAACTTGGCCCCTACGAAATCCAGTCGCCGCTGGGCGCCGGCGGCATGGGTGAGGTTTATCGCGCAAAAGACACGCGCCTCGATCGCATCGTTGCCATCAAGATTCTGCCCACTCATCTTTCCTCCAATCCCGAATTCAAGCAGCGTTTCGAGCGCGAAGCCCGCGCGATTTCCTCGCTGAATCATCCTCACATCTGCCATCTCTATGACGTTGGCTCACAGGACGGCACCGATTTCCTGGTCATGGAGTTCCTCGACGGCGAGACGCTTGCCGAGCGACTGCGCAGGGGTGCGCTGCCTTTCCCTGAGCTTTTGAAGATTGGGATGGAAGTTGCAGAAGCGTTGGAGGTCGCCCATCGCGCCGGTATTGTGCATCGCGACTTCAAGCCCGGCAACGTCATGCTGACCAAGTCCGGAACCAAGCTGATGGATTTCGGCCTGGCTAAGCCGAACTTGGCCGGTGCTCCAGGCTCTGGATCAGCTCCGCTTCTCTCCGCGGCCCGCACCATGTCTGATAAAACAATGTCCGGGCCCACTCCCGTCAGCCCGCTCACCACGGCCGGCAGCATCGTCGGCACGATCCAGTACATGTCTCCCGAACAAATCGAAGGCAAAGAGGCTGATGCGCGCTCCGACATTTTTGCGTTCGGAGCAGTCCTCTACGAAATGGCCATGGGAAAGCGCGCCTTCGAGGGTAAAAGCCAGATCAGCGTAGCCTCGGCCATCCTGGAGAAAGACCTCGACCCTATCAGCGCGTCCAAGCCTTCCACGCCGCCAGCCTTCGACTATCTTGTCGACGCCTGTCTGGCAAAGGATCGCGAAGAACGTTTCCAGTCCGCCCACGACGTGCGCCTGCAACTGAAAGCGATCGCGCAATCGCCGCCACCTGCCGCCGTTACCCAATCCGCCGCGGGCACAGTCGGCCCGCGCCTGCTGTCGATGGGCGCCGCCGTTCTTCTGGCAGTGGCCGTTATCATCTTCTATCTTTCGCAGCGTGCGAACGCTCCCGCGCTTTCTGTACGCGCCTACATCCCGCCTCCGCCGCAAACCACATTCCGCGCCTCGGGCTTCGACGCCGGCCCCGTCGTCGTTTCCCCCGACGGCAAAATTCTCGCATTCTCCGCCGTCGACGACAAAGGCCACACCAACCTCTGGCTCCGCCCGCTTGACGCGCAGCAAGCCACGATGCTTGCCGGCACCGAAGACGCAGCCATGCCCTTCTGGTCTCCCGACAGCCGTTACCTCGCCTTCATCGCCGACCGAAAACTAAAAACCATCAGCGTGTCAGGGGGCGACGCCCAAACTCTCACCGATGATGTTTATAGCGATGGGGGCGCTTGGAGCCCCGCCGGCGTCATTCTTTTCTGCAAACAAAACTTCGGGCCCATCTCGCAGATCGCCGCGTCCGGTGGCCAGGTGTCAGTTGCCACTCGTCTGAACCAGAACGAACTTGCGCATAACGATCCATTCTTCCTTCCCGACGGCAAGCACTTCCTTTATGTTTCCAGCCAAATCGGCGGGCCAAGCCATATTAAAGTCGGAGTGCTGGGCAAGCCCGAACAAGACGGAAATGTGATTGGCACCGGCGCTCACGCGGCATTTGCTTCCGATCATCTGCTCTTCGTTCGCGACGGACACATTCAGGCCCAGCCCTTCAATTCGCGCACCTTCGCGCTCTCCGGCGATCCTCAAACCATAGGCGAAGCCCGTACTTTTTCCGTTTCTCAGAACGGCGTTCTCGCCTATCACGAGAGTTCCGCCGAGTCCGAGCTCAAGTTATTTGATCGAAGCGGAAACCTGATCGGCACTCCCGGTCCGCCGGCGGTTTATTCCGATCCGCGTTTTTCTCCCGACGGCAAATCCATCGCCGTCACGATCTGGGACCCCCGATCCAGCGCAGACGATATCTGGATATTTCCCGTCGCCGGTGGCCAGCCCATCCGCGTCACTTTCGGACCCGATGATTTTTGGCCGGTATGGTCGCCCGATGGAAAGCAAATCGCGTACGGCGTCCATGAAAATGGTAAGCTCTCGATCCGCCGCCGCTCTCTCGACGGTAGCCAACCGGAAGAAGTTCTCTATCAGAACGATGCCTACATCAACGGCTCGCCCATCGACTGGTCGCCAGACGGTCAGTACCTGTCCATCGACCTGGAATCGAAAATAGGAATCTTTTCCAACTGGATTCTGCCCCTGACCGGCGACGGTAAGACCGGCGATCGCAAGCTCTTCCAGCCGCCCGCCGCCGCCCACATGACGGTGAGCGAGTACGATGGCCGCTTCTCTTCCGAGGGCCGCTGGCTGGCTTATTTCTCCTACGAAACCGGCAGGCCCGAAATTTACGTGGTTCCATTTGGCGCCGGCGCCAAAACCCAGGTCTCCACTACCGGCGGATGGAACACCCTCTTCGGTCGCAACCATGAACTTTTTTTCGTCACCATGGGAAACCGTCTGATGGCCGCGCACACCGTCGCGCAACCCAGTTTTCACGTCACCTCCATCGAACCTCTATTCCAGCTCGATCTCCCCAATTTCACCGGCATCAGCTACGACGTGAGTCCTGACGCCAAACAGTTCGTGGTCCAAACCGCCGACCACACCAAATCCACCTCGATCACGTTGCTGACGAACTGGCCGGCGGAATTGAAGAAGTGAGCTCTGCTGCGGCGCAGCATTCGGTCCAGCCCTGACATTTTGCGGGGCGGGCAACGGTCGGCGATCAAATCGCCTTAGACAGCTCGGGGTTTCGCCAAATCGAAAGTGCCAGCGACGGAGCTGTTGAAAACATTTTGTGCAAATCGGTGCACTTGTCTGGTAGCATGGGCGGCAACAAAGCTTGCTATCCCCAGTGCTTTCAGGGGATGCGGCATCCGGCAATGGCATTGAAACTGCACGGTTTGTGTAGCGCAGTGTCTGTCGATCTTGAGAGCCCAGCAGTCCGCACGCCCGACGGCCGGCCCCTAGAAGTTAGGTAGGTAGAGTGGAGACGCGACCCGAAGCAGGGAACGTTCAACCCGTCATCCGTCGCCGGCGGACTCGCCGCCATCGGCGAAACCGCAAAATCCGGCGCATCCTGGCGTTTTTCGCGCTGCTGTCGCTGGCTTTCGGCATTTCCGCGGTTACGCTTCGTTACCTGAGCCCATCGTTATTTCGAACCGCAAAATCTACCGAACCCAGCCGCCAGTCCGCCGAGGCCAGCCGCGACTTGCTGGTGACGGTTCAGCAGGAGGCGGAGCGCTCGCTTGAGAACCGCCCCGTGTATCCCTATTCCATCGTGCCCGGCGGCGTGAGAGATGCCCGCGAGTTGAAGTGGGCCGCGGAACACGATCCCGTCGTCGCCGCTCACTATGCGGGATTCGATTATGACCACGCCCGCGTGGTGCGGCTGGTTTTGGCGCGCACCGCCTATATTTCCTACCGGATCGGTAACAAAATCTACTGGACCCGGCACCGGGTCTCGCTGAAGAAAGGCGAAACGGTCCTCACCGACGGCAAGATGACTGCGCGCACCCGTTGCGGCAATCGCGTGGAGGAAGTTCCACAGCAGGCGACTTCGTCGTCAGAGCCGCCCGTTGCCAAAATGGAAGAACCAATCGCACCCGCCGCCGGAACTACGCAGTCGACTCCTCCGGTTCCATTCCAGTCGGCCTTGATGGGCCGTCCTCCGGCGCCCGGTCTGGGGCCGGCCCCGCCGCTCGGTGTTTACGATCCGATGGGCACGGGAACCTGGATTCCGATCTCTCCGCCGGCGCTCCCGAGCGTTTGCGGCCCGATCCAGAAAAAGCCCACCAGCGGGACTGGTACGGCGGCAGTGGCTGAGGTCACCGGCAAGAATGGCAAGAAAATCATCGGTGGCGATCCTTGCGGGGGGGGCGCAGGCGGCGAAGTCCCCGAGCCCGGCACCTGGCTGCTGATGGGCACTGGCCTGGCCCTGATGTACTGGATGACGCGCAAAAGGTTCGCCCGAACCTAAGCTGGCGCGCGTGGCCGGTCAGCCCGATATCCTGGGCGAGATTCTCAAGCCGCTCTTGTACTAACGGAACCTGAAGTTCTAATACCTACGTAAGCTCCTGCCCTGAAGATCGCTGCTAGAATCGCGCTTAGACATAAGAAACGTCCCATCAATCGTGTGTTTTGATGTGAGCGTTGTGCAGCAGGTGTTCATGCAAGGGTCCTCCCCAACCTTCGGTGCGCGGCTGTTTGTGGCCGGACTTTGTGCCGTGCTATCGGTTCCCGTTCTCGCGCAGACCTCCATTCGCAGCGTTAAAGTGCTTGGCGGCAAAGAAGCGGTCGAAATCGAAGTGGAAGGCAGCGACCGCCTGACGCCGCAAACCCAGGTCCTGACCGGCCCCGACCGGCTGGTCATCGATTTCCCCAACGCCATCCCCGGCAGCGGCCTGCGCAATCAATCGGTCGACCGCGGCGAAGTAAAGGATGTGCGTTTCGGCCTGTTTCAGGCCAAACCCCCGGTGACGCGGCTCGTACTCGACCTGAAGATGACGCAATCTTTTCAGGTCTTTCCCTACGGACGGACCCTCATGATCAAGGTGACGGGCGGCGCATCTGACGTTGAAGTCTCGGCCGATGCCGGCGCTTCCCAACCGGCTGCGCGTCCCGGCCTGGTGGCCGCCAGCTACACCAATCGTGCAGAACCGTTTCATGTGGATCCCGCTCCGAATTATGCTCCGCAGGCTGTGCTTCCACCCAAGCCGCTCGAAGTGACCTTCCAGGATGGATTGCTCTTCATTCACGCGAACAAGGCCACTTTGTCAGAGGTTCTCTACGCCGTGCAGCAACGCACCGGAGCGGAGGTTTCGATTTCGGCCGGAGCGGAGCAGGAAAAAGTGGTTGCCGATATTGGCCCAGCGCCGGCTCCGGAAGTTCTGGCGCAGCTGCTTAATGGTTCCAGATTCAATTTTCTGATCCTCAACGCTGCCAACGATCCCCGGCAACTGGATCGCGTCATCCTCAGCCCGCGCCCGGATCGCGTCGTAACATCGTCTCCGGTAACGCAGAATGCTCAAGTTGAAGAAGAGGCTGCTGAGCCTCAAGTCGCCTCGCAACAGCCCGGCAAGGTTCCAACCCGCACACCTGGGGATGCATCGCAAGGCGAAGGCAAGCCGGCCGACGACACCAATCCGGACCAGTAGCTCACTCGATTCACGAAATACTTGAAGTTAACCCTGCATCTTATTGCCGCCCATGATACCTGCCCTGTTTTGTGATCCCTGTCACGGAATCCGGTGACAGTCGGCATATCCTGCACCTACAAAAAATGCCATCCTGCAATCAGAGTGCAGGAGGTGTGTACCATGGCACTCGTCGAAACCGTAAAAACAACGTTGACGGAGCAGGACAGGGATGCCGTATTTGCGCCCCGGAACGTCCTGTTCGCCACCGATTTTTCTTCCGCCTCCGAGGCCGCGATGCCCCATGCCGCGGCCATCTGCCGCCGCTTCGGGGCCACACTGCACCTGGCGCATATTCTGTCCGACACCAGTCTTCTCATGGCCACCGGAGGCGTCGATTACGTTTCCCTGGACACCATTTGCGATGCCACCAACGCGGACGCAAAAGCAAGACTTGAAGAGATGTCATGCCAGTTAGCGGGCATTCCGCATCGCTGCTATCTGCGTCACGGGCAAGTCTGGCTGAATCTTTCCCGGATCGTCGAAACGAACCGCGTCGATTTGATGGTCCTCGGCACTCATGGCCGCACTGGCCTGGGCAAACTTCTACTGGGCTCGGTGGCGGAAGACATGCTGCGCCACGCGGCCTGTCCGGTGCTGACCATCGGTCCAAAGATTCGCGGGCGCAACCAGTTGCCCACGTTCCCCAATGACCGCCGCCGCGATCTGGACCCGCGGGAACTCGAACTGCGCAAGGTCATCTTCGCCACCAACTTTGCCCCAGCCGCCGCGCGGCACGCAGAGGTTGCTGTTTCGCTGGCGCAGACTTTCCAGTCGCAGCTCACATTCGTGCACGTGATCGAGGACTACACCCAACTCGGAAGCCGGCCCGGCGGCATCGAGGAGGCGTCCCGCCGGCTGCGGGAATTAATTCCAACCGCGAAGACTGCGGCGCTGCAGTACCCGCCGGAAACCGTGCTCGAGTTCGGTTCGGCCTCAGAACGCGTCCTCAAAGTCGCCGAGGACCGTGAAGCCGATCTGATCGTGCTGGGTGCGCGTCCGGCTGCCGAAGCCGGAACCACTCACCTGCCCTGGTCCACCGCCCACCATGTGATCGCGGATGCGCACTGCCCGGTACTGACCCTGCGCAATTGAAATGCCCGACCTGCAATTGAAAGCGGCTGGCGCGAACCGGCTTAGAATCGTATCGGCTAAGATTTACGCGTCTCAGAATTGTGAGCCCGAGCCTCCGTCATGACGGTTGCCACGAAAACCGCCATCCAGCGCCTGCGCGTCACTCTGCGCGGAGCCGTGCAGGGTGTCGGCTTTCGTCCCTTCGTCTATCGTCTCGCTACTGAAATGTCTCTTACCGGCTGGGTGCTAAACTCTTCGTCAGGATTGGTCGTCGAAGTCGAAGGCCCGCTGGAACAGTTGACTCGCTTCGAGCAGCGGCTCGAGTGCGAACGGCCGAAAGCTTCATTGGTGACGGTTCATGAATCAGCATGGATCGCTACCGAAGGCTCCACTCGCTTCGAGATTTTTGCCAGCGACCACGATTCTGGCAAGTCAGTCAACGTTCTCCCTGACCTCTCCATCTGCACCGACTGCCGCGAAGAACTCTTCGATCCCGCCAACCGCCGCTTCGAATATCCCTTTACCAACTGCACCAACTGCGGCCCGCGCTACACCATCGTGGTTGACATTCCCTACGACCGCCCCAACACGACCATGCGTGAGTTCGCCTTGTGTCCCGCCTGCCGCGAGGAATATGAGAATCCCGCCAACCGCCGTTTTCACGCCCAACCCAACGCCTGCCCGGTCTGCGGGCCGAAGCTCGACGGCAGCATCGAAGATGCCGTCGAAGCTCTGCGGCAGGGGCAGATCGTCGCGCTCAAAGGCATCGGCGGATTTCAGTTGTTGGTCGACGCCCGCAACGCCGCAGCCGTCGCTCGTCTTCGCCGGCGCAAGCTTCGCGAAGAGAAGCCGTTCGCGCTCATGATGCCGTCGCTCGAAATGGCGCGCAAGTACTGCGAAATCTCTCCCGCCGAGGTGCAGCTTCTCGAATCCCAAGCAGCGCCGATTGTCTTGCTCCAGCCCAAGTCCGGCACCAACATCGCATGGAATGTCGCGCATTGCTCTCCCTACGTCGGCGTCATGCTGCCATACTCGCCGCTGCATCATCTGCTCATGCAGGAGTGCCGCTTTCCGCTCATCGCCACCAGCGGCAATCGCAGTGACGAGCCCATCTGCATCGCCAATGACGAAGCGCGAAAACGCCTGAAAGACATCGCCGATCATTTCCTGATGCACAATCGCCACATCGTTCGCGCCTGTGACGATTCGGTCGTCCGCCTCACTCGCGGACGCGCTGGAATTCTGCGCCGCGCCCGCGGCTACGCTCCGCTGGGAATTCGCGTGAGCCACAATCTGCCGCCCGTCCTCGCGGTCGGAGGACATCTGAAAAACACCGTTGCCATCGCCGTCGGGCAGGATGTTTTTCTCAGCCAGCACATCGGCGATCTTGACACGCTCGAAGCTCGCGGCGCCTTCGAGCGGGCAATCTCGGATCTCTGCCGCCTTTACAGTTTCAAGCCGGAAGCCGTGGTCTGCGATCTGCATCCTGACTACGCTTCCACGCAGTGGGCCGAACGTTGGAGTGAAATGTCCGGCCTGCCGCTGATTCGCGTGCAGCACCATCAGGCGCACGTGGCCGCCTGCGCGGCCGAAAATAACGTCGAAGGCGAATACCTCGGCGTCTCCTGGGACGGCACCGGATACGGTCTCGATGGCGCCATCTGGGGGGGCGAATTTTTTCATGTAGAAAATCGGCGCGCACAGAGCAGCCGCTTCGCCCGCATCGCGCATCTCAGGCCATTCGGATTGCCGGGCGGCGACACTGCCGTCCGCGAAGGTTGGCGTTCGGCGGAAAGCCTGCTCTTTGAAGTCTTTGGCTCCGAATCGCTCGACCCTGATACGAACGCTCAATCGACAGGGAAACCCCGATTGGATCGCTCGAAGGTCCGCTATATGCTCAAGCACGCCGTCCAGGTTGTGCCGACCACGAGTGTTGGCCGGCTTTTCGATGCCGTGGCCAGCATCGCCGGCGTCGCCCAACAGAACCGATTCGAGGGCCAGGCTGCCATGCTGCTCGAAAATGAAATTGGCGCGTCGCGGACCGAAGAAGCGTACCCTTTGCCAGGCGGCGACTGGGCTCCGCTAATCCGCGCAGTAATCGCGGACAAGCGTGCCGGAGTGGCGGTGCCCACCGTCGCGGCGCGTTTTCACAACGCCCTCGTTCACTGGATTCTGGAGGTCGCTGCCAGCACGGGCTTGAAGCAGGTTGTCTTGAGCGGCGGCGTTTTTCAGAATCGGTACTTGACCGAGCACGCAGCGGCGGCGCTGGAAGCGCGCGGCTGCGACGTCTACACGCATCAACGCGTCCCGCCCAACGACGGCGGCATCGCGCTGGGCCAGGCGGTAATGAGCAGCGGCTAGATTCGTATCAGGGCACGCCTTCAGGCGTGCCGTTGAAGCGCGAAACGAGTTGGGGCTTTAGCCCCTGAGGTCGAGGAGATCAAAAATGTGTCTTGCCGTTCCAGGCCGCGTGGTTGAAATCGTCGGCGGCGGCGACATCGCCTTCCGCGTGGGCAAGGTCGACTTCGGCGGCATCCGCAAAGAAATCAATCTCGCCTACACGCCTGAAGCCGAGGTCGGCAAATATGTTCTCGTCCACGTCGGTTTCGCCATCAGCGTGATCGACGAAGCCGAAGCGCAACGCGTCTTCCAGTACCTTGAGGAGATGGGCGGACTGAAAGAGGAACTCGGTGAAATTCCTCAGTGAATATCGCGACCAGAAAGCCGCCGAACAACTCGCGCAAGCCATCCGCAAACAGGTCACCCGCCCCTGGACCATCATGGAAATCTGCGGCGGCCAGACTCACACCATCGTCAAGAGCGGCCTTGAAGACCTGCTGCCGCGCGAAATCACGCTCGTCCACGGCCCCGGCTGCCCGGTCTGCGTCACGCCGATCGAACTGATCGACAAAGCTGTCGCGATCGCGCAACGCCCGGACGTTATTTTCTGTTCCTTTGGCGATATGCTGCGCGTGCCCGGCTCGACGAAAAGTTTGTTCGATGTGAAGGCCGAAGGCGCCGACGTGCGCATCGTCTACTCGCCGCTGGACGCGCTGAAACTCGCGAAGGCCAATCCGCAGAAGCAAGTCGTTTTCTTCGCAGTCGGCTTCGAGACCACCGCTCCCGCCAACGCCATGTCGGCATGGCACGCCGATCACGACGGCGTCGAGAATTTTTCGCTGCTCGTCTCGCATGTGCTTGTGCCTCCGGCGATGGAGGCTTTGCTTTCCTCCGACCAATGCGTCGTGCAGGGCTTTCTTGCCGCTGGCCACGTCTGCACCATCATGGGCTACGAAGAATATTTCCCCATCGCCCAGCGCTACAAAGTTCCCATCGTCGTCACTGGCTTCGAACCGCTCGACATACTCGAAGGCATTCATATGACGGTGAGCCAGTTGGAAGAAAATCGTCACGAAGTTGAAAACCAGTACAGCCGCGCGGTTCGCCGGGAAGGGAATCGTCCCGCGCAGCAAACCATCGCCGAAGTCTTCGAGGTGATCCCCCGCGAGTGGCGCGGTCTCGGCGAAATTCCGGCCAGCGGATTTCAGCTGCGCGGCCGATTCCAGAAATACGACGCCAACCGCCGCTTCCCGTTTACCGGCACGCCCGCGCACGAGTCGCCCGAATGCATCAGCGGACTGATTCTGCAGGGCATCAAGAAGCCGCATGACTGCCCGGCGTTCGCCGTGAAATGCACGCCGGAAAATCCGCTGGGCGCGCCCATGGTATCGTCGGAGGGCGCGTGCGCAGCCTACTATCACTATGGCAGACGCCAAAATCAGCACGTTCAGCTTGAGTTGTCCAGTCCCGCGAGTCGCTGACGATCGCATCGTTTTAGCGCACGGCGGCGGCGGACGCCTTACTCACCAGCTCATCGAAAAGATTTTTATCCCTGCCTTCTCGAACGCCATGCTCGAAGAACGCCACGACGGCGCCGTCCTCTCGGTGAATGGATCGCGGCTCGCCTTTACGACCGATTCGTTCGTCGTGCGCCCGCTGATTTTTCCCGGCGGCAACATCGGCGATCTCGCCGTCAACGGCACGGTCAACGATCTAGCCATGTGCGGCGCGCGCCCGCTCTACCTCAGCAGCGGATTCATCCTCGAAGAAGGCCTGGAAATGGAAACGCTGCGCACAGTCGTCAAGTCGATGCAAGAATCCGCAGCGAGTGCGAAGGTGAAGCTGGTCACCGGTGATACGAAAGTCGTCGACAAAGGCAAAGGCGACGGCATCTTCATAAATACATCCGGCATCGGCGTGATCGAGGCAAACGCAAGAGGAACGATCGGCCCAGCCGCGGTTCAACCCGGCGACGCCGTCCTCGTCAGTGGCGACCTCGGCCGCCACGGCGTCGCCATTCTCTCCGTCCGCGAAGGCCTCGGATTCGAATCGCCCATTCTCAGCGACACGGCCAGCGTCTGGCCGACGGTTGAAGCGCTGCTGAATGCAGGAATTGAGATTCACTGCCTGCGCGACCTGACCCGCGGCGGCCTCGCCACCACGCTGAACGAAATCGCCGCCGACCGCAACCTCTGCATCAAGCTGGAAGAAGCGTTAATTCCGGTTGAAGAAACAGTCCAAAGCGCCTGCGAAATTCTAGGCCTGGATCCACTCTACGTGGCAAACGAAGGCCGCTTCGCGGCGTTCGTCCCCGCAGCGCAAGCGGACGCCGCGCTCGAAGTGATGAAGAAAGTCCCGGTGTCGCAGAGTTCCGTGCGCATCGGCAAAGTAGAAGAAGCTCCCGGCCGCACGGTAGTCCTGCAAAGCCGCATTGGCGGCAACCGCGTCGTGGACATGTTAAGCGGCGAACAGTTACCGAGAATTTGCTGATCGCATGCGGTGAAAAACAGCGTGTCATCCTGAGCGGCGCTCTTTGCCGCGGAGGACCTGTGCAACTTCCCGGTGCCAGCACACCGCATAGGGTCTTCGCTTTGCACAGAATGACAAGCCGCGCGGAGACCGGCTCAGGGTTACCCCTCCCACGGATTGACCACCCGTACGCCGCAGCCTTCAAAGTCAGAGGTATTGCGCGTAGCTAGCGTCGCATCGTGCACTCGCGCGAGGGCCGCAATCTGCGCATCGGGTTCGTTGATCGGACGGCCCGACGCGCGTCGCTGTGTGGCGACGACTGCAAACATTCGCGCTGAAGATTCGTCGAACGCGAGAACTCGCCCTCCGAAATCCTCCACGAAAATCGATTCGGCTTCGCGAAGCAATTGGTCGCGGCGTTTCCCATGGGGAAGACGTTCGATACCATACAGAACTTCAGCCATAGTGATCGTCGTGGTGAACAGGTCAGTGGGCGGATGGTTGGAAGCCCAGGCGAATACCGCGGGGAAGGGATCTCCTTTCATCAATTCCGAGACGACGTTGGTGTCGAGAATGACCACCTCGACTACTCGACACCAGGCTCGCGGATGGGCCCTCGAGGAAAGGGCTCCAGTTCGACGCCTCCGAACCGCGCGAAGCGCCGATGAATCGCCTCCGCAAGGTTAGCCCCGCTTTTCGAGGGCGGGCTCTTCAACGCGCTCTTCAGGATTTCGCGCGCCTCCTGCTCCATCGAGCGCCCGTTCATGGCCGCGCGCACTTTGAGCTTCCTTTTTGTCGTCTCTTCCAGTTTGCGAATCGTAATGCTTGCCATATCGCTAATGATAGCATTGCAATCATTGATTGCATAGGAGTGATTGACCTTTGAAAACAGGTGCCCTTGCAATCATTACCCGCCCATTTCGGCACTTCTTGCATCTCTCTGATTCCACGCCACACAACCCTCCGTGACCCGAATCACCCCCGCCGGTGAGATATATCACTGCGGCTTCCATCTGGAAAGCGCACAATAAGTTACGGCATTATGTCTATGTTGTACCTACGGAGGTAGCACCATGTCTGTGTTGACGCACCCTGGAGTCAAGGCTCCGGGGGATTACATTGAATCCACGTTGATCAGTGTGAAAGCGAAAAATCCCGCCGAGCCCGAGTTTCACCAGGCCGTGGCGGAAGTGTTCGACTCTCTCCGTTTAGTTCTTGCAAAACATCCCGAATATCAGTCGGCGCGTCTGCTCGAGAGAATTGTCGAGCCGGAGCGCGTCATCATGTTCCGCGTGCCCTGGTTCGACGACCTCGGCAACATTCAGGTCAACCGCGGTTTCCGCATCGAGATGAATTCCGCCATCGGCCCCTACAAGGGCGGACTGCGTTTCCATCCCAGCGTGAACCTTGGCATCCTGAAGTTCCTCGCATTCGAACAAGTCTTCAAAAACTCGCTCACCACGCTGCCCATGGGCGGCGGCAAGGGCGGATCGGATTTCGATCCCAAGGGCAAGAGCGATAACGAAGTCATGCGCTTCTGCCAGAGCTTCATGACCGAACTCTGCCGTCACATTGGCCCCGACACCGACGTCCCGGCCGGCGACATTGGCGTGGGCGGACGCGAAATCGGCTTCCTGTTCGGCCAATACAAGCGGCTGCGCAATGAATTCACCGGCGTGCTCACCGGCAAGGGCCTGGGCTGGGGCGGTTCGCTGATTCGCCCCGAAGCCACTGGGTATGGCTGCGTCTACTTCGCCAGCGAAATGTTGAAGACGAAGAAAGACACGCTGGAAGGCAAGCTGTGTCTCGTTTCCGGCAGCGGCAATGTCTCGCAATACACCATCGAGAAGCTGCTCGACTTCGGAGCCAAACCGGTCACGGTGTCCGATTCGAACGGCGTGATCTACGATCCGGAAGGCATCGATCGCCAGAAGCTGGCATGGATCATCGAGCTGAAGAACGTGAAGCGTGGACGCATCCGCGACTACGCGGATCACTTCAAGAAAGCCATCTTCATGCCGACGGACATCAAGCTGGAGCACAACCCGCTGTGGAACGTGAAGGCCGATTGCGCTTTCCCCAGCGCCACGCAAAACGAAATCACCGCAAAAGATGCGGCGAACTTGTTGAAGAACGGCATCAAGCTGGTTGCCGAGGGCGCGAACATGCCGTCCACGCTCGAAGCCACTAAGCTGTTCCTCGATGCCAAGATCCTGTACGGACCGGCCAAAGCCGCCAACGCTGGCGGCGTGGCCACCAGCGGCCTCGAAATGGCCCAGAACAGCGCACGGCTGAGCTGGACCCGCGAGGAAGTCGACGACCGTCTGCACAAGATCATGATCGCCATCCACCAGAACTGCTACGAAACGGCCGAGAAATACGGCACGCCCGGCAACCTGGTCAACGGCGCCAACATCGGCGGCTTCCTGAAAGTAGCCAACGCCATGCTGGATCAGGGCTTGGTGTAGTTGTTTATGTAGGTCGGACGCCTTCGTCCGCCCCGGAAGAAAAAATCGGTTGCCCCACCCTTGTCCCTGCGATGTTTGCAGGGACAGGGTGGGGATTTTGACTTTAGCGGGGTGCGCCGTTCTAGGATCGCGGTCTTCGTGAGTCTGGACTAGGGACTCTTACGTCCACCCTTGAAAAAACATTGTCGTCCTGAGCGATGTTGCCGTTCGCAAAGCGAACGGCAACACAGTCGAAGGTTCCCATGCACCTGTGAAGCACCACCGGCTTGGCGAGGAGTTTCCTGTCTAGGCTTTGTTACGCTTCCGCTGCCTCGCGTACCAATCGACCGAGAACAACAAGACTAGAACCGAAGGCGAGACCCAGGCGATCAACCCGTCATGCGGATGCCGCACAGAATAGGGCACGTAAGGATGATTCTCGTTTGTGTCGCAGGACATGGTCGAGTAATCGAAACTGCCATGCTTCGCCGAAAGGCAGTCGTCCACTATCCTTTCTTCGTGCAAGAATCGTTGCCCGACAAAAATGAAACAACACAGAGGAGCGATCGCCAGCGCCAGCAAAGCCGATCTCATCTTGTTCACGAGGATCGAGCTCCCATCACTGCCCTTTCATATTAGCCGAGGGCCCCATCCTAACCGCCGGCTGTCCCACCTTTGCTACGTTCTTTGCGGCAAAGGTGGGGACTTCGACGTCAGGATAAATGGGGAGTAGGCCTACGACGGCGTTTCCGACGAGCCGACGTTATACCCTTCGGTCATCGCTCTGCGAAACTTTTCCCGCTCCTCGGGCTTCATGTTACGGCAGCGATCCCGGAAGCGCCATCCTCGATTGTGGCGAGGTCCATGGCCTCCCAGCCCCCCGAACAGAATCCGGCAGAGCAGCAGCAATCCCAAAGCCTGCCAGAACGTGAGCAGCCGCCAGCCGAACAGCGGCGGCAGCAGCCAGTTCCACAGGTGCATCACCAGTTCGCCGCCGATAAAAATAAACAGCGGAATCGCCACGATCGCCAGCGGCGCGATCCAATACCATCTCTTTTTCATGTTCGTTCCCCTCACTTCTCCATAAATTCGTCATACATGCGCTGCAGGCGCTCGCGCAGATGCAGCACCGCATACCGTTTGCGCGCCAGCAACGTATTCACCCCGATGCCACTCTCACGCGCGATCTGCTTAAAGCTGCGCCCCTCGAACTCGTGCGCGATAAACACTTCACGCTGTTCATCCGGCAGCTCATCGAGAGCCGCCTCCATCTCGTCGAGCAGCAGACGGCGAGCATACAGCGCCTCCGGTCCTGCATCCGGCGAAGGCAGGAGATCCTCGAACGGCAACAGTTCATCGTCTTCGCCCGTGATGGCAAGGTCGCTGAAGTTCTCCGGTTCTTTCTTACGGAAAAGATCGACGATGCGATTGCGGGCGACCCGGAACAGCCATCCGGTGATGTGCTCGATCGGCATCAGCAGACGGTTGGCTTCTACCAGGCGGTAGAAGACGTCCTGCAAAACGTCTTCGGCGTCGTCCGGGTCAGGCACCCGCCGCCGGATGAAGTTGAGCAGACGGGACTGCTCCCGCTGGACGACCTCGGAAATCCGCCGGTCCCGTTCGAATGCCATCCGATCCAGGCTCGCCACGTCATTCATCCACTGGTGAAGACGAATGAGGGCGTGCAGATATTGTAGAGACGTTTTTGTTCCGGCCGCCCTCATTCGACGGTCATTCGCCGAGCGCCGGGGTTTTGATCTTTCTTTCTGGCTGCGAGCGAAAACCCGAGCGTTTCCCGCACCCGCAAAAGTCAAGACCTCGACTGGCTACCTCGAGCACCAATCTCAGTGCAATCGCACCGTAAGCGATTGCCACAGGAGGAGTTGGAGAGTGAAAGTCCTGTGCAAATAAAACCATGTAACCCGTTTAGTTACATGCAGTTACATTCAGTCGTTAAATCGATTCAACTACCCGCCAGAGCGACCCAAAATGGGAATGAGGCTCAGCACGACCAGCCTCCTCAAAATTCATCCTGCGAACTCACACCCTCCGCACGGGGCATTCCTGCAAGCGGGCAGGCCGCCATTTTTCGCCGCCGCCCGCCGCGAATCAGCCGCGAATGATGACGCGAACGACAGGAAACGCGTCGAGCCTTGCTAAACCGGACAGCCCCCCTTCGACTCCGCTCAGGGCAGACTAGGGTGGGCTGTGCCCACATGAGTCTCGCCATCTCCACGAGTATGATTAGCTGTCAGCGTCCCTAGCCATGTCTCTCCACCCCACGGCCGAGCCCGTCGTCATTCTCGACGCCGAAGAGCGCTTCGAAGGCTTCGAGAACCTCATGCCGTTTCGCGTCCAGAATATTCTTCTGGTGTCGAGCCTCTATGATTCGTTCATCCTGCGCGAAGACGGACGCCTCAACGAACTGCTCATCGACGAATCGCTCGAACTGAACCTGCGGCAGATTCCCGGCATCACCCACGTCTCCAGTTGCGCCGAGGCAGTCGAACTCGCGAAATCGAATCCGCAATTCAATCTCATCGTCACCAATCTCGCCGTCGGCGACATGGACGCCGCACAACTTGCCCGCGAAGTGCGCCGCGCCGGCCTCGACGTACCCGTGGTCGTGCTGGGCTACGACTATCGCGAGATCAAGAACTTCGTCGCCCGCAATCCCGTCACCGATATCGACCGCGTTTTCCTTTGGCAGGGAACGGCCCGCATCCTGATCGCGATCGTCAAATACGTCGAAGACAAGCGCAACGTGCTGCACGATACGCGCGCCATGGGCGTGCCTGTGCTGCTGGTGGTCGAAGACAACATTCGCTATTACTCGTCGTTCCTGCCCGTCCTCTACACCGAGTTGATCAAGCAGTCGCGCCGCGTGATTCAGGAAGGCATCAACGTGGCGCACAAACTGGTGCGCATGCAGGCGCGGCCAAAGATTCTGCTCTGCTCGAATTTTGAAGAAGCCGCGCAACTGGTGCAGGAATATCGCGACTACATTTTCGCCCTCGTCTCCGATGTTGAGTTCCCCTGGGACGGCAAACTCAGCCCGGAGGCCGGTTTCGAGTTGGCGCGCATGGTCAAGAGCCTGACGCCCGACGTGCCGGTAGTTTTGCAGACGGGCCGCACCGAATTTCGCCCGCGCGCCCAGGCTGAAGGCTATTCGTTCCTGCGCAAGCGGTCGCCGACTTTACTCAAAGACCTGCGCCGCATCCTGACTGACTCTTTCGGATTCGGCGATTTCGTTTTCCGCATGCCCGACCAGCACGAAGTCGGACGCGCTAAAGATCTCACCGAACTGGAAGAGCAGTTGCAGACCGTTCCTGCGGAAAGCCTGACTTACCACGCGCAGCGCAATCATTTTTCGCACTGGCTGATGGCGCGCACCGAGTTCGCGCTGGCCGCCAAGCTGCGGCCGCGGCGTGTCTCCGACTTCAACGGCCCCGAGCATCTGCGCCGCGATCTGATCGACTCCATCAACGACTACCGCCGCGAGCAGAACGAAGTGCTCATCGGAGATTTCAAGCCTGACACGTTCAAGCCGTCGGAGTCGAGTTTCCTGCGCATCGGTTCCGGATCGCTTGGGGGCAAAGCTCGCGGCCTGGCCTTTGTCCGCCATCTGCTGCGCACCCGCCGCATCGCGCGCCGTTTTCCGGGAGTAAGAATCGCAGTTCCGCCTGCGGTCGTAATTGCGACCGACATGTTTGACCAATTCCTGGCCGAAAATAATCTGAGCGACTTCGCGCTCCATTGCGACGATGACAGCGAGATTCAGCAGCGCTTCCTGGACTGTCCGCTGCCTGTGCCTCTGCAGGAAAATCTAAAGGCCTATCTCGAAGAAGTCCGCTACCCGCTCGCCGTGCGCTCCTCCAGCCTGCTTGAAGATTCGCAATACCAGCCCTTCACCGGCGTATACGAAACGTTCATGCTCGGCAACCACCAGGAAGATTCGCGGGCGCGGCTTGAAGAACTATCCGAGGCGATCAAACGGGTTTACGCTTCAACCTTCAGCCAGCACGCCAAGGCTTACGTTCGCGCCACGCCTTATCGTCTGGAAGAAGAAAAAATGGCGGTGATCCTGCAGCAGGTAGTCGGTACGCTGCATGGTGCGCGCTTCTATCCGGATTTTTCCGGCGTGGTGCGCTCGCACAACTTTTATCCGGTTGAGCCCATGACGTTCTCCGATGGAATCGCCGCCGTAGCTCTCGGATTAGGCCGCACCGTCGTTGACGGCGGCAAGTGCCTGATGTTTTGCCCGCGCTACCCGCGGAATTTGCTGCAGTTCTCCTCGGTCGAAGACATTCTCGCCAACACCCAGACAGAATTCTGCGCCCTCGAACTCGATGGTGCTGCCCACGGCGCTGGTACCGGCCACCTGCGCGAGGCGCGCTTTAGTCTGGAGATCGCCGAGGCCGACGGCACGCTGCATCCGGTGGCCTCGACTTACTCCGCCGACAATCACGCCGTCTACGACGGACTTAGCCGCCCTGGCGCTCGCGTCGTGACTTTCGCGCCCATGCTCAAGCACGGACTGTTTCCCTTGGCCTCGATTCTGGAGGTGCTGGTGCGCGCGGGCGAAGATGCGCTGGGCAATCCGGTCGAGATCGAGTTTGCCGTTCGCCTGCCGCGCGCCGAAGGAGCGAATGAGGAGCCGGCGGAGTTCGGCTTTCTGCAGATTCGTCCGCTGACGTTAGCCCGCGACCATCAGGATCTCGCCATCGGCGACCTCGACTCATCGCAACTGATTTGTCAGAGCACGAAAGTTCTCGGCAACGGACGCATTGAGAATCTGCACGACATTGTGGTGGTCGACTCGCAGCGCTTCGAGCGCAGCCGCAGCCAGGAAGTGGCGCGCGCAGTCGCCCACTTCAATGCCTCGTTGAGCGCGGAGAACCGGCCCTATCTGCTGATTGGCGTGGGCCGCTGGGGATCGAACGATCCCTGGCTCGGCATCCCCGTCGAGTGGGACGAGATTTCCGGCGCGCGCGCCATTGTAGAAGCCGGCTTCCGCGATTTTCGCGTCACTCCGTCCCAGGGCAGCCATTTCTTTCAGAACCTGACCGCATTTCAAATCGGATATTTCACGGTCAACCCTGACGCCGGCGAAGGCTCGGTGGATTGGCAATGGCTCGCCGGGCAGCCGGCCGTCGAAGAACAAGGCTGCGTTCGCCATCTCCAATTCTCACAAGCATTTGGCATTGTCATGAACAGCAGAATCGGCCAGGGAGTGATTTTCAAGCCGGAAGGGAAGTAACCTAGCCCGGAATTAGAACAGCCTGGTCAGCGGCGTTTCGCGCGCTTCCGCCGCAGTTTCTTCGTGATGCGCAGTTCGTCGCGCTCTCTGCGCAGGATGAGTTCGTGGCCAGCTCTGATCCCGAGCGGGCTGCGAAAGGCAGCGGGTATGACTAGTCCGCCGTCGTCTTCAATTTTGATTCTGGCTTCGCGGAGCGGCTTGCTGGGGTCAGATCGTTTGGGCATGAAGCTACTATCGGCATTCCGCTCGAATACAGCAGCGAACGTAACGCTGCCAATGGAGGCATTTCCGCTGCCTGAGACGACGCACATCGCCCTGTGATCCAGGTCACAGCCCTTCCAGAGTGATTCCGAACACAATCGTAGCTGGGGATTTCGCCGTTGCCATCCCACGGAGGGCCAGTGTTCAAGATCATCCACGCAGAATTTCTTGCGCCCGGCATCAAGCGTTTTGTGATTGAAGCGCCGCGAATCGCGCGCAAACAACAGCCCGGACAATTCGTCATTCTGAGAATCTACGAGGAAGGCGAGCGCATTCCGGTCACGATTGAGAACTCCGATCCTGAGCGCGGAACCATCAACATCGTCGTACAGGCCGCAGGCAAGACGACCAACCTGCTGAACTCGCTGAACGCCGGCGACTCGATTCTCGATGTGGTCGGCCCTCTGGGCAGGCCGTCGGAGATCGCAAACTACGGCACCGTCGTCGTCATTGGCGGCGGAGTGGGCACGGCGATGGCTTATCCGACGGCTGCGGCGCTCAAGCGCGCCGGCAATCGCGTGGTTTCGATCGTGGGCGCGCGGAATAAAGAGCTGGTCATCCTGGAAAAAGAAATGCGCGCGGTCAGCGACGCGCTGATGATTACCACTGACGACGGCAGCTATGCCGACAAGGGGTTCGTCACCGACAAGCTGCTCCAGCTAATTCAGAACGGGACTCGCATCGATCTCGTGGTCGCGGTCGGCCCCATCGTGATGATGAAAGCAGTTGCCGAGCTGACACGAAAGGAATACATCCGCACCGTCGTCAGCCTCAACCCCATCATGATCGACGGCACCGGCATGTGCGGCGGATGCCGCGTGATGATCGACGGCAAAAGCGAGTTCGCCTGCGTCGACGGCCCCGAATTCGACGGGCACAGAGTGAATTTCGAAGTGCTGGTGCAGCGCAACGCGATGTACCGCACCGCCGAGCAGAAGTCGATGGAAGAATTCAAGCGCAACCGGGAACCCGATCATGTCTGCCAATCCCAAGGAGTTCAACCATGAGCCCCACCGCCAGAAACTCGCTGAACGTGTTGTCTCCCAAGGAGCGCATGAAGGTTCCCCGCCAGGCGATGCCGGAGCAGGCGGCTGAAATCCGGGCGCACAATTTCGAAGAAGTGAATCTCGGTTACAGCACCGAACTGGCGCAGCAGGAAGCGCGCCGCTGCCTGGAATGCGCCAAGCCCGTCTGCACCGACAATTGTCCGGTCGGCGTGAAGGTGAAGGAATTTGTCGAGTTGATTGTCGCCGGGGATTTTCTCGGCGCCGCCGCCAAAATTCGCGAAGACAACGTTTTACCGGCAGTCACCGGACGCGTCTGCCCGCAGGAGGATCACTGCGAGGGCAATTGCCTGTTGTCAAAAAAAGTGAAACCGCTGGGCATCGGCTATCTCGAGCGCTTTGTCGCCGACTACGAACAACGGATGGGCAACCATGTGTTGCCCAGGGTACAGGCCACAGGAAAAAAAGTAGCTATCGTGGGCAGCGGCCCATCGGGTTTGACAGTTGCCGGAGATCTGATTCAAAAAGGCCACAAAGTCCGCGTCTTCGAAGCACTGCATGAACTCGGCGGAGTGCTGGTTTACGGCATTCCTGAATTCCGTCTGCCCAAGCAGATCATTCGTCAGCAACTCGACTACATGCGCGAAATGGGAGTCGAATTCGAAACGGACGTCGTCGTGGGACGAACCGTCACCATCGACGAGCTAATGAAAGAAGAGGGCTACGATGCGGTCTACATCGGCACGGGAGCCGGGTTGCCGCAATTCATGGGCATTCCGGGCGAGCATCTGAACGGCGTTTATTCCGCCAATGAGTTTTTGACGCGCATCAATCTGATGAAGGCCTACAAGTTTCCGGTCTACGATGAGCCCATGCTCGACTTGCACGGTAAAAGTGTGGCTGTGATTGGCGGCGGAAACACGGCCCTGGATGCGATTCGGTCGGCGCTGCGGCTGGGTGCGGGCAAGGCTTACGTCATCTATCGCCGCAGCGACGCCGAGATGCCGGCGCGGGCGGAAGAAGTTCACCACGCGCGCCAGGAGGGAATCGATTTTCAGATGCTGACCGCGCCGGTGGAATTTCTTTCCGACGGTAAAGGCTGGCTGACGGCGGCGCGCTGCGTGCGCATGGAACTGGGCGAGCCTGACGCTTCCGGGCGCAGGCGTCCGGTTCCGAAGGCAGGCTCCGAGTTTGATCTGCCCTTGTCGGTGGCGGTCATCGCGATTGGGACGAGCGCGAATCCGATCGTGCAGAGCACTACGCCGGGACTCGGCACCAACAAACGTGGATACATTGAAGCCAGCGAGCAGACGCAACGCACCACGCGCAAGGGAGTCTTCGCCGGCGGCGACATCGTTACCGGCAGCGCTACCGTGATTCTGGCCATGGGCGCCGGCCGCCGCGCAGCCAAATCCATTCACGAATATCTGACCACCGGGGAATGGTGAGGGATAACACGGCCACCGGAGCTTGCTGATCAATCAGGAAGACGATCAGGAAAAGGTCAGCTCCAGAAATGCATCGGCCCGCGACCAGGGCGAGGAAAGCCGCGCCAGCCAATATTTGCGATTGACGGTCTGCCGAGCCCGCGCGTGCTCCTCCGGCGGTAAAAGTCGTGCGGTTGCGGCAAACTCCGGTCCGGTGACTCTTCCTCGAATCGTGCAGGGGGCCACGCGGACCTGCGGATTATTGCGAACACGCTTTGTCTTCCCCATTTCGCTGCGGGTCATCACATAGAGCTTGTCGCCCTCTTCGCCGAACCACACCGGAGTCGCGACTCCCACTCCACTCTTGCGAAATGTTTTCAGCGAAATGTATTTCTGGCCGTGAATCTCAGCGGGAACCGAAGTCGACATGCCTTCATTTTAAAGCACGGCAGGTTCGCAGCCACGATCTGCGCGGTCGTGATCGAGTCCTGGTTGTTCCGCTGTCGATTCTGGTTCGTGACAGCGCTACGCCGATTGCTCCAATTAGAGCATCTGTGTTAAAAGCCTGAACATGCGTAAATGGATGCGCGATCGTATACAGCGCCGCAAGAAAACAGCTTCCGAACCGTCGAGCCAGCCCGCCCCGCCTCCACTGCAACCAGCCTATTTCGATGCCGAAGAGACGCCCGCGGAGCGGACTCCTGGCCGGGCGCCGGAACCTGTCGCCACCGCCGGCGAAGCCTACGAAACTGAGTCTGCGGCGCAAGCTGTTCCGCAAGAATCATCGAGCATCGATGCCGGCGAACCGTCGGAGCAGCCTCGCCCCCAGCGATCGTCTTCCGGACGCCAGGCTACCAGTGGGGAAGGCCAGCGTGGGCGCGGACGCCGTCGTCGCGGCGGTCGCGGACGCGGCGGCCGGGGGCGAGAACAGGCCGTTGCCCAGGCGTTTACTCCTGCCGCGGCCAAGGGCATTATCCCCGAGATCGCTGTCGGGACCGGCGAAGCGGTTGCCGAGCTGGATGAGACCGGGACCGCCGAGCCCGCCGAGCCCGAAACGGAAGCTGCGGCGCCATTGGCTCCGCAGATTCCCGCCGCGGTTCCTGCCGTTTCTGCGCGGCCACCCAAAGGCATTGTCGTTCTCGCCATCGGCCTGCCCGGCTCCGGCAAGAGTTCCTGGTTCAAGCGCCACAACCTCACGCCGCTTTCCAGCGACATCATGCGTTCGCTCCTGTTCGACGATATTCGCGAGCAGCGTTTTCAGGACCTCGTATTCTCGAATCTGCGCTCGCTCCTGAAAGCTCGGCTCATTGCCAAACGTCCCATGAATTATGTGGACGCCACCAACCTGACTCCGCAGGAACGCCAGCACTGGATCAAGCTGGCCAAGGATTACAACTACGAAGTGCACGCGGTATTTTTCGACGTGCCTCTGGAAGTCTGCATCGAACGCCACCAGCGCCGCGATCGCGTGGTTCCCGAAGATGTGATGCGCCGCATGGCGGCCAAGCTGAAACCGCCGTCGTTCGACGAAGGCTTCGCCAAGATCACGGTGGTGCGGGTGAAGAAGAAAGATTAGAGCCTAGAACCGGTCTCATAAATGGTGGTTGAACCAACCTAGCTATTTCTTGCGTGTACGAAAACAGGCAGAAGGAGGGCATGCGAGGACGATGGGAACTCAGCG
>Ga0335074_10000173_pt1 | contig 103362 bp, 95 predicted proteins | sample Lox_Sample_23_FD_206715 | JGI IMG/M metagenome (GOLD analysis project Ga0335074, IMG submission 206715) | Soil microbial communities from Loxahatchee National Wildlife Refuge, Florida, United States - Lox_Sample_2.3 | ecosystem: Environmental > Terrestrial > Soil > Wetlands | place: USA... | reverse complement strand
ACGGCCGGGAAACCTAAGGCGTCTCGGCCACTTTCTCGGCTCCATCGTCAGCCGCTAGGCGTAACGAGGCCGCCGCGTACCCGCCCGGCAGGCTCTACCAATCCTCCCACGTGGCTGGAGCGGCTTTCGCCCTCTCTTCCCGCTGACGCTGGTACTCGTCGCGACGGCGTTCGATGGTTCGCGCCAGCGGGAACAGCACAGTGCGCTGAAACCCTTGCGGGAGTACGGGCAGGACCGTCTGCTGGTCCTTGCCCGCGAATATTGCCGCGGCGACCATCGGCGGTAGATCGCCGTGCACGTCCCGCTCCTCCTTGATGAATCGCGCGAGCGTCTCCGCGTACCGTCGTATGTGCGCCGTTCTCGTGGCCTCGAGAGTATGGGTGAACACGAGATCGCTCGTCGATCGGTTAAGCGGCCCCAAGTGCACCTCGTACCTCGGCACCCGGAACTCCTGGCCCTCGGCCAGCCGTCCAGGCCGGCGGCCGATCCAAAAGTCAGCCACCCCGTACTCCACACGAAAGGTCTCGTCGAGCATGACATGCACATGGGGGACGCGGAAACCCATTCCCGGGGCGTAGACGCGACGGAGCTCGATTGCGCCCGAGCCCGCGATCTCAGGCCAAGCCAGGACCTCGACCATGGCTCCCGTACGCCGGTTTGCGAAGACCTCGCCGACCTCCACGGGCGGATGCTATCGGCCGCGTCACGACCCGCGCCACCATTGCGCGAGAAAAATTGACCGGCGGTTCTGGCGAGGCGTTAAACTGCCAGAGGCGTCTCTCGATACCGGGGCTACCGACCGTGCAGCCTGAACTGCCGGAGGATGGTGCGAGTTGCTGAACTATCGGCGTGATGACCTCTGGGACGCGGCCACGTGGGCCGACATCGACCAGGCAGTGCTGGACGAGGTCCAGAAGGTCCGGGTGGCGCGGAAGGTCTTTCACACCGAGGACCTGAGCGCATCCGGTGCTGGGGTGCCGAGTTGGCTATCGAGAGCCCAGGTGAAAAAGCTGGCGGGAGAAAACGCCTTGTACATCCCTGAGGGAGACGCCCACCCGTTCGTGGAAATCTCGGTGTGGTTCCAGTTGACGCCGGCTCAGGCCGAGGCCGAAAGCACGCTCCATACAGCCCGCACCCTCGCGCGAATGGCGGCGAAGTCGGTCGCGATGGCGGAGGACTACATCACTCTCGCTAACGATCCCGTGAATTGGGCCGCAGCTGCCCCGAATGTTCCTCCTAGATTCCCGCCTCGCGCGATGGTCGCGAATAAAGACGAACTGAAGGGCGTTGTCGTGGGGGGCCAAAAGGAAGCGGAGGTCAAAGGAGACCGGGCGCTCACTGAAGCCCAAAAACTTCTCAACACAGTTACGGCTCAAATGGCTGCCCTGACGTCCGCCGGATGGCCCGATCCGTTCGCCCTGATCTTGGGTCAGGAGCTATACAAGCAAGCACACTCGCGACTAGACCCGAACTCGGCCGAAACAGCAGAGCACCATCTCAGGGGTCGCGTTGCACACTTAGTGGCAAGCGGCGTCTTGCCTAGCACCTTCGGAATTTTGGTGTCGCTCGCGGGGGACTCAATAACAATCTATGGCGCACAGGAGGCAACCACGCTTTTCATCGGTGAGACTCTGACCAACGGCCTCCCGTTTTACCGTTTCAGAGTGTCCGAGAGATTTCAGTTCGTGATCAGCGACCCCGAGGCGATCATTCGCCTGAAAGTGCCCTAGCCATGACGGATTGGCCGTGCCGGACGCGGGAAACGCGGAATGAAATCCCGTACCGCGACGTGCTCGGCTGAACATCGCCGGGAGCAACGGACGTTGACTCAAGTGGGGTCGATACCCGGTGACGGCCGAGCGTCGACGATATCCGGTCCGCGCATTTACTGGTCCGAGCCAGACGGCACCGAGCACTCGCTCGACCTCTCGGCTCACGACGCCTCGGTGACGATTGGCCGACGGGAAAACAACCTCATCCCCTTGCCCTGGGACAGCCAGGCGTCTCGCGTCCACGCTCAGATCGAGCGGATCGGAGACGAATGGGCGATTCGCGATGACGGTCTTTCGAGGAACGGGACCTGGGTCAATGGGGAGCGGCTACATGGCAGCCGGCGACTGATCGGCGGCGACACGATCCGGGTCGGTCGCACCTTGCTGGTGGTCAAGGCCCACGGCCCGCTGGATTCGCTGCTCACCGTCGGGACGACTAGCGCGGAGGAAGTTCTGGATCTGCCGCAAGCGCGCGTCGTGATCAACCTGTGCGGCCCGCTGGTGCTGGAGATTGACGGACGCCGGCGGGAGTCGCAGCTGTCCGGCAGGAAGGGCCGCCAGTTGTTCGCCTATTTGGTGGCGAACCGGCACCGGACGGTTCGACGGGATGAGATGGCCGAGATCCTTTGGCCGCGGGACCGTCCCGCGTCTCCGGAGGAGGGACTCAACGTGCACATCACCCGGCTTCGGGCGGTGCTGGGCAAGGAGAGGATCGTCGGCCGAAGCGAGCTGCGCCTCGAGCTGGGCGACGATGCGGTCGTCGACGTCGAGGCTGCCGAAGCCTGGCGGCAGGAGGCGCGTCGCCATCTTGCCCGCGGGGAACCCGCCGCAGCGATTCGCGCCGCTCGCGCTGCTCTGAAGGTGTGGCAGCAGGACTTCCTCCCTGAGTTTGACAACGACGAGTGGGTTCGCGACACGCGGACCGAGCTGGCCGGTGCCATTCCCGAGGTACTCGAAATAGAAACCGAGGCGGCGCTGGCGCTCGGTGGGGCCGAGCTCCCGCTCGCGGAGGCGGCAGCCGAGGCGTTGTTGGCGCTCCGCCCGTACCGTGAGTCCGACCATCGCCTCCTCATGCGTTTGCACGCGGCGCAGGGGAACGGGGCGGAGGCGCTACTCGTGTACGAGCGCCTGCGCCAACGACTGATGGACGATCTGGGCGTTCTGCCCGCGGCCGAAACGCGGGCCTTGTACGAGCAGATTCTCGAGCAGCAGTAATCGAGCGACCCGCGGGCGACGCGTCGCTCGTCCGTGTAGCGACTCGGCGCGGAGAAGCGCTGGCCAATCCGCGCGGTAGCCCGACCGCAAGTCCAGCGCAATCGGCGCGAAATGGCCCTTCTCCACGCTTACGAGCGATGTCAAAGGCCCTCGATACACGTGGAGATCAATCGCTATGAGGCATCCGATCGAACGGGGTTCCCGCTCCGCGGCGGACGTGCCCCTATACACCGAAGTCGCACGGAGCATTCAAGCCGAGCGCCTGCGCGAAGCCGACAATCGCCGGCTCTGCCAGGAGGCCCGGAGCGAAGAGCTCTCCGACAGTCGTGGCAGCCGCTCACTCTTCTCGTGGTGCTCTCGTCTGATCCCGGGCCGCGCGAAGTTGGAGGAACGATGAGCCACTCGCCGGTCTCGGGCGGCGGCAATGGGTCCGCGGAGCGTTCTGCTCCGCGGACCAACTCCGCGATCGTGGACCTCCGACCTCGCAGCAGGCCGCCCGCGCCGCGGCGGCTGCCGGACGAACATGTCGCACATCTTGTGCTCGCGGCGGCGGCCGGTGAACACGCCGCCTGGGATGCGCTGGTCAATGAGTTCTCCGGGTTGATCTGGGCAGTTGTCCGCGCACACCGGTTGCGGGACGCCGATGGAGGCGACGTCGTGCAGCTCACATGGCTGAGGCTGGTCGAATCCCTCGACCGGCTCCACGACCCCGCTCGGGTTGGGGCGTGGCTCGCGACCACCGCGCGGCGGGAGTGCCTGCGTGTCCTGGGAGGCAACCAGCGCCAGCTTCTCACCGGCGATCAGTTCCCAGAGCAGGAATCGCCCGACCCACTCCCGGGTGAGTCACTGGCTCGCCTTGAGCGAAATCAAGCCATGTCGCGCGGTTTCTCGCTCCTGCGAGCGAGCGATCAGGCGCTGCTGCGGCTGCTGATGGCCGAGCCGAGTCCCTCCTACGAGGAGATCTCGGCCGCCTTGGACATGCCGGTCGGAAGCATCGGCCCGACGCGACAGCGGGCGCTCGCGCGCCTCCGGCAGGCGTTGGAAGACCAAGGAACCCTGACCCTCCTCGCGGATTGAGGTACGTAGAAATGATCGAAGATCGCAATGCTGACGTCACCGGACTCTGGGAGTGCCTGGTGGATGATGCGTATCGCGCCTGGCTCGGCGCTGAGGACGAATGTGATCGGATCCTCCAGGTCTGGTTCAACGGCTCGGACGACACGAACGAAATCGTCTATCTCGTCTACCGCGCCGCCCTTGATCGCGAGGAGGTCTGTGCGCGCGAGCTCCAGCGACTGTGGGAGCTGCCCGATGCGGACCGCGGCAACCTGGTCCACCAAGCGCCGACCATGGGCCGGTCATGATCCGAACTGCGTCAACCGCATCGACGATCCGACCGGTCGCCGCTCCAGGGACGAGACCGTGCGGCCATGCCCGACACGTCGGGACCTGCCCGGGCTGCCAGCGAACCCAACTGGCGCGCTGGCACGCGCAGCTGATACACGCCCAAGAGGCCCGCTCCTCGCACGGATTTGAGCTAACCGCCGGAGACCGGCTCGGCTAGCGCAGACGAGCTGCCGATGGGATCTGGGCCGGCAGTTGGGTCGCAGTGACGCGCTCGACCGCGTAGGCGGTGGCCGAGTTGTCCCCATCCTTCTCCTCGATCGGAACTCCCGTCGTGGCGTCGAGCCAGATTTGCTCGAGGTAGTTGCCATCGGGGAAGCTCACCTTGAGCGCGCTTACCCCATCGACCCGAGTTGAGGTTTGAGTGACCCCCTCCAGGGTGCTGAGTGCCTTGATGGCGGCGGCTCGTACGTCGGGACGGCCGGCGCCGACGGCCAGCGCCTCGGTGGCGTCGCCCCATATCTCGCTGTCCTCCGAGAGGCGGAGGTCGGGGTGGCGAGCGGCCGCCTCGAAACGGCTACGCAGCCGCGGGGGGAGCTGGCGCAGGAATGCCTTCTCCTGGGCGGGAGTTGGGCCCCGGCCGTCGTTGGGCTCGGTGCTCAACAGGGCGGCTCGGGCCTGTGCGGGCGTGTCACCGGCGGCGCCGGCGAGCACGTCGAGGCGGTGGGCTTCGTTGCCGCTGTCGATGACGACCTGGTGGGTGTCAAAGATCTGCTGGAGCTGCGCCAGCGAGTCGGGCGCGTAGTAGTACTGCCCCGAGTCGGTGTACAGGTCATAGCCGCCGTAGACGGCGCCGTCGATCACATGCTGGCCGTCCAGGAAGGTGTCGCGGACCACGAGGGTGGCGTCGCCGGGCTGGGGTGGCGAGGAGAGCCGGTGCACGTCGGCGGCGAGCCTCATCAGCGGGGTCGGCGCCGCGGCGATCGCGCCGCTGGGCATGGTCCCGTGGGACGTGATGAACGGCGCGACGGCGATCGACACACGAGGGCTCGCAGCGGGTCGGGTGGTGCCGCTGGTCACGAATAGGACCACCGCGGCCACGGCAACGACGCCGGCGGCGGCCAGCCCACCCGCCCGGCGCCGCGCCCGCCGTCGGCCGACCCCGTGGGCGATCAGCGCCGAGCGGGCGTGGCGGGTGGCCGCGCGCGAGGGCGGATCGGGGTGGGGCCGGTGCTGGGCGAACCAATCGAGGTCGTAGTCGTCGGTCATGGAAGGATCTCCTCGGGGTGCAAAGCGGAGCGGACGTAGCTGCGGGCGCGGTGGATTCGCGAGCGGACGGTGCCGACCGAAACGTGGGTGGCTTCGGCCACCTGCTCGTAGGAGAGATCGCCCCACACGTGCAGCAGCAGCGCATCTCGATACTTCGGCGAAAGCTGAGCGAGGGCGGCGGCCACTTGCGGACCGAGCGCCTCGGCCTCGATCCGGTCAAGCGCCCCATCGGCCAGGTCGGCCTCGTCGTGAAGATGAAGCCGGGCGAGCGCCCGAGTCCGCCGCGTCTCCGAGCGCAGCCGATGGCGCAACAGGTTGGTGGCGATCCCAAACAACCACGGCCCGGCATCGACGCGTGAGCGGTCGAACCGGCGGCGCGAGTCGAGAGCGACGCGGAACGTCTCGGCGGCGATGTCCTCGCCGGCGGCGCCCGCCCGGCTGACGCAGTAGCGGTGGATTCGAGTCCAGTGACGGTCGAAGATCTGCGCAAACAGCGCCGGATCACGCTGGGAAGCGACGATGATCGCGGCGTCGGTGAGGTGGGTGTCCGTGTTGGCGATGAGCATCTGCTGTGTCTTGCCCGGAGGCGCCCGCCGAGTTCCGGCCCTCACCGTGCCGATGAGGGGCTCCGGCCGAGACAGCGTTCTTGAAGTGTTCCGGGCGCCGTTTTGCGCCGATCTGGCGGACGCGCCAACGGTCAGAATCGCGACACGATCCCCGCGCGGCCGCCCGCTGACCCCCGAGCTTCGCTCATGCGCGTGTCGCAGCCAGCGACAGCGCCCACAGACGCTCCGCAGCGTCTGGGTCGAGCGCATAGGGAGCAACCCCAGACGGAGCCGGGCTGGCGGTGTGGGGCGGCAGCCTCTCGGCCTCGTTGCAGTCCTCGAAGTAGCGACCGCCGATGCCTTCGAGCGCAGGAGAGGTTGCGACGAGGACGCTCGTGGTCGCGCCTTGGGCGATCGTCTTGCCACGCACATCCAGCACCCCCAACTTGGCGCCCTGGAGCTCGGCTACGAGAAGCTGCCGATCCCCGACGCCGACCGCCAGACCCTGTGCATCTACCACGCCATGCCGGGGAGCCGCAGCGCCCAGGCGCTCACGCTGCTCGCGACAACCACGGCCACCGAGCAGCACGAGCGCACGGCCGCTCGATCGGGCACCCGGGGGCTCGAGGCGAGCGGTACGAACTAGTCGGTCTCGTCGTCCTCATCGCCGGGAAGGTCGTCGAACGGAGCGACCTCCCCGGAAAGCAGGCATCCGAACTCGCTGTCCCAATTGATGGGCTCGGCCACGTACACGTTGAGCGTTTGGACGTCGGCGTCGAGAGCTTCGATCTCCTCTCTCAGAAACTCGCGGGCACTCTCGTCCAGCTCGGCACCGCGCGTCTCGAGCGCTCGTGCGACATCCGCAATCGCCCCGCCCGACCAGGCGAGCAGCCGGCGCAATTCCAACACCAGCTCGCCGTCGCTGACGCGATCCGCTGACGCCGGATCCAGACGCGGACGGCCGGGATGGTCGTGCTTATGAACGACGAAGCGAATCTCCGCGGCCCTGACCTCTTCGCCGTCCAGGTCCTCGAGGAGCCGCGCGCACACCTCGGCGAGCGCCTGCGAGCGGTCGTCGAGGGAGCGTGTGACCTGACGCTCGTCAGTCTCGCCGTCGGTGGTGAGAGGAGCGGCTGCGACCGGCTCCGGACCCTCGTCCACCAGGGGTGTGAGCTGATCCGCCGCCGCGCGCTCAGGACCATAGACGGCGCGCCGATCGCGTTTGGCTCTACGGCTACGATCGCCGGCCAGCAACGCGACGCGGAGTTCGTTCAAACCCTCGTGCCAGCGCTGGAAGAGCTCCTTGAGCTTGGTGCAGCACTGCGGGTTGGCATCCGACCGGTTTCTACTGCCGCTACTGAGTTTCATGATTACCGCCTCGCTCCGACGTTGTGTCCCGGTCCGTCGGGTCCCGCGGATTGGTGGTTGCTGTTCCTACATTAGGTACCTCGGGTGTAGCAGTCGTGTTACTGACACCGACAGAAGACTTACCGAACTCATAAGCTGGGGCGATTCTGGTTTGCTGTCAGCATGCTGGAACGAGCCGCTGGTCTATCTCCGCGAGCGCTTTCCGCGATCGCGGATCTTGAACGGCGGGTCACCGACGCCGACGGCGGGCGCCTGAAGCTGGAGTGGGGGACCCTGCGTGGGCGTGTCGGCGACCGCGTCGAGGACCTGTTGTGGTGGGAGGGCGACCGGCTGGCGGGCTTTCTGGGGTTCTATGGCTATGGCGGGGTGCTCGAGTTGGCCGGCATGGTCGCTCCCGACGCCCGCCGGCGCGGCATCGCGACGGCTCTCTTGGACGCGGCCGTGCCGCTCTACCGGGAGCGCGGTTGCCGCCAGGTGCTGCTGATCGTGCCGCGCTCCTCAGAAGCTGGCCAGCGGCTGGCGATGCGGAGGGGCGGAGTGCTGGATCACTCCGAGCATGGGCTGGTGCTGTCGGGCGCGCCGACCGACGGGCCGCACGACCCGGCACTCAGCCTGCGTCCAGGATCAAAAGCGGATCTGCCGCTCATCGGGCGTCTGCTCGAGGCGGGGTTCGGTGGGCCGGCGCCGGACGATCTGGGCGTCCGGCTCGACTCGCCCCGGGGGCGGATCTTGGTCATCGAGTTGGACGGTTCGGCCGTCGGGACGTTGAGCATCACCCATGAGGAAGGCGATGGCGGCATCTATGGCTTTGTCGTCGATCCTCCGTGGCAGGGCCGAGGGATCGGACGTGATGCCCTGAGGCGAGCGTGCCAGGAGCTGCGTGCCGACGGCGCGAGCCGGATCCGCTTGGAGGTCGAGGTCGAGAACGACCGCGCGCTCAACATCTACACCGACGCGGGCTTCGAGCCCGTCATCACCGAGGACTACTTCGCGTTGCCCGCGAGCTGAACGCCGAGCTCAGCCGGCGAGCACCGGACCGAGCCGCTGCTCGAGCGCCGCGCGCGGAAGCGCACCCACGATCCGGTCGACCTCGCGCCCGTCGCGGATAACGACCAGGAGCGGAATCGACTGGGCGCCGAAGCGCGCAGCCAGGCCGGGGTTGGCGTCGACGTCGACCTTGACGATCTTCAGATGTCCGGCGTGCCGTCGGGCCAGGTCCGCCAGCACGGGCGAGATCATCCGGCATGGACCGCACCACGCGGCCCACAAGTCGACGACCACCGGCACCGACGCGCTCGTCTCCGCGTCGAAGCTCTCCGCGTCAGCATCGACCAGCCAGGGCAGCTCCGATTTGCACTTGGGGCACCGGGGAAACCCCGAGGCGATCGGGCCGACGCGGTTGCGCGCTACGCAGCTCGGGCAGACGATGATGGCCATGCCATCAGGGTAGAACGTCCGCCTTTATGGTTTGACACGCATCCGCCCCGCTGCGAGGCTCCGATCCGAGAGCGAACAAGGAGTTGGGGTGGATCCGTTTGTGCTCAGTTACGAGGGCTTCGATCCCGAGGCGGAGGGCCTGCGGGAGGTGCTCACTTCGGCGGGCAACGGTCGGTTTTGTGCTCGGGGCGCGGCCGAATGGGAGAACGCCGATGGGGTGCACTATCCGGGGACGTATGCCCACGGCGTCTACAACCGCGAGACGACGATCCTGGGTGGCGTGCCCGTGCTCAACGAGGACCTGGTGAACCTGCCGAACTGGCTGGTGCTCAAGCTGAGGATCGATGGAGGGGAGGCGATCCTTCTGTCCGAAGTCGAGGTGCTCGACTATCGCCAGGAGCTTGATTTGCGCGCCGCGGTGATGACCCGATCGATGCGCTTCCGCGACGGAGCCGGGCGGGAGACGGCGCTTCACAGCCGGCGGTTCGTGAGCATGGTGCAGCCAGACCGGGCCGGAATCGAGTGGACGCTCACGGCGGAGAACTGGTCGGGGCGAGTCGAGGTGATCTCCGCCATTGACGGCCGGGTCACCAACCACGGCGTGGCGCGTTACCTGGAGCTCGAGGGGCGGCATCTGGATCCGGTCTCGCCGCGAACGTTCGGACCGGAGGTGATCGCGCTGAAGGTCAGGACCCGGCAGTCCAACACCTACATAAGCCAGGCGGCGCGTACGCGAGTGTTCGTCGGGGATCTGCCGGTGGACGTGAAGCGCAGCCTGTTCCAGACGGAGGACTACATTCAGCAGACGCTCGCGTTCGCGGTTGGCGAGCGCCAGCCCGTCCGGATCGAGAAGATGATCGCGATCGCGACTTCGCGCGATCCCGCCACCAGCGACACGCTGAGCAAGGCCGGGACAACGGCGCTACGGCGCCCTGACTTCGCGCCGGCACTGGCGCGACATGTCGGCGCCTGGGAGGAGTTGTGGCGGGTGTGCGACGTACGGGTCCGGGCCGATGACGAGGTCCAGCACCTGCTCCGGGTCCACGTCTGTCACATCCTGCAGGTGTGCTCCCGCCACACCGCCGACATCGACGCCGGCGTCCCCGCGCGTGGTCTGAACGGCGAGGCGTACCGAGGCCACGTGTTCTGGGATGAGCTGTACGTCTATCCCTTCCTCAGCGTCCGGCTGCCAGAGGTGACGCGCGGACTCCTGATGTACCGGTATCGGCGCCTGGATGAGGCGCGCGCGGCGGCGGACGAGGCCGGCTTCAGCGGTGCGATGTTCCCGTGGCAAAGCGGCAGCGTGGGCACCGAGGAGACCCAGCGAGTGCACCTCAACCCGCTATCCGGACGCTGGGAGCCAGACCTGAGCCATAACCAGCGCCACGTGAACGCGGCGATCTTCTACAACGTCTGGCAGTACTTCCAGGCGACCCGCGACCTGGCGTTCTTGCGTGACTACGGCGCCGAGATGATGCTCGAGATCGCTCGGTTCTGGGCGTCGATCGCGCACTTCAACCCCCAGCGGGGGCGATACGAGATCCACGGCGTCATGGGACCTGACGAATTCCACGAGAAATACCCGGGCTCGGATCAGGGGGGGCTGCGAAACAACGCCTACACCAACGTGATGGTGGCGTGGCTGTGCGGCCTGGCGGGCGAAGTGCTGGCGCGGCTGCCCGATAGCCGTGCGGATGCATTGCGCTCGCGACTGGAGATCTCCGACGAGGAGCTGAGCCTGTGGCAGGACATGAGCCGTCGGATGTTCGTCCCGTTCCACGACGACGGGATCATCAGTCAGTTCGAGGGATACGAGGAACTGGAGGAGCTCGACTGGGATGCCTACCGGGAGCGCTACGGAAACATCCAGCGGCTTGACCGGATCCTGCGTGCCGAGGGCGACGACCCCAACCGGTACAAGCTCTCCAAGCAGGCCGACGCCGTGATGCTGTTCTACCTGTTCGCGCCGGCGGGGATCCGGGAGCTGTTCGAGCGGCTCGGCTACGAGTACCGCGCCGACACGGCGGCGCGCAACATCGCGTACTACGACCAGCGGACCTCACATGGGTCGACGCTCAGCTTCGTCACATTCGCGGGCGTGCTCGCCGCGCTCGACCCGGAGAGCTCGTGGGAGCGCTTCCTGGTCGCGCTGCGCAGCGACGTCGAGGACATCCAAGGGGGAACGACCCAGGAGGGCATTCACATGGGCGTCATGTCGGGCACAGTTGACCTGATGCAGCGCGCGTACCCGGGCACCGAGATCCGCGGCGGCATTTTGCACTTCCGGCCCAGGCTGCCGGCAGCGGTCGAACAGGTGGCATTCCGGATGCAGTACCAGCGGACGCCGCTGCAGGTGACGCTCGATCACGAGCGGCTCACGATCGCGCTCCACCCGGATGGGTCGGGTGGTCCGATCCGGGTCGGCGTCGGTGACGAGGTCCGCGAGCTGTGCCCGGGTGACACCGCGACCTACGAACTGGCCGAGCCGATCGCGGCCGGCGTACGGGGGGGAGACGCGTGACCGCCGACGGCGCTGACACATTCCAAGGAGCGATCTTCGACGTCGACGGGGTACTCGTCGACTCGCCGCACGAGAAGGCATGGCGAGAGTCCCTGCGCGAGCTGATGGAGGGCGACTGGAGCGACATCCGGGACCGGTCGACCTGGACCCCGGACGGGTTCACCTCGCGCGTGTACGAGGAGCAGTTGTCCGGCAAGCCGCGCATGGCCGGCGCCCGCGCGGCGCTCGAGTACTTCCACGTTCCCGATGACGAGGAGGAGCATCGGCTGCTCGAATACGCCGAACGGAAGCAGGCAATGGTCATCGAGCTGATCGAGGCCGGCGATTTCACTGCCTATCCGGACGCGCTCCGGTTCATCATCGCGGTCAAGGACGCCGGGCTGCGCGTCGCCGCCGCCTCCTCGTCGAAGAACGCGGACCTGTTCCTGCGCCAGATCCGGCTCGACACCTTCGCGCAGGACCAGGGCATCTCCTCGAGCACGCTTCGCCCGGGGCTGACGCTGCTCGACTACTTCGACGTCGACGTATCCGGGCGGGACTTCGCGCACGGAAAGCCCGACCCCGAGATGTTCCTCACCGCGGCCCAAGAGCTCGGCGTCAAACCCGCGCGCGCGATCGTGATGGAAGACGCCGCCGCCGGAGTGCAGGCGGCCAAGGCCGGCCGGATGGGCGCGATCGGCATCTCGCGTAAGGACGACGCCGAGCTGTTGGCGGCGGCGGGTGCCGACATCGTCGTGAAAACGCTCGATGAGGTGGATATGGCAGCGCTCGCGGATGGACGGCTCGCGATCGCTGCCGTGCGTTAGAAGAGGTGCTCGAGCCGCCAGAGGACGCCGGGCCGGGGAAGCGCCGTGGATGCCCGCACCGCGGTTTGGGTCTGGTTGCCGGCTGGGGTGGGCAGATTCCCGGTCAGGGCTGCCCCTCCCACGGGCTGGCCGGCGGTCAGGTCGGTTCCGAGGGAGCGCGTGCGAAGCGCGAGGTGCTCCTCGAGACCTCCCCAGCCGATCACCCTGAGCCTGTCGGCAGTCGCGCCATTGACCCGGCGGCCGTCCACCGAGCTGGCGACCATCACGGCGGTGCCGGCCGGGAGGGCCGTCCGCGCGCGGATCGCCGGTGTCACCGAGCCGACCAGACGCTCGGTGGCCGCTGCCGCCGCGCCGAGGATCGCGTACGTGTCCCCGCCGGTGCCCTGGCCGAGCACGACACCGATGAGGGTCAACCTGCGCCCGCCGACCGTGATGTGCTTAAAGAAGGCCAGGCATCCCTCTGCCTCGGAGTCCGACCCCGTCTTCCCGAGGTAGCCCTCCGCGATCAGCGGGTTGTAGTTCTCGACCGTTCCGGCGACGGGGAGCGTCACCCTGGGCATCGAGACGATCTGGCGGAACGTCGCGGAGCTCATGGCACGCTCGAATACGCGGAGCTGGTCGCTCGCGTCTGACACCGTGGTCGGCTGGTAGCCGCTCGGATCGGTGTACGTCGTCTCGTTCATGCCCAGCGCACGTGCGGTGCTGTTCATCTCCGCCACGAATTGCGGGACGCTGCCCGCGTCGTGAGCGGCAAGCATCTGGGCGACGTTGTCGCCGGATGGGATCAGCAGCGCCTCCAGCAGTTCTCGCTCGTCAAGCCGCTCGCCCGCCCGGACCGCGACGACGGACTCGTCCTGCCTGACATCCTCCGCCTCGGCCCGGGCGTCGGCCGGCGTCACCGTGAGCGTGAAGCCTCCGCCGGTGGGGCTCAGGGGGTACTGCTTCAGCGTCAGGTAAGCCGTCATCACCTTGGCGAGGCTGGCGGTTGGCCTCGGCTGCTGACCGCCGGCGGATCCAAGCGAGCCGATTCCCGGCACGAGGAGCGCGGCCTGCCCGGCAGCCGGCCACGCCGGGGTGGGGGCTGAGCCGGCGAGCCGTACGGTCGTCGGGAAGGCGACGCGGAGCTCGAGGTTCGGAGGCTTGAGCGTGATCACACGAACGACAACCGCGGCGAGGACGATGACGAGGACCGCCGCCAGCACGAGCGGCCAGCGACGCGGATGGATGCGCTGACCCCGCGCCGCCGAGCGGGAGCCGCTCCGCCCCTGGCTCGAGGATCTGCGCCGATCCGGTCTGACGGTGCGGCTCACGCCGCCGGGAGAAGCGGAAGGCAGTCGCTCACGGCGACGTCGATAGTAGGCGCTCGTCGACTCATGGCCAGGGCCGGTGGCTCAAGACCAGCCGGTAGCCGTCGGGATCGCGGATGGTGACGCCCCACTGGTCCCAATAGGGGTTGCGGGATGGAACGCGCTCGCCGCCGGCCTGCACCAGTTGGTCGATGACCTCGTCGTCGATGGGGCCACCCAGGTAGAACACGAGTAGGTCCTCGTCGGTCGGGGTAGGGGGCGTTTCCTCCCGAGGGTCCTCGACGAGCTCGAGGTGCCAGGCTGCCTGCGGCCACCCGAGCATGAGCAACGCGTGTCCGCCCTCGGCGTCGGCATCGGTTCGGTACAGAACCTCGAGCTTCAGGCCGCCCACCCAGAACCGCTCGGCGCACGCGAGACTCCGGGATGGGCGGGCGATCCGCAGATGGCTGGAAGGACTCGGGTGCATGGGTTACAAGGATGACGATGGCACTAGTCTTCGAGACGCGCCCTTGGAGCTCGAACGCAGCTTTCTCACCGCGGAGATGATCGCGCCGGACACCGGCAAGATGGTGCGCACGCCAATTGAGGTTCGACGCGACCCGCTCACTGGGCACACCTCGAGGATCGTCCCGAATCGCGGCCTGATGCCGGCGAATGACTTTGACTTGGCCGCGTTCGCTCGCGAGAACCAGGCTGCGTGTCCCTTCTGCGGCGATCGCATCAAGCAGCTGACCCCAAGGCTGACCCCGGCGATCCATCCGGATGGCCATATCGCCCGCGGTGAGGCGGTCCTCTTCCCGAACCTCCATGCGTACTCGTCGCACAGCTGCGTCTCGGTCTACTCGCCTGGGCTCCACTACCTCCCGCTCGAGGCCATGACCGAGCGGCTCGTGACCGACAACCTCTTGACACAGGTGGAGTACGAGAAGGCCGTGATGGCAGCCGATCCCGAATCGCGGTGGGCGTCGATTAACGCTAACCACATGCTCCCGTCGGGCAGCTCGCTGTTCCATCCGCATCTGCAGGGGATCGTGGATTCCCAGCCGACGACGCTTCAGCGGATGCTCGCCGAGGTCCCCGGCGACCGCTTCGAGGCCTACCTCCGAGCTGAACGCCAGGCCGGAGAGCGCTACCTCGGGAACACAGGCCGGATCGAGTGGCTGGTCAGCTTTGCGCCGATCGCGCCGGTGGAGCTGCGGGCGTTCATCTCCGAGGTCTCATCGCCCGCGGAGCTCGACGACGACCTAGTCGCCGAGCTGGGCCGCGGGCTCGTGCTGGCGCTGAACGCGTATGCCGAGATGGGCTTCGAGAGCTTCAACCTCGCTCTTTACGGCGCGCCGCCGGGCACCGACGGGTATGCGTTGAACCTGCGGTTGGCCTGCCGCTCCAACTTGCGACCGTTCTACCGGTCGGATTCGACTCTTCTCGAGCGCCTGCATTGGGAGGGCGCGATCGACATTCCGCCGGAGGCGGTGGCGGAGCGGATCGGCGGGCGTTTCCGCACGTGAGTGTCGTCCGCAATGTGCGCGGGTTCGCCTTGATGCCGTCTGCTCTCCGGACCGGCTACGGTTCCTGACCGATGCCGTCCATCTTCACTCGCATTGTGGAGCGGGAGATTCCCGCTCATATCCTGCGCGAGAATGACGATTTCCTGGCGTTCCTCGACGTGCGGCCGATTCGCGAGGGACACACTCTCGTCATCTCGAAGGCGGAGGTCCCAGATGTGTTCGATCTGCCGGAATCGCTGCTCGGGGGATTGCTGCCGTTTGCGCAACCGGTCGCGCAGGCGATTCAGCAGGTCACCCAAGCCACTCGCGTGGGGATGGCGGTGATTGGCCTGGAGGTCCCTCACGCGCATATCCACCTCGTGCCGATCGACGGCCTGCACGACCTCGACTTTCGCCGGGCGAGTCCCGCAAGCGACGAGGACCTCGCCGCGACGGCCGATCGTATTCGGGCCGCACTCGCAGGCTGAAAGCGAATTTCCGAAAGAGTCCCGCCGCGTCGTATCCTGATCGGCGGCGATGAGGCTCGCCTCCAAGTGCGTCCTGTGGCGCTGATGGCCTCTGATGGCGTGCGCCAGACGCGCGCGTGAGCAGACGGAGGAGGCGAGATGAAAAACAAACGCGCTGACCCGACACGTCGCCTCCGGGCGGTCGAGGCGTCGGTGTCGCCCGAGGAGCTGACCGACGCACTCGATGACCCAAGTCCGGAGGTGGTACGCGTCGCGATCCGGCGCCTGGTCGATCTGCTGGGACCCGGAGCAGCGGCTTCGTTGCGTGCGCGTGTGTTTTCCGTCGACCTTTCCCTCGTCGCGGACTTCACCAAGGCCCTCCAGCGAATCGGGGACAGCCGGATCCTGCAGATCGCGACCATGGCGCTCGAAGACCAGCGATCGACTCGCCGGCTCGCCGCGGTTCGTGCGCTCGGCGCCCTAGCCGACGCTCACGCCGTCGAGCCGCTGCGAGCGGCCCTGGACGATCAGGTTGGCGGCGTGCGAGCGGCGGCGCTCGACGCGCTGGCCCAAGTGGGGCCAGGTGCCGGAGCGGGCATCGGCGCCGACTGCGCCCGCCTGGTGTCCGACCCGGTACCGCACGTCCGGATCGCCGCCGTGCGGGCCGTCGCGCGGCTGGTGGCGCGTCCGGGACGCATGCTGACTCCGGCGGCGCTCGACCAGGATCGATCTGTGCGCCTGGCAGTTGCGAGGCATGCCGGAAGCCTCCCGGAGCCTTCGGCCAGGGCATTGCTCGCGGACCCTGACCTTCGAGTGCGGGAGGCCGCGGCGCGGGCGGCCGGAGCGCGAGAGGTCGGTGTGGTCGCGGTGCTGCTTGCACAGGACTCGGCGCGGGACGTCCGGCGGGCAGCCGCCCACGCACTCGGAGCGATGCAGGACGAGCGGGTCGCCGACTTGCTAGTTCCGGGTCTCGAGGATCGGGATCCACTTGTCCGCGTCGCCGTGCTCCACGCGCTGGAGCAGCTGCTGACGAAAGCCGGTGTCGTGAGGCGGCTCTGCGGCGAGCTTGAGGGCAACCGTGCTGAGCGTCGTCGGGCCAGTCTCTACGCGCTCTCCCGTCTTGAAGCGCCAGAGGCCGAGCCGGCGGTGGCGCGCGCCGCAGCTGACCCCGACCCTGAAGTTCGCCTGGCCTTGATTCACAGTGCTGAGGCACTGTTTCGCGACCCCGGACCTCTGATGCACTACCTCGCCGCAGATCCCGACGACGCCGTCCGTAACGCGGCTGAGATGTGGCTTATCCGGACGACTCCCACCGACACCTCGTGATTTCCCTACGACGCATACACCGCATAGGCGATCACGACCACCACAAACACGTAGAACAGGTAGAGGTTCACATCGCCGCTTTGGATCGGTCGTGCCAGATTCGCCAGCGTCTCCACCAAGCGAATCACCGGCCGGTACAGGTACTTCTCAAAGATCGGTGTAACCCGGAAGCGGTAGTGCACGGGCCCGGACCGGCCGGCTGGGTCATCGGAGGCGCGCTCGACATGGACGGTCGGGCGATACAAAGGCTCAAATGTGACTCGTATCGGGTTGGCGTCGGTGGTGGCGGTGTACTGCATGCGTGGTCTGAAGGCGAGGATCCCGCCGTCCCACACCGGGGGGCGTCGGCTGCGGGCGAGTGGCCTGCCCGCCAGGTAGATCAGGATCGGGACGGCGCTGATGGCAAGCATGAACGCAGCAAGGTAGGTCGGCGAGAACTCCGAGAACTTCGTGTGGGCCGGGATGACCCCAAGCTGGGGGACGATGAGGCTTGCGTGGATGTCGATTCCAGCGGTCGCGCGCGCCACGCGGTCAAGCGCGGTCAGCACCAGGGGGGCGCCGATCCCGAGGAACACGCAGGCGCCGGCGAGCAGGGCCGGACCGCTTACCGGCTGGTGGGACTCGCTGGCGTGGGCGGCCTGGCCGGAGCGGGGCATGCCGAGGAACGGGATCCCGTAGGCGCGGGCGAACGCGTTGATCGCCAAGCCGCCGGTGAGCGCGATGAGCGCGCCCGCGATCACGATCAGGATTCCGACCAGGTGGCTGGAGATGCGAAAGCCCTGGAACAGGCCCTGGAACAGCATCCACTCAGAGACGAAGCCGTTGAGCGGGGGGAGGGCGGCGATCGCCACGGTGCCGATCAGGAAGATCACCGCGGTGCGGGGCAGGCGGCGGATCAGGCCGCCCAGCCGGTCGAGGTCGCGAGTGCCGGTCGTGTGTTCGATGACGCCGGCCTCGAGGAACAGCAGCGTTTTGTAGGTGCCGTGGTTGACCGTGTGGTAGAGCGCCACGATCAGCAGGAACGCGCCGATCGCGCGCTGCCCGTACGCAGTGAAGGTCAGGGCGGCGCCGAGCGCGGTGACGATGATCCCGACGTTCTCGATGCTCGAGTAGGCGAGGAATCGCTTCAGATCGCGCTCCATCAGCGCGTAGAGAATTCCGAGCACGGCGGAAATCGCCCCGAATCCCATCGTCACCAGGCCCCACCAGGCCGGTCCACCCGGGAGCAGCGTGAAGCCGAACAGGGCGACGCCGTAGACGCCGAGCTTGATGATCAGCCCTGACAGGAACGCGGACCCGTCCGCAGGGGCGACGGGGTGGGCAGCGGGGAGCCAGATGTGAAACGGCACCAGCCCCGCCTTGAAGGCGAACCCGAACAGCGCGAGCAGAAACGCCGCCGAGCGCCAACCCGCGTGCACGCGCGAGGCGCGGGCGGCGATTGTGGCCAGATCGAGCGATCCGGTCCGGGTGGCCAGGATCGCGAACGCGAGCACGATCAGAACGAAGCCGACCTCGCTGAGCGCGATGAACAGAAACGCGCTGTCCGCGACTCCCGCCCGGTCGTGGTGGCGCAGGATCATCAGGTAGCAGAGCAGCGCCATCGTCTCCCATGCGACCAGGAACGCGACGACGTTGGCCGCGATCAGCAGGGCCAGTGAGCTCAGTAGCGCCAGGTTGTAGACGCCCAGGTACACGGCGGTTCCGCGGGCGGGAGCGTGGTAGCGGGGGCAGTAGAGGGCGATCGCGCCGGCGACGAGTCCGAGCAGCGCGATGAACGGTGCGGCGAGCGGTGCCAGGTGGAAATGGGCGCCCCCGACCGTGCCGGTGCCAAGCGACAGCGTCGGCCCGGCGCCATGAACCGCGAGCAGGACCCCGCCGGTGCACGCCGCGGCACCGCCGAGTCCTGAGAGCAGGCACGAGGCGAGCAGTCCGATCCGGCGCGTCGCCGCCAGGGCCGCGATCGCCGCGGCGAGCCAGGCTCCGGCGGCCGTCACGGCAAGCGCGCCGATCGCGTCCGTCATCCCGCTCCCTCCGCGTCGAGATCGAGCGAAAGCGCTGTGACCCGATCCTCAAGGCGACCGACGGTGACCAGAAGGCCCTGCAACAGAGCCAGCGGACTTGGCGGGCAGCCGGGGACGAACACGTCAACCGGCACGACTCGATCGATCGCACCGTGGATCAGTGCGTCCTCGGGATACACCCCGCCCAGCGCACACGCCCCGACCGCGATGACCGCCTTCGGATCCGGCGTGGCCTGGTAGGCCTTGAGCAGCAAATTGTCGGCGGCCCGGACGGCGGGACCGGTCACCATCAAAAGGTCGGCGTGCCGCGGCGCCGGGGTGAAGAAGAACCCGAGTCGGTGGAGGTCGTAATGAGGCGCCGCGAGCAGCCGGATCTCCGACTCGCAAACGGCACAGGATCCGGTGTCGACCGTGCGGATGTGAAGGCTGCGGCCGAACAGGCGCAGCGCCCGGCGCCTGAGCTCAACCGAGAGCTCGCCGAGATCTCCGCGCGGCTGGAGCTCATTGGCGACCATGTCTCGCCTCCCCGCGGATCGGCACGCGCTTGACGAGCGCTGCCCGGTCTGCGCTCGCGAGCAGGAACTCGCCGCTCGGCTGCACCGCTCCCCCGCCGGCGTCCAGGCAGCGCCCGCATGCGCTACAACGGCCGAGGTCGACGACGAGCTCACGATCGACACGGGCAAGCGCACCCGCCGGGCACATCTCCGACAGCCGGTCGACCAGCTCCGAGGTGAGGTGAGCCGAGTGGAAGCTCGGCGCGCTGGGCAGGGCCCGAGCCCACGGGTCGAGCTTGTCCGGGTAGCGGGTGGTCGCGATCCCGCGTCGCAGACCCCTGTAGAACCAGAACGCCATCAGCGCGCGAAGCCGGCCACGGTCAGCCAGAAGCTGGCCTCGATGATCGGGATGTCGGTGAACACGTTCTGCGCGCGGGCGGCGTCGTCGAAGGCGCGCCAGTTGCGAACCGAGGCGGGACGCAGACGGGCTCGCTCGATCCGCCCGTCGTCGTCGAGCGAGACCCAGGCGAGCGCCTCGCCCCGAGGCGACTCCGCCCAACCGAGGCCGGCGCCGGCGCCGGGTGCCACGGACTCCGAGCCGGGGCCAGCTTCCTCAAGGTGGGCTTTGATCAGCTTCGCCGCCTCCTCCACCTCGTCAACCATGACTCGCATTCGCGCGAGCACGTCGCCGCCTTCCTGGGTTCGGACGGCGGGCCCGGGTTCGTCGCCGACGCCGGTGGGATGGTCGCGGCGGACGTCGATGGCCTGGGCGGAGGCGCGCGCGACAGGGCCGACCAGCGAGAGGCGATGGGCATTCTCCGGGGTCACGATTCCGGTCGACTCGAGCCGGTCGACGTGCGAGTTGGTCACGAGCAGCGCGTCGACGACGTAGCGGAACTCGTCCAGCGCCGCGGGGAGCAGCGACCGTATCTGCTCGGCGTCCGGCTCGCGGCGCACGCCGCCGGGCGCAACGACACCGAACAGGTAGCGGTGCCCGAACGCCGCCAGGTTGAGTCGCAGCAACTGCTCGAGCACGATCTCGCTCCGCGCCTGCCCGACGGACAGGCCGGTCGTCTGGCACATCGCGGCGATCGCGGCGGCGTGGTTGTAGATTCGCTCGAGCTCGAGCGCCACCGCCCGCGTATGGGCAGGCGGCCCCGCCAACTCGGTCCCCGTGGCCATCTCCACCGCCCGGCAGAACGCGAGCGTGTCGCCGACCGACGACAGTCCGTCCGCGCGTTCGGCGAAAAACGTCGCCCGGTCCAAATCAAGGCCCCGGAGGCGACGCTCGACGCCGCGGTGCTTGTGCCATTGAAGGAGGTAGAGGTCGAGCACCTCCTCACCCGTTGTCACCAAACCCATGTACAGGGACTCCCACCCCGCGACCCGGACCGGCCCAAACGGGAACTCGAACGCTTCGCCGCTGACCACGTGCGGTTCGTAGTCGCGCGCGAGCCGGATCCCCTCGCTGCGACCGAGCCGCGGAAAGAGGTCGGAGCGATGTGGCGGGACCAGGACCCGATTGAGCCGGCTGTCGTTGTCCGGGCGCACCCCGTACTGCTCGTAGATCTCGCACTCCTCGACGAACGCGGCCGGATCCAGCTCCGATAGGGGTGGAAAGCGGTCGCCGTCGAGCTCGCATTCGAGGACCAGGTAACGGCTCTCGCCGTCAAGCGCGTACACGCTGCGCAGGGCGATCCGGCCATCGGGCAGATCCTCGGCGAACAGGTCGGCCAGCCGGGCGCCGTGCTCGGTTGCAAGCTCATGGCTTAGTGCCGCCAGCCGCGCCGCCGCGACCCGCTCGGTCTGAATCCGGTCAGCGCCGGGCAGGAGCGCCACCCCGTCACCGTTGACGACCGTCGGCTGAGGGCGCTCGGTCACGAGATGGCGCGGATCGAGTGCATGATCAATTGGTCAAGCCCGCCCGGAATCCACACCCCGAGCAGCAGCAACAGGGCGAGCCCGGCAACCAGCGGCGTTCCCGCGAGCACCCGGGTGGATCGCTCCGGGTAGGCGGGTTGGCCGGTCGGCCGGTCGGGTGAGGGGCCGAGCGCCATGTCGGCCGCGGCGCCGACCAGGGCGATGAACACGATGGCGAGCAGTACCAACAGGGCGGCGACGAGCACGATGCTCGAGCGCTGAAGCCCGGCGCGGACGATCGTGAACTCGCTCAGAAACAGGCCGAACGGCGGGGAGCCGGCCACCGCGAGCGCGCCGAGCAGCAGCACCGCCCCGGTCAACGGAGTGACACTCAGAACGCCCCGGACCTCGTCGATCACCCGGGTGCGGTAGCGCAGCACCAACTCGCCACTGGTGAGGAACAGGACCGCCTTGCCGATCGCGTGGGTGAGCGTGTGCAGCAGCGCCCCGTACAGGCCGAGCACACCGCCGAAGCCGAGAGCGATCGCAATGATCCCCATGTGCTCGACCGATGAGTACGCGAACAGCCGCTTGTAATTGCCGCGCAGGACGATGAACAGCGCCCCGATGATCACCGAGGCGAAGCCAAAGATCAGCAGGATCCGGGAGGCGTAGTGGGTGCCCAGTTGCGCGTGCGTCAGCGCCTGGAAGCGGATGATCGCGTACATGCCGGTGTTGAGCAGGGCGGCCGACAGCATCGCGCTGGCCGGGCTGGGCGCCTCGGAGTGCGCGTCGGGCAGCCACGTATGCATGGGCGCGAGACCCACCTTGGTCCCGTAGCCGATCAGGGCCAGCAGGAAGGCCAGGCGCAGACTCTCGGCGCGCAGGCCGGCTGAGTGCGCGAACAGGTATGACCAGGTGAGATGCTGGGTCGGGGAGCCGGACAGGCTGCTGGCTGCGAAGTACAGAAACAGCGTCCCGACGAGCGCGATGGTCACGCCAAACGAGCTGATGATGATGTACTTCCAGGCCGCTTCGAGCGACACCGGCTTTCCCTCCAGGCCCACGAGCACGCAGCTGGCCAGCGTGCTGGCCTCGATCAGTACCCACAGCAGTCCGAGATTGCCGGTCTCGAACGAGGCCAGCATCATCGAGGCGAAGATCGCGAAGAAGATGAAGTACAGACGGACCTGAAGCGGTCCGAGATCGCCGCGCTGCTCCTCCGCGTGTACGTAGGCCGCGGAGCCGATACTCGCCAGCGCGACCACGAGTGCGATGGTCGCGAGGAAGAAGCCGCTCAGCGAGTCGAGGTACAAGAATCCGCTGAGTCCGTGTATCCGCCGCCCGCCGCCGACGTCGACGGTCAGCGCGATCGCCACCGCGAGCGTGGCCAGTCCGGAGGCCACGGCGGCGTACCCGAGTGGCCGGGCCCGCCCGGTGAGCGCGGTCGCGAGCGCCGGCAGCAACGGCAGGAGTACGACGATGAGCGCGAGCGCGGTCATTCGGTCAGCTGCCTGAGCTCGGGTGCGCTCGCCTCGGCGAGCTGGCGCGCGAGTCCGGAGACAAACGCGATCATGATCAGCACCGCCGCCACCAGGTCTAGGAACACGCCCGCCTCGACGATGAACGGGAATGTCGCGACCGTCGCGATCGCGCCGAGGAACACCCCGTTCTCGATGATCAGCCACCCGATCAGCTGCGCGATCGTGTGGCGGCGCACCACCATGCACAGCGCTCCGAGCAGGATGACGGCAGTCGAGATCGGGAGCACCGCCTCGGCGACCAGGGCGTTGCCCACGGTGCCGGCGCGGATGGCGAGGAAAGCGAAGGCGGTCAGGAACGCGCCGAAGATCAGCGAGCTAGACAATCCTGTCGAGAGCGCGACGTCGCGTTTGAGCGCGAACCGATCGATCAGGAAATGCCTGGTTCCGTAGGGAATCCCGATGCCCTTGATCGCGAACGTCAACGCCGCCAGGGCCCAGAGCCCAGCGTCGTGCTGGTGGACCGCGACCACGGCGGCACCGAACGACAGCACGATCGACTGGGCGCCGTAGTAGATCACGTAGCGGTCGAACAGCTTCGAGCCCAGGCACGCGAACGCGCACAGCAGCATCGCCACCGCGGCGAGGTCGAGCAGCACGCCCTCGGGGGAGCTCGCCGACAGGCTCTGGATGACACCGAGCACGGGCATCCGTTCCTCAGGTTCCGAGCACGTAGGACGTGGCGATTCCAATCAGCGCCAACAGAAATGCCGCGCCCAGGTACTCCGCGATTCGGAAGAAGCGCAGCTTGGCGAACGAGCTGTCGATGATCACGATCAAAAGGCCACACACCGCGAGCTTGGCGAACAACGCGAGAATCCCGAGCAGACCCCGGCCCAAGCTGGTCGCGTCCCCCAGGCCCCAAGGGATCACGAACACGTTCATGAAGATCGACGAGAGCAGAAACAGCTTCATCCATGAGCCCCACTTGACCAGCGCGTACTCACGCCCGGAGTACTCGAGCACGCGGCTCTCCTCGATCATGGAGATCTCGATCGTCCCGCTCGGGTTGTCGATCGGGATCCGCCCGGTCTCGGCCAGCACCAGCATGAAGAAGGCCACCGCTCCCAGGATGTGCGTCGGGAGCACATAGTTGGCACCCGAGTGAGCGATGGTGTGGTTCTCGAAATAGGGGTTGTCCGAGCGAGACAGCGCGCCAACCGTGAAGAAGACCAGGATCAACGCGGGCTCGGCAAAGCTGCCAAGCCAGGTCGTGCGGCTGGCGCCGAGGCCACCCAGCGGGCTGGCGGTATCGAAGCCAGCCAGCGAAATCGCGAAGCTCGCCAGCCCGAGTACGAACGCGCCGCCAATCAGGTCAGCTAGGAACGCCAGTGGGAGTGGCTCGTTAGTGATGATCGGGACGATCGCCGACACAGTCAGATAGCAGGCGAAGGCCAGAAACGGCGCGCCGTGAAAAATCCACGACGCCTCACCGGACGTGGCACTGCCCTTGCGCAACAGCTTGCGCAGATCGCGATAGGGCTGGAGCACGCTGGGGCCCCGCTTGCACTGGACGATCGCCTCGGCGCGTGACAGGACTCCGGCATACAGAGGCGCGGCAAGGAGCACGACCGCGCTCTGAATGAACTGCAGCACATCGCCCACGCGTTCTCTCCTCCGGCGCACCACTAGATAACGGATCCTGAATAGGTACAGAAGCCATCATCCGCGCCCGCTGTCTACCGGGCCCCTGGAGTTGCGCGGGCCTCATCGCGTGGAACGCGGCCATCATATCGACCCCTGCGCGCGGTTGTCCACCTTTCGCCGGTCGCTGACTCCTCCTGTTCTACTTTGACGGTGTCGCCACACTGATTGCTATGATTCACCGTGTAACACGCGATGAGGCTCGCGTAACGCCAAGCCGCCGGCCGGCAAGGATGATGGCCTCTATCTCCGAGTGACGAGATAGGAGGTGCTTCCCGGCAGCAGGCGTTGCCTGTTGGAACTCTGTGGATGATCAAGTGACGGTCCTAATGGATCGTCGCGCGTTTGCATTCACCGAGAGCCTCACCGTTTCCCGAACATGCAAATACGCGAGTGACGGAACACTCGTCCCTCGGGCGACACCCCGTGGGTTCGCCTAATCATTGGAGGAATAACTATGCAGTGCTATCTGTGTGACAGCACCGGTCGAGTCACCGAAGCGGTGGCGATCTGCCGCCAGTGCGGTGTGGCGCTGTGCCGTAACCACATGGATGAAGGTCTCCTGGCTCCGCGTCCTGCTGGGCACGTTCGAGCTGGCTGTGTGCACAATCTGGTTGGGTGGGCCCACACTCGTCGCGAGATTCAGGACCTCGAGGCGCTCCTCTGAGCGGCTCGCGTCGAGCACGCGGGGCTACCACGGGGTCCACCCGAGCTCGCGAGCGATCGCCCGTGCGCTGTCCATGACGTAACTGGCGAGCTCGGGTCGTGGTGAGCCGCCGACGCATACGCGCTCGATTGGTCCCGAGATCGCGATCGCGCCAACCACGGCGCGATGCCGACCCTCGATCGGCGCAGCGATCGACGCGACGGCCGGGAGAAACTCTCCCACGTCATCGGCCCATCCCCGGTCGGCGATCTTCTTGAGCTGCGCCTTCAACCGCTTCGGGCTAGTCACGGTGGTCGAGGTGCATCTGGCCAGATCCTGCTCGATGGCCGCGGAGGCAAGATCGCTGCGGTGGGCAAGGAGCGCCTTGCCGAGTGCTGTCGCGTGTAGAGGGATCAAGCTGCCGACCGGGAGGGCCTGCGGAGTGTCATCCGGCCGGATGACCTGGTGGACGACGAGCACGAGGTTGTCGTGCGGGGTCCCGATGCGAACCGTCTCCCCAGCCCGAGCGGCGAGGGTGTCGCACCACGGCAGGGCGCGCAGGCGAAGCTCATTGTCCTCGAGGTACCGCGAGCCGATGTGGAGCAGGGCCGGGCCGATCTGGTACTTGCCCGAGTCGGGGTCGTGCTCGACGAACCCAACCTTTTCGAGGGTGCGCAGGATTCCGTAAACGGTCCCCTTCGGGAGGTGCAGCTCGCCGGCAAGCTCAGCCACGCCGCGACGTGGTCGCCCCGTCAGGAGGCGCAGGACGGTCGCGGCCCGCTCGATGGATTGGATCTGCACTGACATCGTGGCCTCGACGAGGGTCGAGTCAGCCGCTGCCGGGGGAGGAGCGTTCCAAATTGCCGAGCCACCTCGGTGTGTCGCGCCAATCGCGCGCTGCGTCGCGGGCGATCTCTTCGAGAATTGGCGGGCGAACCCCGGACCGTCGGGCCTCGTCAAGGTCGAGTGCCTTGAACCCGTTCAGTCGCGGCACCCCACTGGCCTCTGCCAAGAACACGAGCTCGAGGTCGTGGCTACGGACCGATTGCACGATCTCCGACACATACAAGAGCCGGCCGGGAACGACCTCAAGCCCAGTCTCCTCCGCGACCTCTCGCTTGACGGCATCGAGCACGGACTCGTTTCGGTTCACCCGTCCCCCCGGAAGCGTGAGCTCCGTTCGGCCCCGACGCCGTTGTTCGGCGACGATCAGGCGACCGTCGATTAGGATCACAGCTCGTGCCTTGACCCTCATGCCTTGTCCACCTCGCTCCGAGCCAGCTGCGCGGCGATCATCTCTAGAGCTCCACCGCTAACTGCTCGCAGCGCCGTTCGATCCGAGCGAGCTCCTCCAGCCGGGCCCGCGCGTGCTCCTCGCCGCGATGCCGATCCGTCCTCGCCCGTTCGACGGCGGCGCGGATCGACTCGACCGCCTCGTCGACCGCGGCGGCGAGCTCGCGCCGGTACTCGCGAACGGCTTCGGTGACCCGGCGGGCGAGCTCTGATCGCAGTCGACCCGCGTGCCGATCGGTCAGCTCGATCAGCCGCTGTTCGGCATCGCGGATCACCAGCCTCCGGCCCAGCGCACCCGGTGTGATCGTCCGGCCAAAGCCGACAATGATCTCCAGCGCGTGCTCGACGTCCTTGAGCTTGAACGAGAATCGGGACGGACCGCGCAGCCCGGTGTCGGGCAAGACGTCACCGGCCCGGCTGCCGAACACATCCTCGGCGGCCCGCTGGACGTCCTCGAGGATCCGCTCGATCCGTTGCGCGTAGCGCTGCTCGAGCTCCGTCAGCCGCTCGGTGATCTGCGCTTCGAAACGCGGGACGAGCGGCTCGAACTGGGCGCGAATCGTGCTATCTATCCAGCGGTCGAGCTCGATCGAGAGTTCACGCGGTGAGGTTTTTCCGAGTTCATCGAGATGCGTGCTGAGCTGAGCTCGCAGGTTGGCTTCCTCCTGCCGGGCATGGCGCTTGAGGGGCTCGTTCACCAGTTCCGCGAGCGCCCGGTCGATACCACGTTCGAGGAGGTCACCCGCCTCGGAAGTGGCCACCTTCAGCTCGCCGATCCGCCGCTCAAACATCTCAACCCGTGAGCCCAACTCACCGAGCGGGAGCTCGATGGCATGCGCTTCGAAGCGGGCCGCCTGCGCGGTCTCCGTGGTGGTGCTCCTCGCCAGCTGCGCCACCGAGCGCAGGAGCAGCACGTGGCCCTCGCGTTCGGTCAGCCGGCGCAGGCGAGCCAGAAGAGGGGAGAGGCCCTGCCGACGGCGAGCACTAACCGCAAACAGTTCGACCTCCATATCCCCGAGCAGCTCGCGCAGGGCCGAACGGATGAACTCGATCGCGACCTCGCGCTCGGAACGGTCCAGATGGTCGATCTTGTTGATGACGAGGAGGAGTCGGGGGACTCGTTCGGCGGCCTCTCGGAGCAACTCACGCTCGGCTTCCGATAGCGGCTGTCCGGCGTCGAGCACGCAGAGCGCGGCGTCGACCCGCGGGAGAAATCCGCGGGCAACCTCGGTGTTGTGACTGTGAATCGACCCGATCCCCGGCGTGTCGACGAGCGCGAGGCCGCCGTGAAGCAGGTCGTGATCGATCTCGAGTCGGGCTAGCTCAACTCTGCGGCGATTGCCGGGATTGCGTTCTTCGGTCACGAACTCAGCTAGCTCCGACAGCGGCCGCTCCTCCTCGCGCCCATCCTGGAACGCGATCGAGAGTCGATCGTGCTCGCCCTCCGCGACTGCCGTCACCACCGAGGTGAGCGGAACCACCCCGGTGGGGAGGACATCGCGGCCGAGCAGAGCGTTGATCAGCGTGCTCTTGCCCCGCTTGAACTCGCCGAGCACTACGAGGTTGAGTCGATCTTCGGCGAGGCGCGCGCGGGCGGCGGCAAGGTGCCGGCGAGGGGTTTCGCCCAGGAGACCCTCCGCGAGCGATCCGAGCTCATCGAGGGCGCCTAGCCACCGTCGTCGCTCGTCGAGATCCGGCGCATTGCCGGCGAGCGACGCACGCACACCGTCAGAACCGCTCAGAACCGCTGGCTCCACTTGACCTCCACTGCCGTGAACATCATCGGTAGAGGCCATCAGCGGCCGCAGCCACATTCTGAGCGAGCCTCATCGCTCGAGGCGAAATATAGCGGGCGACGGCCCGGACGCGCGGGTCCCCGCGCCACGGCGTGCTCAGAAGCGATGGTGCGCGAGGCGCAACCCGCCGCGCGCGCGGTCTCCCTCGCTCAGCGCCGCCATCGCCGGGACCATCTCGCTGGTGACCAGGCCGGCCTGATCGGTCATTTCGTCCACGATCTCGAACGACCGAGCGATCCGCTCCGGGGTGTCGACGATGATTGTGACTATCGGCACATGGCGGCGGAGCTGGAGCAACCGATCGCCGTGGGGCGCATGATCACCGTGAAATCCCCAGATGCCTCGCACGCAGGTTGCGCCGCTCGCGTCGCTGGCGCGCAGGCGCTGCACCAGCGCCAGATGCAGTGGGCGCCGCCGGTGCCGGGCCTGCTCGGAGGCATAGATCATCAGCTTCTGCCACATGGCAAGTCCCTGTTCATCGACGGACGGCAACGGCGTCGGCGGCGCCAGATACTGCCCGTCGCGCTTGCACACGCGGATGCGCTCGAGCGTGAGCAGCGGCCGACGCAGGAGCCCGCCCAGCTCTGGCAATACCTGCGCGATCTGCTCGCCGGCGCCCACGGCGATGATCATCATCGGGACGTCGGCGTTGCGTGCGAAGAAGCGGGCGCGCTCACGCACCCCGTGCGCGGTCCCATCGACCCCGAGCAGTGTGGTCGCGCCGGCGATTCCACGCCGGTAGAGGAGATCGCAGACCGCGACGAACGCGGGCACACCGTAGACCTGCTCGGCGCGCCCGACGTAAACCGTCAGCTTCGTCGCCTCGTGTAACTCCTCAGGGAACGTGGCCGGCGTGATCTCGCCGCTCAGCATCCTAGCCCGCTCGAGCGTGATCAGGCCGTGGCGCTTGAGCGCGACGACCTCGGGCAGCAGCTGCTCGATACGCGGTCGGGTGTCGACCGCGACGGAGACCAGTGGCAGATCCTCAGACAGGGTGAGCACGCGGTCGGTGCGACGTCGGTGCTTTAGGCCGAAGCCTTCGGCGCCGCGGAGCATCACGCTGATCTCGACCTCGCTGCGGCCATACAGATCGAGCAGCGCGTCAGCGACGAACTGGTCCCCGGTTCGGTGACGCTCCCCGAAGTAGGTGGTGAGCTTGAGGCAGTCCAAGTTCACAACTGTGATCCGATCAGGCGCCCCAGCGCAGCCGCGCCCAAGCCGATCCCTAGACTGCCCAGCAGGTTTGCCCCCGCCAGGGCCAACTCCCCGTCCTCGACCAGGCGGTGACTCTCGAGCACCCAGGTGGAGAACGTGGTGTAAGACCCGAGCGTCGCCGTGCCGGCCAGCAGAAGACGATCGCCGGTGAAGCCGAGTCCGACGAGGAACCCGAGGGTGGTCGCCCCGGTCAGGTTCACAACAAGGGTGCCAAACGGGAAGTCTCGCCCGACCCGCGACGCGACGACCCCGTCGACGAAGAACCGAAGCAGTGCCCCGAGACCCCCGAGTAGCCCGACCGCGATCCACACGACAGCGCTCATGTCACTCTCCTGACCCGCCGTACGAACATTGTCGCCAGGTGAACGCTGCCGTACCCGAGGGTGATACTAGCGGCGGCGTAGGCCGCCGCGAGGCCGTAGCGATCCGCTCGGAGCATCGTTACGAGCTCCAGCTGCATTGTCGAGAAGGTGGTGAATGCCCCACAGAACCCGGTGCCCAAGAGCGGCCGTCTGTAGGCCGAGAGCGGCAGCCGCTCCTGCAGGCGCGTGGCGAAGTAACCGAGAAGGAACGTGCCCAGGACGTTGACGGCGAAAATGGTCCACGGCCAGCGTGGAGCCGACTCTGGACCGATCTGGAGCAGTCCGACTCGGAGCAGCGCGCCCACCACGCCACCGGCGAAGATCGCGGCAAGCTCACGTGTGTCCCGTCCCGGCACGGCGCGGGATGCTATTGCTCACGTGCGGCTCGCGGTTTACCCGCGACCTTCCGAGTTCGCCGTGCTCTCGGCACCGACGTCGTGGCCGAAGATCTTCCGATAGGAGTCCTCGCCGTAGCTGGTCGGCAGCGGGTCGCCCTCGGCGACCCGGAACGGCCGTGAGCCCTCCGCTCCCCGCTCGGCCCGCAGGAAGAGCGCCGTGTCGAGATGCCTGCGCTGAAAGCTGCTCGCGAGGTCGAACATATGTGTGACAAACAGGATCTTGACCCCGGCCTCGAGCAGGGCGTTCAGCACCTCGCGGGCGATCTGTGAACCCTCTCTTTCGTTGGTGGCGGCAAACGATTCGTTGCACAGCAGGAGCGAGTGTCCGGTGATGTGGTCGGCGATGTCGCTCATCCGGGCCAGCTCTTCGTCGAGCTTGCCGCCCTCCATCGTCTCATCCTCCTCGCGTTTGTAGTGGGTGAAGATCGCGTCGCACACGTTCACCCGCAGCGAGTCGGCGCCGACGAACATGCCGCACTGGGTCATGAGCTGCGCGAGCCCGATGCTGCGCAGAAAAGTCGACTTTCCGCCCTGATTGGCCCCGGTGATCATCACCAGTGACTTACCGTCGGCCCTGACGTCGTTCGCGACCACGGGGTCGGCTGTGGTGAGCCTCAGGCTCACGTCATAAAGCCCGCTGGCCGCCAGCACGCGGTCATCCCATTCGGTCGCCACGGGGAACGCGGTGCTTTGGCCGAGCTCGGCGAGACGCTCGCTCAGGTTGAGGCAGCCGATGTAGAAGCCGAGCTCCACACGGAGCATCACGAAGAAGCTGTGCACGTGCTCGACCGCCTGGGCGAGCGCGTTGGCGACGAGGTTCACGCCCCTGTCCTCCAGGTCGCTCAAGGCCCTGAAGCCGTTCTCGTCGCGGTCGGGGATCGTGAAGCTGTACCCAGAGCGGTCGAAGACTCGCTCGAGCAGCCTCTGCTCGCGCGGCCAGCGCAGGGTGTAGCCCGCGCCCTTGTTGCCCCCTGTCAGGTGCGCGCTCATCAGTATCCCGCCCTTGAACTTCAGCGCCTTCAGTTGACCTTCGATGAGCTCGAAATACGGCTCGTCGAGCTCTTCTCGGAGCATCGCCAACAAGCGGGAGAACCCCGCAGAGGTGAGCTTCTCGCCGTGCTGGTCGGCGAGCTCGCGCAGGCGGTGGAGAAAGTCGATGAACAGCTCCATCTTCTGCACCGCCGTGCTGAGTATCCCTCGCGGGGATCCCGTGCCGAGGACCCGCCAGATCGACCTTTCGGCCTTGAGCGCCTCCCCGGCCAAAGCGTAGAGGTCTCTCACGACGGCCGGCTCGCGCAGGCAGTCCGTGAGGATGTGCTGCCGGTAGACGATCGCCTCCGGGTCGCGCAGGCTGAGGAGCAGCGCGCGCTCGACCACATCGGACACCAGCTGGTCGCCTGCTGCCATAGCGGATATGAGGGTGTTCAGCTCGAGGTCCTGAATAAGCGCCTGGTGGGTTGGGGGCAGCTGACGCTCGAGGTCGAAGTCGGCGTCCGCGTGCATTAGGAACGCTTTCATCTGGCGATCCTCTCCTTCAAGGCAACGTAGCTCAGGCCGTATTTCTCAGCGATCGCGGCGGCGTAGGCCAGACCGTCGGCGGGCTTGCGGACGACCTTGTACGTGCGCAGGGCCGGGTCCTCGGCCACCACGGTGCTCATCATGCTGACCGTGCTTGGGCCCAGCTTGGCTAGCTCGTCGACGAACGTCACAAACACGCACAGCGCGTCCAAGGCGACGATCTGTCGCATCACCTCGGTCCCGACGACCAGCGCGTCGCGCAGGGTGGTCGAGCCGAAGCTCTCGTTCATGATCAGCAGGCTCGCGCCCGTGGCGCGCTCGAGGATCTCGTGGATGCGGAAGAGCTCGTCTTCGAACTTGCCCCGAAGCGTCTGGATGTCCTCCTCACGCTCGAAATGGGTGAAGATCCGATCGGGCAGGAACAGCCGGACGTCGACCCCGGGAACCGGCAGCCCGAGGCTGGCGAGGTAGTGCAGCTGGCCGAAGGTCCGCGCGAACGTGGTCTTGCCGCCGTTGTTAGGGCCGCTGATGACCAGGATCCGCTCTGGATCGGTCAGGTGAAAGTCATTGCACACCACCGAGTGACCCTCGGTTGACAGCTTCGCCGCCAACGCCAGGTCGAACGTCTGACTGGCGCGGACGTCTTTGGACCGAGCCGACACGCGGGGATATGAGAACCGGAGACCGCTCCCCTTGAGCGGCTCGATGAATTCGAGGTAGGCCAGGTAGAACTGGACCTCACGGTCAAAGCGGTCGATCGTCTCATCGAGATAGCGACGATGGCGGGTGCAGAACTGCTCGAGCCTGGAGAAGGTCTCTGGGTGCAACTTGGCAACCAGGTCGAGGATGTGCGCCTCGACGTGGTTCATATCCCCCCAGTCGCGGAGCTTCACGCGGTAGTCGGTGACCTCGCCCTGCCTGAACTTCTCGAACGTCCGCTGAATCTCCTCGCTCATGTCGGGCTCGTTCTCGTAGGAGCTCACCTTGACCCGGTTGCCTCTTATCTGGATGGCATACGTCACCCTGGCGAGGTCCTCGATCATGCCACGCGTTTCCTGGACCAGCCCGGTGAACGGCTCGGCGGTCGTGTAGCCGTTCAGGTAATCGCGCAGTTCGGCGAAGCCTCGCGACCGCAGCGCCAGCTCGGTGAGCTGCTCGGCCAGCGCCTGTACCGCGCCGCAATACACCCATGCTGCCTCGAGGAACCAGCGTTGCTCCTGGCGAGGATAATGAAGCTTCCGCACCAACTCGAGGTGCCTGCGCATCTGCTGCATGTCGCGGGCAAACCTGCGGACGACCGCCAGCACCGGCTCCTGCTCCAGATCGCCCAGCACGTGGTGGCGATACTGCACCGCCTCGACGTCGTGCAGCGAACGGTAGAAGAACGGCACGAGGTCATACTCCTCCCGCCCTGCTGCGAGTGAGGTGACCACCTGGTCCAAATGCAGGTCGGCGAAAAACTCGGGCTGCTCGACGGTCGTCTCGCTAGCGCTTTGCTCGCCGTCAGACAGGATGCTTGCGTATGGGGCCGGCGGGATTGGCCGGCGTCCTTGCGATGAGGTCATTAGCTTCCACCGGGTCTGAATTCGGTAGAAGCCATCAGCCGCGTTGGCGGTTTAGGAGGCGGGCCTCATCGCCTGGGTACATCATAGCCTGGGAGTTGCCGGCCAACCGTGGGATACTGACGGACCGAGCGATGAGGCTCGCTCAGACCGCGGCCGGACGCTGCTGATGGCCTCTACGACGACGACTCCGGTTCGTGGAGGCGAAACGAGGTATGGGCGAGTCAGAGCTTTACTGCCGAATCGAGACACCGAAGGGATCCTTTGTCGCTCAGCGACGGCCAGTCGAGCGGTGGATACCCTGTCCAGCCGACTGCTGCTACTTCCCAGATACGCGCGACGGGTCGGGCGGACCGCTCGAGGCGATGGTTTGCGCCGCGGAATCTGGGGCGCCCGGAAACCGGGTTCTCGTCAAGCCGGTCGCGCTTATCCGCGTGCACACCCGAAGGGGCTTTGGCGATGTCGTGATGTGCGTGGCCGTGGACGATCCCGTTTGGGGAATGGTCGACGGAGCCGGGGATCTGCCGGCCACATTCCGCGGTGAGATCGAGCAATTCCTGACGGCGCGGCGCTCGCCGCAGAACCCGACGCCGACAGTCTCGTGGTGCTCGCGAGAGGACGCCCTGACCGCTATCGACGATGCCGCCGCTCGCTGGGCCGCGATCGTAAACGGCCACGGCTAAGCCGCGACTCGAACGCGCCGACCGGTTGGGTGCGGCCGTTGGTGTGGCTTGCGAGTGGCTAATCCATCGCCAGCGGTCCCTCCGACTCGCCGGAGAGAAACTGGCGGATGAACGGATTGTCGGAGCTCAGCATGTCCTCGGCCGGCCCGGCCTCGACGATTCGACCCTTCCACATCACGTTGATGTAATCGGCCACGCGGCGGGCGCTCATGATGTCGTGCGTGACGACGCAGTAGGTTGGCATGTGCTGCTTTCCCTTGGCCTTTGCCTCATCCATCGCGTCGCGGTGGACCTCGAGGATCAGTTCGCCGAGCAACGCCGTGCGCACGGGATCGAGGCCGGAATCAGGTTCGTCGAACAGCACGACATCGGGTTCGAGCGCGAGCGCGCGTGCGAATCCTGCCCGCTTGCGCATCCCGCCGGAGAGTTCGTTGGGCATCTGGTACCGCGCGTCCCCCAGGCCGACCTCCTTGAGCCGGCGCATGACGATGTCCTCGATTTCGTCCTCGCCTTTCTCGGTGTGCTGGCGCAGTGGAAAGGCGACGTTGTCGTAGACACTCATCGAGCCGAACAGCGCTCCGTCCTGGAACAGGAGACCGAACTTCTTGCGCATCTCGAACAGTCGCTCGTCGGGCATGTCCGGAACCGATTCGCCGTGGACGAGTACGTCCCCCTCGTCCGGGAATAGGAGCCCCACGATGTGCTTGATGCAGACTGACTTGCCGGTGCCTGACGGGCCGAGGATCATCGACACCATTCCCTCGGGCAAGCCCATGCTCAACCCGCGCAGGATGTGCGCGCGGCCAAAGGCCTTGTAGACGTCGACGAACTCGACCGCGTCTGGACGACCCGACGGATACACCTTGTAGGTGTGGAACTGGTACTCGTCCTCGGAGGCGCCTTCTGGCGGAGCGGACCGGAGCGGCCGCTGGTTGTCGGCTTGGGCGTGCCTGCGATTTGCTCCGAACGAGAACAAGGCCATGACCTCCACCGGTAGATGAGACAACTGGGGTAGAGGCCATCAGCGGCTTAGGGCCGCGGGACGAAGCGAGCCTCATCGCTCGATCGGTCAGTCTAGTCGGCGTCTGAGCCTCAGGATCCACCACAGGACGGAAGCGCGGATTCGGTGATGCTCGCCGCTATGCTGCACCCGGCGATGAAGCTCGCCGTTGAGCGTGCCCGATGGCGCTGATGGCTTCTGCGGTCGGTCCGTTCGGACCGGTGGATCGAAGCGGAGTGGCATCAGGGATGCGGAGAAACACTAGGACGCGCGCGGTGCTCACGACGCTGGGACTGAGCACAGCGGTGGTGGTGGTGGCGATTGCGTCGCGGTGGCCGTTATCGCGGTCCACGCCGGTTGATGCCCACGCCGCGCAGGCCCCTACGGTCGCGCTGCTCACTGCGCTGGTTGGCGTGGGGAGCGTAATGGTCGGCGCGCTGCTGGCGGTCGCCTGGTCCGGGCGCCGGCGCAAGGACGATCCGCCCGAGCCGGAGCCCCCGCCGCGTGAAATCGCCTGGTGGTGGAAGCTGCTCGCCCTCCTACTGCCGCTCGCGCTGGGCGCGGCCGTAATCGTCGCGGCGGTGACGGGCGCGCGCAGGACACAGCCCGCGACTCCGGTCGGAGGCCTGGGCTTGGGTATTGGCTCGGGGCTGGCGTCCACGGCCGCGTCGAGGAATGGGGCCGGAGGAGGCTTCGTGTTGCCCTCCTGGCTGCCGTGGACGTTGTTGGCGATCGTGCTCGCGGGCCTGGTGGTAGTGGGCATCTTCGTTCTCGTGCGATGGCGTTCGCGGCTCGGGGCCGAAGCCTCGGACCAAACCGCCGCCAGCGCCGCGATCGAGGCGGCGATCGGGGCCCTCGACAGTGACGCCGATCCACGACGCGCCGTGATCGCGGCGTACGGTGCGATGCAACGGACGCTCGGTGAGCATGGCGTGACGCGCTTGCCGGCCGAGGCCCCGCGCGAGTACCTGGCGCGGGTGCTGCGTGCGAGCCGGGCCACGGAGCGCGACGTAAGGACCCTGACCGACCTGTTCGAGGAGGCTCGCTACAGCAGCCATCCGATTCCTGAGCGGGTGCGGAAGGCGGCCCTGTCGGCGTTGGGATCTTTGCAGGTACGGCTGCGGGCCGAGGCGGCGAAGTGAGGCTCTTGGCGGAGATCGTCCTGGTGGTTTTGGCGGGCGCGGGGCTGTCGATGTGCGTGGCCCTGCTGCCCTCGCCGTTGCCCGCCCCTCGCCGGCCGCAGACAGCCGGGCCGCCGCGGCCGGGCCAGCTGGAAGCGCTCGAGCGTCTGGTGATTACGGCGGCAGGCAACCCGGTGCAGGTTCATGCCTACCTGCGTCCGCGGCTCATGGAGATCGCCTCGCGTCGCCTCGCCGCGCGCGGGCAGACCCTGGAGCGTCTGCCCGACGCTCGGGGGCGAGAGCTATTCGGAGACCGTCTGTGGGACATCATCCGCCCGGGCCGTCCGTTCCCCGAGCAGCGGGACGGGCCGGGGGTGCGCTACGAGGACCTGAGCGCGATGTTGGAGGCGCTCGAGCGGCTTTGAGGGGATCGCTTGCCTCTCGGACGCCCGGCCTGCTGGCGCTGGCCGCAACCGGGGTGGTGGCCGGACTGGCTAGTGGTCATCCCGAACTGGTCCTGCTCGCAGCGCCGTTCCTGGTGTTCGCGGGCGCCGGACTGGCCCTGGCCAGCGAGCCGCGACTGAGCGCGCACATCGCCCTCGAGCGCACACGGCTGCTCGAGGGCGAGGCCGTCAAGACCACCGTAACGGTCAGCAACCAAGCGCCGCGTGCGGTGTGGCTCGAGTTCGCACCCGCCAGAAGCGCGCAGCTGGGCATCGAGCCATCCGGGGCGGTGGCGGTGCGGTTGGCGGGGGGTGGGGAGGCTGAGCTCGAATTCGTGGTGCGGCCACGCCGATGGGGGGCGCACCGTGTCGGTCCGCTGCTGGTCCGCGCGCGGGATCCACTCGGGGTGGCGACCTGGGAGGGGAGGATCGGAGTTCCGGTCGATCTGCGCGCGTTCCCGCGCGAGCAGCGCCTGCGGGAGCTCGTGGTACCGCTGCGAACCCAGCCGGCTCTCGGCGCGCACGTGGCACGCGCGCGCGGAGAGGGAATCGAGTTCGCCGACGTCCGGCCGTTTCGAGTGGGGGATCGGGTCCGGCGGGTCAACTGGCGAGCGACGGCCAGACGCGGCTCGCTACAGGTCAACGACCGCCATCCCGAGCATTCCAGCGACGTCGTCCTGCTGCTCGACACCTACGAGGAGGCCCGGGATCAGGCTGGCGGAACGCTCGATTCCGCCGTCCGCGCGGCCGCTGGGCTGGCCCGAGCCCATCTGGCGCGGCGCGACCGAGTCGGGGTGGTCGACTTCGGCGGCACGCTGCAGTGGCTCGAACCAGCATTCGGAACAACCCAGGCGTACCGGATCGTGGACGCTTTGCTGGCCAGCGATATCGCATTCAGCTACGCATGGCGCGACGTCGAGGGCATCCCGCTGCGGGTGCTCCCGCCGGGAGCCCTGATTCTCGCCATCACGCCGCTGCTCGACGACCGCTCGATCGGCCTGATTATCGATCTGCGCAGGCGCGGCTGCGACCTTACCGTGGTCGAGGTGTCCCCTTTGGGCCACGTTTCGCCGGGCCCGTCGAGTTCCGATGCCGTCGCCTACCGATTCTGGCGCCTCGAGCGCGAGGCGCGGCGCGCCCAACTGCAGGCGCTCGGGATCGGCGTGGCGGTCTGGGAGCACGATGTGATGCTCGGACCGGCGCTCGAGGGGGTGAACGCATTCCGGCGCTCCGCCCGGCACGGGCTGCTCGCTTGATCATCGCGGTCGCGGCGCTGATCGTGCTCGCCGGGCTATCGGCGCTGGTCCTCCCGGACGCCGGTCGGGCCGCCGGGCTGGCCTGGCTCGGCGCGGGCGCGGCAGCGCTGTTGCTCGCGGCCGGTATGGCGGTGGCGTCGCCCACCCCGGTGCACGCGGCGGTGTTCCTGCTCGGGGCGATCTTCCTGGCACGCCGCGACTCGCGGCTGCTCTTGGCTCCGCTCTACGGCGCCGGGCTGCTGGTGATGGCCGACCTCGCGATCCAGACGATCGAACTGCGGGTGGTCGAAAGGATCGCACCCGAGGCCATCGCCACCCGGACCGGCGCGGCGCTCGCGCTGGCGGCGGTGGGTGCGTGTGCGTCGGTCGCGGCGGCGATCGCGGTGAACGCCGCGCCGGGGCGGTCGGTCGCGCTGACCGCCCTGGGGGCGCTCGTTGCAGTGACGGCATTTGCGGCGATCGCGCGGCTGGCCCGCGGCCAATACGGACCGAGGGAGGGCCGCCGGCCACCCGGCGCGCCGTCGCGAGGCGATCGAGCGGCATAGCCGTGCAGGTATCCTGTTGGTCGAGCGGTGAGGCTCGCTCCGACTGCGACTTTGGTCGCCGATGGCCTCTGTTTGGTCATCCGACCCGAGGAGCAAAGCGTGCTCACTTCAGCTTCGTCGATGCAGAGCGCCGTCCGCGAGACGCGAGCTGCGCTTGAGGAGATCCGACGCCACGATCATCTGCTGGTCGAGTCGTGGCGATGCCAACTGCGGGCGGCCGCTGGCACCGCGACGCGGCTGGCCGACAGCGAGGAAGACCCTCGGGCGCTGCGCTTGGTGCGAGCGCTCGCCGCGACCGCGGCCATCGAGTCGGCGCTGGCGGCGCGCTTCGAAGCCCGGCTGCTGAGGCTTTCGGGCGAGCAGCTGGCGCAGATCAGCCGGGAGCTCGAGCAAAGCTTCGCCTCGTTGCGCGGCGGCCATGCACACGCCTTCGCACACCTGCAGAGCGTCACTGAGGACCTGCTCGCCGAGCTGAGGGCGGAGTTCGTGGTAGCGGGCGCCGGCGCGATCGCGGCCCGGGCCGCCCGCTGCCGAACGCGGTTCGCCGAAGATGTGCTGACAGCCATGCGAGCGTACGGCGAGCGGGTCGAGCTGCTGTTACTCGAGCTCGCACAGGCTGCCGACGGTGCGGTCGGGGCCCCGGCGGGCGGGTTGCTCCCCACTCGCGAGTCCCGCGTTCCTCCACGGTCCGAGTTCGACCACATCTTGGTTCCCGACGCGGACCAGACCTCCGATGAGGTCTCGACGATCGTGTCGGGCTCGATAGCGCGGTTCTGCGCCCGGCTGTCTGACCAGGTGGAGGTGGCGATCGAGACGCTGAGGAGGCGGCTCGAGCGCGCGCTGCAATGCCGGGCGCTCGGTGAGCAGGCGGCGCGCGACCGTGCGGAGGCGCTGGGGCGGACGGCCCAGCGTCTGGCCCAGCTCGCCGAGGAATTGGACTGGATGCTGATCGATGTCCGCTAACCCCCGAGCGACGGTGGCGTTTCAGAGCGTGCTGTTCGGAGAGTCGGACGGACGCAGCGCCGCCCGGTCGAGTGAGCCGGACTACTTCGTGGACCTGAACCTCGACCAGGTGCTGAGCAGGATGGCCTCCGGCCGCGAAGAGTATGACCTGGCGCCGTTCTTCTACACGCCGCTGCACGATGCGTCGGTCGTGCACTACCGGCACGGCGTCCTCCGCGACCTCGAGCGGCCGGAGGTGCTCAACGCGGTCCGGGGGTTCGCTGCGGAGATGAGGGTGATGCGAGCACACCTCGAGGAATCGGGAAAGCTGCATTACGAGCTCCAGCGCCAGTCGTGGTTCGTCGAAGCGGTCGAGATTTACCATGAGGCGGTCAGCGCTCTAGCCGGCGATCTCGGTGAGGCCGAGTTGGTCTCCGAAGGGATGAATGGCTTTCGCGAGTACCTGGCCGACTACGTCACCAGGGCGTCCTTCACCTCACTGGTCGAGGAGACGCGGGCGCTGAAGCGGGCACTCGGGTCGATCCGGTACTCGCTGCTGATCCGGGGCGGACGGGTAACCGTCACCGAATATGCGGATGACGCGGACTACAGCGTGGAGCTGCTCGAGACCTTTGGCCGATTCCGGCAGGGAGCGGTGAACAGCTACCGCGTGAGGATGCTCGAGTACGTTGAGATGAGTCACGTCGAGGCGCGGATCCTCGATGGCGTTGCCGAGCTGCACCCTGAACCGTTCGCTCGGCGCGCCGACTATTGCCTTCGGCATCGGGACTACCTTGATGCGACGGTGGCGCGGTTCGACCGCGAGGTGCAGTTCTACGTGGCCTACCTCGAGCTGATCGGGCCGCTTCGCGACGCGGGGCTCCGATTCTGCTATCCCCACGTCTCGGCGGGCTTGGAGGGGGTGAGAGCCGCGGACACGTTTGACCTGGCGCTCGCCGGCAAGCTGGTGTCCGATCGCCATGAGGTGGTGCGCAACGACTTCCACCTCGACGGACCGGAACGGATGTTTGTTATCAGCGGTCCCAACAACGGGGGCAAGACCACGTTCGCGCGGACTTTCGGGCAGCTGCACCACCTCGCCGCTCTCGGCCTGCCGGTTCCGGGCAGCGAGGCTCGGCTGTCCCTTCCCGACCAGATCTACACGCACTTCGAGCGCGAGGAGAACATCGAGACGCTGCGCGGCAAGTTCGACGAGGAACTCGTCCGTGTGCACTCCATCCTCGAGCGGGCGACCTCGCGCAGCGTCCTTGTGATGAACGAGAGCTTCAGCTCGACCACGTTGAACGATGCCCTGTTCGTCGGCACCGAGGTGATGCGACGGATCCTCGAGCTGGGGTGCCTCGGTGTGTATGTGACGTTCGTCGATGAGCTCGCCTCGCTGAGCGAGGCGACCGTGAGTATGGTCGCCCAGATCGTGCGGGCGAACCCGGCCGAGCGGACGTTCACGATCGTGCGCCAGCCGGCCGACGGACTCGCCTACGCGTGGGCGATCGCTGAGAAGTACGGCCTCACCTATGCACGGGTGACCAAGAGGGTGGGCCCGTGAAGGTCTTTCTCATGCACCGAGACCGCGACGTGTCGTTCGAGCCGGAGCTCCAAGATGCGATCTTCGAGGCAATGCGCAACGGAAACCTGTTCGCGCTCGCCAACGCCAAGCGTGAGCTCGAGCGCCGGCGCCGGATGGCGTCCCGTCCGGAACCGCGCGGCAAGTACGACGGGCTCTCGCAGGACCTCGAGCTCGAGACGCTGTGGGATGCGATGGCGGCCGGCGACGAGTTTCTGTATGAGACGGCCAGGCGGTCGGTGCTCTCGAGCTTGAGCGAGCCCGGTGAGATCCGGTATCGGCAGGCTGTGCTGGCGGACTGCCTCGAGCATCCAGATGTGGTCGTCGAGCTGTACGCGCTCGCGATCGACGCGCTCGCGCGCGAGCGTGACGTCGGCTCGTTCTGGAAGGGCGCGATGCCCGACTGGATCCTGCGCCGGTCGGTCCGGCTGCTGGCGCTGTACGTGGACATCCTCCGTCGGCTGCGGCAGATTGCGGACGAGCGTGGGGAGAAGTTCCGCTCGGAGGGATTCGCCAGGTTCTTCGCGATGGTGCGCGAGGAGCTCGCGGACGACTACCTCGAGACGGTCGAGCGACACCTGCGTGAGCTTGAACTCAAACGCGGCGTGCACGAGAGCGCCAAGCTCGACAAGGGCGACAAGGCCCGAAGCTACGTGTTTCACCGGCCACCCGCGGAGCGAAGCTTGAAGCAGCGGCTGTTGCCGGGAAAGCAGCCGCCGAACTACACCTTCGACCTTCACCCCCGTGACGAGGCCGGATTCCGCGCGCTGGCCGAGATAAAAGGCAGAGGGCTGAACGCGGTCGCGGACGCGCTCGCGCAGTCGGCCGACCATGTTCAGAGCTTCTTCACCATGCTCCGGCTCGAGCTGGCGTTCTACCTGGGGTGTCTGAATTTGTACAGGCGGCTGCGGGCCAAGGGCGAACCGACGACCTTTCCGGAACCCGTGGCCGAGGGCGGGATCGCGCTGACTGCGGGCGGCGTGTACGACGTCTGCCTGACGCTTCACGTGGAGAACCGCGTCGTCGGTAACGACTTGGGCGCCGACGGCAAGTCGCTGGTGGTCATCACCGGAGCGAATCAGGGCGGAAAGTCAACCCTGCTCCGGAGCCTCGGCCTGGCCCAGCTCATGATGCAGAGCGGGATGTTCGTCGCCGCCGAGGCCTTCCGCGGGCAGGTTTGCGCCGGTGTGTTCACCCACTACAAGCGCGAGGAGGACGCGGCGATGGAGGGTGGCAAGCTCGACGAAGAATTGCGGCGGATGAGCGAGATCGTGGACGAGATCCGCCCCGGCGCGCTGCTGCTCTGCAATGAGTCGTTCGCCTCGACGAATGAGCGCGAAGGCTCCGAGATCGCCCGCCAAGTCGTCCGCGCACTGCTCGACAAGCGGGTCCGGGTGCTGTTCGTCACCCACATGTACGACCTCGCTGACGGCTTTCATCGGGAGCGAGCGGCCGATGTGCTGTTCCTCCGCGCCCAACGGGAGCCCGACGGACGGCGAACGTTCAAGATGCTCGAGGGAGAGCCGCTGCGCACCAGCTACGGGGAGGACTCCTACGGGCGGATCTTCGGCGAGGCCGAATCGCGATTGCGTGCAGCCGGCGAGTCGACGCGCTGAGCTCGCTACGCGGCGTGTCGGCTTGAGCGCAGCAGCTCAAGCCGTGGGGGGAGACCCGGATCCACGGTCTCTTCAGTCACGACGCATCTTCGTACATCACGCCGGGAGGGAAGCTCGAACTGGGGCTCGAGCAGGATCTCCTCGAGGATCGAGCGCAGCCCGCGGGCGCCGGTCCGCCGCTCGATCGCCCTGTCGGCGATCGCGCCCAGCGCATCGTCGGTGAAGGCCAGCTCGATCCCGTCGAGCTCGAAGGAGTGCTGAAACTCTCGCACCACAGCGTTGCGCGGCTCGGTGAGGATCCTGATGAGCTCATCCCGCGCGAGTTGGTGAAGGGGGCAGATCACCGGAAGGCGACTGACGAATTCGGGGATCAAACCGTAATCGGCTAGGTCCTGGGGCAGACAGTGCTCAAGCGTCTCGCCTACGTCGGATTCATCGTGCGACTCGATGGTGGCGGCGAACCCGAGGCCCTGATGGCCGATTCGCCGCGCGATCACCTTCTCGAGGCCGTCGAACGATCCGCCGCAGATGAACAGTACGTTGGTCGTGTCGATCGAAATCAGCTCCGGCTGAGGAGTTCGACGCCCGAGGTGAACGAGAACCGAGGCGGTCGTCCCGTCGAGGATCGTAAGCAAGCCCTGCTGGACGCCCTCCCCCGAGACGTCGCGGGTGGTCGATGGACCCTCGCTCTTGCGCACGAGTTTGTCGACCTCGTCGATATAGACGATCCCGGTCTGGGCCTGACCGATGTCGTAGTCAGCGGCCCTGATCAACCCCAGCAAGATGCTCTCGATGTCCTCGCCCACATAGCCCGCCTGTGTCAACGCGGTGGCGTCGGCGATGGCAAACGGGACGTCGAGGATCTTGGCCAGGGTCTGGGCCAGCAGCGTCTTACCACACCCACTCGGCCCGAGCATCAGGATGTTCGACTTCTGCAGCTCGATTTCGTGTTCATCGGAGCGCAGCATCTGCACGCGCTTGTAGTGGTTGTAGACGGCGACCGACAGGGACCGCTTGGCTCGCTCCTGCCCGATGACGTACTCGTTCAGGAACCGAGAGAAGTCGATTGGCTTGGGAACATCGTCCATGCCGAAGGTGGGCTTGAGCGAATCTTCCTCATCCAGGATCTCCGCGCAGGACTCGACGCACTGAACGCAGATGTAGACGCCGGGGCCGGCGATCAACCGCTCGACCTGCGTTTGCGATCTTCCGCAGAAGCTGCAGGTGAGGTCTTCGCCCTCGTCAGTGAGATGCGCCATCGTCCCCGGTTTCGCCGATCGCGTCGCCGCGGCGCTGGCACTGCTCGAAGCTCTCGCGTGACTCGCACATCCTGATCGCCAACCTTGCCGACTGCCGACGTTGCTTCTAGAAGCCATCAGCGCGGATTGCGCGGTCGCTAGGCGAGCTTCATCGCCGGGTTGGACAATAGCGAAGCCTTCCGGCGTGGGGCTCGATCATTTGCCTGGCGCAAACACGCTGAGCGAGCTCGAGCAGCGATGGGGTCGCAGCGGCCTCAGCGAGCTGCTCCGCAGGAGCTCAGCCGGTGGCCCGACGGGTAATTGTCACCGTTTCGACGGGAGCGCGTCCGGCGAACGGACCGGTAGGATCATGTACCCCTGGAGGTCGACCGGGTTGTCGGTGTGCACGCCGCCGGGACCTGGTTCGGGCGGTCGGGTTTGCCGGGGCCCGCCGTCACCTTGACCTTAGGATCTTCACTGGCTCGGACCCGCCCTCTCTGCCTACCTGCGGCGAACCTGTCAACCGGAGAAACGTGTCAGGCTGCGGTGCTCAGCGGCGATGTCTGAATTCGACTCGCAGGTCCTGCGCGCGGCGAGTGATGCGTACCTCGTGGCGCGCCGAGAACACGACGCGGCGACCGCGGCGGCGGACGCTGCCTACGATCGCCTGCAGGCCAGTCCGGAGACGCTTGAGTATCAGATCGACTGGAACGTCGCCCGCAGGGCGGAGGCAGCCGCGGCCTGGCGGCTGGAACGGGCGCGGACCGCCTATCGCCAGGCCGGCGGGTATCTCGCGGGGCCGGGCGAATGATCTCGGTCGGCCGTCGTCTCGCGACTATTCCTGAACTCCGGGCCAACCGCGAGCTACCGGTGCTCCCGGCTCGAGATGTCTCAGAGCTCCTCTCCGCGGCCTCTCCTACCTCCCTTCGTACCCTGCCTTCACGCGAAATATGTGGACGGAGCGGAGATGCAATTGAGATCGGCCGGGCCCGGAGAGTCACCGTCCGCGAACGGCTCACGTCGTCGCGATCGCAGTCTCTGCATGCTCGGGTCTGTCAACTCACTTGGGGATCCTGCCCACCGACAGGAGGCGCCGTCCGAAGGTGAAGTTGATGACATCGGCGGCGGCGTGATACCACGCGAGGATCGCGAACGCGATCGTCACCCATCCGCCCGCCTTGATCCACGTGACGGACCCGCTCTGGAAGCCGATCGCGAGCAGGACCAGACCGACGAAGATCAAGGCGAATACCGCGACCAGCACCCAGTCGGTCCTCAGTGACGCGATCAAGAAGAAAAAGGTGAGCACAGCCCACATGGCCAGGAACAGCGCCACGCCGGCGTCCACGGAGCTGGGCGTCGCCATCTTGGCGAACCACACCTGGATCGCCCCGAAGATCACCCAGAACGGCCCGTAGCTGCCGAACACGACTGCTCCAAAGACGTTGCCACGGCCAATTTCGAGCAGCCCCACGAGAATCTGAATCAAGCCGCCGAAGAAGAATGCGACAGGAAATACGATCGGAAGGCTGCCCTGACCGATCAGATGGGTGTTGTAGACCCCGAGCATGAATGACGTCGTCGCGAACGCGATCACTGCCCAGGCGCCGGGGTCGGCCAGCGGACCTTGCGACGCGCCGGCGAGGTCCCGATCGATAGTCGAGGGCTGAGACGTCTGAACGGCCGTGGTTGCCATCACTCCTCCTGTGTGTATCGGCGCTCCATGCCGCGCCTGAGGCCGCCGGCCCTGGCGACCTGGGACGTTGTGAAGGAGTGAGCACGGGCTCTTGCCCGCTCGGCGTGGATATCGAGCGGCGTTCGCGCGAAGCGCACCGATGGGGACGCTGACCGCACCCTGGCCTCCTTCTTCTGCTCGATCCGACTCTGCAGACAGAGGCCATTAGCGAATCTCGCGGTTTGAGGAGCCAAAACGGCGGGCGCCTCGAGCGAGCCTCATCGCCTGGGGAAATATACACCGAATGAAGAGCTGCGCGCTCCTCGAACGCGACGGCTCCGCCGGTCGGCTTTCAGCGGTGGGCCGGCGGGGTAGTAATGTCACCGCGGAGTGATGAGGCCCGCTCGGATTGCGGCACTGCCGCTGATGGCCTCTATGACACAGGTAACAGGTGCGCGGAGGCTCGATGACAGTGGGGTGAACGCCACGGAAACCCGCCGGTTTCGCATCGAGGTGGCGGTTTGCCGTCGGTGCGGACGGGAATGGCCAGCTCACCTGGATCTCTGCCGGGAGTGCGCGGCTGCGCTCGGCGAGCCGCGACAGGTGATCTGCATTCGGGTTGTGCCGCCGGTCGAATCCCGGCTGCGGCGGCCGACGCTCGTCGTAACGATGGCCGTCGAGCTCTCACGGCGCCGGTCCTCCGGAGGCGAGAGCTGGGCAACAGCGCTGTGGGCGAAAGTCGCACCGGAGCTGGCGGGCGCGATTCGAGTGAAACCCGGGCCCGCTGGGTCGATCGTCGTGGCGTGGTCGCTTGAGCGTGCGGACCCGGTCGCGTCGGTTGCGGAGCACGCCTTGGCGCTGCTTGCGCGACTTGCACCCGATCTCCGTCAGAATCTCGAGTTGCGGGGAGGGATCGCGTTGGGGGTGGCGGACGTGGGACAGGGTTCTGACCCGGTCGAGCGCTCGGCGGAACGACTCGCGCTAGCCGCCTCCCCGGGACAGTGGCTCATTTCCGAGGAGGTGGCCCGGCAACTTCAGGAGCGGTTTCAGCTGGGTGGGGCGGGGATGGTGCCTCGCTGGCCGATGCCGTTCGTCGGCGGGCACCGCACATTGATCGGGCGGCTTGCACCCCCCGCACTGCCGTCGGCCGTGAGTGGGGAGCCGCCCGAAACCCTGCTCGGGCGCGCCGGCGAGCGGCGCTGCCTCGTGGCAGAGATCGCCCAGACGGTGGCGGGACGTCGGCGCGTTGTTCTGGTGACCGGTCCCGCGGGCGGCGGCAAGTCCTATCTGCTGCGACGTGTGCTGGCCGACGGCGCGATCAAGCTGGCTGCTGGAGTCGCGTTCCCGCCGCTCGGATCACACCCACTCGGCCCGCTGCGGGCCATGCTTGCCCGCCTGGGGGAGACGGACGAGGGCGATGCGGGCGAGCGTCTAGGGGCCGCACTCGGCGAGGCCGCCACCCGGCAAGCGAGCATCGAGCCGTCGGCGGTCGTGGTCGATGATGTCCACTGGGCGACTCCCGAGGCCATCGCGACGCTGCGCCACGCGATCTCCGCCACGCCCCGCGACGCCCCGCTGGCCTGGATCCTGTCGACGCGGAAGACGGCGCTGCCCCGGTTGGGGGCACTGACCGAGCTCGCCGACGTCCGGGTCGAACTCCCGCCGCTCGACCCGGACGACCGGGTGACCCTCCTGGCGCACCGACTTGGTGGGGTGCCGCGGGCGCTCCGCAACCACGTGGCGCGCGACGCCCAGCGCGGCAACCCGCTCTACCTCGAGCATCTCGCTGAAGCGATCAGGGAAGGTTGTGCCGAAGACGCCCTTCCGCGAACCCTGCACGAGGCGATCCTCGCGCGTCTCGACGGCCTCGTAGTGCGAGCCCGAGAACTCTCCCACTGGTCAAATCGAAGCCTGCGCCAAGGGACGCCACCTGAGGCCCTGGAGCGGGAGCTTGGCGACTGGCTCGACCGGCTGGAGACCAGCGACACCGCCCACCTCACGACGATTGGTCGCTACCTGGCTCGACTACGTGCGGCCGATTTCGAACTGGTGCTCGCGCGTAGCCTCCTTGGGATGCCGGTGTCTCCCAACCGCCGTGTGGCGTGGGCGGTCGAAAGGCTCGCGGCGGTCAGCAGCGACGCGCTGCTCGATTATCTGGAGGGCTTAGCAGGCGATGGGCGCAGAACAGAGGCCGCGCACGAGGCACGCAGCGAGGCTGACCGGGCGGAGCGCGCGCTTCGAATGGATGACGCGGAACGCCTGCTCTCCTTTGCCGCGCGCCACGACCCGAGCCCCGAGATTGCCCGCAAGCGAGGAGACCTCGCGCTCACCCTCGGCCGTCCGCGGGACGCGCTTCTCGCCTATCGCGACGCCGCCAGCGCCAGCGATCCGACTGGCGAGCTAGACCGGCGGATCGCTCGGGCGCAAGCGCTGGCGGGCGAAGTCGCGCAGGCCGCGTCGCGTCTGGAGGAGCTCGCGGCCAGGGCGGACCTCGAGCCTGCCACTACCTACGCTGCCGGACTGGATCTGGCGCGCCTGCGGGGTATGCCTCCCCCTCGCGGCAAGCTCCCGGCCTGCCCGGCGACCGAGCGGCGGACCGCCCGAACGAGGGCATGGGCCCGAGCCGGCGAGCCAGAGGCGGCCCACGAGGTGCTCCCCAGCCTCGTCCTAGACGGCGCACCTGCAGCCTGCGCGGCTGAGCTGATCGAAACCGCGGCCCTGGCCCGGTTCGCCGGGCTCAGAGTCGACGGACTTGCGGGCGCCGCGACTGTGGCAGCTGGCCGGCTAGGGAATCCCCGAGCGGTCAGCCAGCTCAAGGCCCTCGGCCCGGTCGAAGGCCGACGCACGTTCCTTCATTGGGATGTCTGAGCCGCCCGGTCGTCCCCGTCGAGCCATTGCCGAACACCAAAGTGAAGAGGAAGCGCTCGCATCTCTTCCGCGGTGAACCACCCGGTCGCGTCGGTCTCGAGCACGGAGTAGGCGTCGAACATGTCGTTCACATCGGCCAGGAAGATGTGGAACCGCCAGCCGCCGCCGCAATCTTGCACGACCTCTGCCGCGATGCGGTAGCTCGGCAGGTGACCGATCTCCTCGCTCATCTCCCTCCGGGCGGCGTTCTCGGGCGACTCGCCAGCGCGGATCGCGCCACCGGGAATGCCCCAGGTGGCCGGTTCATCCACCCAGCGGGACCGCAGCGCCAACAGGTAACGAGGCTCTGACCCAGCGGCGGCGTGTCGCAGGAGCAGCGCCGCGCCGCCGTTGGCGCCCCAATGGACGTGGCCGAGTGGGCAGATCGTCCAGTGCTCGCCGGCTGCCGGTTGGGCGTCGCCTGACATCACCGAGCAGACTAGAGCCGTCGGTTAGGTGGTCTCCGGGTCGTGCTTTGCCCGGCGAAAGAACACGGGGCAGCGCCCCGCCCTCGACGTGTCGAGCCTCTGGGGCTCGAACAGCTCCATGCCGATCCTCGGATGGCGGCAGAAGCCAACGATCTTGTAGCCCGAGTCGTCGATGAACGGCGGCGACTCGGGCTGGAAGTAGAAGCAGTCCGGGCACTGCCGGGGAAAGAAGGGCCAGCTCCCGCTGGTCATGACCCGCCCGACGGTTCGAGGTCGACCGGGGGGCCCTCTCGGAACCGCCGCCGGACGATCAGAATGAGCGGGATCGCGGCGAGTTCGGCGAGAACCGCGAAGGCAACCACGACTTCGAGCGAGACGCTGAACAGGGCGCCGATCGCGGCACTGCCGAGAAACCAGGCGACCCCGTAGGCGCCGGTGAACAATCCGTAGGCCGACGCGCGACGAGCAGGTGAGACGATCGGCGCGAGCGCCGCCGGAATGATCGACTCGTTCACGCCCATCCCGAGGCCCCACAAGCAGACACCGACGAGGCTGGCCCAGAAACCGCCGAGGAAAGCAAGCGGCGCGTACGCTGCTGCAAGCAACGTCAGCGGGACCAGTATCCCGATCCCGTGCCGATCAAACAGACGACCGAACACCAGCGAGCCCATTCCGCTGACTGCCATCGCAGCCGCATAGAAGATCGGAGTGAGGTCCGCCCGGACGATGCCCGAGCGCTGGAAGTGGTAGGCGACTGCGGGCGTGGATAGAGAAGCCGGGCCACCGCGAGCAGCGAGAGCATGATTGCGGCGGGCACGGCCAGGGCCGCGAACGCGGTCTTGTAGTCGTGGTGGCTGGTCGCGAGGATCAACGCCACAAGCAGCGGACCGAACAGTGCTCCGAACTGATCGAGCGCCTCGTGCACGCCGAAGCCCCAGCCATAGCCCATCTCCTTGGCTGCGTGCGAGAGCATCGCGTCGCGGGATGGGTTGCGGATAGCCTTGCCCACGCGCTCGAGGACGATGAGCAGCGCCGCGACCTGCCAACTCCCGGCAAGCGCGAGCAGCGGCACGACCGACATCTGCAACACGTAGCCGCCGATCGTGATCGGCCAATACAAGCCAGTGCGGTCGGCGCCACGCCCGGAGAACAGCCGCAGGCCATAGCCAAGCAGCTCGCCGAAGCCCGTAACCACGCTGATGAGCAGGGCTCCGGCGCCAAGTAGGCCGAGATACTGCCCGATGATGCTGCGTGAGCCCTCGTAGGTGAAGTCGGCGAAGAAGCTCATCGCGCCCACGGTCAGCACGAACTTGACTGCGGGCGAAAACCGGGGTCGCCGCCGGCGCGGCCGAGCGCCGTTGGGGCTCAACTCGTCGGCGGCGCGGGCTTGACTGGGCTCCATCGAACTCCTCGACCGAAGGGGTCAATTCGGACCAGAGGCCATCAGCCCGAAGGCGGTTCAAGCGCGGAGCCTCATCGCGCTTGGACCCACGATACCGCGACACACCAACCCAATTCGCAGCGGCTGCACTCAGATCGACCTCACCTGGGCCATAGGGTCCACTGGTAACCCGCGCAGCCAGCACCGACTTCAGTTACCCTCTCATGTGAGCGATGAGGCTCGCTCTGACCGCGAGGGCAAAATCGCTGACGGCCTCTATTTCACCGTTTGGAGGTCGTGGCGATGGCGAGCATAGCTTTGTTCTTCGTCGGTCTAGGGGCAGGGATTGGCCTGCTTGCGATTGTGCTTGCCGTGCACGGCGCCCGGCACGAGGACCGGCCAAAGGCCAGGCATAGAGCGTTGCGGTGCTCGAGGTGCGGGATCGACTGGCCACCGACTCCGATCGAGTACGACCGGTGTCCGGTGTGCCTTCAGCCGACGTCCCTGATTGCCGGCACCGGTCTGCGGCCCCTCGAACCGAGTGAGGCTCGCTCAATCAGGCTTCACCATGAATTCGAGCGGTTTTACGTCGCATGGAGAGGAGAGGATGCGGCGTGAGTGCCAGGTGAGATCTCGCGTCGTGCTCGGCCGAGGCGCCGACGCGGCGCTACAATCCGTAGTAGAGCGATGAGGCTCGCTCGGAGTGCGGGCGACCGCTGATGGCCTCTACCAGACTCGAACGTGGAGGTTTTCATGCGGTTTCGCGGATGCGTTCCGACAGATTCAGGCGAGCCGGTTCGGTTGACGTCAGCCGACGCCAGCGCGCCTTGCGGTGAGAGCGAGCTCGCAGCTATCGCGCTGTTGTGTCTGATATTCGTCTGGCCGGGCGGAAAGCCCCAGCAGCGCCAGATGCGAATTGTCTCTCGATGAGCGCGATCACTGGTGCGCACGCGCGGCAGATCCTCGATAGCCGTGGCTATCCCACGGTCGAGGTAGAGGTGTCGGTTGCGGGAGGCCACGTCGGACGGGCTGCCGTTCCGGCTGGGTCCTCGACCGGCCGCCTTGAGGCGGCTGAGCTTCGGGATGGTGGCGATAAGTGGTCGGCGATGGGCGTGGGGGCGGCGGTCGGGGCGGTGCGGGGAGAGATCGCCGCTGCGTTGCGTGGTCACGATTCCCGCGACCAGGCCGCGGTCGATACGGCGCTGTTGATGCTTGACGGCACCCCGGACAAATCCCGCCTGGGCGCGAATGCGATGCTGGCGACTTCGCTTGCGGTGGCCAGCGCGGCGGCGGCTGAGGCCGGGGTGCCGCTGTGGAGGTACCTGGCCGGGGAGCGAGCCGTGCAGCTCCCGGTGCCCCTGCTCGATGTGCTCAATGGGGGCGTTCACGCCGCCAACCGCCTCGACTTCGAGGAGTTCATGATCGTTCCGGCGAGCGCCGAGACGTTCTCGGACGCCCTGCGAATCGGAGTCGAGGTGTACCACGAGCTCCGCTACACATTGCTGGGGCGCGGGCGCGGTGCGCCGATTGGAACCGACGGCGGATTCGCGCCGGATTTGGACTCAAATGAGAGCGCGCTCGAGACGCTGGTCGCTGCGATCAAGGGGGCCGGTTACGAACCGGGCTGGGATGTGTGGATCGCCGTGGATGCTGCGGCGAGTCAACTGGGACAGGACGGAGACTATTGGCTGGCGCATGAAGAGCGCCGGCTATCCGCGTCCGAGCTTGTCACCTACTACGACGAGATGGTCGACCGCTACCCCGTGCTGCTGCTCGAGGATGGGATGGCAGATGACGACTGGGACGGCTGGCGGGAGCTGACCGCTCATCTCGGGCAGCGCATCGAGCTCGCCGGGGATGACGTGTTCGTGACCAACGCGGATCGCTTGCGCGAGGGTATCGCCGCTGGGATCGCCAACGCGATCGTGATCAAGCCGAACCAGGTGGGGACGCTCACCGAGACGCTGGCGACGGTCGCGCTGGCGCACGAGAGCGGGTACACCACAGTGATCGCGCAACGTTCAGGAGAGACCGAGGACACGAGCATCTGCGACCTTGCCGTCGCCACTGGCTCGGTTCAGATCAAGGCTGGGGCTCCCTCCCGGGAGCGCGTCGCGAAGTACAACCGATTGCTGAGAATCGAGGAGATGCTCGGGCCCGATGCGAAGTTCGCCGGACTGAGCGCCTTCTACCCGGATCGGTGGGAGGCGTCCGCGTGAGCCTTTGTGTGGCAATCCCGGGACGTGATGAGCTGTGCGTAAGCCACCTCATGTTGGACGTCAACGGCACGCTTACGAACCGAGGCGATCTGATCGCCGGCGTCGAGGAGCGGCTCGGTCGCCTGCGCGATGTGCTCGATGTCCACCTCGTCTCGGCAGACACGTTCGGGACCGTCGACGCGATCGCACGACAGCTTGGGGTCGATGCCACGCGAGCGGCTACCGGGCCGGACAAGCTGTGGGTGCTTGACACGTTTGGGCGTGAGAGCTGCGCGGTGATCGGCAACGGGGCTAACGACGTGCTGGTGCTCGAGGCGGCCGCGCTCGGTTTCGCGGTGATCGGCCCCGAGGGGGCGAGCGCCGCCGCGCTGCGAGCTGCGGATGTGGTGTGTAGGTCAGCCGGTGAGGCGCTGGATCTGCTGCTCGATCCTCAAGCGCTGTCCGCGACATTGCGCCCGTAGTCCGATGCACTGGTGCTACTACTGCTACGCGGTGAATCGGGCCCCCAGCGGGCGATGCGTTCGCTGCGAGCGGCCGGTCGAAGGCCCGCCGGATCTGTCCTTTGACGATCGATTGATCTGGGCACTGGGGCACCCGGACGGTGATCGGGCGGTGATGGCGGCGCAGACGTTGGGCACACGACGGGTCCGCGCGGCACTCCCCGCGCTCCGCAAGGCCGTCGATGAGGACCGTGATCCGTACCTCGCCGTCGCGGCGCTGCGAAGCGCGATTGCGATCGCGGAGGGTCAAGAGTTGCGTGGCTGGCTCGAGCAGATCGCACGCGGCGAGTCGTTCATGGTGCGCGAGGTGGCACAGCGTGCACTGGTTTGCGAAGGAGTGACCTCAGATAAGACGGGCGGCAGGTGACCCATGCCCTCTTGACGAGCGTGATCGAGATCCCGAAAGGCAGCCGCCACAAGTAGGAGTACGACCCGGAGGGGTATGCGCGACCGGCTCACCTCGGCTTCGGTCGTGTATCCGACCGATTACCGTCGGATACACGACCCCGGCTGGAACTAGCTCGATGACGTCGACGACCTGCCGGCGCAGCTGCGCGCCGAGATTGGTCACTTCTTCTCGGTCCCGGAGGACCTCGATCCCGACAGCCATTCCGAGGAATTGGTAAGCGATCCTGCTGCGGCTGCAGCGAAGCGACCTCGGCCAGCGCCGCTTTAGCCCAGTGCGCGGACGCGCACTGTCGTCCCGGCCCTGGACAGCTTCTCGTCTCTTTCAGGAAGGTAACGGCCAGTCCCGAAGGACTAGACCAGGCATCGCGGCTGACACGGTCCCGCCGGACTCAAGCACTTGGCCAGTGCTGCCGATCTCTCTGCTATACAGGTAGTGCGCGATGAGGCTCGCGATGAAGTGCGGCGTGATGCCGCTGATGGCCTCTATTACTGGTTCCCCTCTTTTGGAGGTTCGTAATGGAGGCATATTCGCCTACATCTGTGCCGATGTTCGTCGGTGGTGTCGTCGGCCGTATCTTCTCGCCCGGACATGGGCAATTCGTTGGTGGTTGTGTCGGCCTCGTCCATGCCTATGAAGCCGACCATGGGTCGCTGGGTGGGTGTGTTGGAAGAGCCTGGCAGCCCGGAGAAGGACGGCAGGTCGGCGGTTGCACCGGGTTCGCTCGGCCTCCCCATCCCGAAGCCCACGTTCTCCCCCGGCTCGATCTTCGGGCTGACCGTGCAAACCGAGCGGCTTGGATCGAAGGGACCGTCGCGGAGATTGCGGCTTGAGGGTCGCCTCTGGCGGGCACGCCTCCGGCGTGCCCGACGGGGCGCTTGCACAGCGCGCCTTCGGCGTGCATTGCGCCGTCCGTCCGGCCGTCGCTCCGCTCCCGTTCGAGTTGCAGCGCGAACGGAGGTGGGACCGACGGCGGGCTGATGGGATGGGTCTCCCGTCGGTATACTTGCCCGTGCACCAAAGCGATGGGGCCCGCTTAATTCCCCCTCTGGACCTATTACAGGGCGGCGGATGATGGCTTCTAACTCAAAGTCGAGATAGGAGCCCGCTGACTGGCGATGGTCACGTCGCTGACGCACGTCCGCACATATCGGAGCGCAGGCTGTAACTCGCAGTCGAGTGTCCGCTTAAAGACGCCACATTCGTCTGTTTCGAGGCTGCTCACTGCGGGTTGCTCGTCTCGACGGCGACGGTGGTCGGTCATTCCGATCGGACTGCTCAGGGTCAACGAGAAAGGAGACGGGCGATGAACTGCTACGTGTGTGACGGTGCCGCATACACGTGACGCCGGCGGTCGCGACATGCCACCACTGCGGTGGGGGCATGTGCCGCGACCAGCGCAACGAAGACCTGCGAGCTAGCAGAGGGCATGGCCACGTACGGCACGTCTGTACTTACTACCCGGCCAGAAGCGCCCAGACCGACCCTGCTCGAGCCCCAGCAAGCGTCTAGAGCGGCCGGCAGGGACGCAGGCTCGGGGCATGGTCCGTGGAAGCGCAGGGCGGAGCACCGCGGTTTGTCCACTTGATCAGATCGATGACTGGAGGCGATGATGAGCGCAATCGCGCAGGTTCATGCCCGGCAGATTCTCGACAGCCGGGGTAATCCTACGGTCGAGGTCGATGTTCGCCTCGACTCGGGTGCCTTTGGGCGCGCCGCGGTTCCGTCCGGAGCGTCGACCGGGACGCGGGAGGCGGTCGAGCTTCGCGACGGCGAAGCCGCATTCGGCGGCAAGGCGGTCACGCACGCGGTCGCTCACGTCAACACTGAGATCGCTGCCGTGGTCCACGGGCACGATGCCGCCGATCAGCGCGGGCTTGACGAGACGATGATCTCGTTGGACGGAACCCCGGGCAAATCGCGGCTGGGAGCAAACGCGATCCTCGGCGTATCCATGGCGGTCGCTCGAGCGGCCGCGGCCAATGCCAGCCAGCCGCTGTGGCGCTATCTGGGTGGCGCGGACGCGAACCTGCTCCCGGTGCCGTGCATGAACGTGCTCAACGGCGGCGTCCACGCGGACAACCCGGTCGACTTCCAGGAATTCATGATCGCGCCGATTGGCGCCAGGAGCCTGGCGGAAGCGGTTCAGATGGGTTCGGAGGTTTACCACGAGCTGCAGCGCACTCTGAAGAGCCGCGGCCTCGGAACCGCTGTCGGCGACGAGGGCGGGTTCGCCCCCACCCTCGAGTCAAACGAGGCGCCGATCGAGCTTCTGCTGAGCGCGATCACGAACGCGGGCTACAAGCCGGGCGACGACATCGCGCTGTGCCTGGATCCAGCAGCGAGCGAGTTCTTCAAGAACGGTCACTACGAACTTTCGGGCGAAGGACGCACGCTCAGCTCGGACGAGATGGTCGACTACTTGGCGACGATCCCGGCGCGCTTCCCGGTGCTGTTCCTCGAAGACGGCATGGCCGAGGACGACTGGGACGGGTGGATCAAGCTCACTGAACGCATTGGAGATGGCGTTCAACTCGTCGCCGACGACATCTTCGTGACCAATCCGGCGATCCTGCGCGAGGGCATCGATCGCGGTGTCGCGAACTCGATCCTCATCAAGCTCAATCAGATCGGCACCGTCACCGAAACGCTCGACACCATTCGAATCGCTCGTGACGCCGGCTACCGCGCTGTCGTCTCGCATCGCTCCGGGGAGACGGAGGACCCGTTCATAGCCGACTTTGTTGTCGCGACAAGGATCGGGCAGATCAAGACGGGGGCGCCGGCGCGTTCCGAGCGCGTCGCCAAGTACAACCAGCTGATGCGGATCGAAGAGGAGCTCGGCACCGCCGCGCGGTACGCGGGCGGCGACACGGTTCGACTCGGCTGATGCAGACGCCGGAGATGTTGCGGCGGCTTGAACCCGAACCACGACCCGCTCCGGGCTCGGACGAGATTGGCGGGTTGGTGTCCGCCGCTGACGCCCGACGAGATCAGACCAGACCGATCGTCCGGCCGTCGGCGTCGATGTCGACGCCGAGCGCGGCTGGGCTGCTGCCGAGCCCCGGCATCTGAGTCACGCCGCCGCACAGGGGAACGAGCCAGCCGGCGCCCGTGTACGCCCGGATGTCGCGTACTGGCAAGGTGAAGTCGGCGGGTGCACCCAGGAGGGCGGGATCGGCGGACAGTGACAGGTGCGTTTTCGCGATGCACACCGGGAGTCCGGATAGGCCCTCGCCCGTGTACTGGGCGATCTTCTCCTCGGCCTCGGGATAAAAGAACACATCACCGGCGCCGTAGACCCTTCGGGCGACTGCTTCTACCTTATCCTGAATCGTGTCCTCATCGTTGTAAAGTACGCGAAAGTCGGCCGGTTGCGAGCAGGCCTCGACCACTGCCTGCGCCAACTCCACTGTCCCGCGCCCTCCCTGCGTGAAGCCGTTGTTGACACAGGCGGCGAACGCGCCAGGCTCGAGGGCCAGCCGTCTGATCAGCTCGATCTCCTCGTTCGTATCTCCCGCCCTCCGGTTGACCGCAACCACGGCCGGCAAGCCGAACGCTTCGATGACTCTGAGGTGTCGTCGCACGTTTCCCATTCCAAGCATGATCGCGTTGACACCGGCACGGCGGCTCGCCGGCGTCGTCTGGCTGATGCTTCCGTGGTATTTGACGGCGCGGACCGAGATCACAAGAACCGCGGCCGACGGCGTCAGATTCCCGACCCTGCACACGATGTTGCCGAACTTCTCCATGCCCATATCGGACCCGAAGCCGGTTTCGGTCACCACATATTCACCCAGGCACATGCCGACCAAGTCGGCGATGAGAGAGTTATTGCCGTGATCGGTCATCCCCAGCGGTCCGCAGTGAACCAGCGCGGGCTGGCCCTCGAGCGTCTGGACTAGGTTCGGCTTGATCGCGTCCTTGAGTAAAACGGTCATTGCCCCCGCGGAGCCTAGGTCTTCGGCGGTCACGGGTTTGCCCTCTTTGCGAGAGTATCCCGCGGTGACCCGGCCGAGTCGACGGCGGAGATCGCTGAGGTCCCGGGCGATTGAGGTGACCGCCATGACCTCGCAGGCGGCCGTGATGTCAAATCCAGTCTCCCGCGGGTAGCCATTGGCGCGCCCACGCAGCCCGATAGCGATCCGTCGTAGCGCGCCATCGTTCATGTCCACCGCGCGACGCCACGGGATCCGCAGGCCATCGATGTCCTGCGGGTTGCCGTGCAGAATGGATGCGTCGATCATGGCCGCGAGCAGGTTGTTGGCCGCTCCGATGGCGTGGGAGTCGCCCGTGAAGTGAAGGTTCAGTTCTTCTGTCGGGATGACCTGGGCCTGGCCTCCACCGGTGGCGCCACCTTTCATCCCGAAGGCCGGGCCAAGCGACGCCTGGCGAAGGCAGGCCACGGATCTCTTGCCGATGGTCGCCAGTCCGTCAGTGAGGCTGATTGCCGTAGTTGTGTTCCCTTCCCCGCCCCGAGTCGGGGTCATGCTGGTGACGCACACCAGTTTGCGGTCGGCCGGGAGCTGCGCCCGATCGAATACCGACAAAGCGATCTTTGCCTTGTGGCGCCCGTACGGTTCGACCTCTCCCTCCACGAGGCCAATGCGGTGCGCGAGCGCTTCGATCGGGATCACCGCATGCTCCTAGACGCTCTCGAGGCTGCGTTTCACGCGGGCCTCCTCCGGGAGGGTCTCCGATCGGGGAGCGTGGGGTGACGTGCATCGCCGCCCAGCGCTGCCGCCCTCCGTGACAATGCGCAAGGCGGACGAGCTCACGCGGTCCGCAGCCGACCGCGGCTCATCAAGACGATGGGCCGTTCGCAAGGCGAGCACAGCGGCGGGTCGGGTCAAGCTCGATCGATAGCTCCACGGAGTGGGTCACGCCGGTAGAGGCCATCAGCAGCACGAGCCGCGGTCCGAGCGAGCCTCATCGCTCGACTCGATCGTATCGATCCGGGCCTCGCCAGGCTCGCTGCTACCGGTAGCGGCGACCGTCCGTGACCTCGCTATATTCCCTCTCGCTTGTAGCGCGGCGATGGAGTTCGCCGGGTGAGGTAGCCGAACCGCCTTCGGGCTGATAGCTCCTATGCGACTAGCGTTTGCACGCCCGCATAGGAGCTGAGGCTCACACGAATCATGCTGCCGCCATGGGGAATTCAGGTCTGCCAGGTGCTGGCCCTACTGATATTCGCGCCGCTGATCAGCGGAGTGATCGCGAAGGCGGAGGCGCGAGTCCAATGGCGGACCGGTCCGTCAGTCCTTCAGCCTTACTACGACATCTGGAAGTTCTTCCGGAAGGAGTCCGTCCGCCCGGAAACCGCGTCACCGTTCTTCGAGATCGCGCCGCTGATCGCGTTCGCGTCGTACTGCTCGATCGCGCTCTTGATCCCGGTACTGACGAACTTTCCGCTCCCGCTGGGCACCGCCGGCGACATCCTCGGGGGCGCCCTGCTCTTCGGACTGGCCGGTTTCGTCACCGCGCTGGCCGGGGTCGATTCGGGCTCGCTCTACGCTGCGCTCGGCTCGAGCCGCACGCAGTCGGTGGCGACGCTGGTCGAGCCGACCCTGATCTTCGTGTTCTTCACCGTCGCGCTGGTCACTGGCACAGACCTGCCCTACGCGATGAACGCCACGCTCGCCCACTCGAGCTCGGAGTACTTCCGGCCGAGTCACCTGCTGGCATCGGCGGCATTCTTCGCGATGCTGCTGGTTGACACCGGACGGGTGCCGATCGAGAGCCAGGGCTCCACGCTCGAGTTCGGGATGATCGACGACGCCCGTTTGTTCGAACACTCGGGCCCAGCGATGGCGTTGTTCCGCTGGGCCTCGACCATGAAGCAGTTCCTGCTGTATGTCGTGTTTCTCAACGTGCTGGTCGTACCGTGGGGGCTGGCCAGCGATCGCAGCGTCGGGTCGGTGGCGGTCGGGCTCGGCTGGCTGCTGGTGAAGATGATCGGGCTCGGCCTGGTTATGGTCGTGATCGAGTCGAGCTTCGCCAAGCTCCGGTTGTTCCGCATCCCGGACTTCATGGGCGCCGGCTTCGTGCTCTCGGTGCTCGCGATCCTCGTCTTCTACTTGGCGAACGGCTGATCGGATGCACGCGCCGCACTACGACTTCGCCCACGCCGCCGCGGCTCTGATCGCGATCGCCGCGCTCCTGAGTGCGCTCGCGCTGCTCGCGGTCAAGCAGGTCCACGAGCAGGTGCGCGTATACGCCGTGCAGTCGGTATTCGCCGCCGGGTACACCCTCCTCGTCGGGGTTGATCGCGGCGAGGTCGCGCTGATCGTGCTCGCGGCGTGGACGGCCGTCATCAAGGTGATCCTGATCCCGGTCTCGATCGACCGTCAGATCACCCGCCAGATCTCCGAGCACGAGGTCCCGCTGGTCGTCCAGGTGCCGATGTCGCTGCTGATTGGCGTCACGCTCGCGGGGCTCGCCTACTGGTCGGCTGCCGCGCTTCCCATCCACGGAGCGCTGCTGCCCACGCCGGCGCTCGGCATGCCGCTGGCGCTCGTGCTGATCGGCTTCTTCTTCATGATCACCCGCCAGAACGTCATCAGTCAGATCGTCGGGCTGCTCGTGCTCGAGAACGGCGTATTCCTGGCCACGGTCGCGATCGCTTCCGGGCTGCCGTTCGTGATCGGCTTCCTGCTGCTGCTCGATCTGCTGCCCGCGGTCCTCTTCTACGGAGTGTTTGCGCGGCTGATCGCGGCCCGGGCCAAGACCACGAGCATCGAGGACATGGCGGTGCTGCGGGGCTGATGGCGGTCTGGCTTCTCATCGCGCTTGGGCTTGCGCTGCTGGCAGCGTGCGCGACGCTGGTCATCGGCGATAGGCCGGCCAGCGGCTGGATCTCTGCCTGCGCCGCCGTGGGCGCCTTCGCCGCCGCGCTGGTCGCGGTGTTCGCCGACCACGTGAGTGAGGCCCGCCACGCCCTCGGCAGCGCGTTCTTCCTCGACGGACTGAGCGGAGTATTTCTGATCTCGGTCGCGTTCGTCTACGCCGTGGTCGCGATCTACTCGGTCGGGTATCTAACGCCGGGTATCGGCCACGTTCGCCTCCGGCGGGTGTACTGGCCGCTGCTGAACGTGTTCGGGCTGGCGTTACTGGCGACGCCGATGGTCGCCAACCTCGGTGTGCTCTGGGTGGCGGTCGAGCTGACGACCGTGGTGAGCGCGCTGCTGGTCACAAGCGAGGGCTCCGATCAGTCGCTGGAGGCCGGCTGGAAGTACATCGTGCTCGGCTCGGCGGGATTGGCGCTCGGCCTGCTCGGGATCGTTCTCATATACGCCGCCGGCGTGCCCGCGCTGGGCGATCACTACACCCCGACCTACACGACGCTCGCCCACGCCGGTCCGCATCTGAACCGTGGCCTGGTGCACGCCGGGTTTGGCTTCGTGATCGTCGGCTTCGGGACCAAGGTCGGACTCGTGCCGATGCACGCCTGGCTGCCCGACGCCCACTCCGAGGGCCCAAGCCCGGTGAGCGCGATGCTGTCCGGGGCGCTGCTCGCGGGTGCGCTGTACGCGGTGCTGCGCCTTGGCGCGATCGCGCAGCTGGCAGTCGGGCCATCGTACGTGCACACGCTGCTGCTGGCGTTCGGCGCGCTGTCGCTCGTCATTGCGGCCTTCTTCGCGCTGCGACAGAGCAACTACAAGCGGCTGCTCGCGTACTCCTCGATCGAGCACATGGGAATCGTGTCGCTGGGGATCGGGATCGGCGGACCGATCGCTGCCTACGGCGCGTTCTTCCACATCGTCGTGCACGCCGCGGGCAAGACGCTCGCATTCTTCGGCGCCGGCGGACTCCTCAGTCGCTACGAGAGCCGTGAGGTCGACGATGTACGCGGGGTCATGAAGGTCGCTCCGTTCACCGGGATGATGGTGCTGATCGGCGCGCTGGCGATCACCGGCGTTCCGCCGTTCGGGATCTTTCGCTCGGAGCTCCTGATCGTCACCGGGGGCTTCTCGCGCTCGAAATTCGTCTTCGCGGGGCTGCTCGTCCTGTTCGCCAACGTGGCCTTCGTCGGTCTGTACCAGACCTTTCACCGCATGGTGCTATCGCGCGAGGACGGCACGCGTGGCGACGCTGCAAGGCTGCGCCGACGGGAGCAGCCGCTGATGGCCGCGGCGATGCTGACCAGCATGACCGTGGTGCTCGTGCTCGGATTGTGGATCCCCGGCCCACTCAACCAGCTACTGCACAGCGCGGTCACTGTGATAGGAGGACGGACGTGATCGCGCTCGAGGAGCGCACTTGTCGGTCGGCCGACATCGCTGCCGAGCTCGAGCGTCTCGGGGGACGCCTGATGCTGCTGTTCGTGACGGCAGCCGACTCGGGCCGGGAGTTGTGCGCCATCGTCCGCGCCGGCGATTCGACCCTCCGGCTGCGCGCGCCGCTCGCTGGGCGCTCATATCCGGCGGTCACGCCGCGGGTGCCGGCCGCGCACTGGTTCGAGCGAGAGATCCATGACGTGTGGGGAAATGTGCCGGAGGGGCATCCTCGCCTCGAGCCACTCGTCCGGCACGGCCCCGAACGGACCGAGATCGCGCTACCAGCCGACGGCGATACGAGCGGGGGACACCGAGGAGCCGAGCGCTTGTCCGGGCCGGGCGTGTTCGTGTTTCCCTACGGTCCCGTCCGCTCCGGCGTGTTCGAGGCCGCCCAGTTCCTCGTCCAAACCGGGGGAGAGGATGTCGCCTACTGCGCCCAGCGGTTGTTCTTCAAGCGACGAGGTGCGGAAAGGCGGATCTGCGAGGTTCCGCTCGAGCTGGCGGTGCTGGTCGCCGAGCGGGTGTCCGGGACCTCGAGCGTTGCGCATGCGCTGGCCTTCTCACACGCGGTCGAGACGCTGTCAGATACGCCGGTGCCCGATCGGGCGCGGGCGATCAGACGCATCCTGGCCGAGCTCGAACGCCTGTACAACCACCTCGAGGCGGTGGTGCGCGAATGTGAAGACGCGTCGCTGTCGGTGGCGCAGGCGCAGTTCGCCGCGCTGAAGGAGCGGCTGCACCGCTTGGCCGGGGAGACCGTCGGCAACCGCTTCCTGCGTGGGGCGATTATCCCGGGCGGCGTCCGCCTCGATCTCGGCTCGGCCGCCGCGAGTCAGGTCGGCGACGCCCTGCGGGGATGGGAGCGCGACTACCGGCAGGCGCTGGCCGTGCTGCTGCGGACCGATTCGTTTCTGGATCGGCTGGTCAGTACCGGACCTCTGTCCGAGGACGACGCGCGCGACTTCGGCTGCGTCGGCCCGGTCGCCCGAGGATCCGGAATCGACCTCGACACGCGGCGCGACCTCCCGTACGACGGCTACGGGGCGTTCGAAGTCTCTCGACACGGCGACGGCGACGCCATGGCCCGGCTCGAGGTCCGCTTTCAGGAGGTCACCTCGTCGCTCGAGCTAATCCGCGAGGCGCTCGGATCACTCGCGACGGGTGAGATCCGCAACCCCGTCGGTCCGTTCGTGCGGGGTGCGGCCCTCGGGGCCGCCGAGTCAGCCCGCGGGGAGACGCTCTACTGGCTGGAGGCGGACGGCAGCGACAGTCTGCGCTTTTGCAAGCTGCGGGCGGCGTCGTTTGTGAATTACGGAATCTTCAACCGGCTGTTCGACTCGCAGGTCCTCACCGATTTCTCGTTCATCGAGCACAGCCTGGGGTTATCACCGGCGGGGTGCGACGCATGATCAGGTGGTTCCTGCGCGGAGTCAGCCACCGTAAGCTCACGACCCGCTTCCCGCGCGCGCCCGAGCCTGCGCCGAGCGGGTTTCGAGCTCGGGCTCTACTCGACGCAAACGGCGGAGATCTCGATCAGGCGTGGCGCTGCGCGGAGGTTTGCCTCCCGGGCGCGCTGTCGGTGGATGAACGGGGCCGGCTGCGGCTCGACGGGAGCCGCTGCATCGGATGCGGACTATGCGTCGAAGCATGCGGCGACGACTCGCTCGCGATCGACACCGGCTACGAGCTCGCCACCACCAGTCGGGGGCGCCTGGTGGTCGGCGAGGACGCCCGCGAGGCCGACATTTCGCCCCACCCGGCGCTTGGCGCGCCGTTTCGGCGATCGCTGCACATCCGTCACGTCGATGCCGGTTCCGACGGGGCGATCGAGCAAGAGATCGCCGCGCTGCTCAATCCGTATTACGACATGCACCGACTGGGGCTGTTCTTCACCGCGAGCCCGCGTCACGCAGACGCCTTGCTGGTCACCGGTCCCGTCACCGGACCGATGGAGCAGCCCCTGCGGCGGGCCTACGACGGGATGCCGGAGCCGCGCGTCGTGATCGCGGCCGGCACCGACGCGTGCAGCGGCAGCATCTGGACCGAGCCCGAGGTACGCGGCGGGGTCGACCGCGTCCTGCCCGTCGATGTCTATATACCGGGTGATCCACCCAGCCCGATCGCGCTGCTGCACGGCCTGCTGCTGGCCGCCGGTCGGGTGCAGGAGGCATCACCGCCGGCCCTGCCAGGCGACGCGAGCGCTTCGTTCGCTCAGGCTCGAGGTGCGGCGTGAGTGCACTCGCGATCCTGATGATCATCGGTTGTGCGGGCCTAGCGTTGGCATCAGGCCTCGCGGCCTGGCGCACCGTCGCCGTCGGCCGACTCGAGGTGCTGCTTGCGCTCGCGGGTTCGCTGACGCTCGCCGCGGCCGGATTCGTGGCCATTTTTGACCAGCAGCTCATCTGGCAACCGTTCCACTGGTTTGGCCTCGGCCGGGGCGGGGTGCACGTCGACCAACTTGCCGGGTTGTTCCTCGTCCTCGCGGGCGCCGTGTCCGCCCCGCTGTTCGTGGCCACCTCGACGCACGGACCCGGCGCCGCGCGCGTGCTTCGCCCCTTGCTCGTGCTGTGCGTGGTCGGGGTGATCGTCGTCGACAACGTGTTCGAGTTCCTGATCCTCTTCGAGCTCACGGTGGTGGTCATCTACGCGCTGATCAGCGTTCGCTATGAGGATCCGCGAGCCAGTCGTGCTGCGGCGCTCACGCTGACGCTGGCCAAGCTCGGCGGCGGCGCCGTGCTCGCTGGTCTGGTCCTCCTTGGCGTGAAGGGCGGAAGCTTCTCGTTCGAGCAGCTGGCTCACACCGGTCCGCATCTCTCGGCCGCGGTCCGGGGCGTGTGCTTCGGGCTCCTGTTCGTCGGGTTTGCGGTCAAGGCTGCGTTGATCCCCCTGCAGACCTGGCTCCCCGGTGCCTACGGGGAGGCGGACGCCGACAGCTCAGGGTTCGTGGCCGCGGTGTCGCTGAACGTCGCCTTCTACGCGATGCTGCGGACCTGGTTTGCCTTCCTCGGCCATCCCGCCGTGTGGTGGGCGGTGGTCGCGTTGCTGGTCGGCGCGCTGACCGCACTCATCGGCATCCTGGGCGGTGTCCTCCAGCGTGAGCTGCGGCTGTTTGTGGCCTACTCCTCGATCGAGAACTCGGGTCTGATCGTCACCGACCTCGGGATAGCGCTCATGGGCAAGGCCCAGCATCGGCCTGGGCTGATTGGACTCGGCCTGATTGCGGCCGCGTTTCAGATCACGGCGCACAGCATCGCCAAGGGCGGACTGTTCGCCTCGGTGGCGACCGTCGAGCACAGCACGGGAACCAGCGACATGGAGCAACTCGGCGGTCTCTACCGGCGACTTCCGGGAGCCGCGATCGCGACCCTGGCCGGGGGCGCGGCCCTGGCGGCGCTGCCGCCGTTCAGCGGCTTCGTGTCCGAATGGCTCGGACTCGAGGCCCTGATGCAGGGGTTCCGGGTCAGCGGCACCGGCTCTCACCTCGCGATGGCCGTTGCGGGCGCGCTGGTGGCGCTGACGGCGGGCCTCGCCGCGCTTGCCTTCGTCCGGGCGACGGGCATGACGTTTCTCGGCATGCCCCGAGACCGCTCGATCGAACCGCACCGCGAGGCACGCGCCGCGCGTTGGGGAATGGGTGTGCTCGCGCTGGGGTCGCTGGTGATCGGAGTCACCGCACCGTGGGTGGTGAAGATCCTCCAAACCGGTCTGCTGCCGGTCGGTGGTGCCACCGCAGTCGGCCACATCAGCCAGCCGGGGTGGCTGATCGAACCGGGGTACGCGCACTTCGCGAGCATCAGCCCCACCGTCCTTGCACTCACCCTGACCGGCTTTGCCTTGGCCGCCGCCGCCATTCGCTATCTCGCCAGCTTGCGTCGGGCTCGACGGGTGCCGGTCTGGGCGTCGGGCGTCGCCGTGTCGGGCCGGCGCGCCCAGTACACCTCGATCGGCTACGCGAACATGGTGCGCGTCATCTTCAACGTGGTCTACCGCGTTCGCACGCAGTTACGGACGATCGGTGACCAGCGCTTTCCCGAGCGGCTGAGCATGATGCGCGCCGAACCCCGCATCTTCGACCCGGGCTGGCTCTACCGGCCAATCACCGGAACGTTCATCCGGGTGGCCGAGATTGTGCGGAGCATTCAAGCCGGCCCGCTGGGCCTGTATCTGCTGTACCTGCTTCTCGCCTTCGTGGCGTTATTGCTGATCGCTCCCAGACTGGGATGATTGCTCTGTTCTCACCGCGCGTGATGCCCGGTCTTGGGGGGAGAATCTGAGGTTCCCGAGCCACCTCGGTTGCTCGGGCCATCCGGCGGCCGCGTCGGCCCTGATCTGCTCGATGATCGGCGGCATGATCGACATCGCGTCGGTCGAGCCGAGCTCGACGAGCGCGCCGTTCTGGATCGCCGAACCGTCCCTGGGGTGGGCAAGCCACACCAAGTTGACGTCGTGCACGCCGTAGCTCCCCACGACCTCGGCCACGTAAATGAGGCGGTGCGGGGCGACATCCAATCCGGTCTCCTCTGCGACCTCGCGGACGAGCGCCTCGACGATCGATTCGCCGTCCTGGACTCGTCCGCCGGGGAGCAGGATGTGCTCCTGGCCCTGCCGGCGCTCGCGTGAGACCACCAGTTTGTCGCCGAGAAGGATCACGGCGCGCACTTTCACCCTCATCGCTGCTGCTCCGGCTCGGCCGCGGACTGCGATGGCGGTGGCCAACCCGTGGTCAGGAAGATTGCCCGCTGCCACGAGTCCTGCTCCGGTCCCTTCGCCTCGCGCCGGTATTGGTCCGCGTGCTTGCGGACGTGCTCGCCCAGGTCCTGCAGGAGCGACTCGCTCGTGCCCCGCTGCACTGACAGCAACAGCTCCCGATCACTCCGGGTGCGTGCGAGCTGCCAGGTGAGCTTGAAGTGAGGGAAACACAGTCCCGCTGAGGACTCAAACGTGTTTCGGTATGCGCCCGTGGTCGCGAGCATGTCGAGTAGGTACAGGGCGTTGCGTTCCAGGTGTTCATTCCGACTGGCGCAGGCCGGACACTGCGCTGGTTCGAACGCCGCGTCGGGCGAGAGGACCCGAAGCTCGTCCACGATGCCCGCGAATGTGTCGGCTAGCAGCACGCTGATGCTCAGCGTGGTCTTCATGTCCTCTACGTCGATGCGGCGCAACATCTCCATGTGCTCGGCGCAGAAGCCGAACGCGCGGCGCACCTCATCGACCGCCGCCATGTCGTTACTCCGCTCATCGTAGAAGTGCCAGATGTACTCGCGGTCGGCCTTGTGGGCCACCCGGCACAGCGGGCATACACCGCTGCCGAGGCCCTGGCGAAGCCAGCCGGTCACGACGCCCGACGGTGCTTGCCGCGCCGCCCCTCGCCTCGTCAGGCGCGAGGTCCCGTTCGGCGGTCCAAGGTCACGTCGCCGGCGCAGCCTCATGTCGACGGGTCGAGCGGGGTAGTGGGCACCGGTACCGCGTTCAGGCACCCGAGCACGACGTCGTCGGGTTGCACGCGCTGCACCCAGAGCTCCGGGCGGAGCGTCAGTCGATGGGCGAGCGCGGGTACCGCGACCGCCTTGACGTCATCGGGCACCACGAAGTCGCGACCGTCGAGCAGCGCCTTCACGCGCGAGAGCTTCATGATCGCCAGCGTTCCGCGGGGGCTCGCTCCCACCTGAACGCTTGGGCTCTCGCGGGTGGCCGACACGAGCGCCACGATGTAGCGACCCACTGCGTCGGAGACGTGTACGTGTTCCACCGCCCGCTGCATGCTGACCAGCTCGTCGCGATCGACGACCGGCCGGAGCTCGGCCTCGTCGTCGCCCCGCTCGAGGCGCCGAGCGAGCATGTCCCATTCGTCCTCGGGTGAGGGGTATCCGACGTGCATCCTGATCAGGAAGCGGTCGAGTTGGGCCTCCGGCAGCGGGTAGGTCCCCTCGTACTCGATCGGGTTCTGCGTGGCCAGCACGAGGAACGGACGCTCGAGTGTCCGCGTCCGGTCCTCGGTCGTCACCTGGCGCTCCTGCATTGCCTCGAGCAACGCCGCCTGCGTCTTTGGCGGAGCGCGGTTTATCTCATCGGCCAACAGCACGTTGGTGAAGACCGGACCCGGGCGGAACTCGAACTCTGAGGTGCGCTGGTTAAAGATCGACGCACCGGTTACATCCGAGGGCATCAGGTCGGGCGTGAACTGCACTCGTGAGAACCGGGTGCCGGTGGCGATCGCGAACGACCGGGCGATCAGCGTCTTGCCCAGGCCCGGATAGTCCTCGATCAGCACGTGACCGTCGGCCAACATGGCACACAGGGCGAGCTCGAGCGCCGGGCGCTTGCCCACGACCGCGCGCTCGACCTCTTCGAGGACGCGACCCGCGCGGTCCGCGACCTCCTTGAGTCCGAGATCAGCCGTCCCCGTCATCGCCTGCGCCCGCCGGGCCGCCCTCGAAGACTCGCCCATCGATCTGCGCCAGACCGCGGAGCCAGCCGCCCCGTTCTGGACCACTGGACTCGTGGCGAAACGCCCATGCGTACTTGCGCGCCGTCTCGTGGACCTCCCAGGCGATGACCGCCAGGCGGCCATCGGCGTGGTGGCGCACCACCCGCCCGGCCGGGCCATCCGAGACCTGTCGAGCGTGAGGGACACACAACCCGTGACCGCGCTCGTAGCGATCGCGAACCGTCACTAAGCCGAGGGAAGCCGCGACCAGGTCGTGCTGGGCTCGCTCGACGCCGTCCCGGGCATGACATGCGGCGCAGTGGGGCGCGGCGAGCAGCTCAGAGCGAATGGTCTCGAGCGCATCCGGACCGCTCCGCCGCCGCCGGCGCTCGGGAGCGGGCGCATCGGGGAGGCGCGCCAGGAAGCGCTCCAGTTGGGCGATCCGGCCTGCTCGCTTGCGTTGCACGGCTCGGTTCGGTTCCTCAGACGGGTCGGCGAGCGCGACGTCGTGCAGATGGGCGGCGCAGAGCTCGCCGGGGTCGGTGCTGAGCGACGGGTCATGTTCGGCCGAATGCCTCACCAACCACTCCAGATAATCACGCCCCGCGATCCCGGCGGCCAGACAGACCGGGCAGGTATCGAGCTCGAGTCGCTCGTTCAGCCGCTGCACCGTCGAGCCTGTCGCCGACAGGTGGGGCAGTCGCTCGCGCCACATAGCTCGCCGCTCTGCATCGGCGTCGAGGCCGGCTAGGAGACCGACCAGAGTAGTGCCGTCGCGGTTGTGCAGGCTGCGGAGCAGGCGCTCGGCGAGCAGCTTGATCCTCGGCGGGTCGGCTGCCGGCAGCACGTCCAGGAGGTGCACGAGGCATACGCCGTCGTGCTCGGCGTACTGCCGGGCCAGGGCGGGATCCCGCAGCCCGTCGATGAGCAGCGTCCGGGCGTGACGGGTCCCGAAAGCGATCGACTCGCAGGCCGGGCACGGGCCGACGTGCCCGTCGGGTCTCAGGGCGAGCCGCGCGCCCGCGAGGGCTTCCCGCATCACGATCGTCATGACGTGACCCTCGCCCACCCCCGCGAGCAGCCGTCGCGCGTGGGCGGGACACATCCCCATGGCGGAGCGCAGCTGCGCCTGCACCTCGGCGCTGGTGTGGCTCTCGATCTCAAACCATGAGAAGAAGCTCCGCTCGATTTCCGCGACGTGGCGGCAGCTGGGGCAACCGGGCTCGGTCAGCAGCCGCTCGAACTCCGAAAGGACGTGGGCCGCCTCGGGCTCTCGGGGGTTTGCGGTCGGCGCGGTGGTTTGCCTGTTGTCCGTGGTGATCACCTCCTGATCGCTGCGCCGGCGCCCCTGAGGGACCGGTCGTAGAAGCCATCAGCGCCCGGAAGCACGGTCAACGGCGAGCTTCATCGCCTTGGAAGCAAGAATAGTCGAGTGCATGGAATCGAGCTGATCGTCGCGCTGCTGCTTGCGTCGACCGTGCTTGCCGGAGTGGCGCGGGCGATCAACGTCCACTACGCGATCGTGCTCGTGCTCGGGGGCCTCGCCGCCGGACTCATAGTCGGGACCTCGGCTCCGCGCGTGGATCCCAAGATCGTGCTGCTCGTGTTTCTGCCGCCGTTGATCTACGCGGCCTCGTTCAGCTCCTCGACCCAGGACCTCCGGGAGAACGCCCGCGCGATCGGGCTTCTGGCGGTCGGCCTTGTGCTCGCGACGATGGGCGCGGTGGCGGTGGTCGCCCATCTGGTCGCCCACATCGGGTGGGGCCCGTCGCTGGTGCTGGGCGCGATTCTCGGACCAACCGACCCCGTGGCAGCAACGTCCGTGCTCCGGCGTCTCGGCGCGCCGGCCCGTATCTCCACGATTCTGGAGGGGGAGGCACTGGTCAACGACGGGACCGGTTTGACCGTTTACAGGCTTGCGGTCGCCGCCGTGGTCTCGGGCCACTTTGCGCTCGGGACCGGGATCTTCAAGTTCGTCGAGGTGTGCGCCGGAGGAGTGGCCATCGGTCTGGCCGCCGGATGGCTATCGGTCGAGGTGCGCAGGCGAATCGACGAGCCGCAGATCGAGATCAGCATCTCGCTCCTCACCGCTTACCTGGCTTACATCCCGGCCGACCGGTTGGGCGTCTCGGGCGTGCTGGCCGCTGTTGCGGCCGGTCTGTACACCGGGGGACGGACGGAGCTGATGCTCTCGCCAACCTCACGGCTGCGCACGCTGGGTTTCTGGGATGCACTCACCTTCCTGCTCGAGTCCGTGTTGTTCCTGCTGATCGGGCTGCAGGTCCCGCACATCACCCATGGCCTATCGGTGGGCGGCCCCCTGGCTTACGCGGCGGCCGTCCTGGCGACCCTGATCGCCGTCCGGATGGCGTGGATGTTCGGCGTTCCGCTCCTCTTCAGCGGCCTGCTGAGCCGCCGCGGAGACCCAGCCCAGAGCCGCGCCGAGCTGACCGTGCTCGGTTGGTGCGGGATGCGGGGTGGCGTCTCCCTCGCCGCCGCTCTGGCTCTGCCGCTCACCGCGGCTGGGCACGCCTTTCCCGATCGCTCGACCGTCACGTTCATCGCCTACATAGCGATCGCGGCGACGCTCGTCCTGTTTGGACTCACGCTCTCGCCCCTGGTGCGCCGGCTCGGGCTCAGCGAGGAAGAGGCGCTCGCCGCCGAAGAGGCGCGGGCGCGGGTGGCGCTGGCCCACGCCGCGCTCAGGCACATCGATGGGCTCGCCGCGCAGGAGAAGTTGCCCGAGCTGCTCGCCGATCAAGCGCGACTGACATACGAACAGCGGATTCACCGCCTCGACCCCGACGCCGGGAGCGATCGGGACGGGAGTGACGAAGCGGCTGCCGCGGCCCAGATTCGGGATCTGCGACGCGAGTTGATCGGCGTGGAACGCAACCGCCTGCGCAATCTTCGTCGTCGAGGCGAGATCTCGTCGGCATCGCGCCGGCGGATCGAGCACGACCTCGACCTGGAAGAGTCACGTTTGTCGAGTTGAACCTCGGCGAGGGGAGTGGCGGCGCTCCTTTCGCTCAGCCATGAGCGAGAGCGACGCGCGCGGCCGCGTCACCGGGCACGCCGTGGACGGCCCCGCCCGGGAAGGTTGCGGCGCTTCCCAGGTAGAGGCCGGTCAGCGGAGTCCGGTACGGCGAGAGTCCGGGGGCCGGCCGGAAGATGACCTGGCGCAGCCGATAGCTGCCGCCGCCGACATCGCCGCCGATCAGGTTGGGGTTGCGACGCTCGAGATCGGACGGACCCATGACGTGCCGCGCCAGGATCCGATCCCGGAAGCCCGGCGCGAACCGCTCCACCTGGGCCTCCATTCGCTCCACATGGCGATCGACCTCCTGGGGCCAGTCGACCCCGGTCTGCGGCCCGTGGGTGTAGGCCCACGCGGTGTGCTTGCCCTCGGGGGCGCGGGTCGGGTCCGCCAGCGACTGCTGGCCGAGGAGCATGAACGGCCGGCTCGGCAGGCGGTTCTGCGTCTCCGCCATCGTGGCCAGCAGTTCGTCCTCATCGCCGGACAGGTGAACGGTGCCCGCGTTCCGCGGCTCGGGTGCCTCCCAGGGAATCGGCCCGTCGAGCGCCCAGTCGACCTTTAGCGTCGCGGGGCCGTAGCGGTAGCGGCGAAGCAGAGCGGCGTACGTCGTGGGCAGGGCATCGCCGGCCAGCGCGAGCAGAGCGTGCGGCATCACGTCCGCGATCACGGTGTCCGCGCCGACGTGTTCGCCGCCGGCGAGCAGGACTCCGCTGACCCGCCCATCAGAGGCTTGGACTCGCTCGACCCGGGCCGAGGTACGGATCTCGCCGCCGAGTTCGCGTAGATAGGCGACCAGGGCGTCGGTCAATCGTTGTGCGCCGCCTTCCGGGCTGGGCCAGCCGACCGCGTGCCCCATCAGGTTCAGGTACGTGACGGCGATCGCGCTCCCGGGGACGGCCGGCGGCACGTCACCGTGCCCCGCGGAGCCGTAGAGCCATGCGCGCGACCCAGTTCCCCCGAACAGGCGTTTCCCGAGCGCGGTGGCTGAGGCCGGGACGAGCAGCCCGAAGCGGGCCGCCTCCAACGGACCCAGCCCGCTGAGCACATGCCACGCGCCTGCCAGCGGTGGGAAGGCGGCCAGCATGGCCGAGCGGATGGCCTCGAACCCGTCGACCATCGGCTCGACGAACGCGCGCCAGCGTTCCCCGTCGCCCGGCTGCACCGAGTCGAGGCTGGCGGCGGTCCGTTCCACGTCGCGGCACAGCGCCACGGCTCGGCCGCCGGGGAGCGGATGCGCGTAGCACACGTCGGGATGGATCCACCGGAGACCGTGGCGCTCGAGCGGCATGCTGGCGAAGACCGGGGAAGCGGCCCCGGCCGGGTAGACCGAGGAGAACGTGTCGTGCCGAAACCCGGGCAGCGTGAGCGGCTCGGTCCGCACCGCGCCGCCCGGGTGATCCGCCGCCTCCAGCACGGTGACCGGTCTGCCTGCCTGGGCCAGTCGGATCGCCGCCACCAGCCCGTTCGGCCCGGCGCCGATCACCACCGACTGGCTGCGAGCGCTCATGCGATCTGATTCGCGAGCTGGTGGAGCATGCTGAGCCGCTCGACGTTCCCCTGGCCCCAGAAGGCGTGCTGTGCCGCCTGTCCGGCCCGGCGGTAGGCCTGATCCACGTGCCAGGGCATTGGGTCCCAGGTCCCGACCGCCCTGACCCATGCCCGGTCATCGTGCATGTACAGGATCAGTCGGTTGTGGCCCGACCCCATGAAGTGGCCCTGGTGGGTGGTGAGATCGAAGCCGACGAGCGGCTCGCCGCCCTCGGGGACCGGTTGCGGCTCACCGTCACCGTAGCGGGCCATCCCATCGGCCAGCTCGGCGAAATAGAGCTGGAGGGCGGCTGGGTCCGCCGGTGTGACCAGCTGCGTGATCGTCACGTAACCGCGGGTGAAGATCGGCCGACCGGATTCGGTCCCCGCCACCACGTCGATCTCGAACGTCTGACCCTCCAGCCCGCCGGCCCGCAGTGGGGTAAACCGGCCGATCTCGCTCGCGTAGTCGGGCCACGTCTCGGGTCGGGTGAGGGCGTCCACGACTGCCTCCGCCGAGGGCATCTCCACCGGTGGATAGGTGTGCCACGTCTGCCGTTCGGGAGGCGCGGACTCGGGCGTCAGCTCGCCCAAGCGAGCCAGCCGCATCCGGGCCTCCGGGTCATACGCGGCGCGCTCCTCCGCGGTCGGGAACGCGATCCCCCAACCGCGCCGGGTGTCGTCGGCGTAGGCATGCGGGAACCAATCCCCACGAGTCCAGCGGCTCCACCCAGCAGTTGCTCGCGTGTCAGCAATCCCCGGCCTGAGAGCTCGGTGTCGAAGCGATGGCCGCCAAAGGCGCGATGAAAAGCGCCGAGGTCGGTGAGTCGCAGCCTGCGGCCCCCCCGTTCCTTGCGGTACCAGAACGTCGTGAGCACGCAGGACGCGAGGCGGACGTCGTCGACGTCTCGCTCCGGCACCGGCCGGCGATAGTAAGCGGCGTTGAGAAAGTCGGTGACCCACGCCGCCGCATCGCGGCCGGCGATCGAGGCCCCGACCATCCGGGCGAACCGCAGCGGTCCCCCGGGCTTCGCCGCCGTCAGCGCGGTCTCGGCCGGACCGTCATCCTCCAAATGCTCCGGTACCTGCTGGAACTCCTCAGGGGAGAGCGGATCCACGGCGTGTCTCTCTTCAGACATCTGCGCTCCTCGGATCGGTGGCGTAACTTAGACCGTATCTTCCCGCGACCGGACAGGGTGAGAGGTGACTGCCGATGAGCGGCTTGTCATCGATCGAACACATCGTGGTCCTGATGCTCGAGAACCGCTCACTCGACCACATGCTCGGATACCTGTACAGCGCCAGCGGGAACGTCTCTCCCAGTGGAAGCTCCTTCGAGGGCCTGACGGGGACCGAGGAGAACCCGGACGCCGACGGAAACCCGATCAAGGTCTTTCCGATCAACCCGAGCACTCCCAACGCCTACTCGATGCCGGGCGCCGATCCCGGCGAGGGGTACACGGCGACCAACAGTCAGTTGTTCGGTTCCACGACGGCGCCGGCCGACGGGACGGCGGCGACCATGAACGGGTTTGTCAGCGATTACTCCTACACGCTCGGTTGGGAGTCGGCTCCGTCTTCGGGATATACGGTGGTGGCGGGAACCTCGGCCGGCGACATCATGGGCTGCTTCACGCCCGAGGCGCTGCCGGTGCTGTCCGGGCTTGCGCGCGGATTTGCTGTCTGTGACCACTGGTACGGATCGGCTCCCACGGAGACGCTCCCGAACCGGGCATTTGCGTGCCTCGGCACGAGCCAGGGTCACCTGGACGACAAGGCGCGCACGTTCACTGCGCCCAGCATCTTTGGCGCGCTGACCAACCACGACATTGGCTGGGCCGTCTACGGATACGACGCCCAGCCGCTTGCCCGCTACAGCTACGCGGACATCACCAGTGCGGCCGCGACGCACTTCGGATTGTTCGGAGCGTTCACGGCGGCCGCCGCGGCGGGCACGCTGGCGCCATACACGTGGTTGGAGCCGAGTTGGGGCGCCAGTGGCAACAGCCAGCACCCGAACTACGATGTCGCGCTCGGCGAGCAGCTGATCCACGATGTGTACTACGCGCTGCGCAACGGTCCGGCGTGGAATCAGACGCTGCTGATCATCACCTACGACGAGCACGGTGGCTGCTACGACCACGTCGCCCCACCCTGGGGCGCCACCCCTCCGGACAAAACGGCCGGCGAATACGGGTTCGACTTCACCCGGTTCGGGCCGCGCGTGCCGACCGTGCTCGTCTCTCCGCTGATCGAGGCGGGAACGGTGTTCCGTGCGCCCGAGGGAGGTCCTCCGCTGGATCACACCTCGATCCTCAAGACGATCGAGAATCGCTGGGGACTCCCGGCCCTGACCGCCCGGGATGGCGCCGCACCCGACGTATCGGGGGTGCTGACGCTCGCCACCGCTCGGACCGACGATCCTCTCGCCGGCGTGACCGCACCGGCCGCTGCGCCGGCGCCGGTCGGCGCGCCGCCTTCTCACCTGCAGGAGGTGCTCGCCGATCTGATCTCCCGCCAGCATCGGGCCGGAACGCCCGAGCCGGTGCTGCGCACCGAGGCCGACGCCGACCAGTACACCCGCATGCCGTAAAGGTCCCGTGGCCGGTGTGGCAGAATCGGCCGGCGGCTGACGACGGACGCCGGAGGACGAAGGCACTTTCTGGATGGCGTGGAGGGGGCGAGCAAGGCACGTGGTGCGCGGAGCGCTGCGCAGGGGTCTCGGAACGCTGGCGCTGCTCGGTTGCGTGGTTGTGCCCACGGCCGCCCGGGCCCAGGAGGCGACGGCCGGGGTGGGGCTGAGCGACGGCGCGCCGTCGATCGCCTGCGTGCTCTCCCAGCTTCCCGGGTGCCCGCTCCCGGACCCGGGCAACGAGCTGTTCGACCGCTTCCAGGCCCTGTCGGCCGATCGTACCGGTGGCGCGAACTCATTCCGGTATGCCCGGACCGGCCTCCCCTGGGACTCCGTCAGCACGGGTGGCAGTGCGATCGGCAGCGCGTGTGTCACCGAGTCCTCGCCGCCCCCCTACTACGGGACGCCCTGGATCGAGCTGGGCGAGCGATATCTGCTGGCGGCACGAGCCGCCGGGATCGATCCGCTGATCGCGATAACGACCAACGGTGCCGCGCGTTATCCCGGCAACGGGAATCCGAACGACCCACCCAACCCAACGGCTCACCAGTACCTCTGCGGCTTCGAGGGCATCGTCTCGACCCTCGACGCGTTCGCGGCCAGCCACGGCGTGGCGCCGCCGACCGAGTACGAGACCTACGACGAACCCGACGGCGCCCGGGTGAGCGACGAGTGCAACCCGACTCCCGACGGTGACCTGCCGCTCCACTCCGCCGACCAGTGCGCTGCCTGGTACTACTACGAGGCCGATCTGGCCAACCGGACGCGGCTCGGAGACCGGCTGACCCTGGTGGCCTTGGGCGCCGACGGCGACAGCGCCAACGACCCGAACCTGGTCGCGATCCGGGCCTACGCGAGCTACCTGACCGGGACCATCGGTCTGTACCCGTCGGTGTGGTCGTTTCATCCCTACGAGGATTTGAGCCAGGCCGGTTACCTCGACGACGGCGCGTCCGCGCACGGCGACACGACTCGGGTGAGCGCCTACATCGACTCGCTGTATGCGCCGTCTCGGCCACAGCCGGAGATCTGGCTGACCGAGGCGGCAACCCAGCTCACCGACCCGGTGGACAGCTACCTGGGGAACCCGACCGGGTGTCGCGTCAGGCAGGCGCAAGCAGCCCAGCCCGACTCGCTCGGCGCGTGCCTGGACGGCAGTCCGCGAGCGCAGGCGTACGCGGCGAGCGACTTCCTGAGCCTCGGGCGCGATGGCTCGGCCTTTCCCGGCCAGATCACGCGCATCTACTGGCACGAGTTCGACAGCCCGGCCGATCTCCCGACGACATGGGACTCCGGGCTGGTCTCTCCGGGCGACCAGTACGAGCGCGTCAGTTACTGCGTACTGACCGGCGAGAGCGTGGCGGACGCGCTGGGCGACCCGTCCTGTAACAGCAAGGCCGGGGCAGAGGCCTCGCAGACCAGCATCTTCGGAGCTTCCGAGGCGAACGACGCGCCCGCGGCCACCGCGGGAAAGCCGGTGGTGAACGCGTGCCCGCAGCCGTGGTGTAGCTTCAGCCTCCTGCGCCTGCGGCTCACCGCGGTCGGAGCTCAGACCCTGTAGCGCTCGGTTACGGCCGCGAGCTGGCCGGCGAGCTCGTTCAGCTTCTCGGCCGCCATCTGCGACTGGTGCGCGCCCTCGACGAACTGCGTCGTGCCCTCGTTGACGTGGCTCATGGCCTGCGCGATCTGCTCGATGCCGACGCTCTGTTCATGGGCCGAGGCGGCGATCTGCTGGGCGGCGTCGCAGGAGGCCTGAATGGTTCCCGACAGGCTGCGGATGCCATCGCCGGCGCGCTCGGTGAGCTCGAGCCCGTGCTCGACCACCTTGGTCCCCTCCTGGCTGGCCAACACGGCGGCGCTCGTCGCCGCCTCAACGTCGCTGAGGATCGCCTCGACCTGCGCCGTGGCGTCCTTGGACTGCTCGGCGAGCTTGGTGACCTCCTCGGCGACGACGGCGAAGCCACGCCCATGCTCGCCGGCACGGGCGGCCTCGATGCTCGCGTTGAGGGCGAGCAACTTCGAGCGATCGGCCAGGCCGTTGACGGTCGCGGTGATCTCGCCGATCTGCTGGGTGCGCTCGGACAGGGTCACGATGTCGCGGGCGATGGCGTCCACCCGCTCGCGGATCTCCTCCATGGCGGAGGCAATGGCGGTCACCGCGCTGGTCGCGCCGTTGCTCACCTGGAGTGAGTCGTTGGCGCGGTCGGCCACCTCGCTGGCCAGCTGCGCGGTGTCCTCCGCCGCGACGCGAAGCTCGTTGACGGTCGAAGAGGTCTGGTTGATCGCGGCCGACTGGAGGCTCGCGCTCTCGGTGTGACGGCTGACCGAGGCGAGGATGTCCGCCGTCGAATCGCCGATGTCCTGGACCCCGGCCTGGATGTGGCTCGAGATCTGGGCCAGCCCGCCCACCATGGTGTTCAGGCTGTCCGACAGGTCGCCGAGGTCCTCGCTGCCATTGGCACTCACGGTGGCGCGGAGGTCTCCGTCGGCCACCCGGGCCGCGAACTGCGAGTAGTCGCGCACCGCGGCCTGCAGCGACTCGCGCGAGGCGCGCTCGACCTCGGCCGAATCGGCCAGCTGGCGGTGGCGCTCGTCGGTGAGGGCCCGCAGGCGCAGGAGTGCCAGGCCGAAGCGCACGCCGGCGGCCACCAGCGTCGCCGTGGCCAGCCCGAGCGCGATCTGGTTGACGTGGTTGAGCGACCCCACGAACATGATCAGCAGCGACAAGCCGGCCGCCACGCCTGGGATCACGAAGCCCGAACTCGTCTCCTTGAGCTCACCCTCGGGTGCCTGCGACGGCAGCCAGACCGAGAGCGAGAACAAAAACAGCGAGGCCGGCCAGGCCACGGAGTTCCAGAAGTAGCCGAAGTGGGTCGCGCCGATGCCGTTGCCGAACAGGGCGCAGATGTCGCCGATCGCGTTGCAGAGGCTGGCGGCGGCCATGAGATACCAGCGCGTGCGCCGGCGGCCGGCCGGCAGCAGCGCGGCCGCGGCCAGCGTGAGGATCAGAAGCAGGATGTCGCCGACCGGATAGATCAGGTTCCAGGCGACAGTCACTGCGTCGCCGCCGGCCGCCTTCTGGATCGTGCCGAACGCGAACGCAGCGAACGCGGCCGCACACGTGAGCGTGGCGACGACGCCGTCGAGGTAGTTGGCCGCGGTGAACTTCCTGACCTCCTGGCGCATCAGGAGCATCACGCCGATATAGGCGAGCGGGAAGAAACCTGCCCACAGGTAGTTGGCCAGGACCGGGGTGGGCGGATTGGCGTTGTGGATGCTCTCGTAGGTCATCGCGAAGTCGCCGAGCGCCCACAGGCACATCCCGACGCCGAGCGCCAGGCAGAAGCGCCGCTCGGTGGGGCTGACGGCGGCCCGGATGAGCACCAGGATGCTGGCCAGGAGCTCGAAGCTCGAGACACCCCAACCGTCGAGCCAGGTCGTGCTGGCGCCGTTGGCGCGCACGACGAGCGAGATGGCGTAGCCGAGCAGGATCAGGCCGAGAAGCCCGTAGAGGGCCTTTACGCCGGCGCTTGTTTGCTGCGGCCGCTCTGCGGACCTGCTCGTCAGTACCTGAGTCATCCCACGCCCTCCAACACTCCGTTTTGCCGCGTTATCGGCAGTGGGTTGGGCGAACTGAAGTTGGGGGAGGGCGGGGCGGACCCACAGTCCGGGCGCTCAGTCGGCGCTCGTGGCGATGATCACGTCGGAGGCCTTGACGATCGCCGTCACCTGGCTGCCCTCGCTCAGGCCGAGCTCGTCGACCGCCTCGACCGTGATCGAGGCGACCAGCCTCTGACCCCCGACATCGAGCACGACGTTGGCGATCGCCGCCCCCTTGTTGACGGCCGTGACGGTGCCCTTGAGCTGATTGCGAGCGCTGAGCTTCAACGTAAACCTCCTGGGACGGGTAGCTTCAGTACTTCGGATGGAATAGATACTGCCGATCAATGCTGCCGCATCGATCGGGTCACGTCACAGAGGAGAACCGCCCGTGTCCAGCACCGTCTCAGAAAGACAAGCCCGCGAGGTCGCCGAGGCCGCGCGTGAGGCCGAGTGGAAGCTTCCCAGCTTCGGCAAGGAGCTGTTCCTGGGCAACTTCCGGCTGGATCTGATCCACCCCCAGCCTCGCCTTGATCCGCAGACCGTGGAGAAGGGCGAGCGGTTCCTGGCGCAGTTGCGCGAGTTCCTGCAGGCCGAGGTCGATCCGCTCGAGATCGAGCGGGACTCGAAGATCCCCGAGCCCGTGATCGACGGCCTCAAGCGGATCGGGGCGCTGGGCATGAAGGTCGCCGAGGAGTACGGAGGCCTCGGGCTCTCGCAGGTGTACTACAACCGCGCTCTGGCGATCGCCGGTGTGTGGCACGCGTCGCTGTCGACGCTGCTGAGCGCGCATCAATCGATCGGGGTGGCCGAGCCCCTGCGCCTGTTCGGCACCGAGGAACAGAAGCGCAAGTGGCTGCCGCTCGTGGCGCGCGACAAGATCAGCGCGTTTCTGCTCACCGAGCCCGACGTCGGCTCGGACCCGGCGCGGCTGGCGACCACGGCGACGCCGACCGAGGGCGGCTACGTGCTCAACGGGCAGAAGCTGTGGGCCACCAACGGGGCGATCGCCGACATCGTCGTGGTGATGGCCCAGGTCCCCAAGGGCGAGGGTCACCGCGGCGGGATCAGTGCGTTCGTCCTGCCCTACGACAGCGACGGTGTCAGCGTCGAGCACCGCAACGCGTTCATGGGGTTGCGCGGAATCGAGAACTCGGTAACCCGTCTGGAGAACGTCTTCGTCCCCGAGGAGAACCGGATCGCCAAGGAAGGACAGGGGCTGAAGGTTGCGCTCACCACGCTGAACACCGGCCGCCTGGCCCTGCCCGCGATCTGCGTGGGGCAGGCCAGGTGGGCCACCAAGATCGCTCGAGAGTGGTCGAACGAGCGCGTCCAGTGGGGACGCCCGATCGGCAAGCACGACGCGGTCGCCCAGAAGATCGCGTTCGTCGCCGGCAGTGCCTTCGGGCTCGAGGCGATGCTCGACGTGGCCAGCCGCTTGGCCGACGACAAATCGAACGACATCCGGATCGAAGCGGCGCTTGCCAAGCTGTACGGGTCGGAGATGGGCTGGAAGGTCCTCGACGAGCTGATCCAGATACGGGGTGGCCGCGGCTATGAGACCGCGGCCTCTCTGAAGGCTCGCGGCGAGAAGCCGGTTCCGGCCGAGCAGGCGCTGCGCGACATGCGCATCAACCGTATCTTCGAGGGGTCGACGGAGATCATGCACCTGCTGATCGCGCGCGAGGCGGTCGATCAGCACCTGCAGGTCGCGGGGGACCTGCTCGAGGGCGAGGGCGACGTGAAGGCGAAGCTCGCCGCAGCCGGGCGCGCTGGCGCGTTCTACGGGAAGTGGCTGCCGCAGCTGGCCGTGGGCAAGGGCCAGAACCCGCGCTCCTACGACGAGCTCGGAACGCTGGCGCCCTATGCGCGCTACGTGGAGCGGGCGTCGCGCAAGCTGGCCCGATCGATCTTCTACGGGATGACCCGCTGGCAGGCCAAGCTCGAGTACCGGCAGGCGTTCCTGGGGCGGCTCGTCGACATCGGGGCCGAGCTGTTTGCGATGGCCGCGGCGGTGGCGTACGCGGACACGCTCGGGCGCGAACAGCCGGAGCGCCGTGCCGAGGCGTTCGAGCTGGCCGAGCTGTTCTGCCGGCAGGCGAGGCGCCGTGCCGAGACGCTGTTCGCCGAGCTGTGGAGCAACGACGACGACGAGAACCGTGCGGCAGCCGCCAAGGTCCTCGACGGTCGCTACCGCTGGTTCGAGGAGGGGATCCTCGACCCGTCCGGAGAGGGTCCGATGATCCCCGACGAGGTGAAGAAGTCTGCAGCCGGAGTCGCGAGCTGACTAGGCGACGCGCCTGATCCGCCCCGCGCCGGCGCTGGGCCGGCGGTGCTCCAGCCAGTCCGTGAGCTCGGCCGCCGGGACGGGCCGGCTCAGGTAATAGCCCTGCGCCAGCGTGCAGCCGAGCTCGTTCAGCTCGTGCCAGGCCTCCTCGGTCTCGACGCCCTCGGCCACGACCTGCAGACCGAGGTTGCGCGCGAGGTCGATCGTCGAGCGCACGATCACGGCGTCGCCCGTGCAGTCGGTCATGTTCATGACGAACGATTGGTCGATCTTGATCTCGTTGACCGGAAGCTGACTGAGGTAGGAAAGCGACGAATACCCGGTCCCGAAGTCGTCGATCGACAGGACGACTCCCATGGCCGAGAGCTTTTCGAGCACGCGCCTGGTGCGGACCGGATCCGAAAGCACGGTCGACTCGGTGATTTCGAGCTCGAGCAGCTGCGGATCGACGCTCCACTTGTCCAGCAGGGTCCGGACCAGTTCCGGGAAGTGGGCGTCGAGCAGGTTGCGGATCGAGATGTTGATGGCCACGCCGAGATTGATCCCGGCGCGCTGCCACGCCCGGCACTGCCCCAGCGCCTCGTCGAGCACGAACAGGGTGAGGGGCTTGATCAACCCCGTCTGCTGGGCGAGCGGGATGAACTCATCCGGCCCGACCAGGCCGCGAGTGGGGTGGTTCCAGCGCAGCAGCGCCTCCACCGACTCGACCGCGCCGTCCGTCAGTGCCGCCTTGGGCTGGTAGTAGAGGACAAGCTCACGCTCCTCGATCGCCCGGCGCAGCTCTGAGACCAGCGTGAGCTGGGCGGGATCGGTCTCGTCCCGCGAGCCGTCGTAGAAGACGTAGCCGGACTTCTCGTCCTTGGCGCTGTACATCGCGGCGTCAGCGTGCCGCAGCAGGGTGTCGACGTCATCGCCGTGCTCGGGGAACATGGCGATCCCGATCGAGGCTTCTGCCGGCAGGGCAAGGCCATCCACGATCACCGGCTGCTCAAGCGCGGTGCGCACCTTCTCGATGACGACCGCCACGTCGCGGTCGGTGCGTGGCTTGGGAATCAGGACTCCGAACTCATCGCCGCCCAGGCGGGCCACGGTGTCCGAGCGGCGCAGCACCCCGCGCAGCCGCTGGGAGAGCTCAACCAAGAGGGCATCGCCGGCGTGGTGGCCGAGCGAGTCGTTGACGTCCTTGAACCGGTCGAGGTCCATCATCGCGACGGCCAGTTGCCCGTTCTCGCGCCGGGCGGCTGCGATCGCCTGCTCGATCCGATCGCGGAACAGGGTCCGATTCGGTAGCCCGGTCAAGCCGTCATGAAGGGCCTGGTGCTCGTTGAGCTCGGATTGGCGCACCAGGGCGTCCTCGGCCGCCTTGCGCTCGGTGTCGTCCTGCACCATCACGATGCCGAACGATGGCCGCCCGTCGGGCTCGCGCACGATCGAGAACGACGCGCATACCCACACCACGGTGCCGTCATGGCGGTTCAGGCGGGTGTCGATGCGCAGCGAGTTGGAGTTTCCGGAGAACAGCTCGGCGACCGCCACCGACACGCGCTGGTGTTCGTCGGGATCGAGGTACTCGGCGATGTGGGCGCGCACCTGGTGGGCGTTCTCGAGGCCGAGCATGTCGCACATCGCAGGGTTAGCGTCGACGATCTGACCGTCGTCGCTCAGCGTCATCACGCCGGTGATCGCGCCGTGATAGATGGCCTCGAAGCGCGCCAGGGCATCCACCTGACGTCGCTTGGCCTCGAATTCGGCCGCGCGGCTGACCCCTTCGGAGAGCACGCCCGCGAGCAGCTCGAGGGTCTGGCGATCCTCTTCATTGAGGCGCCTGACCTCGGAGGTGCTCATCACGCTCAGGGCCCCGACAGGTCGATCTCCGGCGAACAGCGGGACGCAGATGTGCGAGCGATCCCCGACCAGCTTTCGCAGCTTCGCGTTCAGGCGGGGATCGTTCTCGGCGTACTCGATCAGCACCGGCTCGCGCGCGGCGATGGCGAACCTCGAGACGCTCTGGCTGAGCGGCCGGCGATTGTTCAAAAAGCGGGTGGCGATCCCACACGCGGCCCGGGTGCACACGTCCGTGCCCTCGATCATGTGGATCATCGCGCCCTCGGCGCGGGTCAGCGCCTGGGCGCGCTCCACGATCACCTGCATCACGTGCTCGAGATCTCCCATGGCGGCGGCCGAGATGTCGCGCTGGGTGGCGATGATGCGCTCGAGCCGGTTGGTCTTCTCGATCAGCTCGCCGTGGGCCTCCTTGGCCTCGGTGATGTCTTCGATCATCGCGATCGCGACCTGCGAGGACTCGGCCGCGCTGGCGTCGCCCCACACGGTCACCCGGACCCAGATGACTTCGCCGTTCTTGCGGATGTAGCGCTTCTCGTGCTGGTAGGAGGAGCGCTCGTGCTCGAGCAACTCCTGATAGAGCCGCTTTGAGCCGTCCACGTCCTCCGGGTGGGTGAACTCGGTGAGGCTCATGCCGACGAGCTCCGCGGGGCGGTAGCCGAGCATCCGGCCGATCGCGGGATTGGCCTCGATCGCGCGACCGTCGGCCCCGACGCTGATGATGCCAACCGACGCCCGCTCAAAGAGCAGGCGGAACCCCGCGTTGGCCCGAGCCGGCGTTTGCATGTTGTGCTTAATCGGACGTGCCGACGGTTTGCTTAGCCGTCATCCGGCTTCCTGGGCGGACGGACAGCGAGCGCGCCATAAACTCGGCGCATGTCAGCTGCCGCCGGCGAGCGCCAGTCGCCGAGGTTTCAAGCGGTGCACTCGGACGCGAGCGAGCAAATCGCCCGCGAGATACGCCGGTACGTGGAGCGCGAGCGACTGCGTCCCGGTGATCGGATCGGCACCGAGCACGAGCTCGCGCGCGAGTTCGGGGTCAGTCGCCCCACCCTGCGCGAGGGCCTGCGCCGCCTCGCTGGATCGCATCTGATCCGCGTGCAGAAAGGCCGTGCCGGCGGGGTGTTCGTCGAGAACACCCCGGGCGCAGGCATCGGACGCCACGTGAGCGAATCGATCGCCGCCATGCTCGAATCCGAGAGCGTCACGCTGTGCGAGTTGCTGGAGGCGCGGATGTTCCTCGAGGTGCCGCTGGCGGGCCTGGCCGCCCAGTTGGCCGATCAGGCGACCGTCGCCTCACTGGTCGGGGCGATCGCCGCGGCAAGCGGCCGCGATCCCGCCAGCGACGAGTTCCGCCTCGCCGACAGCCGGTTTCACCGGACGATCGCGGTCGCGGCCGGCAACGAGCTTCTGATCACGTTCACCGGCTGGATCCTCGACGTCCTCCAGCCGTCGCTGATCGAGCACGTCGGCCACGCGGTGGATGGGGAGGAGATCGTCGCCCAGCACCAGGCGATCGTGCGGGCGATCCGGCGCCATCGGCGCACCGCGGCTGAGCGAGCCATGCGCCAGCACATCGAGTACATGCAGCAGGTGCTGCGGTCGGTGGACGGACCCCGCTCCTAAGGCGAGATCTCTTCGTAGTGCCGGCCGCGGGTGTTGACGCTGAACTGGGCGACGATCGCGGCCAGCACGAGCCATCCGGCGATCGCCATCATGGCCCCCAGCACGGACATGTGCGGGATCTGGGGCGCGATCAACAGCACCCCGATGCCGCCACCCAGATGGCCGACGCCGTCGACCATCCCGAACCCGGTCACCCGCGCGCGCGTGGGGAAGCTCTCGGTCGAGAGCGCGTAGGTCATCGGGACCCAGATGTTGAACCCGAAGAACACAATCGCCGAGCCGATGAAGGCGATCGCGAGGCTCTTCGTGCCGGCCTCGGCCACGATCACGCCGCCGATCACCGTGATCACCGCTCCGATCGGGAGCCAGTACTTCCGCTCCAGCCGGTCTGCGAAGGCGACCGCGAACAGCGCGCAAGCCAGGAAGCCAAACGCGCCGACGGCGGTGATCAGGCCGGCCTCCGGGGGCGCGTACTTGAGCGAGGTCAGCATCGCGGTGAACCCGGCCGAGAACCCGAACACGGTGATGTAGGCCAGGAACCACACCGCGAGCAGCTGGATCACCCGTTTGGTGTAGGTCCGGTTCTCGAACAGGGCACCGAACGCCAGGCTGCTCTCCAGAGTCGACTCGTCCAGGGGGATGTCATCCGGGATCGGGCCGAGCGGGCGGTGTTTGGCGGCCACAGTCTCCATGTCGCTGACAACCTTGTCGGCCTCCTCGAACCGTCCCTTGCCGACCAGCCAACGGGCCGATTCGGGCAGCTCGAGGCGCAACAGCACACCGATCAGGGCGAGCATCGCCCCGACGGCGTACATCCACCGCCAGCCGTCGGTGAAGCTCGGACTGGCCTGGGCGAACGAGATGCCGTGCGGCCACGGTGCCGGAGCCGTGGTCAGGAACAGGCCCAGCCAGATGCCGAGCAACGCCCCCAGCGCGGACATGATGAAGATGACCGAGATCCAGCGGGCGCGGTTGCGCCGAGGGGCGACCTCGCCGACGTAGGTGTTGACGATGGCCAGGTCGGCGCCGACGCCGATGCCGGTGATCACGCGCGCGAGTACGAACTGGGTGTAATCGGGCGCGAGCGCGTTGTAGAGCGAGCCGAGGCCCGTCAGGCCCATCGTGAACAGGAGCATGTTGCGCCGGCCGATCCGGTCGGAGACCGGCGCGAGGGCGAGCGCGCCAATCACATAGCCGGCCAGGTTCAGGACCACGGGAACCCGCAGCGTGGTCACCGCGTTGGCCGGAGTGCAGCCATGCTTCAAGGCGACGCAGCTCTGGATGAACGACACGTTGATGTCGAACACGTCATAGAACGCGAACAGGAACCCCAGGCCGATGATCCCGATGAACACGAACGGCATCGACCACACGTCGATTCGATCGAGCCGGGCGAGGATGCGGTGCCGGGTGCGTGCATCCGTGTCCTGGTCGACGGCGCGAGCCCGTCCTGCCGTCACCCCGGTCCGTAACGGTTGATCACTGCGGGAGGCAGAACTCATAGCTACCCTCGCTTTCCTCGCCTCTGTAGTCGGTCGTACCCACTGCTTTGGCGAGGAAAACCGCTATTCATTCACGTCTTGTTCAATTCATTTGACAATTTCTGGAGGGTCGGGTGAAGCTTGATGGGCGGGTAGTTGTGGTCACCGGCGCGGCCGGGGGCATCGGTCGCGCGCTGGCTTTGCGGTGCGCCTCGGAGGGCGCCCGGGTGGCCGCTACCGACGTCCAGGCCGACGTTCTGCGGGGTGTCGGTGACGAACTCGGCGCGGGGCATCTGGCGCTCGCTTGCGATGTCACCGATGAGGATGCGGTCGACTCATTGATGGACCGGGTGGAGGCCGAGCTCGGCCCGGTCGAGGTGTTCTTCGCGAACGCGGGCGTGGCCATCGGCGAGGATCTTCTCGACACGCCCGACGCCGTGTGGGACCAGGCGTTCGCGGTCAACATCCGAGCGCATGTGTTGGCGGCCCGGAAGCTGTTGCCTGGGTGGCTCTCGCGAGGTGAGGGCTACTTCGTGGCGACAGCGTCGGCGGCGGGCCTGCTCACCCAGATCGGCTCGGCGCCGTACGCTGTGACCAAGCACGCCGCGGTCGCCTTCGCCGAATGGCTATCGGTCACCTATGGGGAGCGCGGCATCCGGGTCAGCTGCCTGTGCCCGATGGGCGTTCGCACGGCGATGACGCAGGGCGACGAGCTCGCCCACCGCGTGGTCCGGAGCGCGGGGGCGATGCTCGAGCCCGAGGAGGTCACGGACGTGGTGGTCGCGGCGATTGACCGGGAGCAGTTCCTGATCCTGCCCCATCCCGAGGTGCTGACGTTCTTCCAGCGCAAGGGGATGGACTACGACCGGTGGATCGCGGGGATGCGCCGGCTCCAGGCGAGCACCGACGCCGGCGGTCCCGCTCCCGACTAGCGGCGCTTGGGAAGAAACTACGGAATAGTCGTGGTTTCTTCCCGAGGGCCGGTCGACCCGGGGGGTCGTGGCTGTGATTTGATCGCGCTGCGCACATGAGCCCGACCCGCATCCTGACTACCCACGTTGGCAGTCTGCCCAGGCCGCCGGAGCTCGTCGAGCTCGTGTTCGCCGAGGACCGCGGCGAGCCGGTTGACCGCGAGCGCTATGACCGGCTGCTCGACGAGGCGGTGCGCGATCGTGTGCGTCACCAGGTTGAGTCGGGGATCGACATCGTCAGCGACGGCGAGATGAGCAAGATCGGCTACGCCACCTACATCCGCCACCGGTTGAGCGGGTTCGAGGTCGGGGACGTCCCGCGGGCCACGCCGGCGGACCTCGACGCGTTCCCGCGCTACATGAAGCGGCTTGCCGACGAGGGCGGCAGCGCCCGCTACCTGCGGCCGATCTGTCGCGGCCCGATCACCTACGAGCATCGCGAGCCGGTGCAGCGCGACCTGGCCCGGCTGACCCGGGCGATCGAGGGTCAGCCTGTCGCCGGCGCCTTCATGAACGCGCCGTCGCCCGGGATCATCGCGCTGTTTCAGCCCAACGAGTACTACCCGAGCCTCGACGAGTACCTCGAGGCGATCGGCGAGGCGATGAAGGTCGAGTACGAGGCGATCGTCGCGGCCGGGTTCCAGGTCCAGATCGACGCGCCCGATCTGGCCATGGGACGCCACATCATGTATCGCGACCGACCCGACGAGGAGTTCGTGGCGGCCGCGGCGCGGCACGTCGAGGCGATCAACCGGGCGGTGCGCGACATCCCAGCCGATCGGGTCCGACTGCATTTGTGCTGGGGCAACTACGAGGGCCCGCACCATCTCGATATCGATCTGGAGAAGATCATCGACGTGGTGCTCCGGGCCAAGCCGGCGACGATCCAGTTCGAGGCCGCCAACCCGCGCCACGAGCACGAATGGGTGGTGTGGCGCGATGCGGCGATCCCCGAGGACAAGATCCTCGTGCCCGGGGTGATCGACTCCACGTGCAACTACATCGAGCACCCGGAGCTGGTGGCCCAGCGCCTGCTCACCTTCTGCGCGATCGTCGGCCCCGAGCGCGTGATGGCTGGCACCGACTGCGGGTTCGGGACGTGGTCGGGCTTCGGTGCGGTCGACCCCGACATCTGCTGGGCCAAGCTAGCCTCGCTGTCCGAGGGCGCGCGACGGGCGAGCGAGCGAGCGCTCGCGCCGGCATGACCCGGCACGTCCCTTCCGGGCCGGTCACGACGTCGCGGCGCGGGTCGTTCTGGGTCGGTGTCTCTGACCGGGTCGAAGGGCCGCTCGGGACGGTGCTGCGCGGCCCGATGTACGTCGAGTGGGAGGCGCCGGCGTCTCCGGAGCCCGGTGCCGGGCGGGGTGGGCGGGTATGGATTCTCGTGCACGGTGGGGGAGGCCAGGGCACCGACTACCTGACCACGCCGGACGGGCGCCTGGGCTGGTCGCGGCTGTTGGTCGAGCAGGGGCACACCGTGTACGTGGTCGACCGGCCCGGCCACGGGCGCTCGCCGCATCACCCCGATGTGCTGGGGCCGATGGGCCCACCGATGGGCGCGGAGGCCTTGCGCCCGATCTTCGTGCCGCCGGTCGAGGGTCCGGATTCGAATCCCTGGGCCGGATCGCACACGCAGTGGCCGGGCGGGCGCGAGCCGGGGGAGGAGATCTACGACCAGTGGCTGGCGGCGTCGGGCCCGATGCTCGCGGACTGGGGCGAGATGCATGCGATCGAGCGCGAACGCCTGGCCGAGCTCCTCGACCGCGTAGGGCCCGCGGTGCTGGTCACCCACTCCGCCGGCGGGCCCGGCACGTTCCTGGCCGCCGACGCGCGGCCCGAGCAGGTGGCGGCGTTGATCGCGATCGAGGTGGTCCCGGAGGATCCGCCGCGCCGGCTTCCGAATCTGAGCCGTTTCCCGATCGCGGTCGTCACGGGAGAGGCGTCGATGTTCCGGCGGTTCGACCACGACCAGGTTGCGTTCCTGCGCGAGGGCGGATGCGACGTGGAGCTGATCCAGCTCGCCGACCATGGGGTGTACGGCAACAGCCACGGGATCATGATCGAGCGCAACAACGCCGAGGCCTTGGAGGTGTTGACGCGCTGGGCCGCAGGCAAGCTCGGCTGATAGTCGTCGCGTATCCCGAAATTTCCGCCATTCCGCGTGGGCTGCCCGTGTTAGAGACGGATTTCTCGGGCTGGAGCCGAGAAATCCGGAATCCCGGCCACTTGGCGCCCGTAATGGCGGAAATTTCGGGTTGCCTGGGCGGGGCGGGGCGTCTCGGGGCGGGACCGCGGTGCCTAGCGGCCAGGGATGCGGTTTGGCTCGCCGAGCGCGGCGCGGCCGATGTCGCCGTAGAACAGGTCTCGCAGCTGCAGGTTGCGATGGGCGGCGGCGACCGCCATGTCGCGGAAGACCCGCGCGGTGCGCTCGCCGTCCCGGGCGACGCCGGCGCCCACGGTCTGCCACAGGTCGTCGTCGACCACGCGCCAGCACATCAGCATCGCCTCGCGCGCGATGCCAGCCAGGAGCATGTCGTCGCCGAAGGTGTACGGAACGCCGTCCTCGACGTTGCGCCGGCACAGCTCCATGTGGCGCTCCGCGGTCTTGTGGACCGCGGCCTCCGCGGTGGCGATGTGGGTGAGCGCGCGGCCGTACCAGCGCTGGTAGTCAGGATCCTTCACCCGCGGGATGAACGGCGGCAATGGCGTCTTGCGCTCGCGCATGAGCCGCTCGTACTCGTCGAGCATGTTGTAGGCCGCGCCGACCGTCACTGCGGCGAGCGACAGCGTGAAGATCGACACCGCCCGGCCCGAGTACATCGGGTTGCCGTGCAGGCGCGACCCGGGCGTACCGCCGCCAACCTCGACGTCGAGCATGGTCCCCTCGAAGCCCCAGCTGCCCGGGATGCGCGTGCCCTCAAAGCGGATGCTGTGTGAGCCCGACCCCTTGAGGCCGAGCATGTCGCCCCAGTCGTCGAGCATCTTCCACTCGCTGCGGGGCGCGACGAACAGAAGCTGAGGCGGCATGTCCTCCGGGCCGGCGTCGGCGGGCGGGGGCAGCAGCGCCTGGCCCATGTAGAACGTCGCGTACGGGGTGCCGGACGCGAACGCGACCTGGCCGTTGATCTCCCAGCCCCCGTCGGTCGGGGCCGCCTTGCCGACGGGTGCGGCCACCGAGGAGCAGCGGAAATCGCCGCCGGCGAAGATCTCATCCTGCGCCTCCTGGGGCCACCAGGATCCGACCATCAGCGCGTGGTTCATGGCCAGGCCGGCGCACCACGCGGTCGATACGCACCCGCGCGCGATCTCCTGAACCACCCGCACGTAGGTGGGGACGTCGAACTCGTAGCCGCCGTACCGGCGAGGCACGTACAGGTGGTAGAAGCCGGCGTTCAGGAACGCCTCGTGCATCTGAGGCGAGTAGTACGTCCGCTGCTCGGTCGCCTCCTGGTCGGCGATCAGCTCCGGCCGCAGAGCCACTGCGCGCGCAACCATCTCGTCCGGGGTCAGGTCAGGCTCAGGTGGCGCCATTCCCAGTCCCGGTCCGACGGTCTCGGGAGCGCTCATCGTCGTGATCGTAGGGAAGGAGCGCCGGCCGATCTTGGCGATCAGCGCACGATTTCTTCCGCGTCCGCGCGAGCCCGCCAGGGCCGCGCGAACACCAGCCACATGGTCGCGGCCGCGAGCAGTACGCCGCACAGGGTCCACCCGAGGGCGGTCGTTCCGAGCCCCACGTACTTCAGGCCCGAGGCGAAGATCACGAACGCGATGGCGGGGCGCACGTAACGGTCCGGAACGGTGGAGGACAGCATCGACCCGACCAGCACGGCGGGGACGCTGCCGATGATCAGCGATCCGGTCACGTCGAGCACGACATGGCCGAACGCGAGCGCTCCCAGCGCGGCCGCCAGGGTCAGCGGCACCGCCTGGGTGAGGTCGGTCCCGACCAGCTGGTTCGCCCCGATCGCCGGGTAGGCGAACAGCAGCAGCACGATCATCAACGAGCCGGATCCGACCGAGGTCATACCGACGATCAGGCCGCCGACGACCCCGATCGCGATCGTGACCAGCGGCTGCGGATTGATGTCATGAACCATCCCCAGGCGGTTCTGGTTCGTCCGACGATCGAGCGCGAACCGGAGCACCATCGCGCTCGCCCCGACGAGCAGGGCGACGCCGAGCAGGGTCTCGATGTGCTGCTGGGCCGACTTGGAGTCGCCCAGCGCGTGGAGGATGTAGGCGCCGAGGAACGCCGCCGGGACCGAGCCGATCACCATCCACCGGACCAGGCGAAGGTTGACCGTGCCGGCGCGCAGGTGCACGAGCGCGCCGAACGGACGCATCACCACGGCGGCCACCAGGTCGCTCGAGATCGCCGCGGCCGGCGAGACGCCGAACAGCAGGATCAGCATCGGCGTCATCAGCGCACCGCCGCCGGCGCCGGTCATGCCGACAAGCAGTCCGACGATCGCGCTCCCAAGAACGATGTACGGGTCGATGTGCGTAGGATCACTCCGGTGGGCGGTGCGACTCGCGGGTGAGCGCCACCAGCTCACGCGGCGCTTCGCCGAACAGCAGCCAGGTCTCGCCGTCGGTGCGCACCACGCCGCGGCGGGTCAGCTCCGATAGCGCCGTGGTGACGGTCGGCCTGCGGGCGGCCACCAGATCCGCGAGCACGGAGTGGGTGAGACGCAGCTTCAGCACGGTCCCGTCGCTGCGAACGCGGCCCCAGCGGGCGGCCAGGTGCCAGAGCAGCATGTGCAGCCGGACGTCGACCCGGGCCTGGTGGACGATCGCCATGTTGACCGCGAGGTTCTTGGAGCGCTGAATGGCGCGCGCGACCAGGCCACGGGCCAACTCGGGGTATTTGGCGATGCGCTGCTCGAAGCTTCCGTCCAGGGCGGCCACGCGCGTCGGCGCGACGATCGACCAGTTAGTGGTGATGGGCAGTAGCGGCGAGACGCTTTCGTCGTTGGGGCGCAGCAGGTCACCCTCCCCGATCAGCTCCGCGCCGTACCGACCATCGATGCCGACGCGGCGGATCATCAGTCCGCCCAAAACGAGCACCCCGATGCCGCCGCGGAAGCCCAGGGATCCCCGGCCGCCCCACGGGCCGGGCTGGAGCACCAGCTCGGGCGCCGTGCATTCCTCAACGGCCTGGTCGCGGCGGTCGAACGGAATCGCCTCCGCCAGCTCGGGGTCCTCCCTGAGTACATAGCAACGCAACGGCGAATCAGACGAGCCGATCACTCCCACCCGCACAATTTGTCAAACGCTTAGGCGGCGGCGCGTTCGGGCGTGAGCGAAGCCAGCTCGGTGAGAGCGTCGATCACCACCTCCGGGCGCTCGAGGGGCGTCATGTGCCCGGTGCGCTCGAGCACGGTGAGACGACGCAAATCGGGCAGCATCTCGGCGATGCGCCGGGCGTGGGAGGGCGGCGTGAGCCGGTCCTCGGCGCCGGCGATCACGACCGTCGGAACCGTGAGCCGAGGAAGGGCGTGCTGAAGGTCCATGGTGGACATGGCGATCCCGATCTGCGCGCGTACGTCTGGCGGGCAGGTCACGAGCATCCGCTCGTAGAACGCCACCTGAGCGGGCGACGCGTCCGGACCGAAGGCCATGTAGCGGATCGCCCCCGCGGTGACCGGGGTGGAAAAGCGCGGGAGCGGCGCCTGGCTGCCCAAGAACCCGCGCACGGCGACTGTGCGATTGAGGGCGCGGCCGATGCCCGGGAGAGGCACGAGCAGATTGTCGGTAATCAGATCGCTCACGCCGGTGTTGAGCAGGGCCGCCGCGCGTGCCCGGCGTCGCACGTCGTGCTTATCGGCCCATGACGCGATTGACATTGCCCCGAGCGAGTGACCCGCCACCACCGCACGAGAACCGTCGGGCACGCACGCCGCCAGCACCGCCTCGAGGTCCTCGCCGAAGCGCGGGATCGCGTAGTCGCCGTGCTTCGCCGGCTCGCTGTCGCCGTGCCCGCGCAGGTCGTAGGCGACAGCCCGCAGCCCCGCCTCCTGGAGGCCGCGGATCACGTACGTCCAGAAGCGCAGCGCCTCGGTCCAGCCATGCGCCAGCACCACGGACTCGCCGCCCTCGGGTCCGAACACCTCCGCGTGCAGGACGGTGCCATCGGCCGAGCGAACGCGTTGCGGGCGGCCCTTCGGCGCGTGCTCGAGCGCCTCCCGCTCGGGATCGCGCGCGATCCGGCGCATGTGCTCGGCCTGGAGGACGCCGCTGGCCGCCAGCGCGCCGGCGGTGCCGATTCCTGCCCACAGCCAGCGATGCCCGCGGGTTCCGGTGAGTCCTGGAAGCTTCACCTCGCATGCAACCGTACCCTGTCCGGACGGGGTCGCATGGTCCCGGGGAATTCGGCTCCGGAACCGATGCTTCGACCATCACGTGATCGAGCCGAATTCCCATCAGGAAATCCGGCGCATCGGGTTTCTGGCTCTGAAACGGCATGTGCCGGATTTCCCACGGATGCCGAGCGGAGCGAGGCCCCTTAGGATTCGCGCCTATGCGAATCGGCATGCTTACCGGTGGAGGCGACTGCCCGGGCCTCAACGCCGTGATTCGGGCGATCGTCCGCAAGGGAATTGACGGTTATGGAGACCAGCTGATCGGCTTCCGCGACGGCTGGCGGGGGGTACTCGAGGGATCGCTCGAGGAGCTGACGATCGAGTCCACCCGCGGCATCCTGCCCCGGGGCGGCACGATCCTCGGCAGCTCCCGCACCAATCCCTATGCGCGCGACGACGGGGTGGAACGAGTCCGCCAGACGCTCAGCGATTTCAACCTGGATGGGATCATCGCGATCGGCGGCGAGGACACGCTCGGGGTGGCCAACCGGCTGAACCAGGACGGGGTCAATGTGATCGGCGTACCCAAGACGATCGACAATGACCTCGGCGGGACCGACGTCACGTTCGGGTTCGACACCGCACTGCACATCGCGACCGAGGCGATCGACCGGCTGCACACCACGGCCGAGAGCCACAACCGGATCCTGGTGGTCGAGGTGATGGGCCGCACCGCCGGCTGGATTGCGCTCCACTCGGGCGTCGCCGGCGGGGCGGACGTGATCCTGATTCCGGAGATCCCGTTCGACATCGACGAGGTGTGCCGGCTGATCCGCCGCCGCCACGAGCGCGGCCGGTACTTCTCCATCGTGGTCGCGGCCGAGGGGGCGACGCCCAAGGAAGGCACGATGACCGTGCAGACGGGGGCTGTGGACGAGTTCGGACACCCCCGGTTGGGCGGCATTGGCGTTGCCCTGGAGCGCGAAATCGAGGCCCGGACCGGCTTCGAGACGCGGGCGACGGTGCTCGGACACGTGCAGCGGGGCGGTACGCCGACCGCGTTTGACCGGGTGCTGGCCACCCGGCTTGGGCTGGCCGCGATCGAGGCCGCCCACAACGGCGAGTGGGGCATGATGGCCGCGCTGCGTTCGACCAAGGTCGGGCTGATCGCGCTCGCCGACGCCGTGGCCGAGGTCCGGCACGTGCCGGTCGAGGAGTACCAGCACTTCGACGTTCTGTTTGGCTGACGACCTGCTCCAATTTACGTCGCGGTTTCTTTCCCGCGGGCGCGATCTGGCTATGCTGCCCGCGTGACCGCCACGGACACGATCACGCTGGACAAGCTGTGCGTGGACACGATCCGCACGCTGTCCATGGACGCCGTGCAGAAGGCCAACTCGGGTCACCCGGGAACGCCGATGGCGCTGGCTCCGGTCGCGTTTGTCCTGTACTCGCGCGTCATGCGCCACAGCCCGACCCACCCCGAATGGCCAGATCGCGACCGGTTCGTGCTCTCCTGCGGCCACGCCTCGATGCTCCTGTACTCGACCCTGTACCTGTCCGGGTACGACGTCAGCCTCGAGAAGGACATCGAGCAGTTCCGCCAGCTCGGCTCGCGGGCGGCGGGGCATCCCGAGCACAACGACCTGCCCGGAATCGAGGTCACCACCGGCCCGCTGGGACAGGGGATCTCGCACGCCGTGGGGATGGCGCTGGCCGAGCGGATGCTCGCTGCGCGCTTCAACCGGCCCGGGCATGAGATCGTGGATCACCGGACGTTCGTGATCGCGTCCGACGGGGACCTCGAGGAGGGAATCTCGGGGGAGGCGAGTTCCCTGGCCGGACATCTGGGGCTGGGGCGCCTGATCTCGTTCTACGACAACAACCACATCTCAATCGAGGGCGACACGAAGCTGGCCTTCACCGAGGACGTCGGTGCGCGCTACGAGGCCTACGGGTGGCATGTCCAGGACCTGGAGGAGGACATCGGGCTGGACAAGCTCGAGCAGGCGCTGCGGACGGCCATCGAGGTGCAGGACAAGCCGTCCCTGATCATCGTTCGCACCCACATCGCGCAAGGCAGCCCGAACAAGCACGACACGGCGGGCGCGCACGGATCTCCGCTGGGTGAAGAAGAGATCAAGCTGACCAAGGAGAAGATGGGCTGGCCCTCGCTGGAGCCGTTCTACGTCCCTCAGGAAGCCGTGGATCACTTCCGGGGAATCTGCGTGCCGCGCGGCGAGGAGCTCGAGTCCGACTGGCGCGGGCGGTTTGACGCCTACGCGCAGGCCAACCCCGGGCCGGCCGAGGAGCTCGAGCGGCTGATCGCCGGAAGGTTGCCGGCGGGCTGGGACGCAGCGGTGCCGAGGTTCGAGGCGTCGGGCAAGATGACCGCGACGCGCAAATCCTCCAACGAGGTGCTCCAGTGGGCGGCCGCCCAGGTGCCGGAGCTGGTCGGCGGCTCGGCGGACCTGGCCCCCTCGACGCTCACCCTGATCGATGGGGCCGGCAACGTGGAGGCCGGTCAATACGACGGCCGGAACATGCACTTCGGGATCCGCGAGCATGCGATGGGCGCCGTCGTCAACGGGCTGACGCTGCACTACCTGCGCGGCTACGGATCGACGTTCTTCACCTTCAGTGACTACATGCGCGGCTCGATCCGGCTCGCGGCGCTGATGAAGCTACCGTCGATATTCGTGTTCACGCACGACTCGATCGGGCTCGGGGAGGACGGACCGACGCATCAGCCAATCGAGCAGCTCGCCGGTCTGCGGGCGATGCCCGTGCTGCGGGTGGTTCGGCCCGCCGGTGCCAACGAGACCGCGCTGGGGTGGCACTACGCGATCAAGGCCAGCGATCACCCGACCGCGCTGGTCCTTTCCCGCCAAGGAATCCCGACCTGGGATCCGGCCGACGTCCCGGATGACGCGATCGATCGGGGCGCGTATGTGCTGCGCGACGCCTCCGGCGGCTCGCCCAAGCTGATTTTGATCGGGACGGGCACCGAGGTGCACATCTGCACGGCGGCCGCCGACCTCCTCGAGAGTGACGGGATCGCGACCCGTGTGGTCAGCATGCCGTGCATGGAAAACTTCGCCGCCCAGGACGCCGCCTACCGGGACACCGTCCTGCCGCCGCAGTGCCGCGCCCGGGTGTCGGTCGAGGCGGCGGCGACGTTCGGCTGGCGCGAGTTCGTTGGACTTGAGGGAGAAGCGATCGGGATGGAGACGTTCGGCGCCTCCGCCCCGGCGGGTGCTCTTTACAAGCACTTCGGTTTCACCCCGGAGAGGGTGGCCGACGTCGGCCGGGAGGTCGTGAATCGAGTGCGGTCGACCGGGTAATGGACGGAAACCCGGCTCAGGCCGCCGGAGCCCTGACCGAGCGGATCACCGCAATCCTTCAGGAGAGCTAATCGATGCAGAGCGCAGCCGCCACCGAGCTCGAGCAGGAAAACCCGCTGATCGCCGGACTCGAGCGCGTGCCCGTTCGGGACACCGCCCTGGTCATCTTCGGGGCGACAGGAGACCTGGCGCATCGCAAGCTGTTGCCCGCGCTCTACAACCTCGCCCACGAAGGGGCGCTGCCGGAGCGTTTCGAGATGATCGGAGTGGCCCGGCGCGAGCAGGAGGACGACGACTTCCAGCAGATGGCGCGGCAGTCGATCGAGCGGTTCTCGCGTCGCCGGCCGGACGCGAGCGTGCTCGACGGGCTGATCGAGGACATGCGCTACGTCCCCGGGGCGTTCGACGACGACGAGGTCTACAGCGAGCTGGACCGGGCTTTGCAGGGATTCGACGAGCGCGCGGGCGAGCCGCTCAACCGGGTCTTCTACCTGTCGACCGCGCCCCAGTTCTTTCCGGTGATCGCGGGCAAGCTGGGCGCCGCCGGGCTCAATCACTGCGAGCACGCGCAGACGCGGATCGTGATCGAGAAGCCATTCGGCTATGACCTGGCATCGGCGCGCGCGCTGAACGCGCAAGTGCTGGAGGTGTTCGACGAGTCGCAGGTGTTCCGGATCGATCACTACCTCGGGAAGGAGACCGTCCAGAACCTGATGGCGCTGCGGTTTGCCAACGCCCTGTTCGAGCCGGTGTGGAACCGCAACTTCATCGATCACGTCGAGATCACGGCGGCTGAGGACATCGGCATCGGCGGCCGGGCGGGCTACTACGAGGGCGCGGGCGCTCTGCGCGACCTGGTCCAGAACCACATGATGCAGCTGCTGGCCCTGCTGACGATGGAGCCTCCGTCCTCGTTCGACGCCGATCGCGTGCGCGACGAGAAGCTGAAGGTGCTGGAGGCGATCGTGCCGCCCGACGTCTCCGAGGTGCCGCGCATGTCCGTCCGGGCCCAGTACGGACCCGGAACCATCGGCGGCAAGCGGGTGCCCGGCTATCACGACGAGGAGGGCGTGGCGCCCGACTCCAGGACCGAGACGTACGCGGCGCTGCGCCTGCACGTGTCGAACTGGCGCTGGGCGGGCGTGCCCTTTTATATGCGCACCGGAAAGCAGCTGGCCCGCAAGATCACCGAGATCGCGGTCACGCTCAAACCCGTTCCGCACCTGGCCTTCCAGAGCATCGGCTCGGTTGGGGTGCAGCCCAACCAGGTGATTCTCACCGTGCAGCCCGACGAGGGCGTGTCGGTCTCGCTGGGGGCAAAGATCCCCGGCCCCCGGATGCGGATCCGCCCCGTCAACATGGAGTTCCGCTACGGGACCTCGTTCATGTCGGAGTCGCCCGAGGCCTACGAGCGGCTGATCCTCGACGCGATGCGCGGCGATGCGACCCTGTTCACACGCGGCGATGAGATCGAGGCGCTGTGGGCGATCATCGATCCGGTCCTGACCGCGTGGCACGAGGACACCACTTCCCCGATCCCGCAGTACCCCGCCGGGTCGGCCGGGCCGCCGGAGGCGGATGCCCTGCTCGAAGGCGACCGCAAGTGGCGGCGGTTGTGAGCGAAGACGTCTGGTCTGAACAGGACACCAATCCCGACGCGATCGAGGCGGCGCTGCGCGAGTTGCTGCGCGAGCGCCACGCCGCCAACCAGGCGTTGGCTCCCGCGCGCGTCCTCAACCTGATCGTGATCGTCGATCGCTCCTGGAAGGGCGAGATCGCAAACCGGCTCGAGCGCGTGGGGCGCTATCACGCGTCGCGCACGATCCTGTGCGCGGTCGAGGAGGGTCGCGAGACGCTCGATGCGGTCGCGGTCATGACCTACGACGAACCGAAAGACGGCGGCATCGGCGTCATGCACGAGCAGGTCGAGATCGACATGGGGCCCGGGCACCTGCCCGGGCTCGAGACGATCGTCGATCCGGTCGTGGTATCTGAGCTGCCGACCGTCGTGTGGGCCCCACACGGGCACGAGGAGGCGGTGAGCGCCCTGCGCGACATCATCGACGTGATGCTGCTCGACTCCGACGACATGCCCGACCCCGGCCCGGCGCTGGTGAAGGCACAGGCCGAGCTCGAGCTCGCCTATGTCGTCGACCTCGCCTGGCTCCGCACCACGCCCTGGCGTGAGCGGCTGGCGGCGAGCTTTGATCCGACGTCGCGCCGCGAGGGGTTGCGTTCCTTGGAGGGCCTGACCGTGCGCCACCAGGAGAACTCGACCGCGAGCGCGCTGTTGCTGGCCGGGTGGCTCTCCTCGCGGCTGCACTGGGACATCCGGCCGCTGGCGTCTGAGAATGGCGCGGGACTTCGCGGCCGGGCGTACACGGCGGGATCGTCACGCTACATCGACGTCCGCTTGGAGCGCTTCGAGCAGGAAGTGCCGGGACTGGCTGGGGTGACCGTTGCCTGGGGAGAGGGGAACAGGTTGTCGTTGGACCGGGCTTTGGGTGGATTGACCGCACAGGAATGCTCGCCCGACCGCGGTGAGCAGAGCTGGCTCGTGCTCGGCGCGTCGCGCGGCGAGGGCGGGATCCTGGGCGAGGGGGTCAGGCAGGCGCATCTGCGCGACCCCACCTACGGTCCGGCGCTCCGCGCCGCGAGGGAGCTCTGCGGCGATGGCGGTTGAGATCGAGGTCGTGGACGATCCTGGGCGGGCTTGCGCCGCGATGCTGGTGGGCGTTGCTGCCGGCGGTGGCCATATGGTGCTGACCGGTGGGTCGACTCCGCGAGCCGCGTACGGAGAGTTCGTCGAGGCGGTTCAGACGGTGGGGGTCGACGTGACCCGGTCCACGATCTGGTTCACCGACGAGCGGTGCGTGCCCCCCGATGACGAGCTCTCGAACTACAAGCTGGTCCACGACACGCTGCTGGAGCCGCTGGGTGCTTCTGCGGCGCCCGTCGTTCACCGGATGCGGGGCGAGCTGGGTCCTTCGGAGGCGGCCGACGAGTATGAGCGCGAGTTGCGGGCGGCCGGGCCACCGCGGTTCGACCTCGTGCTGCTGGGAATCGGACCGGATGGCCACCTGGCCTCGATGTTCCCCGACCAGAGCTCGCTGTCGGAGCGCTCGCGGCTGGTGCTCGGGGTTCCGGAGTCCGGACTCGAGCCCTTCGTGCCGCGGGTGACGCTGACCTTTCCAGCTCTGGTGAACGCGCGCCAGATCGTGTTCCTGGCGACCGGATCCTCGAAGGCTCAACCGGTGGCGGCGGCCTTTGGGCCGAAGGCCAGGCCGGACCCCCACTTGCCCTCATCGCTGCTTCCCCCGATGGCGAAGGAGGTCAAGGTGCTGCTGGACCGGGACGCGGCCGCCGGACTGGGGCCGGATGTGCGGCCCAACGGCTCGGGCCCCGCTGGTTCAGGCCGGGCTGGCTCGGGGGCGGCGTGAGCTCGGTCATCGGCGTCGACCTCGGCGGCACCAAGGTCATCGTCGCCTGTCTGCGGGGCAACCAGCTCAGCGAGTCACTGCTCGAGCCCACCGATCGGACGGCTAGCACCCCGCTGATCGACCAGCTGGTGGCGATGGTGAATCGCATCCGCTCCGATGACCTGGTCGCGGTCGGGATCGGAGTGCCGTCGGTGGTGGAGTTCGAGACGGGGCGAGTCGTCTCCTCGGTCAACATCCCGCTCACCGACGTGCCGCTGCGCCAGGTGCTCGGCGAGCGCCTGGGGGTGCCGGTGTTCGTCGACAACGACGCCACCGTGGCCGCGCTGGCCGAGGCGCACGACGCGGAGCTGCGGCTCGTCGCCCACAACCTGGTGATGATCACGATTGGAACCGGCGTGGGGGGAGGGATCGTGCTCGGCGGCCGGATCTACCGTGGCGCGACCGGCGGCGCCGGGGAGCTCGGCCACACGATCGTCGGGTTGGCGTTGGATGACTCCAAGCGCGTGCCAGCTCCGGGGCCTCGGTTTCCGCAGCCGGGATCGCTCGAGTACGAGGCCGCCGGCCACGCTCTGGATCGCCTCGCCGCTGGGGCCGCGGCCTCCGAGCCCGACTCGGCGCTCGGTCAGATCTTGGCTTCGGGCAAGCCCGTGCTCGGTGCCGAGGCGGTCGAGTGTGCGCAGGCCGGGGATCCGGTGGCGATGCGCATCGTCGAGATGTGGGCCGAGCGGGTAGGCATCGGCATCGCCAACGCGATCAACACGTTCGACCCCGAGGAGGTCGTGATCGGGGGCGGGGCCGCGCGTGCCGGCGAGCTGCTGCTCGAGCCGGCCCGGCGGGTGGCGCTTTCCTACGTCGTCCCGGGCCTCGGGCGGCAGACCAGCATCCGCCTGGCCTGGCACGGGGTGCGCGCCGGGGTGTTGGGCGCCGCGCTGCTGGCCGAGCAAGAGGTCGAGGCGGCAGCGGCGCGCGATCGCGTCAACGGGCCAGCTATGAGAGAGAGTCTTACTGCCCACGAAGAAGCGAGCGGGTCATGACCAAACGAGTCGTTGAATGCAACACCTGTGGCGAACCGCTGGCCGCCGCGACCGACGACGAGCTGCTTCGCCAGCTGCAAGAGCACCACGCACGAGAGCACCCCGAGGCACCGCTGGACGAGGAGGAGGCGCGGGAGACGATCGCGAGCGAGGCCTACGACGCCGCCGACGCGTAGAGAGTTTTAGGCTGTCGCCTTTCCACGAACCTGGGGGTGAGGAGTGCAGATCGTTCTGGTGCGGCACGGCGAGACCGAGTGGAGCCGTAGCGGGCAGCACACCAGCCGTACTGACCTGCCGCTGATCGAGGAAGGGCGCGAGCGGGCGGTGTTGTTAGGGCCTCTGCTGGCTGAGTGGGAGTTCTCGCTCGTGTTGACGAGCCCGCTGCGGAGAGCGCGGGAGACGTGCGAGCTGGCCGGGTACGGAGACCGCGCCGTCGTGTGCGAGGACCTGTGCGAGTGGGACTACGGCGAGTACGAGGGACTGACCACACCCCAGATCCGGGAGCAGGATCCGAGTTGGAACCTTTGGACCGACGGCTGTCCGGACGGGGAGCAGCCGGCACAGGTGGGCGCGCGGGCCGACGCGGTGCTCGAGCGGATGCGGGGTGTCGGTCATAACGGGTACGCCGTCGCGTTTGCACACGGGCACATCCTGCGGGTCGTGACCGCCCGGTGGCTTCAGATGCAGGCGGCTGCGGGATCGCGGTTCGCGTTGGGGACCGGGTCGCTCTCGGTGCTCGGGTTCGAGCGGGAGACTCAAGTCCTCCAGCTCTGGAGCCGGGTGCCCTGAGGGTTTTTAGGGGGGTTCGGGCCCGGGTTGGCTCGCGGGCCCGGGTCGGTCGGCCGGTCGGGAGTGGCGGGCCTGCAACTCGACGCGGTTCCCGCGGTGAACCCCGTCACTGAGAGAGTTGGGGCACGTATGTGGGTCATCGCCGCCCATTCGAGCGGCGAGCGACACCGAGAGTGCGCTCATGACCGGGCGCGAGTGTGGATCTCGCGCCGCAGAGGGTGACGTTTGTCATTGGTGATTTCGGCCGGGCGCCACTTACGCGCGGCCTGACCCGGCCCTAGTCTGCTCGGCATGGCTATAACCCAGACACGGACAACGGAACTCGCCATCGAGCTGCGCGATCTGCGCAAGTCTTACGGCGAGGTAGAAGCTGTGCGCGGGGTGAGCTTCGAAGTCTCGCGAGGAGAGGTGTTCTGTCTGCTCGGGCCTAACGGCGCGGGCAAGACGTCGATCGTCGAGATACTCGAGGGTTACCGGACGCGCACGGGAGGCGAGGCCAGGGTGCTGGGCATGGACCCGGCTCACGGCCAGCGCGAGCTGCGGGAGCGCGTCGGAATCGTGCTCCAGCAGTGCGGGATCCAGAGCGACCTGACGGTCGCCGAGCTGATCGAGATGTACGGCCGCTACTACTCGCGCTGTCGTCCGGTCGACGAGGTCATCGAGCTGGTCGAGCTCGGTGAGAAGCGGGACACGCGAGCCCGGAATCTGTCCGGTGGCCAGCTCCGCCGGCTCGACCTGGCTCTCGGACTGGTCGGCGATCCCGATGTCCTGTTCCTGGACGAGCCGACCACAGGGTTCGATCCTGGGGCACGACGTCACGCCTGGTCGACGATCCGCTCGCTGTGCGATCTCGGCAAGACCATCTTCCTGACCACCCACTACATGGATGAGGCGCAGCATCTGGCCAACCGCGTCGCGGTGATGAACGCGGGTCAGATCATCGCGATCGGGCGGCCCGAGGAACTGGGCGGTCGCGACGTGCGACCGGCCGAGATTCGCTTCTCGCTGCCTTCGGATTGGTCACTCGGAGATCTCCCCGACATTCCATGCGAGCGACGCGCACTCGAGGGTGATCGAGTCGTGGTGGAGACGAAGGAGCCGGTGGTGGCTGCGCAGCGGATCACGACCTGGGCGCTCGATCACGACGTTGACCTTGAGCATTTCTCGGTCAGCCAGCCGAGCCTCGAGGACATCTATCTCGAGCTCACCACATCGGTGGAAGAGCAGAATGAGCAGATACCACAGGAGGTGGTTCGATGAGCGCTATTGCCGTCACGTCACCGAGGCCATCGCTGAAGCGCGATCTGGGCCTGGTCGCGTGGCAGATCAGGTATGAGCAGCGCGCGTACTGGCGCAACCGGAGCCGCGGAATCTTCACGTTCGCGTTCCCGCTCATGTTCTTGGTGATCTTTGCCTCGCTCGATAAGGGCGCGCACATCAAGAGCATGGGGAACATCGCGTACGACGACTTCTTCGTCCCGGGGATCCTGGCCTACGGAGTCATCGCCACCACCTACGTGAACATGGCCATCAGCACCGCGATCCTCCGTGACCAGGGGGTTCTGAAGCGAATGCAGGGGACGCCCCT
>Ga0335074_10000172_pt1 | contig 103802 bp, 97 predicted proteins | sample Lox_Sample_23_FD_206715 | JGI IMG/M metagenome (GOLD analysis project Ga0335074, IMG submission 206715) | Soil microbial communities from Loxahatchee National Wildlife Refuge, Florida, United States - Lox_Sample_2.3 | ecosystem: Environmental > Terrestrial > Soil > Wetlands | place: USA... | reverse complement strand
TTTGGCGTCCCCTCTGGGCCGCTCCGTGCCGCCTAATGGACAGAATCAATCCGCGAAGTCTCCATAGATAAAGTAGTGGACAGAACACTCCTCCATTCATGCGACCTGGTCAGACCGGACGCTTACGGAGAACCGCCGTCAGAGAGGTCAGAGCTTTCTTTTCGATACATTTCGATCGACGATCAGCAACACAGGATCGGACGGATGGGCTTCAACAGCATTTGATCGTGCGCAACACACTGCAGACAATGCAGGCCGCCAGAAGAATACGCCGTCCTGAACGATCCTCTTAACTCAGAAGTGTCGGCGTCAGCCGCATTCTTGAATGCCTTTGCGTATTACGCGTGCTCTTTCACGAAATGCCGCTTGCCAACTGCTGTTGAACACGCTTGGCAAATTCGAAGAGCTCATTCCAGCTAAGAAGCGGCGATCCAGGGTTGGCGGTGATCTCAATCGTGCGGATAGGGGCGCGGCGCAAATTCATGCTTCTCTTCATGTCATCTTGTCCTCGCCTGAGCGCATCCGCATATCGCTCCGATGCTGCTCGGTGCAGCTTCTCTCTCTCTTTCCCCCATTCGAGGAGAAAGTCTTGCGTGAGTTGTCTTAGCAAAAGAGCTTCGAGCGCAATCTTCGATTCGGAATCGCTGCCCAAAATGCCAATCCAGGAACGAATGGAATCTTTTGCCAACTCAAACTGACTGTCGCGGTCCTCGGTAACTCGTTTCATCAGAGTGCGGCACGAAATGAGCGCTCTATGCGCAGCATAGTAATTTCCTGTTGGGACCGACTTTTGGAAGTTCTCAGCATTTATCGCTAGAGTTTGCAGATGCTCGCGCCAGAGGGGGGTCATGGGGGGGCCAAAGCTTTCCGCCTCACTTACAAAACCCAGAGCCTCCTCCCTGGAGCGTTCGACTTCGAGTGCGCATGCAACTTCCGACTCGATGTTCCGGAGGTAAGTTTGCGTCAGACCACGTTGCCTCGAAGCCTCTCCGAAATTCCGCGCTTCGCGTATCCGCTCGAGCTGACTTCTCAGACTCTTTGCAGCGACACGCAACGAGTTCTGAAATGTGGAATGCAATTCATGAGCCTGCTCTTGGAGCTCACGAATCCGACCTTGCGTACCGGTGATGAATTCGAGCGCGGACAACTCATCACGCTCAAGACCCCGCACCTTCTCTTGTAATGTTTTGAATCTGTTATCGGCCTTTTCCGACAGCGCGAGAGTGCCTCGACGATTCTCCTCGTAGATATCATCGCAGACGTGCAAAATTCTCTTGATCTCTTTGCTCAGCTCCGCTTCGCGTAGGCGGGAAGAGTAAAGGATCGCACGATCTCTTAGCGTATGGAGACCCTTTCGCAACGCACGGACCTCATCCACAATCTGAATCGCATGATGTGCAGCTCTCCTTCTTTGCAGATAGGATCCGATGGGAAGGATTCGTATCATTCGTTAGCGTCCGAATAGTCGAGGATAATAAACACAGTGCGGTACTCGGGCCCAATTCCATAAGCTCTCGTATCGCCAACATTCGCGATTTCTAATTTGCTGCGAAACTCAGGCGCACACGTCTTGCACTCTTTGAGAATCTTAAAGACCTCCATGGCACGGCTTCCGGCTACCTCCATGTTCCGGTACGGATCCTTTCCCTGTTCTTTGTCGGCACGCCCTTGTACCGAAATACGGCTGGAATGTGGGTAGTACTCTCCTATCTGCCGACCGATCTCCCTTAGGTTCTCCTGCTGCTGTGGATCCATCTCTAGGCAGCCATCCTTCCTGAGCGGGCAGCCGCGATCATATGTTAGAACGTCGCTTAAATTGACCTGTATTTCCCGCCGGTCCCAATCCGGCGTCGCTCCTTTTATTGCAGACACCTTATCCACATCTGCCATAAAGGCTGTGTCACGTACACCATTTGACAGCAGGAACGCCATGTATCCCGCAAAGAGAATCATTATGATTGCGAAGCTGCTTAGAAAATCCACATAGCTCGGCCAAGCTACGCTCTCGTCTTCAGTGAACGCACCGATCACTGTACACCTCCAACGGATGCAGCCTGAGCAAGCGCATGGTCTCGAGCAGCTTGGATCTGCCGACGAAGCAGAACAACGCCCTGTCGAAGCTCGCGGAGATCAGATGTAGATTCTAGCTCTCGTAGTTTGCGCAGAGTGTCTTCCGCGAGAGGAGCGAGGTAAGCTCCCTTTAATCCCAGTGCTGAGGTATTCTCAAAACTCTCAAGGACGCGACTCATGTGTAAGACTTGCTGACTTGCGGCATCGATGGCTTCCCGGATCTGAGGCGCCATCGTCTTCTGCTCGGCCGCTAGTACCTGAAGATCGTGCATGAGGACACGAATCGAGTTGGATGTTTCTTCGAAGGTAGCTTGCGTCTTGACCTCCTGCTCCAACGCGAGTCGGAGCTCATCAACTGGAAAGTCCTGGACAATTTGATTCGTGCGCTCGACCGCCTTCACTAGGGTTGTTTGGCCTTTTGCGTTTTGTTCGATGACATTTTGCAGCTTGGCCAGATTGTCTGGCAGGGTCGTGAGTTGACCTACCGATACGCTAATTTGCTTATTGGCCTCCGATACCGCTGCAGTATGCTGGCGTACCTGCTCGATGTTGACCTGCTGCTGGCCATAGATCTGCAGGATCTGCTTTATCCCATCGTTGGTTCCTCCGAGCGTGTTGGTCATACCCTGAACCAACTCACTGCTAATACTGCTCATCGAGGTCTGAAGATCCGTCGGAAGTTGTGCCATCGCCCCCTTGATGGCCTCTGCAGCCGATGACATCGCGGCAACGAGCGGGCCAAGGTTTGCAATCTCAGTCGCCACGTTTCCTAGCCGCGAAACAACCGAGTTTAGACCTGTAGCCGCTTGTGCCAACTCCAGACTTGCACGATCGATGCTCGCAGATTGTCTAGGAAGTACGACCTGGTAAGCCTGGTCAGCAAAATACTGGATTTCTTTGACGACGCTCCGGGCGCGTCCTTCAATGAAGCTCGCGCACGACATAGAGACCAGCGCAATCGAGATGAATCCTAAGCCAAAAGCGAATGCATTTGAGGCGGAATTGGCAACGGCAGCCATGCCATTCCTAACCTCATCGGCTTTCTGCTGCATTGACTGACTACTTCCACCAGCTGCTTCTCTATTGTGTTGCTTTTCAATCTCCGTCCCTGTTAAAGCACCATCAGGTTTTTGCGTTGCGCGAATATGTCCATCTACTCCAAAGTTTTGAAGACCGCGGCTCAGACTTCCAACAGAACTTTGGAGATTAATGAGAGTGACTACCAGTCCAAATAACAACATTAAGCCCGCCAAGGGGCGTCGCCATCCCGATGCGGAAGCGGCCGCTCGCCTGACTCCTCCCAAATTGTTCTCGACTGAGAAAGAAGCAAGGGAACGAACATCGGCAGCGCGAGAGAATGCACCGAAATAGTGATAGAGCCCCAAGGAAACCGGATCGGCACTGCGCAAATAAAGTTCTTTTCGTTGGAAGCTGTTCGAGGTTCCTTCGATGATTCGCTTCAAATCCTCATCATGCGCGACCAGATATCGATGTGCTGCGGACAACCGCCGCCAATCGCGAACCGACAGCGATATGATCACCACCATAACAGCGACACAGAACAGGAAGAAGTAAGGATGTTGGGCAAAGAGACCAAGGAAGGGATTCAGAAAGAAGAAACTGGAATTCGCGTACATTTCAATGACACTCGACCAAGTAGAGATAGTGGAGCCATGTATCCGGGTACCATCCGCAGTGCTCCGGGTTATGTGTTAGATTGGCCATCTGGTGAACGGACAGTTGTCCAGATGGAGGCTTCGGAGCAAATAGGTAGCTCTGCCACTGACTCTTATCCGTAGGATGTTTTTGCTGCGCAGCCGAGAACCAATCCGATACAACTTTGGCCCGCAATTCTTCGTAAACATGCGACAGTGACTTGTGCAGGTACTCGAAGCCGCCCGATGGGATCAAATCCCCGCGCAGCCAGTGTGAGCCGAGCAACTGAATAAAACTGAAGTTCTTCTCGCGTATACGAAGATCAGCCGTCTCGATCAGTTCATTCGAACACTTTGATTCAACTATCGTATCCGTGACGATCCGGCTCTCGAGGTCCATTGCAAGCTGACGGTAGATCTGAGGTCGGATCAAGAAGTGTAGACGCACATCCTCATTCGGGCTCCGGAACTCCGCCAATGTCCCAATAAACTCTTGCAAAGCAGCATGGAAAGCCTCATTCTTCGGCAGTTCCTGGTCCGGCACAGGTGGCAACGTCGAAGCAGAGGGCGAGCGACGCTTACGCCACATTGCCACCGCAGCTCCGATGAGAATCAAAATGGCTATGAGCGCCGCGTAGATTCTTGGCGACGTGAGAAGAGCCGACCAGGCGGGAGTCGCAGCAACGAGCATAGACGGCGAGCCTTGCGATTTCGACCCGAGATGTTCAACTTCCCTAAGTAGGTAAAGAAAGTCCTCTGGGCCATCTGCATATGGAGCCAACCTTTCCAGAAGAGCTGGGACATACCTTGTGCGATACCTTTCCAACACCTCTCGGCCTAACGTCGTGTTCGGGTCCACTAGGGCATCTGTTTCAAAACTCTCAATCGATTCCCGAATGAGACGCCGGAGAATGATCGGAGTTCGTGGCTGGCCGGTGAAGAACTTCCTGAGATTGTTAACGATCGCGCGGCCCATTGCCTCCCGAACGGTATCGTCATGCTTATGGAGCAGGTGCCCTTCAATGCCAGTCAGCCAAGAACGCTGATTAGATGGGGCAAGTAGCTGCACAAGTCTGGTTTCAGGAGACATATCCATCTTGAGCAGAAGGACAGCTAACCGCTCGGCTATCGCGGCCTGTTCGTTCAAATTCAATTGAATCGCGCGCCAATAAGGCAGAATGTGAAAAAGAACACAGCCCTCCCCGTGTCCAAACGGCTCGTGAATGTGCGCGTCATTCGAAGCTATCTCCTCTATTGTGTCCGGCCCGAAAGCAATAACCCAAAAGATGCGATTCACGGCCGCACCGAAGGGCTGTTGCTCTAAGCAGTCTGCTACAGTTGCGCGTACGCGCTTGAGCCCTTCGATATCGTTGTGATCGCAAATTAACAGAACCCGCAAATTTCTGAAGAAGTGCCCTTGAGGGATGTAACCGTAGTCTTGAAGCTGCCCGATGAGGCGAGCCGACCGCAGGTTACTCAACGCGGTCCGAACAGACTCCTTAAAGTCTTGCGCGCTCTCAAACGCGAGCACTTCGAAAGCGGTCTCGATCCGCGGCTCGAACCATCGTTTGATCCTAGTCTGCAACGCGCGCCACTTGTCGCCCAGAATGATCACTAACGAGGGCTCAAGCAGAGTCACTCTGTGCCTCCAGCAAAGTACCTCTTAACACCGAGCGATTGGAGGTACTGCAGCGCTTGCCGCCTCTCGTCATCGATCAAACGTCCAAATTCGCTTTCGTCCTCATCGTTCGAAGGTGGATAGTTCAATTCAATTTGCTCGTGAATGAAATCGGCGAAAGCAGGTTGAGAGCTAACACTGTCGCGTTTCCTTGAAAGAGCTTTTTGCACCTTCTGGTACCAATCAGGATTCATCAACCGTTCGCGAACTGTTTTCCTGCGCTCCAGTGGATCCGGAATCTCCGGCTGAACCACGGTACCAGCGAATTTTACCGATTGACCATGCTCCTGCAGAACGCCAGAAAAAATAGCCAGCGCATATCGCTTACTCTTTTCGCTTTCGACGTCCTGCACAATAACTTCGCGAGATCGGTGAGTGGGAAGATTGAGAAAGAGAGCATCGTTCGGGTTCTTTATCTTTGCATCGTACGCTTGCTTCAATTGGCGTACCTCGACGATATCTTCTACATTGAACTGGCCGACAATTCTCAAGAACGAAAGGATTGAATCATCAACAGGGTCTTCAAATCCAATCCCACTTGCGATCCCCGACCATTGATCTAGTGTTATCTTGATTTGGCCACGTAGCTGGTCATCCTTTGGAGCGAACAGCCGGTTGATAATCCAACGCTGCTTGCCCGGTGCTGCTTTCAGGCTGAGATTTGTCCAGGCTTGGTTCAGCCCGTCTCTCAAAATTTCCTGATCGAGTAATTGAGCCGTGGTCACCCGCTCGGAGACGTAAGCACTGGTCTGTGTGTAGAGCTGATCAATGAAGCGATCAACGTTTGGGTTCCAGTGCCTGTCTACAAGAGAGTCAAGTTTCATGTTGGCTCGGCAACGTTGCAGCAGCCCGATCCGATCGATTTCGTATTGATCAGCCGGAATCGCGCCTTGACCGATCCCCGCCCTGATAAGGCTTTGGGCATTTGAAGCAGCTCGGCGGTCGCTGAGGAACTTCTCTGATTTCGTCTCAAATTCGGCTAAAAGCGCGGGGGCATTGGTTAGTAGACGGGCGATCGACGATTTAATGTCGACTAGCTGGGTGCGTAGCTGCCCCAGGCTCGTACGCGCGACCTGACGACATTCCGCTGCCAGTTGTGAACGCGCCGCGTCCGGAAGCTCACTTCGAAAGGCATTCAAACGGTCGGGTGCGCCTCTCCCACCAAAGCCCATAAGGCTCTTGTCTTCACGATGGGCTTCGATAACATCATTCTCGGTCGTGATCGGAACAACCGAGGTCAGCGAAGCAAGGCTCGAATCGATCCGGTTCAGAACAGACTCAATAAACGCTTGAACATTGATCAGGGTGCCCTTGTCGATTCTCGACAAACGGGATCTCTGTTCGTCGACCCTCTGTTCAATGGCCTGCGCAATATTCAAGATAGACTCATTCGCTTTATGAAGTTGTGCCGAACGCATCGACATCCAATGCGCATACTCAGCCGATATTGTTTCTGTCGCTGCCTTTTGATTAGGAGGCGTGCCGTGTAGAAAGACTTGACCGTGAAGGAGCGATTCCACTTCGCGAAGCGCTGGCAACTCGTCAATGCGATCAATTAACTCGATTCCGGTTCCGGCGAGGGCGTTGTCGATGTTGGGCGACGATTCCAAATTTGTGCTCAAAACATCTTGCAGGAGTTCGCGGCCCATATGCATCAAGTATTTCTCGATATAACGCGCCTTCGGCAAAGGGATGGTGAACGAGCCAAATGTGGCATAGCTCAACCGCGCGTTCACTGCCAAATAGTCGACGAGTTGGGTCTGAATTTGTGGAAAAGCAACCGCCGAGAACAGAAACTCGGCGGTACGCTCGTACAATTCGCGAGAGCCAGGAAGGACCCGGCTTTGTTCGTCCGGGCTACCCAGCGCGAAGCAGACATCAAATGGCTTTGGGGTGATCCGGATTTTCGGTTCGCCGGCCATCGGGGAGTGTAACTCTATCTCTTCAATTACCTCCTGCATGTAGTAATTCAGTTCCTGAAGAGCAGCGTAGCCATTTGCTTGGAGGTTAGGGAACTGCGGATCATTTACCAAGTTCCTGAACGTCGACGGCAGAAAGAGGAGCGCAAAGCGAACCGTGTGGCGGTTTAGCCGCTGGAAGATATGGTTCACCATGTACCCAACATCCAGAAACATTCCAGTGCCGGTGCCCCCGCATAGAGAACTGATTACGAAAACTCGTGTTTGAGCTCCGTCCTGAAGCCCCAAGAACTCTCTGCTGATTTCTGCGTCATACAAGTCGTCCATTGCCGATTGAATCCGAGAAGCGATGTCCGCTCCGCGCCAGAAGTAGGCAATATGTCCAATCAGCCGGCGCTGTCCGGCACCGGAAGCAATATTGAAGGCCGGCATGTCGCGAGGCAGCCAGCGGAACGGATCTCTATCGCGCCATTGGAAGATCTCTGCAGCCCCGATAGGAGGATTTCCCAAGTGCAAGAATTCCTGGTTCGTCAGGTGGGGATCCTGCGTGTCTTCCTGATTGGTTGTGTCAATTCCCAACAGTCGCACATACCGCTGTTCGCGGTCGTAATACTTGAGAAAGTGGTTCTTGAATTTGCGGAGAACATTGACTCCGGTCCCACCTAGGCCGACCAAAAGGGTCCTATAAAGCATCGAAGCTCCTCACATGAATCGAATCAAAATGCTATTATCTTGGGTCTTGAAGACTGGGTTACGAAGTGCCCGGAGTTCCGCATTCGATCTTGCCGGCCCGCGTGCGTCATAGAGTCGAGCAGCTTGCGGTCTGCTGTAAATACCCCAGCGCACTCCACGGCGCGCGCTGTGAATTTCCGCTAGCTCTCGGTCTTGGTCACCGTGGATCGTCAAGCATCCGCCATTAAGCCCGGTACTTCCTGTATCCTCCCGGATTAGCAGTCGACGAAACTTTCCTTGACGCGGTAGATCAAGCCGAAAGACCTGACTACCACCCTGGAACACTATTATCGTGCCTGTTACCGGTCGTCCTCGAAATAAGTAGATTGCCGATATCAAAAGCAACAAGAGGAGCGCAGCGAGGGTAAGCCAATCCCATTTGGCACGCATAAACTCAGCCACAGTCATGGGCCGCACAAGAAGGCTAACCGTCCCGTGACGTGTCGTGGTTGTTGTTCCATCGGTCCATGTCGCCTCGTAACGCAGTGTTTCGATTGACGTCGCCTTGGCAGTGGGGAGAATCGACAAAGTGGCGCTCTGCTTCGGGGTGACAGTTAGGCTCGATGGCGAAAGGTCGAAATTACTAGATGACCCAAAAGTGAGTGTGACTACTCCGGTGGGAAGGAGCGGGTAAGCTCGGAGCGCGGTGCCAAAGAATCGACGCGGTATTGGATCAAAAACACGAATGTCGATTTGCGATGGGAGCTTAACCGGGACTGACCTGACGCTTACCTCCCCTAAGTAAGTTTCCACGCTACCGTAGGACGAGTGCAGGCGGGCAGTTACTCCATAGTCGCCGTCCTGTTGGATCCCGAGCGTGACACGGTAGACGCCTCCCGCCGCGGAAGTTGACAGAACCTCACGATGATCATGGGTCTCGAAAAGAAGGTCGGTGGTCGCATTCTTAAGGAAGTAGGCACCGAGGACTTGCTGACCTTCTGCGGTCAGTCGAAGTGAGATCTCGCTGGGACTGTCGGTCAACAGCGAGGCAGGAAGTGGCGGATCCGGTTCCAAGCGCAAAGGCTGACGTATGCAGAGAAATGCGTCCCCGCTCCCAGACCATTCCGCGTCAACTTGACCAAGACTGGGTGTCAGATCCTTTACGACTACATGATGACTTTCGAACTGAGTGTCGCCTAGGGCGCGGAATGACGAGGCATTTGTTCCTAGAAACACAATCGAGGCTTTCTCGGGATGGCCATTCCATCGCACCTGCCCGCCCGCGGTCAATCTCTGATAGACCGGCAAAGATAGAATTCGAGTAGCGATACGCAGGAAGGCGTCTGGCAGGTCCCGAGCATCCTGAGCATCCCAGCGCGTACCATTTGTTGCGTTAACAAGGGAATCCAGGAACTCGCTATCCAGATCCCGTCCCAGGCCAATAGCGAAGGTCTTGCCGCGACCCGCACTGTTGTGTGCAATCTGAATAGAAGTACTCCGATCCGCCTCAGGGTTACCGTCTGCCGGTTCGCTGCGACCATCTGTGAAAAGGACCAAAGAAGCTTCGTGGCTTTCCCAATAAGAATTGTCCTGGCCGGCAAGGAATTCGCTCCAGAGCTTCAGAACGGGCGCAAAAGAAGTATGAGCATCGGAGTCTCCCAATTTCGACAGCTCCTTAGGATCGAACTTCTTCTTTTCGATCGGCTCTTGCAGCCAACTGGCATCAGTTCCGAACCCGATCAATCCGACACGGTCATCTGGTTCGGCCAGCGTGGCCAACATTGAGGCAGCTTCAACGCGCAATCTCTCCGGATCGCTCTTTTTCATACTGCCGGACTGGTCAATGGCGATAATGATGACCCGTTGCTTGGTAGAACCGAAGAGACTCCCGGTCAGCAGTGAAAGGACTAATAGAGTCACGGCGCCACGCCGACTCGAAAAAATGCGGTCCACAGTCCAATTCAGTTTCAGCCTGAGGGACGGCACTATTCTCCTCCGAAAATCAAGGTTGACCAGTTCAAGGGTTCACCACAAAAGCGGTAGCCCGAGTTGACATGTGACCCTGACCTGAAGACGACATTGCAAAACGTTAACCTAAATCCGATCGGGTCGAACCTGATGGCTGGTTAAGGTTCAATTTTGGCGCCGATGGGCAGGTGACAGAAATCTGTCGTCCTGGTGCGGGGACTCCAGGTGGCCTGCTGATCAAGTTACGTTTCCATTCGTAATAACGCCGCACTTCGTCGCTATGTGGATGACCTGGCCAATCACACAAGTCTGCCCAGTGACAACAAAAGGTCGGGATTTCCATCAGGTTTCCGGAACTGGATGCCTCTTGCGATGGATCCAAAGTGACGTATAGGAGTACACAGTAACGGGAATCCAATAGGCGGCGCCCGGTGCTCGCGATGAACTGTCTCCGAAGCTGCAATTGGGATTGATTACCAGTCATCCCCTGCCACTGCCCCTCTGCGGATCTCCACTTCGACTCAACGATAATGGCGAGCGCATCGCCGGTGATCATCAGATCAAGCTCAGGTCCGCCATTACCAAAGGTATCCGGGTGGGGTATTCGGCGCCCAAGTGCCATCGCGCATTCTCGGTTTCGCCCACGGATACCCAACAAATCCGCCATCCAATTCGAAAATTCCACTCGCTCGGACGGTTTGCCATAGACGAGTGGCCCAAAGTAACTCCATTGCATGGCATCTTCGCTATGAACCGACTGGAGATCGCTGTAGTAGCCAAGGCTCTCAGATAATATGGCCTGATCCTCGGGAAAAAACGCCGAGATTCGCTCACTGCGACAGAGTTTCTGAACGACTTCGGAAGGTGGCCAAACGCAACTTGAGACTTGGATCAAGTTGTCACGATACTTAGGGAAAGCGGTGACTCCACCCTTGCTTCGGACGGCTCGAACGGTGCGCCTATTCCAATCCTGTAAATTAAGAGCTGCCATACTGTTTTTTTCGAGGCCAGAAATGTTAACACATGCCAAGACATTTCACGAACGGATTTCTCTCTCGGATGCCTGCTCGAAACACTTCAAATGTAACCGTCGTAAACTCGAAGATTGGACGGGTGTTCCGCTTCGCCCGCATAGAACCGATTCGAATTGCCGATTTTCGCTTGTATTTCATCGTCGCAGAAACGCTGGAGCCTGTTACATTCCCCTAAGGAGGTATTGGGGCGAGTGAAGTGCCCAGCCTGACCTGGGGCGTCTACGACAAAGCATGTGGAGCGATATGCATCAAACAGATCGCGATTGGCCGTGGAATCTGCGCACTTCCTTTATATGTTGCAAGGTCTCAACCTGTGCGAACGGCTCTTAGAAAGCCCTGCGTTCGTGAGATGACTAAGTTCTACCTTTTAAATTGTACTGCTCCGGTACTTGCTCGAGAGCAAGTATGAAGCTGCTTTCGTGCAACGACCAACGTTGCCTTACTCTCGAAAATCATCTGACGAGAAACGCCCGTTGTAGGTTTAGGCCCAGCTCACCGGGCTTGGAGCCTTAACCAGACTCAATGGCTCGCCAAGGGCTATGTCGCTGCGCCATCGCGGTACTCAGGAGAGGTTACCGAATTCTGTGAAGTAGACTGGCCAGAACGCCTGTTAACACTTTCGTTTTATTGCCGCGACAGCTGCAGGGGTTGAACATAAGAAATAAGCCTCCGAATATTTGGTGTATCGAAGACGCGCTCGAAGGCGTCTGACCCACACCATTTTGCAAATACACCCTCGTTTCGGATAACGTCAATGTTCCATAAGCGTTATAGTCGCGAAAACGGAAACCAGGCCGGGAGTCATTGCGGAGGGATTACTTTTGGAAAGGGGTAGGCGTCGAGTCGGCTAATTCGTAATGAGATTGTGGCCTGTGACGCCCTAATCTGAACGTATGGGCTGGGGATTCCGTAAGAGCATAAACTTTGGGCCGTTGAGAATTAACGCGTCCAAGAGCGGCTTGGGGTATTCCATCGGGGGAAGAGGGTTTCGGGTTGGACGCGATGCGCGCGGTCGGCAGTATCGGTCCCTTTCCATCCCCGGAACGGGAATTTTCAAACGCACGTATACCAACACCAAGTCTACGACGACCAACCCGCCCTCGTATAACCCTACTCCCACAACTTCCACCAACCAAACGGTTCTAGGAAAACCGCAGCTCTCGGCCATCGGCAAAATCGCTGTTTATTTTTTCGTGGCTGCGGTGATCTACGTAGTTTTGACCGCGGTTCTTCACCTTTTTTGAGGATTTAATTGTCATGGCTTTTGATCAGGTTCCCTTCGGAGAGAATGTTGAGTTTGCAGAAAATACAGAACCCCGCTGTCCTTGCCTTCTATTGCTCGATACATCAGGTTCAATGCGAGGAAAGCCGATCGATGAATTGAATGCGGGGATCAGGCAGTTCCGGGATGAGCTATTTGCGGACGATATGGCTCAGAAACGGGTCGAAGTCGCAATTATCGGTTTCGGACCGGTCCAGACGCTGTCCGAATTTCAAACTCCGGACGTATTTCAGCCGCCCACTCTCTTGCCGACCGGAGACACTCCGATCGGAGCCGCTATCGATGCTGGCTTGAATCTGCTAGAGCAGCGGAAACAAACTTATAAAGCAAATGGAATTAGCTACTACCGTCCATGGATTTTCTTAATCACCGATGGGGGGCCGACCGATTATTGGCAGTCGGCGGCGGAGCGGGTGAAGGCAGGAGAGAAGGCCAACCATTTCTCTTTCTTTGCGGTCGGGGTCGAGGGGGCTCGAATGGAGATATTGTCTCAGATCACAACGCGACAACCTCTCAAGCTCCAAGAATTGCGCTTCCGTGATCTTTTCAAATGGCTTTCCAACTCTCTTTCTGCCGTTTCCAAATCGCAACTCGGCACACAGGTTCCGCTTGAAAACCCGACCGCTCCAACTGGGTGGGGAACGGTGTAAATGTCGAGAGGCTGGAAATATGCAGCCGCTTCGGTAATAGGGACCTCACATCTGAAGTCTTCCGACGGTGAATGCCAGGATTCGCACTGCTTTCTATACGACAGCAAGCGGGATCTATTTGTCTGCGCGGTTTCCGACGGGGCCGGCTCTGCGGTTTTCTCCGCTTTAGGTTCACAGTTAGCCAGTTCGCTTGCCGTTGAAAGGGTAAGCAAATCCCCGGATGAGGTCCTCCATCAGCCGGAGCTTGCACGCGACACCCTGACCACAATCCGCAACGAGCTTATCAACAAAGCTGAAGGGGCCGGTGCCCCTCTGCGTGATTTTGCCACCACTCTCCTTGTGGCAATCATCCACGCGTCCACAGTCACATTCTGGCAGATTGGCGATGGCGCTATGTGCTTCCGGTTTCGTGGAGAGGACCACTTCAGTTATGCTTTCTGGCCGGCAAAGGGTGAGTATGCAAACGTGACACAGTTCATCACCGACGAAAACTTCCTCGACGAACTTGAGTTCGATTCTACTCGCGCCGACATTGTTGACTTGGCCGTGTTCACCGACGGATTGGAACGGCTGGCTCTGGACTTCAAAGCAGGCGAAGCCCACACGAAATTCTTCACAGGCTTGTTTCCGTACCTGCACGCTCAGTCGCCTGGACACCTTTTCGACATCGAAAGCAAACTTGAGCAGTTCTTATCGTCGGACCGCGTAAATTCCAAAACCGACGACGACAAAACGCTCGTGTTGGCCACCACCCAAGACTAATGAATCTCTCTACCGGCTCCACAGTATTCGATGCGAACGGATGTTCGTACCGGCTGGTCCGCGAGGTCGGGCGAGGCGGCCAAGGCTCGGTCTGGACCATCGACGGACATAGCGATCAGGTAGCCAAGTTCTACCATAACGGCCTCACGGACACAGATGCAGCCAAGATCTCGGCCATGTGTCGTTTAAGAACTGAAGCCTTGAGTAGCGTGGCCGCATGGCCCATTTCGCTTCTAAAACCGTCTAAAAGCGGAACTCCTGCCGGTCTGCTAATGCGAAAAATTGCTGATTACGAGTCGGTCCATCAACTCTATGGCCTGAAAAGCAGACTGCGAACGTTCCCTCATGCTCAGTTGCCGTTTTTGATCCACGTTGCTACGAATACTGCTAGGGCTTTTGCAACGATTCACGCAGCCGGACAAGTAATCGGGGACGTGAACCACAGCAATCTGATGGTCGGCCCGAACGGCACGGTCGCAATGATTGATTGCGACAGTTTCCAGATTACCGATGGCGCGCAAATATTTCGGTGTCCGGTTGGAGTGCCCGAGTTCACGCCTCCCGAACTTCAGGGAAAAGATTTTCGCAACACAACCCGGACGGCCCAGCACGATGCGTTTGGATTGTCGATTCTGATTTTCTACCTCCTGTTCTTGGGCCGCCACCCGTTTATGGGTCTATACGATGTGAAATCCGATGATATCGTGTCGCTGGACCAGGCAATAGGCTTGTATAAGTTCCCATATGCACTAGGATCAGGATCATCTGAGGTCAGGCTCCCCGCGTTTGTGCCGCGGCTAGCAGACTATCCCTCTGAGCTAGCAAATCTGTTTATCAGGACGTTTACAAGAGATGCCCTTACACGGGGCCGTCCCAGCGCAACGGAATGGCTTGGCATCTTAAGTAACCTTCCCAAGGTACTCAAGACTTGCAAGACCAATCCGAACCATCAATTCTTCTCTGGAATTAGCGACTGTCCCTGGTGCCGAGCTGAAGGCGCGTTAGGGACTCCGATATTTGGAATAAAAGTGGCCGTAGTTGGCGACCGCGGTTTCAACCTTGTAGCTGTTTGGGTTGAGATCGAAAAAGTTAAACCAGTTCCCGAGCCCCTCCAGAAGCCAGAACTGGACAACGTCACGGCAAAATATAGCCCCGATCCAACGATCCCGGAAATCGCACGTAAGCGAAGAGTCCATCGCCTCGGAGCCATCGGAATCATTTTGGCAGTTTCCGTTCTTTCAGTGGCAGCTAGTCTTGTGCCTCTCGCAGCCATTTCGGCGATTGCGATCGCTCTGATAATCGCCGGGCAGGTTTGGAAACAGGGCAATATCGGTGCAAAGCCATTCATCGAGCAGTACGACTCAGTGCTCAACATCTATCGGGAAGCCGAAACTGAGTTCGACCGTTCCTCAGCGCCTCCGGCGCGATACGCAGAGATCCGGACGCAACTGGACTTGTGCAAGCGAGAATACGAAGGTTTGGCTCCCGAGAAAGCCAAGAGGTTGGCGAAGCTCAACGCTGAGAGGGAGGCGAAGCAGCGGCAACGGTTCCTGGAGAAGTTCAGAATTGAAGACGCAACGATACCTAACATAGGACCCAAGAACAAGCTAATTCTCCGCACTTGGGGAATCGAGGACGCGTGGGATGTCGACGAGGGCAGAATCCAAGCAATAAAGGGATTCGGACCCGTGAAGATAAATTCTTTGATGGAGTGGCGAAGAAGCAATGAAAGGCTCTTTCGATTCGATCCGAAACAATCAGTCGATCCTCGTGACCTCAATGCTTTGGAACAGGAGTTTGCACAAAAAGCACAGAACCTGGAAAGGGTGATCATGCAGGGAGTGCCGAATCTGAGGCAGGCGATCAGCGTGTGGCACGCGCAACGTCGTCAGCAGGTATCAAAATTGAGCGTATTGGCCGAGAAATTTGCCGAAGCAGACGTAAACCGAAGGGCGCTGGGACGCCTTTAGCCGACAACTGGACTGTAATCAGATAGCCGAGACTTGAATGAAATCGAACAAGGCGTTAAATCTGGGGCTCATCGTGATTTTGATCGCGTTATTCGTGTTTGGTCGGGAAGGCGATAAGCGGCGATCAGGACCAGTTACAACTCCTCCAACGGTAGATGCTCAACTTTTTCCATCCGCAGGCAGTCAGCGTCGCCAACCCGGCTTGCCACACATGAGTCAAAGCTGCTCCGCTACTGGTGGCAGGTGTGAATCGCTCGACTTTGCGGCGTGGGGCCGGCCCGCGGATGGCTCCTGCCACATTCGGAGAAGCAACGGTTACCCGCTCCCAGATTCCCATTGCACACCTGGTGGCATAAACCCATCCGTATCAATCTCGGTCCTTAAAAATGCGAACTGGACCACACGCTGCGCACGTAATTGCTGGACTTCTGAGGCTGACAAGCACCTCGCCTACCGTTGGTATGGAATTCAGAAGCCCTCAGTGAACTCAGACGAGAGCCAAGTATGCGAACTGGATCATCTAGTTCCTCTTGAGCTTGGGGGTTCCGACGCTCTCGCCAACATCTGGCCTCAGTGTGGGCCGGACACTGTGGCCATGAATCAGCGCTATTTTAAGATCAAGGACCGAGTCGAGAGATATTTGGCGACCGAGGTGAGGTCTGGAAGGATGGATTTGGCTGTTGCTCAGAGAAAGATTGCACAAGATTGGACGCAATTCATTCCTGAGTCAAGTCGCACTGCTCTAAGGGATGACTGACGAGTCGACGAGTCACGGTACCGCACCGTTGGTTCGAGCCAAGACCCGATTTGCCTTATTGCGCCACCGTTCCTTGATCAGGTAACGGGAGATATCGATCCTGGCCTCGGATCAATGCCATTCTTCAACGAACTCGACGACAGAACCAGATCTTCTCCCATCGCCGTCTACGGTGTCTGGTCATCATCAACCTGAAGGTCGGCAAGTTCAGCTATGCTGATGCGAGACAAATGCATTTATGCCTTTATACCTGAACTATGCCCGCGAGCACTGGACCAAGCCGGCGAGAACCCGCCGGTTGGGCTGATCCTCTGCGCTGAGAAGGGCGCCGCCGAAGCTTACTATGCACTCGACAACCTGCCCAACAAGGTCGTCGCAGCCGAATACCGGACCATCTCGGCGGACGAGACTTCGATCGCGGAGGAATTGAGGAATTGGAGAGATCGAGAGATCATGCCGCGAACTTGAAGCACGAACGCGGAGTTCAAGAGAGCCCTGTCACCCAGTGTTGAGAAATCCATCGCCTGTACTGAAGAGTGTGGACCCGGGGGGGAATGGAAGTGGGGATTGGAGTCTAGGCACTTCTCCTTGCGCCGTGTCGAACGCAAGATCAGTTCCATCGTTCCATCAATGCCTGACGATTGGTAGTTATTTCCCAGCGGCCTCCCATTGCGCGTTTTGCAGAAGTGCGTAAGCACCTCCAACCCTCCAACCGCGCCGACAACATCCCCTTAAAAATCTACGAGATGGGTTCTAGTGAGAGGAGAGGCCGTTTTCATATCTAAGGCTATCGTTCCGACACCGTGCAGAATCACAGACTGCTCAAAGACCAATACCTCCCCATTCTCTCTCGTTGGATTGAGGTCAGAGTTCTGAAAGCGCTCTGACAGCCGAATCAGACGTTGATTGCGGGATCCTCGCCAGTACAGCGTCAAATCCTGTTCCTCCTGAAGGTAGGGACCATCAATCAGCAGATCGGTGTGAGCCAGTAACACGGCGCAGCGTGGGTCTTCGCGCAACTCTTCGAAGACTTTGCCGGAAAACAGCACTGTGCTCATTCCAAGATCCTGAACGCCCGCCAGCACTAAACCGACGACCTCCGCCTGCTCGGTTGGCTCACCGCCCAATACCGAGATACCATCGATCTTTCCTATCCTTGCCCGGAAATGCATTAACAGCCGTGTCACCGGCATCGAAATTCGAAGTTTGTGTTCCCAGTAGGCAATGTTGGCGCAGCCGGGACATCGAATCGAGCAACCTTGCACCCAGACAGCATCGCGCAGCCCCGGTCCAACGACATTAGTGTTTTTCTGCAGTGCCGCCAGATTGAGCGTAGGTTCACTCGGGATCATGAGCCGCCTCCACAGTTCTGCTTCTGTATCTTTCTGGAATAAGATCGGAGAAGCTTACTTCACTCAACGCAAGCCTCTCCATTTCGGCATAGCTCTCGCGAACTCCCTTCGCAGGGGAATAGACATTAAGCGTCTCATGAAACAGCGCCACGTCAATGAACACCTGTCCGTTCAATCGGCTCCGGATACTTGCGCGCCGCAGCACTTCACCTAACACCGCGTTTAACTCGGCGCCACTGAAGCGATCGGTGCGCTTTGCGAGCATGTGAAAATCGTCTTGGCCGATGTTGGACCGTAATTTCTTCACTTTCTCCATAGCTTGTTTGACACTCACCCGAAGTATCTCCGCACGGCTTTCTTCATCCGGAAGCAGGAAAGGAAGGATCAGATCGAAACGCCCGGGACGCTTCATGGCTGGATCGATCTTGTCCGGAAAATTGCTCGCACCGATCCAGAGTATGTTCCCTCGATGCGAGGTGTCGCTCATAAATTCGAGCAGACGGCCAAAGATCCGATTGTCGACTCCACCATCCGGTGAGGAGCCTCCGCGCTTGCCCAATGCCTGGTCAATTTCATCGATGAAAACAATTACCGGATGAAGGGAATTGATCAGGGACAGTATCCGGGAAAGGTTGCGCTCTGACTCGCCAACATACATACCGCGAAAATCACCGAGCTTTGCCAGACTGATATGGCATTCACCGGCCAAAGCTTCCGCGACGATGCTCTTTCCTGTTCCGGGCGGTCCAAGAAAGAGAATGCCCATGGGGATCGTTGCAAGCGCAAGGTCATCGCCGCTGTTCTTGAGCGATGCGACCACCTCAAGCAGGCGGGCCTTCAAGGCTTCATAACCGCCGATGGCGCTCAGGTCTCTGCGCGGCTCGAGTACTTCGATCAGGCCCTGGCTTTCCTGACGCAACCGCTGACCCTTCAGCCGCATCACTTCGTCGCGGGAAAGCCCGCGATCTAGGGCAACCGAAGCTTCCTGCATCAGGTCTTCGATTCCAATTAAGGTCAAGCCTGCAGTATCCCGGCTTAGCAATCGTAGGCGTTCGAGGGAGTTTCCTTGTCCATAATGTTTTAGAAAATCAATGCGTTCAGGAAAACGGGAGACGCGCGTTTCGTCCATCCTAGAATCGGAATCGAGAAGTGTCAGGAGAAACTTGAAGCGCTCCTGCGTGCTTCCAGGACGAGACAATTCAATCTGCTCAATCTTGCCTCCGCGGGCTCGAAGTTCAGCTCCAACATCTTCAAGCGCCTCGGCCTGCAGAATCAGACAGTGGTTGCTGCGGAACAACTCGGGACTTATGGACCATAGGAGAAGATTGTCGACGAGGAAATTACGCTCAATATCGCCGCGGTTCTGCGGAATCAGCAGATGAACATTCTCGAAAATGATGGCGACGCCGCGCGGCAAATCGTGGATGTTAGCGCCTTCCGAGGAGCCACTCAGCCATCTGCGCAAATCATCGAATAGCACGCAAAGGCGCATGGAGAGATTGCTATCGCCGGAGAGTGCAGAACTGTCCAGATGACGACGAATGAATTCAGGCAAACGTTCCCTAACCGCCGGAGTCTGAAGAACCAGCCCCTGAGAAAGCCGATAGGTAAGGACGCAGTCTTTCTGACGGGCAAGAGCATCGGCAAGCACACGAATGGAGGGACGATATCCCTTTACCGGATCAAATGCGTAATCGTTGACATTCCCGTTGAGCAGGAAGCTTCGCGTGACGCGCGCGCGCTCCTGGCGCAAAAGCTGAACAAGCCAGGGTGGGTCGTCGACGAGAAAGCCTTCCTGAAACCATGTTGCCGCGATATCGGCCCGGCTGAGATATCCAAGCAGCCACTGCGGCAAAGGGGCTCCGCGAGCCATCCACGCGGGGATCTCTGTTGAGTCACAGAGGCCGGCCTGAAGCAGCTCATCGAGTTGGCCGCCTTCCCGTTGAATATTGGTGAGCCAGGTTAGCGCCCAGTCCGCTAGTTGGTCCGACTGCATGAGAGCTTCAACCTCCTGCATAGACCATCTTCCGGACTTCTTCGCATCCCACTCAGTGATTGTCACGGGGCTGTCTGAGCTCTCAAATCGCTTATCCAGCATCATGCGTTCCTTTGTGTTTTCTGTTCTATTTCTCTTTGCTCTTGCGGGCTGCGCTGCGCGTGTACCTCAGTCGACTGCATTGGAACGGATTCAGCCCAAGGATTCGGCGTAGCCGCCGCCAGCAGTTCCCAGAACTCGGAATTGAGCGGTTCAGCTACTGGAGTGCGAGCAAGATCGGCCAGGGCAGCCATTGACAGCGATGGTTCAGCCGTCTGAACCGCGGGTATCCAACGTTCTGCCAAATGGACCGCGATGTGTTCCGTCGCTGTCGGCACGGCAATGACCGCCGCAGATGCATCGCTCCCATCCATGCCAAGCAGGCTCATCAAGGCTTTCTGGCGATCCCTCTCCTTGCTGACGCCTTCCAATGTCAACAACATCTGCGCAGACAGCGAGCGTAACTCGCTCTGCATCGTCCCATTCATCCGTATTGCATCTTCGAAGAGGCGCAACTCGTGGGCTACTTCCCTCTCCAGATGCTCGGCGTATTGTTTCACCTCGAGCGCGCGCTCGATCGCCGGTTCGCTCATGTTATGTGCGCTCCCGTTCAGGGGCAATGGTTGGCGTACGTCTCTGCCGAACCGCCCGCTCGGGGTGAGGAAGTACGGAGGCGCCATCGGCGCGCGGATAGATTCGCTGTCCTGATCGCCGGATGGGAATACGGTCGGCGAGTGCGGTCTCGAAATCGTCGAGTTCGCCGAGGCACTCTGGGTCGCCCGCGTTGAAAGTCTCCGCTTCGATCATTTCGAGGACACTTGCTGCGGCGCTCGTGTTTTCCGGTACTTTGATCCGCACTGCAATCATCTGCTCGGCGGACTGCTTCTGAAAATAGGCAATCATGTCTCCCTCCTTGACTATCTCCCGCAGCTGATAGTTATTTCCTTCCATCGCCAGCAAAACTGCTGCTGCGGAAGGCCGGGAGGATTCTACCTGCGCGAGAAAGTCGCACTCTGCCTGCTTTTGCCGGATATCTTCCTGCAAACCAGTTATGCGCTTGGCCCATTCCTCCGCGGATGTACGGTTTGTCGTCAATGATTCCAAGCTATCGACATTGGCATTCGCTAGGTGGGTCAGTTCCTGTGCAGCAGACTGGGTATCTTGAATAGCCGTTGCGAACCTATTTGAGGCTTCGCAAGTAGCGGATTGCAAAGCCGCAGCCTGTGCCGCGCATTGACGAAGATCCTCCTCCGCAACGCGAAGGCTTTGCCGGGCTTGTTCGACGACTTTGTCCAGTTCGTCCAGCTGCACAGACGCAGACTGTACCGAGCGGTCGATTGCGTCGAGCCTTTGGCCTGCTTGAGAGAGCTGCCGCTGGTGCTCGGCCCGCCGCCGCGCCGCTTCGGCCATCGCCTGTGCAGCCCGAAGCCTCGCCAGTTCAGCCTGCCGCAGCAGATTCTGTTGCATCGCAAAATTTTGCGGATATCCCGGGAGCGTCCATGTCTGTCTTGTGCTCATTTTGTGCGGATCCTTTCTGTCGTAGGCGCTGGCGTGCGTGCCCCCTTCGGCGACGGAAGCGGATCGTCCAGCCGGATGGAATGCCGAATGGCTTCTGCGTATGCCAGTAGTCCCTCTTGGGCGGAAGTCTGTTGCACATGATGCTCCTGCCGATCGTGGACTCCCGCCAGATCTGCCAACTCGGCTTGCGGGCGCGCCACCTTGGCAATTCGATCATGCTCCTCGCGGCCGGCTTTGAGCTGAGCATCGAAATTCTGGCTTGCTGTCACCTGTTCGCCATACTGAGCTTGCACCCTGCTGATCTGTTCGGTCAGTTCATACCCGCGCTGGCGGATGGTTTGAAGCTCCGACTCCAGGCTCTGCTTTCTTTGGCGGTTATGCTCCAGTGCTTTCTGCGTCTGCGTCTCTTCGGAGCTCTTGCGAACCTGAAGGTTTTGCTGTTGGCGCATGAGTTCGTCAATTTGACGGAGCACCTGCGCGCGTTCCTGGCTCCCCGCCCGGAACGCCCTTTCGCTGTTGGCAAGGCGCGCAGCAATGGCTTCAATTTCACGCGCCTGCCTGTTGATTTCGTCTTGCAGCTCCCTTGCCTCCTCTGCTAACTGCGGAATCCTCCGATTGAGCTCCCGAGCCCGGCGTTCATTGCTTTCGATGGTCGAAACCAGCTGAGAAACCTCGCGGTCCGCCTCGGGGGTTCCGCCACGAATTCCTGCTCTTCTTCTTCTCAGCCGCTCGTTCTCGGCAACTACGGCATCGTGTTCGCGGATTAGTCTGGCTTGCGTCTCCCGCGCTGCATCCCTTCGATGCGCCAGAGCGGTTATGCCGGCGTGCGCTTCGGAGCTGCGCGCACGATCGACCGAAATCGCCCGGTGGAGCGAATCGAGAATCTGCTTTTGCTGGATGGCTCTTTGAGCCGCCTCCAGAGTTCTTTCTTCCAACTCCTCAAGCTCGACTTGTAGGCGCGAAATGACGATCGCCGATCTGAGCGTGATCGAATCGGCCTCCCAGCAGCAGTTCTGCACTGCGAGCTCGGCGCGTGATTGCAAATCCCGAACCTCACGCATCTCGGCCCAGAGCTCGCCTAATCGCCGATTGAGTTCATTGATTCGCTGATTGGAAGCCAACAGGCTAGCCTCCAGCGCAAGCAGAAGCCGGCGTTGTCTCTCTCGCTGCAAATCTTGTGCATATCCGGCGGCGACGAGCGCGCTTTCTGCGTGCTGACGGATCGATGGGTCCGGATCGTCGAGAGCAAAATTGATCATCGGGCCGAGCGCACCTTCACCTGCCTGGACTGCGGTGAAATCGCGGGTTGAACGAAAGAAGTTGATCATTGCCTTCGCTCTGGATTCCCGTTCAGGGCCAGCGCCCACCAACAATTGAAAATTTGCCAACAGGACAGGCCAGAGATCGCGGCGAACGCTTTTGGCGGCTTCATCGAGCGTAACTGCAAACAGGCGCTGTGAGTGCTGCAGCACGCCCTCGCTCAGCAATCCGTCAATAGTAGGAGGAAAGCTTCGCAGTAGCTGCTTCCAGGCTTCTGTGCGCACTGCGTCTTCCACTGCACCATCTTCGGCGAGCCGTAGCTTCAAGTCCGTAGCCAGACGGTGAAGCAGCTTGCGCATGCGTTCAGAGTGGTTGAGAATCGCGCGGACGTTGCGCTCATGCGAAGCGGAGACAGCTTGACCAGCGGAAAGTCGTAGATCAAAGCTTTGAGGCGCTCGCGCACAGGATGCGATCCAACTGAGCAGCCCCATCCACATCGCAGACGTGCGCGCCACACGGCCATCTGCCAGTACAAACTGCTCGATCTCTCCCGAGCGATAACGGACTGCAGGGAGCCCCTGCAGAACCTTTATGCTATCGAGAAACAGGCCTTCCCGAAGCGGGCGGTCAAAACGGCTTCTCACGCAACGCAACAGATCTTCCGGATGATCTGAACCGGGCAGCAGTTCGATATGGGCTTGAAGGTGTCGTGCAATGCGCGCATCGAGTTGCTCGCGCGGAACCGAACCGCGTACTCTGGCTATCAGCGTTGTTTGCGCAAGCTGCGCTAAGCTGTCGCTCTCTTGCGGGGCCTCACTCAGCCAGCGAATGAGGTTCTGTAATGCCTGCCTCATGGCAGGCTCCGCGGTTTTGGGTTCTCGTTTGGCCAGCAATATCCGGTACGCCTGGAAATATTCCTGCCGGGCTTCTGCGAGACAAAGCCGGGAATCGCCTTCGAGATAGGCGCGCAGCGTGCCGTCGCTGGTTGTCAGCGTGACGTACGAGGATAAGCGCCTTCGTCGGTCCAATTCTGCGGTAAGGACGGCTGACGGGGATGATCCCGCCGCCAGGCGCTCCTGAAAAGCCACAAGGGTTCGCTGAAGGAGCCCGAAACCGCCAGTGTGCTGCAGATCCGGAATTCTCGCCAGTAGCCACGAGCGCACTCCCTCGAATCGATCCGGATTCGATTCGAGGGAGAGCAGTATGCGGTCGATCAATTCCTTTGCGGCGGCCTCACGCGCCGCGCGCCTGCCATTCACCGTTCCCATATCTTCCACGGCCAGATGCACGAAGCAATACTCAACCACTTCGCGCATCGAACGATGCAGCGCTTCCGGGTCATCGGCGAACTGCTTCAGACGGGAGGCAATGGCTTTGGCAGTTTCCGCCACAAGACGGTCGTCTTCCAGCGAGAGCCCGCGCAGCAGAGCAAGATCGTAAACTTCGCCCGATGGGGCAGAGGACAAACGCCGAAGCGCTTCGGTGAGCTTATCCGCGGATATTCCACTGCCGGGGTTTGACGCCGCTTCGAGGACAAGCTCCAGCGAATGATGTAAGCGAACGTCTTCAGCGTCTACCATTCAGGGAGCTCCTAGCTGTGAAATCTTACGACCAGGATCAGAAGCAGGACTGCCTGAACTCCCAACAAAATGGCGACTGCGACCTGCAACTGGCGCGACGGAAGCAGTCTCATCGCAGCCGGAAATTGGTTTATCCATTCCCGCTGCTTGTCCATCATCTCCAATTGCCTCTTTTCAGCGGCCTGCCGCTCTTGTAGCAAAGCTGCCAGCTGCTTGTTGACTTCCGCTGTTGCCTGACGCGCAGTCTGGCGCGCTTCCGTCTCTGCCTGCACCAGGCCCACAACAGAACTCTGCAGATCGGCTTGAATTTTCTGCTGGTTGCGCACGATGTCGGCATGCCGGGTTTGCATTTGCGCGTTGATGGTCTCCAGATCGCCGAAACGTGTTGCCAGCCCCTGCATGGAATGGCTCAGGCTCTCGGCCACTCGCAGCGTATTTTGCTCCGACGCCTGCATCTCTTCAAAGCGGCTGGCCAGCTGCCGGGTAAGCTCTGAAACCGAGTCGAGCCGGTCAAACATCTCCTCGGATATCTTCATTAACGTCAATTCTTCTCTCTCTGAGCGGTGGCGCACTACCGACGAAAATTCGGAAAACGACTTCTCCACTGCCTCTCGTTGCGCCTCGCACTGCGCCGCCAGACGGCTTGTGGACTCCATCAGCTTTTCCGCCGTAGCGTAATGGTGCTCGACGGATCTGACAGCTTGCACGAGAGGCTGTGACGTTTCCTGAAAGCCCCTTACCCACTCTGTGAGCGTGCCGTCTCCATCCAGGGTCACAATCGCCTGGGAAAGATTTTGCTGGGTTCGAAGGAGGGCTTCGGAAACCTGGGCGTTCTTCTGCGCGGTATTTTGCAGCGCCGTTTCCGCAGGCTTGATTTGCCGGGCGGTTTCTGTCGCTACCGCTTCTGCAATAGCCTTTGGCAGGGATTCATGAAGATGCTCGTGGGATCTGCCTATCTGCCGCAGCGCGTGACGAAGGATCAGCGCGGAAACAATCATTGCGGCTGCAACGGCTGCTATGACGATCAATTCGACCATAGGTTTGCTCTTCCCTCACTTGAGTCGTTGTCGTAGCGCTGTTCTGTCAGCGCCTGCTCGATAATTTGAATCGTTGCTTCCAGAGTGGCGTCTCTTAGGCCTAATTCCTGCTGGCGTTGCTCTGAGGTGATGAGCCGTTCTGCCTGGACCTTCCCGCGCCGGCACAATTGCAACTCCACGTCCGCAAAGCGGAAATGATCCCGAACGGGGCTGCTCGACTGCCGGACCTGTTCACGGATACGGGAAAAACACTGAAGAATTTCGATGACCTCCTCGGACCCGAGAGACGATGAGAGGAGGCGCTCCCACAGCCTGATCCATGGGATCACCGGCTTGCCTGGCTCGGGTAGCGTGTGAAGTTGCGCAAGTGCCCGGGTTATGATGCGCTCGTTATATGTACATGCGGCAAATGCGTCAGAGCGGGAGTTGTCCATTAGCTCGCGTAGTCTCGGCCAGTCGCGCTCGCGGCGCAAAGCCCAAATGTATTGGCGGGCTGCCTCGGAATATGGCGGACCTTCTAACGGCGCATCGAGCAAACAACGCTCGAATTCTTGAATTTGCGTCTTCCTATCCAAAGCAAGCAGAACAAGCCACGCTCCAGCGAAGTGCTTGTATCTCTCGCTATGGGATAGCTTGCGCCAAGTTGTAAGTATGTTATCCGGCTCCGCCCTTCCAAGCCATTCGCGACGAAGCCAATCAGGGCTCTTGAGGAGTGCATTGGAAAATCCCACAAGCACGGCGCGATCGAGATGGTCTTCGCTATAGAGCCGATCCCACGCCTCCAGATCGTCGCGCTCGACTTTGTTCTTCAACACTGCTCTTCGGCTCAAGCAGAGCCATTCGGGATCTTCGGCCCGCTCGGGTGACGACTTCAGCAGATGCCTCTCCAACTCATCGTGCCGAAACGACTGTAATACTTCGAGAACGGGCTGCGGATAAGGGAACGGTATCTCTCTGGCATACCATCGTTTGCGATACTCATTGAGCACACGGTCATAACTGCCGAGCTCAGCCCATGCGCAACAGCGGCGCGCAAGCTGATCGTAGGGATCGCATTCAGCTGGTTTAGCGAGCCAGCGCTCCGCAATCGCAATGATGGCCTTGTAATCCTGCAAACGCCACGCGGTGTCGGTTAAATCTTGAAGCGCTAACCGGTCCTCGCCCGCCAGAGTCAAGGCCACCCATATAGCTCGCGAAACGTAATCGTGCAGCAGCTTGAAATGCGACGCCTCCTTGATTCTCGAAGCGAGCTCTTTTCCGTTCAATCCACTACTCAGCCACCGAGAACCGAGAATCTCCACCAGCCGCTCGTCACCTTGTGACGCCGCCGCGATCAGGCAATCGGGCAGGGCTGACCGGGATTCGCAGAGCCAGAGCGCAAAGCGTTCGCGCTTTGCTGGAATTCGAAGATCCAGGCAATTGCCCGGATGAAGTTTCCATGCTCGTGCAAGCAGGTCGCGATGACGAGATCGGACCAGAGGTAAGGCGCTTAAGCTAGCAGGCAGATCTATTGGTTCTCCAGAAACCTGGGCGAGAATCAAAGAGATAGCTGCGCCAGAAGGCCTTCGTAGAAGATCGGCAGGCCAAGCTACCCCTTTTACGACGATCTGATCGCGCAGCGAAGCTTCGGCAATTTCCCACTCGATGAAACTCCGGGCATGGACTTGAGCGTAGCTCTCGATGTACAGCCGAAGTGCATGCTCGCTTTTCCCCGTCCCGAGTCGTTCCAATATCTCCTGGACTAGCATAGCCGCCATCTCTCATTGAATGCATTGCCTTGGGGAGGTTAATACCGAGATCAAGCTTGTCTTCAGGACCCGCCCTATATTTACATCGGTCAAACATTCGTTTCAACTGATATTTCCTTAGTTGGGCTGAAAGGTGGCAATTGAGCGCTTCTCTCGATTTTTGGGGGTTAGCAGCCCGACCACCCGTCTCCCCACAGTGTTTCTGGAGCGCTCACGGAAGAGAATTGGTACTCCCAAGATGCATTCCCGGGCCAATCGATGTCGAGCCACTGGAGGCCTAGAGCTTCACTGACAGATAGGTCGAGGCAGATCATGGTGATTCGCAACAATGTTATAGGTGCGCAGGAAAAATGGCGGATGATATTGCGAAACTGTTCCGGGGTGAGCGTGGCAGCCTCTTTTTGCCGTCTGGTCACATTGCGGAAGCGGACGATCTCAATGGGATTCCGGCCTTCGAAGGCAGATATTCCCACAGCGTCGCGGGATCGAATAGCTTGTGCGTCAGGCTGCGCAGGTGCCCCTGGGTGATCAGACCCAGAGCGAGTTCCGGAAGCCAACTGTGCAATTCCGCAGGCCTGATTTCAGAGATGACGCGCGAACCCCATTGCGGGCGAAGATAATTTTTGAGGATGGGGCTATAGCCGCTGCGCGTGGAATGTCGCGTCAGCATCTCTTCTGCGATGTAGCGGTCGGGCAGGGCACCGAACGTAACCTCTCTGGCACGCCGCATACTCGCAATTGTCATCGAGCTTCAGGACGAAACTTTCAGGTAGTAGCGAAGGGCCTTTTTTCGATTCTGAACAGAGCTCCGTCGAAGGTCTGCGTCTTGTGGATGCGGCTGTTGACGTCGCTATCGTAGCACCGGGCGGGAATTGAACCACGTCCGGGCATTGATTCGGCGCAAGTTACGGAAAACAGATTGCTACAGATGCCAATATTGCTGTGGTTGCCATGGCACCTCGCACGAAATGACACGATTAGGGCTTGTTCTTCCTTAGTTCCGTTGGCAGGAGGGCGTCTATTTCCTCATCGCTAAAAGTGAAATGCCCGCTATCAAGAGACGCCTTGGCCTGAGCATACGCTTCAGGCGATGTGTTCGGAGCGAATTTATAAACCGCCGTCAACTCACGCGTCAGCGCTTCGAGTCGGTGTTCGATGTCCTTCTGCGGGCAAGTCGAAATATGGCAATCGGTAATGAGAAGCAGAAATTGCTCGCGCAACCAGAGCAGTTCCTTGGCGGCAACCCGATGTTGGGCTTCTTTCGCGGCAGGATCGTAGTTCGATTGCCACATGATGAACGACACGGTGGCCACGGCAAAGAGCGCGGTCGTCATGATCGACCATGTTGGCTTGAGCGTCGCAGAGACGATGGCGAAGAATGTGGTTAGACTCGCCAAAAGAATGTTGACCCGGTTCATCCAGCACACCTTCCCGGTCCAGATCAGGCGTTCTTTTTCATGGGTCAGGTGCGTATGGACCAGACGGCCGTACAGTTCGCGCGCGGTTGCGAGGACGGCCTCGCGGTTGGTCTCCATCACCGTCCCGCCGCGAACATAGCACTATAGAGAAGACTGTTCGACCAGTCGATCTGGAACTGGGAACCGAAAATCTTGTTCCATTCCACCGACGCAGAATAGGCATCATCACTATGCTCATATTCGCAGGCTTTGACCGCGCGGTTGTAGGCGGTCTGGCATTTCGTCTGCCAGCAATCACCGAGAAGTATGTGCTCCTCAATGCCCGCTGGCCTCGCCCAGCCATTGACGTAATTCAACAGGAAGCCGAAGAAATCCCTGACAAGGAAGTCGTGGTAGCTATATCCGATTCCATCAGCGCGGTGCGTCCATTGATTCACGAAGACCGTGGCCGCGACTTCGAGACAGACGGATTTCAGTTCGACATTGCATTCGCGCTTCCATGCCTTAAGCATTTTTATGAGGTCGGTTGCCTTGCCGTTGCTGACGGCATCGACCGCCTTAAGCCACCTGTATTCGGCGACCGGATTGGAGTCCCGCCATGAGCCACCATCGCCGGTGTGCGCGGTCATGTATGAGCCTGTATGTGGTCCGGTGACGTATCGAAAAGCTGGCACGACATCGACGTTGTAGGTTTGGAAAGGGGCGACGATGACCTGCCCATCTGCAGAAAGATCGGTATTTCGAAAAGTGAGTGCCAGTGGACGTTTCACTTCTCGAAGAAGGGCAGATTGCCTGTTTCCCGTGGTGGCGTTGATGCGGATACATACTTCCCAGGGCAACACAAACAGCATATCGAGGTCCGAACGCGGTCGCGTTGCCGTCTCCTTTCCGAGAGACCCGACCACAACGTAACAGTCCGGATCGAAAGGAAGATTTGGGTAGTACCTGGCGTACAGGGACTTGGCTATACGCTCGGCTTTGCCGTATGCATCGAGCCTGTCTTTGTCCGGCAGCCGAAGCTCGTTTAGAAACGCTTGGAAATGGGAACTAACGTATTGGTACACAGCTTCACCTCCGTCGTCGCCTTGCGCCGTGATGGCGCAGCATTTTTCAGGCGCAGGTGAGGACTGTTGAGCAAAATTATACACCTATTGCGGTTTTGAAATCCTCAACCCCAATATCTTGTGCAAGCGAATAAAAGGCAAAGAAGCTAGAATTCCGCCATGGGCGGCGAACGATCATCGACGGCGCGGCAGCGGCTGGCCGGGAAAATCTGTTGCAACTGCAAAGGCACCCTTCCAGAAGCTCCTGATCGGCCGGGCGAACGCTATTGCAAGCGCTGTGCGCCAAAGCGCAAGGTTTATATGCACTTTATGTTGTGCGAGGGCTGGCATTGCCAGTTTCTTGAAGCGGACCTGAAGACACCGTTACCCCGCAGGCTGAACCTCAGAACGGCTGATGAAATCAGGGGCATGATCGAGCGAGTCGGGTCGAAGATGACGACCGAAGAGAGGCAGGCCTTCGAATACGCTATCAATACGGGGCGCGGCAGCGCGTGGTTGTCGTTGACCGAAGAGCAGTATCAGAAACTGCGCCGATAAGTAATTATTCAGGCCGTAAAATCCCCGAATCATGCAGTGCAAACTAGAGGGCTGTCGTCTGGACGCGGATATTGAGACCAGGCTATGCGAGTTCTACGCAAGCCTGGTCGCGCTCTGCCGCACGAATATGGAAATGGCGAAGCATCAGCCTCCACCGAAACGGATTGGCCGGTGCTATCGATGTAAAGCGAAGCTGATGCCGTTTTCCCTGCGTCCCGGTCACTGGATGTTCGAATGTCCAAACGGTTGTGAGTATTGCGCCGATTACCGGAAGTACATCGATTACCGGACACGCTGCCCTCATGGCATTCCTACGCCACGAGAACTGGAGCAACCGGCGTTTGTGATGTAGGACGTGTCGGATCGCTCAGGGCCGCAAAATCGGGGTGGAATCGAATTGAAAGTCAGAATTACCGGCGCTGACAATGCCGTGCGCACGATAACGGATTATCTGGTCGCAAAGAGAATGGAGAAGTTAAGCCATGCCGCGAAGGCCTGCGGTCTCCATGACAAATACGCAGCCGGGTCTATCGAGGCCAGTGACTTCCTGGGTAAACAGGGTCGTTTGAAGCTGGGTGTCGAACGGGGCAAGGATGGTTATCCGGCGAAGAATGTGATTTCAGATTATATCTTCGCGGCCAATGATAATTCGCCTGATCGTCTTGAGGCGGCTATGGCAAGAGTGATTTCCAGATAGGGAGAACGAACATGCTTGAGAAATTCAGGGACTGGCGCTTCCGCCTGTGGTTCAAAGGGGTCTTCGGCGACTGGCAACTCTGTGAGGGCTGCGGCAAGACACGAATGAAGCCGCCATATGTCGAGGGAAGGCGTTGCCCCTGGTGCCTCGGTGAGTACCCTGCATTTCATCCCTGCCATTCCGGATTGAATGGAAAAGGGGTTTTGGGAAACAACCCGGACCTGTCATAGGCTGCGTAGCACACGAAGGGCCTGGCCTTGACAGGGAGGGTTTTTCCCGCAGAATGCACATGACCGGAATGGCAGGAGAGTATGAATCCCGAAATCGGCGCTTTCGAGAAGCACTACAGGATCGGTGAACTTGCTGCGCTCTGGGGCATAGGACGGGAATCCTTGCGAAAAATATTCGCAGTCGAGCCGGGTGTCATGAGGATTCGCATGGGAAGAAAACGTTCGCATACGACCTATGCCATCCCGGCCGGAGTCGCGCAGAGGGTCTATCGGCGCCTGACATCGGGAATGTAATAAATGCTGTTACATATCCGGCCACGTTTCTTTGGAAATTATAGAGATGTCGATTTGATCGGTTTGGCCATAGAGCCTCGCGGTCTTCTGCTGACGCAACACGAGCTTGTCACACGCAAGCCCTATCCGAACAAATGGATTTCTGTCGCCTGCGCCCGATCCCAGCGGAGAGCCGTAGACGGCATTCTGATAGAAACCGTAGAACATATGGACGAATTCCGAACGATGGCAAGATGGGCAATTGACGCACAGATTGCGGTGAGTCACCAGGTCGATTACAGGATCATCGACAGGGAGTTCGATGCCGCCAGCGACAACAGCATCCTGTGGAGCGAGACGTTCGGAGAGCTTGGCAATTGGAGGAATCGCGATCCTAATCCCTTCTCGCGAAGAGGCTCGCCGACGATGGAGCTTGAGAGGGGGATGAGGCGTGGTAGCGAGATTGTTGACGAATTTGATGCGGCAACAGGCTTGGTCATAAGGCGCAAAGAGGCATTCGAAATGCCCACGATAGAGCGCGGCAGGATTTTGGAGGGTCGTATGTTCGACCGCCTTCCGAGGATCGAGAATGCGTTTATCATCTAGGTCGCATCAAATATGTCTGTCGCCCAGGGGATGGGGATGTCTCCGTGGATATTTATCTGTTATAGACGGGAAGAAAATGGCCACCATGTAGCCGCTCGAATTGCTGGCGCGATTGAGAGCGTGTGCGGGCGGAACACGGTGTTTGTAGATACTCAGAATATTGACCCCGGTCTAGATTGGGAAAAGGCGATAGCAGGTAATCTGTCGAGATCTTTGGCTTGCATCCCCCTTATTGGCCCGAATTGGTCTCTTAAGCGTCTCCATGAGGATGGCGACTGGGTTCGTCGCGAACTCGCGGATGCTTTCCGGCTGAACAAATACATACTCCCGATTGTCTATGATGGCGGCAAGATGCCCCTGGAAGGGGACTTGCCCGAAGACATTCGGCCATTGTCCAAGATTATGGGCTATTTCGTTGACACTCGGACTACCGCCATTTTCGAGGGGGCGATGGGAATCATTATTCCAAAGTTACGAGAATATTTTGGCACGAAGATCGTGATCGAGCGGGAAAGAAAGAGTCTCGTCACAAATGAATGGGTGCTGTTTTGCGACGATGTTCCGTATACGATGCATCCGGTTGATATGTCGGCGACATTTAGTATTCTTCCTGGCCGCCACCGGTTCTATATGACATGGCGTGAAATTGCGCACGACAGCGGCAAATATCCGGGTTATTACTCGGTTGGAACAAGCGACGCGATTGTGATGGATATTTGGCCCGGAACATACAAATTTAACCTAGTGACAGTAGAACCTAAGGTGAAAAAGAATTGGCTTGTTCGTGCAATGAATTCGGTGGGTCCACACGATGATAAGCCGCGTGAGTTGCGACAGATGTCTTTCACATCATTCAATAAGTCATAGGGATAATGCGTAGCCAGATCTTCCCGGGGATTTTGTGACGGGTGCTTTGGACATATTCCGCAAAATGTTTGGCTTGCCTTGGGGCTTGGCGGTCCTATACGGATTCATTTTTATACAACTAGGACTACTTGGGTTGACATATCGTGAGCAGAAAGGGAAGTCGCTCGTTTCTAAGATTGCAGGGCTTGGGTCAGGCGCATGTCTTGTAGTCGGCTTTGTCCTTGGGATGTCTTTCGTTTTGAATTTTGCGACATGGGCTTGGTCGAATCATTTCAAATCGGCATTTGCAGACTGTACATGACGCGTTTCTCTTGTGGCGTTGGGTGGTGGAATTCTGGCCGTGGGTAGTAGTCGGACTTTTCATATTGGTTTTGCAGTTTTACCTGGCCGGTCTGTTAGGGAGAAAAGGACGACCAGGTTCTTAAAAGTGAGCCGTTTATAGATCTAATGTCCTAGTACCCCGCGTTCGAGAAGGATACGGGCGAATGTGTGCCGAAATTTATGCGGGACGGGCGGTTCGTCGAATTCGCCTGCAAGATCGAATATCTTCCCAAGCCTGATACGCCATACTTGCGTTTGTCTTTCAAGCGACTCTGTTCGGCCGACTCGGAATATTTTTGTTCCAAGCCGTTTTCGGCGCTCCTGAATGCGGTCCACAAGCCAATCGCCTATCCAGCTATAAATTTCCTTTTTCGTCTTATGCATGCGGAGAAAGATGTTATTGCCATTCAGCCTCTTGTCCACATCGAAGCTGACCACATCGCCTATGCGCAATCCGGTATAGAGCATGACGTAAATGAAGTCCTTCGCATCTTCGCCGCCCCAGAGGCGCTGGCCGCGTCCGGGGGCTGTGGGCGGCCCGAGCCTATCGCAGGCCGCGAATATCCGTTCAAGTTCCTCGTCTGTGAAGGGAGTTTTATTCGCAGGAATAGAGTGGCCCTCGGGAGGCTCCAGATCCTGGGCTATATCCTCCGATATCCATTTGCGCCGAAGGCAAAAACGGATGAATGACTGGAGCTTATGCAGTTTCCTTGCCTTGGCCTTCTTGCCGTCTTTCCAGCCTGCGTAGAAGGCGTCCATATCGCTGATCGTTACGCGATTGATGTGGACTAGTCCCCTGCTCTCGGCGAAGGCTTGAAACTGGCGAACGAATGTTGCGTATTTAAGATTGGTGGCATTCGCGAGACCTCGTGCGGTGGTCTTCTCCATGAAGGCCTGAAGCGCATCGGCAAGCCTGTCCGCCGACCGACAATACGAGCCGCTTCTGCGATCATCCCAGCCGGCAACCATTTGCCGTCTTCATCGGCTCCTTCACTGACTTCTCCGCTCCACCCGTGCCTTACAACCGGCGTTTATTTCATCGGTGCTCGCCGTCAAGGGTCGAGATGAACTCGCTGCGCTCGCCCTTGACGGCTTTACGCCGCTGCAAACGCCCCGAGACGTCACGGGTTTCGCGAAGAAAAAACTTGTTTCAAGGAGCAAAGACATGAAGAACGACGCCAACAACACGAGCCGTCAGGATGTGTACAGCCGCATCACCTCGCAGATCGTCACCAGCCTCGAACAGGGCGTGCGCCCCTGGGTGAAGCCGTGGAACGCCGAACACGCTGCCGGACGTATCACGCGACCGCTGCGGTTCAACGGCCAGCCCTATTCCGGTATCAATATCCTCTCGCTCTGGATGAGTGCCACCGCGCAAGGCTTCGCCGCTCCCATCTGGATGACCTTCCGCCAGGCAATTGAACTCAACGCTCACGTCCACAAGGGCGAGACGGGCTCGCTCGTTGTGTACGCCAATGCTATTACGCGCACCGAGCGCGATGAGAAGACCGGCGAGGACGTCGAGCGCGAAATCCCGTACCTGAAAGGCTATACCGTATTTAACGTCGAACAGATCGACGGCCTGCCTGATCATTACTACGCCAAGGCTGCACCACAGCTCGATCCCGTTGCCCGCATCGACCGCGCCGAAAAATTCTTCGCCGACTGCAAAGCCACCATCCGGCATGGCGGCAATCGTGCCTATTATGCGCAGGAGATCGATTACGTTCAGATGCCGCCATTCGAGTCCTTCGGCGATGCCGAAAGCTACTACTCCACACTGGCGCATGAGATGACGCACTGGACGAAACACCCTTCGCGCCTTGCGCGGGATCTGGGTCGCAAGCAGTGGGGCGATGAAGGCTACGCGCAGGAAGAACTTGTCGCCGAGCTGGGTGCTGCATTCCTTTGCGCCGATCTGGAATTGGCGACCGAGCCGCGTGAAGAGAACGCCTCTTATATCGCCAATTGGCTCGAAGTTCTGAAGAACGATACGCGCTTCATCTTCAAGGCTGCGGCCCACGCACAGCGAGCAGCGGATTACCTCCGCGCCTTCAGTGGGGCTGACGCCGCAACCGCCACCAACAATGCCGAAGCCTGCGCCGCCTGAGGCGCCGGCGCCGTCAGCGCAGAACGAAAGCTCAGGATCGACCGGCTGCGAACGTTCCAGTGCATGACTCTGGCAGAATGGCTCTCGCTTTCCGTTTCATATGGGCAAAGCTCGTCATAGTCTGTTCAAGAAAGCCTTTTGAGGGTTTGAGGGCACCGCGCCCCTGCCGCAATCGGAAAACCGAAGCCGAAGCCATCGCATTCGTGGTCAGCAAGGCAGTGGGGCTGGAGACCGGAACAGCGGCGGCTGATTACATCCACCTTTATCACGGTAACGCATCGCTATTGGCCGAGAGCCTTGAAGTCATCCAGAAAGCATCAGCGATCATTCTGGCGGCACTGGAACCAAAGCCGGAGCTCGAAGATCCGGAACCTTCAGATCAAATTGCGATTGCCAGCTAGTCCGTCGCGTTCATGAGTGGATCGTGGGCTCGGTCCACTCGCTCATTAAAGCGATCTAGCGAACAGAAATTATCAATAGCCACCGGGCACATGCCGGTTGAAATATCGAGTCAGGCGATCAAGGCACGCCGTCCGGATTTCTCGACTCAGCTCAGTGCTCCACAAACTCCAAATTCTCGGCGACCACTGAATCGAAACGCCCTCGTCGATAACAAATGATTCGGTGAGGAAACGCACCGGGTTCTGTCGAATTAGCCGCTGCCACGCAGCGATGCTTTTGCGCGATAACGAACCTGGCGTGGCCCGGTTAGGGTTTTCTTCCGCCTTGTTGTGAATTGCTCGCTGTACAAAAAATTCTTGAAACCGCTCAGCCAAAGTTCTCAACGGAACGCGACCCTCCGAATCGGGGAGTTCAGCCATGAGCATAAGCAATAGCATCTTGTAGCACATTGTCATCGGCTGTTTCTCGATCTCATAAAGAAGCTCATAGGTGGTGGGTGCGAGAATTCCAGGCGTTGACCGTATCTCCAGAGTGCCCAGCGACATTTCAGGAGTTGTTGGTACGCACTGCGACATCCGGCGTTCGAACTCATGTTCGGGATATTCGCGAAACTCATATCCGTGTTCATCGAGAAACTGTTTGTGTTGAGGCACGAGGCGATTCGCAACGAACATCAATCGAAGATGTGTTGATGGGTACTTCGCACGATAGTCGAAGTAATAGTAGAAATGGCGCTGAAGGTGATCTTCGTCCAGCCGACCGCTCTGAATCTCAACCAAAAGGTGACGAGAAAAGGCATCGCTGAAGAGCAGATCGGGACGCCTCCCGTTAATTACAACCTGCCTACGAACGAGAGTCAGACCGGACTCAATGAATAGCTCCGGGCATGAGGCAATAGCCTCTTCCATCTTCCTTTCGAGCATGACGGGGACACTAAGCGCTACGGATTTTCATGTCAAGCGTTCCATTGATATGGAATCAAGCGAAAACGGTTGGGACGAGATCGACCATGATCTTTCTTCAAGAAAGCTCCAGCTATCCTTTTAGGCGCTGATCAAACGGATATGAGAGTGCTTCTGCGATGTGAAAGTCCGGGGCTTTCTTGTGAGATGGATTGAAAAGGAAGTTGACTGTCTCCGGAACAATAACGCTCGGCACTTGAAGAAGGACGCTGTCGTTCTTTTCGAGCCATGCTGTTCCTATGTCGCGGGTCACTTCCAGTCGAGTGCGCCAACCGTCCGGCATGTCATCATTCTTAACAGATGGGACCTCCAGGTCTGGCCCTTCAATCTTCAATAACGTGAATTCTGGAGGCACGTCGTTGGCGCTGGTGTGTACGCATACTTCGAGCAGTGCTGAGGCTGGCGTCTCGGTCATGTACACGATGATGTGGCCTGCATAGTGCCAGCGTCCCGCAGCTTTCAGCCCTCCTATACCACGCAAATCGCGATGCCGGCTGATTCGCCAGAGAATCATTTAGACGAACATGCCCTCGTCGATCTGAACCAATAGTTCCTCAACGATCCTGCTCCCTGCATCTGTCTTCAAAAGAGACAGCGGGGGTCGACCCTCTAGCCGTGGGTGAGGCTTACGAAGCCAATTAAGAGCGCGCTCGCGATTTCCGTAAATGGACTCCGTCAGCGAAAGAACCCGGATGACGCGCAGCACGCGGTCGGATTCTTCGACCGTCAGTTTTTCGCGCCGCGAACGGCGGTGCTGTAGGGTTCTGGAGGGAATGACAATCGTATCGATTTCTGACCGTTCCAGACCCAGGGCATTGAGACGTTTAATGACAGACGGAGCAAGTCGCCCTTCGACGATGCGAAGGATCTCACCCTCAGTAGCCGGTGACTGCAGACCGAGCCAGTCACCAATCTGTGCATTAGCGGAATTCATACTAGATTCTCCACGCCTACATTATGCCATATATTGTCTGGCATAATGTACCATAACCAGCACCAAGTCTCCCAGCCAACCGCTTACTCCAAGCCGCTCGCCGATGTGGGTGTTCGGGGAATTCAGGGGGGCTCGTCTCTTACCGCATTACGCCATAAGCCGAGAAATCAGCTGCATGAGATCGCGCTAATTACAAGATAATCACGCCATAAATTTGGCGCCATCTTGTCTATATGGCGCGATTCCTCCTGTACCAGTCATTGCAGCTAGGCGGCCACTCTCTGTGGCGCGGAAAGTGCCATCCGGCAAACGAATGATCTTGCTGCTCGTCGATCGTTCCTGTCCAACATAGCGGAGCCATAAAACGTTCATCGTAGCCTGAAAATTGGCATGCTGCATTAGTTCCTGTTGCACCTTCATTGGTGCGAGGAGTGACCCATGTTGCTGTGGGCGATTTTTGGGGGCCCCCGCGGCAAAACTAGGGCTAAATCAGGGTAGATGCTCGAAGCAGAAAAATGCCGAAACTCCTTAAACAGAGTGGGCTTTTCCAAGATCGAATGATCGGTGGAAATCGCCCGGATGGGCCTTCTAGGCCGGAGCTTGGGGGTTTGATTCCCGGCCGCCAGTGGAGGCATTGCACATGCAATAGAAGGTCGGGCGGATCAGGTTCCGGCTTCGGCAACCCGAAGTGGGACACCATCGCCCAAGACCTCGGCGAGACGAGGGTAAAGCCCTGCATGGCTCGTCCGGTAAAGCACGAGCAGGCGTTTCGTCATCAGGTGATAGGCCCCGACCGAGTCATGCAAGTAAAAGACCCCACGCCCGGGAGGAACGCCTGCATCTCGGGAAGTGCGAAACACAGTTCTTAAAATCACCTGAAGGGTTGCGCGCTGCAGGTGCAAAGCATCCTGCCGCATGCGCTCTTTGACAATAACGCTCTCGGTAAAGTTCCAGCGTTGCGCGTAGGCGGCCAACGCGATCAGAATTCGCGCATTACTCCGCATTCGCCGGATGCCCTCAAGACCGCCCAGACTCCGCCAGATATCAACGGGCTGCGGGCCTAGCTGATGTGGCGTGGGGTTCAGATACTCGTCTCCTATCGCCGTAACAGCCACCGCAGAAATCGGCTGAAGTTTGGTTAGCAGATCGTTCCAGTCACGCTGATTCAGTTGCCACGCGGCTAAGTGCCGATAGAAATACCGGCTGACGAGAACGCCGATGATACACCAGAAGACAAGAGGGGCAGGCAGCATAAATCATTTCCGCAACCGCGACAACGACTCCTCGCTTCTCGAAAGATCGAACTTGACACGGCGATGCAGGCCAAGCAGGTATTGCTCCATTTCCGGCGAGAGCGGATTCCTTTTCCTTTCCGGCTTCCAAAACACCACGGCCCAGTAAATCGCAGCGGCTGTCCACACGGTAATCCGCACATTGTCCAGCGCTGTAAACCATCGATAGCTGCCGAGAACATTATGGAGCGCGTCCACAAGGACTGCTATCGCCGACCACACAAACAGTCCTTGCCCAAGACCCATCACATGGCTTTTCCACTGGAGTCCCAGACGATTGGCGGCGCCCATCATTGCCGAAAATAACTCAACAATGATGATGCCGGTGAACAGATTTCCGCGGATTTCCCATACGTCGAGCGAGGAGCTGGCGTCTGGATGCAGGAGGAGTGCCGCACTCGCTGCGACCGTAGCACCCAGAAGTCCGGAGGCCAGGAATCGCCCACGGGCCTCCGATAACCATGTTCCAGTCGGACGGAGCACAAAGCGCGCCATCTCCATAACGACGCCTAACTGTAGGAGAAAATCAACGACAACGCAAGACCAGTAAATCACCGCATAAAGACGGGCCGATCCCCAGCGATATATGAGGAAAAGCACCGCCATCTCTGCGCTCAGGAACCCGATCCAGGCCGTAAAGACAGGGAATTCCCGAGTCCGCTTTTTCAACATTAGAACCAACAACAGGGCAACGTTTGCGGCAAAGCTTGCTGCCCATAGCACGTTCTGTATAACGGAGAAATTCATTGCTTCGTGCGGCGCTTATTCTCTCTTATGCGTAACCCAACCCGCAGGAACCACTCGATAGAGATTCATCCTGACGCCTGGTGCTGATGTCCGATGTGGCGCGCCCTCGGCTGGACTGGCTAAAGGGCTAGCCGAAGCCACCTGAAACCGTACATCTACGATTGTTCCGTTATCGTGAATATCGATGACGATAAACCGCGATCCATTCCAGAAAGCGCTCAATCCCTCTAACTTGTTCCTTGTTAGAGTCCAGAGTCAATGCGAGGCTGTTCCAATCCATGTTATTTGCCCGTTTGGGAGCGGTTGTTTTCTTCTCGTGTTGTGCGGCTCCGAGGCACATCGCCACTCGAGCCCGAACCCGCTGGATGGCCTTTGTGGCAGCTTCATATTTCATGCCTAGGATCATGGCAACTTCTGCGGGGGTCGCGTCTGATTGAAGCAACATAAGAATGCTCCGGTCGCGTCCACGAAGCCTGGATTTCAATTGCTCAAAGAGTATCGCTCGGTCAACCTCTCCATGAAATTCTTCATTTATTCCGGCAATCCTTTCGAGTTCGCGATCCAGGCCAACAGCTAATTCCTTCGCTCGTTTGGTCTTGAGCCAGCGACGGACGGTCTCGTGCATTGCCGTGTGTGCATAGCTTCGAACGGAGCCTTGCAAATCCTTGGTTGCCATGGTCTTCGCTAAGCGTTCGGCCCAATTCGCAAGAAGCGCCGGGTCGATACGGGGAAATTCTCGCACCGCCCAGTAGTGCGCCGCCTCGACAGCAGACTGAATGGCCGGCGGCAGAGGATCGTTGTTCTCGTCGACGAGATGCAGTCGTTGCCGCTTCATGCGAGAAAATCTCCCACAAAGGCGGCCAGGGACCGATTGCTCGACGGCAATCTCACCGCATTATTCCGCGGACTCCGATCTGAATGCCGAAATGATCACCTGGGCCACTACTGAGTTCACGCAGATAAGGTGGAAACGACATGTTGATGTAAAGCTTTTGGGTTGGAGCGTTTTATCCGCGTATATCTTCCATACCCTTAAGTATGTGCTGCCTATCGATCAAACGACCGCAACGTCTTTCCAACAGAACCGAGTTGACCTTTTTCGTGCCATTACCGCTCTGAAGAAGCATTAGCTTTGCAACACAAACAAATAAATTGGTGAAAGCATCCGTCTGTTCCTCTAGAAACACCTGACATCACTCGTGGATCCAACCCCCTCCCGCAGCGTATCGCAGTTCTCTCTAGGTGCCCAACGCCGTGCTAACGGCGCATCGTGATCCCCTTCATCCAGCAATAAATCCGCCTTCGGTGGCAGATTGATCGGCATCCTCAACAAAAAGTGCCTCTACTTATATATGGCTGTGGAAAACTGCAGAATCGGACATCTATTGCGGGAAAATTTTGAGAAAAATCGATCTTTTGCTTAACGTTGGGATATAGCAGGGACCGGCAGCGCCCAGGCGGCAGCGGGCGATGCAGGCACTCCAAATCCTCTTGCGCAATCGACTTCTGCGAAGCAAAGCGAATGTTAGGCCGAGCTACGGCTTCACCGCGAGCCCTTTTGCGCAAGCGTTCAGATGCGTCGGAGTACTCGACTTGGCCTACGGCCAGGCTGTAGTAGCCTACCACCGAGTCATTCACCAAGCCTACATAGGTGTGACCGGAACTTGCGCTTTGATTCTGGAGCGCATATCTGATGAGTCGCGCGTTCAGGTCCGGCTGACCGCAATCGAAGGCGTGAAGCACTGTTCGCGCCGAAGCTTCTAAATGCGGCGCTCTTCACTCACTGCTAGAGGCGGCGAAGAACCCTGGTTCCTCGAGAAGAGCCTTCAATCTGGGAAGAGGCAGTGTGGGTGCATCGAGAGCGGATTGAAACTCGGTCCATTTCTCCGCGTTCAGGACGAAGATACGACGTTCCACGAGCATCTCTTCTGCCCTTGAAAGAGCGCTCTCCATCACGAAATCGCTCATCGAGTGATTGGAGGCGGATGCGGCAGCCTGGAGTTTCGCCTTGGCAGAAGGAGAGATGCAGACTTCCATTCTTTCTGTTCGAAGTTCCGCAGACCGCCTGGCCATGGTCCCCTCCGGTCCTCTTTATGTTAGCCGGATGCGATGACAAATGTCCCACATCCGCCTCGGCGGGAAGGGCCAAAATGTTCCCGTTTGGTTCCACAACCGGTCCCCACGCTAACAGATTTCTATGAATGGTCCTCACCCAGCAAATCCCTCATTGAGAAGTTGTTTGCAGTCAGATGGGCGGCGCTTGTTGGGTTTGTCACCCAAAGAATTCGGCAAAAATCCAGCCAGGTAGCGACCGCAATTCGGCTCCGTTTCTGACCCCACTTTTACCCCACACTACGTGTTCCGCTGTGTTCTAAACCCTTCCAAATCAGCGCCAACCGCTCCGAGAGATGTCTTGTAGTTTCAACAATTTAACGACTCATAACCCAAAGGTCGGTGGTTCAAATCCACCCCCCGCAACCACTTGAATCAACAGTTTACGCAGCAATCAAGCTTCCGACTTGGTTGCTGTGTGCGTTTAGATAGCAGTTAAGCTCCGCACCCACTGCGCGAGCCGCTTCGACGTTCCTGCTCCAATCAGGCTTGCCGCCGTACACGTCCAGCGTGAACGAGCCGGTCAGCGCGTGACCAATCCTCTCCTGAATCGTTTTCAGTGGCACCCGCAACGCGTCAAGCAACGACACGTTGAAATGCCGAAACGCATGGAAGCCAGCTTGCCGGATTCCCAGACGTTTGAGCAGAGGTGTCAGCTTGCGCCGTCTGTACACGTTCATGTCCCACGGTGAGCCGGTCTCGGCTGTGAACAGGTGGCCGTGACCCTTGGACCGTTGCCGGTCAATCTGGCCACGCACCATGTCAGCAAGTTGAGGCGACAGCGCAATGGTTCTCACCGCGTTGTCGGTCTTCGGGGTTTGCTCTCTGCCATGCCAAACAGACTGATTGACCGTCAACCTGTCGCCGTCGCCGGGGATGTCACAGAGCCGTAACCCTGCCACTTCGCCAGCACGCAAGCCGGTTTCTGCCATGAGCCAATAGAACACGCGATGCTCACCGTCTGAGGCAGTCAGGATGTTGACGACTTCAGACAGCGTGAAGAATCGCGCTTTCTTCTTCGGATTGCGTGGCAGCTTAGGCTTGGGTAGAACCGCGTCAACATACTGCTGAGTGTGCGCCGCTTGCCAGATTTGGCTTATAGCGCCCCACATCAGGCGTATGGTCTTTGGGGCCAGACCCTCAGCCGTCGAACGCGCTATGAGCCGCTGAACATCACCAGCATTGATGGAGCGCATGTCCCGCGAACCGAATGCTGCTCTCAATCGCTTGAGGTAGCTCCGCATCGCTGACTGTGTCGCCGGTTTCTGGAGTGACAGGTAATCGCGTTCCCAGATTTCGGAGAACGTGTCGAACGTGATCACTTTGTGTGAGACCGTTGCGCCACTGTTCGCCTTGTTCAGATGCGGTTGCAACAGTCGCAGAGCCTCACGCTTGGTGATTTTGGTGTCGCCCGCTTTCACGGGTGACAACGTTATCTGTTTACGAACGCGCTTCTCAACACCGTCTGAGTCGATCACGTATTCCGAGAACGAACCCATCCATGAGGTCTTTGTCGCGTTCAAGTAGACACTTCCCTTTTGATATCTCTTTCTGTGCACAGATTGTCCTTTCGTGCGCTGTGCTTCAGAATGAGTCGCTGAGGGGTTTGTATCAGGCTTGCGTGCCTTTGAAAAGAAATTCCTACGTTTCGGAGCGGTCACGCGACCGCCCTCGTAGAGCCGTGCATCTCTTTGTATTCTCCTGTTGAGGTGAAAAAGGAAAGGGCACCCAGAACGGATGCCCCTTTGTTGGTTGTTACTTGTTTCGTCTGTGGTCTTTAGTGGATGACCACAATCGCCCACGTTCCTGACGGCGGCGTGACACTTGCTGCGGATGGATTGCAGAAATGTATAGTTGCCGTACCGGAACCAACGCCCGTTACAACAGCCGAAACGTTCCCCAAGGACGATGGAGGTTTCAACCAAATCGGCCAATCCGAGCCAACCATATTCGTTATCGTGGCTGTTTGGTCGCTGCACGACTCTGCCGCCACCGCTGTCGGAGTAAACGAACCGGTGAGAGCATTCGAGACCGTGCTTGCTGTTGCCGCATCAAGGGTCAACGAAGACGGCTTGATTGCAGGCAAGACCACCTGAGACCACGCACCAAGGTTCAGAGTATTCGTCAAACCCGAAGGCAGACCACTGAACGATCTTGTGAAGGTGGTCGCTGTTCCAGTCGACGGGCTGAAAGCGTCTTGTTCGGTGAGGTTTCCGTTAGTCGCGCTCGTACCGTTCCAGAAAGAGTACGACCAAATACGTGGAATGGTCGGACACTGCTGCGATGCGGTTGCGGTGCATGTTGTACCAAGCCCATAACTGTTACTAGAGATGGAGAACAGCGTGGGCTTACCTAGCGGTGTAAGTGAGAAGCCAAAGGCATTGGTATCACCCTTCATGGCAATTATGTCACCAGCGACATCCGAAAAATTCTTTTGGTTAAAGAACTGATCGGTCGTAAACGCGCCGCCGTTCACCATCACGTTTCCTTCGTAAGAAGTAAAGGCCGTGGTGGTAGTCAGTGCGCGCTGTGCACGTACGCCGGTTACTGCATCATAGAGCATTCCTGTGGAGTTGTTGCTGGCTCCATAAGAAGTAAACACAACCGGTTGCACGGTGGAGTTTATTGCCCAACCTTGGTTGATGTTGGCGGATGTCTCTACGGTGGGGCTGGTGTTAGTGATGGAGCCGTAGATGCTTACGTTTCCTTTACCAATCACCTTAGTGCACGCAAAGCCCGCGGCCTCGTTGCTCGCACATGTCGCCGCATTGTTACCAGCAATCACGTTGTCGTATACGAGTGCGCTCCCCGGATACGCGGCCTGCCCCGTAGCACCGGGAGGAAAGTTAACCACCCCGTCTGGCACAGTTCCGACACCTAAATAGAATCCGACGAACGCACTGGCATCGTTGGCGAAGCTTGCGTAACCCGATGTAGATATGTTCATTGGATTTGTATGAGCCACATCATAAGTGAGATCAGGCGCTTGAAGTGTATCAAGTTGTGCAATGTTCACGCCGATGATGTCGTTAGTTGTCCAAGCCGTGCCTGCCGGGGCGGTTGACCCCGTCTGGTTACGACCCGACCACCACTCAGTGGTGCTGGTTTCCGAGAACGTTACTAACACCTTCTCAAACTGGTTTCTGTTGACTGAGGGATGTTGAGCGCAAGCCGTCGTGATGGACGGATTGTAGTCAGAACACACCACAGTCATCAGCACCGCGAATCCTGTCTGGAATCGGTTTGTCGGGTAGTAGACTTGAGCATCCATGAAGCGGTGCGATGTATCCGTTGTCGTGCAGGGTGCTGCTGGAGTGCATGTGGTGCCCGAGATAGTCGAAGTCAGAGTCGTGTAAGGCTGCGCGTAGCCCGAGAGTCCACCGGGGTTTTTCGCGGCTGCTATTGCACCCTCGACGTACAACTGGCCGAAATTAGCGTGCACGCCCTTGCTAAGAAATCCCATACACTGCTGTGTCGATTTAATCGACCCGCGCATGTACCAGACGTCCTCACCCGCAAGTTCAATACAGGGGTTGTATTGAGGGACTAGCGTCGCTTGCCAAGTTGCCGAACCAAATGACGATGTCCCGGCCGTTGGTGTGGCCGTCGTCGGGTTGAGCACGGTTACCCCTGCCCAATCTGCTGAGGGCACATAAGCAAACGGGTATCCAGTTGGAGCACTTCCTGATGTCAGCGAGTGAATCTCAACGAAGTCACTGGCGTTCGTCGTCGCGCACGTAGACGCGGACGTGTAAGGCGAGGTAGGCGCGGAGCAGCCGTTCAAAATCTTGGTTGTCTGCCACTCACCATTCAACGCGGTGATGTCTGGGATACCAGCAACAGTTACCCAGTCCCCTGCCGGAATTGGAGAAGTTGGCTTGTTGATCGCCGTGTATGCGCCGCCTGAACCATCGGTCGCCGCCCCAACAATAGAGCCACCTGCCCATACAGCGTTCGTGCAGTTGAAGCCGGGAGCATTGAAGCCCAAGCAATGGCCGTCGACTGTTTGGCCGGGGTTTTGGGCGTCGACGTCGAACAGGATCGTCTCGTTGCCCTCAATGAGAGCGGGCCATCCGACGTTGCCAAAGTAAACGGACTCGAAGTGATTGCGCTCTGACTGCGCATCAGTGTGGAAACCCAACCCGAACGCGTTGGAGATCATGAGATTTCGGTACGTGTTCCCAATCGGGAAATCCGACTCGACCATTGCCGCCGTATCTGGGGCGCTGCCGGTCAGCGTGTATCCGCCGCCTTGAAGTCCCATGTCGGTTATTCCGCCACCATAGACACCGTCGTTAGCTGCTTGGTAGTACGTGTTGCCGCTATAGATTTCAACGAAGATCGGGAAGTTACCGTTTCGGGTAAGCTGTGTGCTTGATTCTCCTTCACCTTTGACCCAAAGCAGAACCATTTTGTCAATGGGATTGCAGATCAAGTAGGTGTTAATGCTGCCCGGTATAACAACAGTGGGATAGACGTTGGCACCAACTGAACTGGGATGACCCAAAGAGTAGTCCACCGCTTGCTGAATAGCGGAATCCGAACAAGCTATGCCTGTTGGATCAGCAGGACCGGGTATTCCCTTCAGATTGACTGTTGCTATGGCACCAGAAGTGCCGCCGCCTGAGATGGTCACAGTCGCGGTGTTGTTATAACCACCGCCCTCGTTCGCTGGTAAATCGGCGTAGAGTGTGCCATTGGAACAGCCGACGTTCATCACGGCCTGCGTTCCACCAGAGTACACAGGAGCGGAGACCGTAACCGTTGGCGTACCTGTGCACGCCAAAGTGCCGCCGAGAGTGATGGACCCGATTGGCGAACCCAGAGCGAAATCAGGATGCAGCACGTTCACTGGGTTGTTCTTGGTGGCCAGTGAGTGAGTTATGGTGTTGATCGTTATGGCGCTGTCTGATGTTGGCGCGGTACCGCTGTTGTTCGCCGCTTGAATCGCTCCCACCGAACCGCTGATGGTCCCCGCTACACCGGTCGTCGACACGCCCCACTGAGAAGGAGACGAAGACGGAATGTTGTTCAGATTGCTGTTGACCAAAGACACATATGTCGACGTCACGGTTCCGTTGAAATAGGAAACAGCCTGTCCGGTAGAGTATGTCGTGGTCGATGACCATGCGCCGAGAAATGTGGTCGGCGGTCCCGTTGCCCCTGTGGGCAACGTCAGGTTCAGCAGTCGATTCGGATACGATCCTGTTATCGTCGCGGAGGCGCTGCCCCCTGCTGTCCCGTTCGTGACGGTCCCGATGCTCATAAGATCGACGGGCAGTGTCAGGTTCAAAGCCTGATTGGGGTAAGAGTTCACAACAGCGGCGGCTGGAGTCGTGCCTGCTGTCACCGAGCCGATGTTAAGAATGTTGGCCGGTCCTGCCTGCCCCTGTGGGAGAGTCAGATTCAGTGTTTGAGACGGTGACGTTCCGGTGATCGATGCTGCGGCTGAACTGCCCGGCGTCCCGGTGGTCACTGTGCCCATACTGAGTGTGTTGCTTGCTCCCAACGGGATACCCAAATTGAGCGCAAATTGTGGCGCACCGTTGCCTGCCGTAGACTCTGTAACCGTGGCTGTGGCAGAAGAACCGGGAGACAGTGTGCTCACCGTGCCGATGCTCAGATTGGGAACCGTGTTGACACTGAGCGCGGGTAGGGTCGACGGAAGATAGTTGTCGAAGTTACAGACGTCTACCACGCACCAAGGATTGGCTGACCCCTCGTTATCGTATACAGGCTGAACGCAACTGTATCCTGACCCCAGTAGCTGATTACCACTCACGTTGTCGGTAACTGTGACGTTGTAGCAAACGTTGGCTGGATACGTGAGTGATGTGTCCGGTAAAGAGGCGGTGAACGCGCCGCCAGTTACCTGCGCGGTGATTGCGTTCGTGACCGCCTGCCCCGGCAAAGTGCCGCCGCGTCTGAACGAGATCGGTTGTCCATTCGTGCCCACTGGCTGGAAGCTGATCGTCGCGTTGGTGATAAGCGTGTTACTCGAATCCTGCAAGTGGCTGCCTGTCACTTGAACCACTCCTGTCGACTGTGCGAGAACAGGAATAGTCAGCGATAACAGAAGACTGAGGAGTGTAAAGAGTTTTTTCATTGAGTGTTTTGTCCTTTGTCCGGAAAAAGAAAAAGGCCGCCGATTAGGGCAGCCTGTTTAGGTCTGGAGTAGTTTTTTAGGTTGTCGTCTTAGGTCGTCGTCGGCTTACGTTCAATCCATCTGCCGGTGAGTTTCAAGCGGCGAATCCACCTCTCGCGCTTCCGTTGTGACGGTGTCTTCTTTTTCGGTTTCTGTTGACGCAGAGTCGCGCACAGAGCGCAATAGGGCCGATCACACGGTGTCATGCTGTCACTCGGTTGAAAACGACAACATCCGAAAACGATGAGAGCGAGCGCGGTTCCTTGATTCGTACTTCTTGGCCGAGACGACGTTTCCAAGGATGGCCGCCGTCATCTTGGCCTATGCGATATCGCTGAAAACGCTCTTGTTTACTGCTCCCGAGACCAGCAGCATTCGCGATGTACCTCGCAACGCATTGCACCCGGTTCCTGACGAGTGAGTTCGAAGGGTTCGCTTTTTTCAGTCCATAGGTAAAAGCGCGCATGGCCGCCGTGATCGCGCCCGCGAACCTCGGCTCCACAAACATCATGCGAAATATGGGAGCGGGTTGCATGATCACCGTAAGCGCGGCGACACGTTCGACGGTGCATGTTGCGCAGTAATAGCGCGGCTGGCCGTTCGCGTCGGGGAGACCAGCAAAGGGTGTGGTTTCGTCTGCAATGTGTGAGCAGAGAGTAACGGCGTTCAATTCAGAGGATTTCAATTTAGATTGTCCTTTCAAAAGAAAAAGGCAGAGCCGAAGCCCTGCCTTTGGTTTTGTGCTGGTGATGGTTACGGTTAGCTGGCCGCAATCTGAAGTTTTGCAGAAGCCGCGCCCACCAATTTCACTCCCTGATATCTGACGTAAAACAGCAGAGAGTTCAAGAGCACGTCGCTGAAGCGTTCCACCAATACCTTCACGACTACGTCACTGATACCCGCACCAAATGCGCGACTATGGTCTCCAAAAATAACGGGAGTCGCATTACCCGAGAACACGCCCGCGGTCGGGAACGGAAGATTCTGGTCCAATTTCACGGGCCTTCCGAAAATCGTCTTCAGGCCGTCCTGCGGCGAAGCACCGAAGAGCGAACGCCCGAACCCATCTTTCAGGCCGAGGACATACTGACGCGTCTTACTGTGCATGTACCAAGAACCGACTTCCTGATAGCTGGCGTCAAGCGAACCATATACCGCATCAAAGTCTTCGATGCCGATACCGTTGGCGATTGCGGTTGTGGTCGTGCCAACGGGGATGCCAGCGAGATACCCACCAGTCGGAGTGAACCCAGTCAGAGCGGTTCCTGCACTATCGGTTCCCACCATTACCGCAGTGCTCAGGGCACGTGCCACGCGAGGACCGATAAGACGCTGCAAGTAGCCTACTATCGAGTCGGTTTCGAACTGTTTCGAATAATCAATGCGGCCGATAAGAGATGCAGCACCCGCCTGTGTGGTCGAGAACACGGTAGGATCGGCTTCTATTAAACTCGTACTGCTTGTTTCCGCCACAAGAGTCAGACCGTTAGCGGTATCGTCCGAAACTGGAAACTTGACGCTCGCCCCGCTCGTGTTGCCGTACTTGTAGATATCGGAGACGATCTGTCCAGTAAATTTTGTAGCTTCGGTGACTAGACCAAATTCCTGCGGTACCAGTGCTCCACCGTCAACGCTCTCCGCAACGTCTCTAAGCTCATGAACGTTTCCGTGCTTGAGGTACGAACGAATCTGGGCTTCCTGACGCTGGCGACGTTCACCGCTCTTGTCGCTGGTGATGATTGCAGCGGTCACGTTCTCGCTGACCGTGGTCGCGATAATGCTGTTCTCTTTAGCGCGAGCTTCCTGCTCTTGCTGCTCATTAATCGCGCTATAGCCCGGCATGGCCATTAGCTTCTCGATCAGGGCGATGTCTTCATTGATTGTGTTCAGGTTCGATTGGATGGCGCGGAACTCATCGGTGTTTTGTTTGTCCGCGAGTACCATTGACGCCTGAACATTCAGGGCCTTGCTGCGTTCACTCTTAAGGGCGGACAGGCGGTTTTCTAACTGCTTACTCATTTGGGTTTTGCTTTCTGCCTTGGCAGGCGGTTGGGTTTTGCTATTGGTTGGTGCCGCGCACACACGTGTGCGGTGACGCGGTAACGCGCCCGAGGATGGGAAAACTGTGTAAGGGGTATTACTTGGCTGCGGCTTCGGCGGCGGCAATATAGGTGTCAATTGCCGCAATGAGTTCCTTAACAACGGGAACGTGCATTGCGATGTCGGCAGCAACGAACTTGTCGCGAACCTGCTTCAATTCAGAGAGGGTCATTTTGGTTGTCCTTATGGGTTGGATTGAGAACTACTTCAGAATCGACCGAAGATGAGACAGAACGTGCTTCGCAACGTAGATGTCTTGATTCAAGAGCACTGCGACGACTTCAAAAGCGTCGGCCAGTTGCTTATTGCTCGGAGGCTTCTGCAAATCGAGAATGTTCTGCACTTGTACGGCGAGTTGGGGTGTCATCCTTGGGCCGCCATTCTGAGAAGCATCGCGGCACGCTGGCGACGGCTGCGCGCATCTGTATCGTCTTCATTGATCGCGCACATGTATCTGTCGAAGCATCGCTCACACAAGGCTGACCTAACGCATCGCGTGCACAGTCCCATTCTCAGAGGCAAGCCATCCAGCCCCACTCCGGTACGCTTGCTGCGCAGAGCCTGACAACGGCTGCAAAGCTCGTCGCAATCATCGCAGGGCGAGAACAAGGGGTCGGTGTCGCCGTCATCCGTCCCGCTGTAATCGGGATCGGTTACGTCCATATCAGCAGAGCCCGCATCACGTGTGAGCTTGGCGCGAATAGCAGCGGGAACATTGCGCAGTGATACCGTGTTCTGGCTGTATGCGGCGTCGCCGTTGCCTAAAATTGAAATCTCGAAGACGGTAGCAGCCTTGACAGTGCGGATAACTTCACCGTTGGATTCAGACCACGAATCGTCATCTGCCACGAAGCCGAACGAGACCGAGTCCGTTCCATCGAAGCCGATGTCTCCTCTTTCGAGAAGCGTCTGAACATCTCGACCCAAGGTGGTATTCGGAAGAGAAACTGAATAATAGAGACCATCAGCCCTGTCGTCGATAGTCATCGTCCCCGCACGAACGGTTCCCAGAATCTGGGAGCTATCGTGTGACCATAGACACTTCATCGAAGGATCAATTGTGAGCGAACCGGGCTGGAACTTTTCACGGAAGCCCATGTTCTTGCTAAGGGCGTTATAGGTGATTCCGCGTCCTGACACTGTGCGTCCTGTGTCCGTCTTGCGGAGTGTGAGTGATGAAGAGAGAACACGTCTCTCCTGCTTGTTAGCTGGCATAAGTTTTCCTTGTGTTGGTTTTTGTTGGGGGGCTACGGAATCAACCCAGAGCCGATATCGGTCGGGTTGAACTTTGCGCCTGCTATCCGATGGACGGCGGCGGGGAGGTTAACAGGCTGAGTCGCTGTCTGTCCGTCTTCTATATCCCAGTGTTCAATCCAGACCGTCTCCAGATGCGGGAACGTTGCCAGAGTAGCGTTGAGCGATAGCGGGAACCGGCGGCTGAGTGGGCGGAGGTAAGTTCTCGGTTGGCAAACTGTGTGCGTCAACGCTGTGAACGAATGCGCTGTGCGCGTCCTTCCACGTCTTCACAGAACGGGGGGACAGGTTCCTGCGCGGGGGTCTGGTGTGCTTGGATGCACTCATGCGAACACCTCAAGGCCGTCCTCAAAGAATGGGCAGACTTCGAGACGCCATTCGTTACGCTCTGCGCTCATACGTGCTCTGCGCTCGTCGCGTGCGATATCAAACTCGCGCTTGATACGTCTGCGTTCTTCACGCTCTGCGGTCTCTTGCTTGCCAGCGTCGGATTCTAAGTAATCGCGGCGTGCGACAGCATCCGCAAGAGTGTCAAAATAACTGCGGTCGAGATCACACGCGAACATGCCGGTTTGGGAACCGGCGAATCTAACGTGCCTGAAGTCGTTATCAAGTGGATGGAAAAACTCTTCTTTGTTGCGGGTCAATGGATAGTCCTCTTCTGGTTTGAGAATGGACGCGCGATCACTTGTTGAAGCGTGATCGCAGAAGGTCTGAGGCGAACTTGTGTATGTTATTGCTGCTCTCGTTTGTGAGCGCGTCGGTCGTAGGTCTGCCGAATTAATGCGTCCCGTTTTCGACGTTGCGCGCCAGACTTCAAACGAAGACCACAAACGTGGGCGCAAGAGACTACGTGCTTTAAATTCGTTGGGTCGAGGGATGTAAACTCGCGTCCATCGTAGCGACGAAAGAAAAACCTGTTCTTTGCTGGATTGAAAAAAACCTGACCGGTCGTTCCCGCAATGGTCTCGTAATGGCTTTTCTCGCAGATGCTCACTTTCTCGTGAAAATACTTGTCTGCGAAATCATGTAGTGTTGTCATCTTTCTCCTCACTCAGTGGGCGTTTGCCACAAATAGAAAAAGGCCGCCAGATTGGCGACCCTGTGTGTGTGTCTAGCGTGTTTACGGTTATTGCCTGTGCGGGACCACGACCGCGCCAAATTGACCGAACACTTCGGCGAACCTATCCTTGTCACCCAAGTAAACAAATGCGGAGCCGTGTGCCGGTGACTCGCCGAAGCCAGACTCGTTCCAAAACTTCACGCGGTGGTCACTGAAGCAGATGGTCTGCTCAAAGAGCGGCCGGAACCACTTCGTTTCGGTAGCGTTGTTGACCAGTAATATTGCTTCCTGAACGTCACCTTTTTCATAGGGTCTGTACAGTTCATGCTGCTCCCTTGATCCTGCGTTGGTCTAGCAGGCGATGCAGTAGTCCTCTTTGTTTGGAGGTGATTCGGCCTTGGAACACACACCAGCCTACAATCTCTCCAATCTTGCGATCTGGGAATTTGAAAGTGTGTCCTGCGTTGTAAATCTCCAGTGCTTCCGACAATCCCCTCGCAGCAAACTTGTCCGCGATGTTCTCGGATGTAACTCTCATGCCGTTATTACTCATGCTGCGGTCTCCTCTTTCTTCGGTCGGTATGGTTGCCGGGGTCTAGTGTTTCTCGTCGCGGGAACGTCGACGTTGGCGCTGCTCTTTGGGACAGGTAACGAAACACTTCGCAGCATCGTGAAGAAGTCGGTCACCTTGCAGTGTGCCTGTTTCTCGTCCACGCCAGATATGCGCTGCTCAAATTCGATTACCCTGCCACTCTGTTGACCGTGACAGAAGCACGACCACGTACCGATGCGCTTGTCCGCGTCTTCTTTCAACTTCAAGGTGAACTGCTTTTTCTTATGGTGGAAGGGGCAGGTACTCACGATTCCGCTGTCGTGCTCGACGACGTCGTAGAGATGCGGCACGTAATAGGCGCGCAGTTCATCGGTTGTTAACGTCTCAAGATCGATGTGCCGGTAGGTAACGGGAAACGTGAACCGCCACGCACCTTTACCCTTCGCCGGTTCTATCTGAACGAGTGCCGCATCCTGTAACTGCGTCTTGGCCGCAAGCAGTGCTTTCCGTGTGAGTTTGGTTCGCTCGACCAGATAAGCTGTCGTCAGAACAAATGACGGCTTGCCCTTCCTCTGCACAGCGCCGAGCAGGACCATCAGCAGCAGCATCCCGCTGCGTTCCAGAGTCGGGAGCACGTCGAGTTGTTTGTAGGTGACTTGGAAGTAGTGAGGGTCAACGGAATCCTTGAAAATGTTGCTCAAAGTGTTCTCCTGTATGGTCGTTCCCAGAGGAAACGCCCAAAGGTTTTGGCCCTTTGGTAAAGGCTGATTGAGATGTAACGAAGTGAGTCGTGAGGACTCAGTAAGTGAGTCGTGAGGACTCACATGGGTCGTGGGGGACCGCATGAATACTGACGATTAAGAGGGGGTCGCCATTGTTATATGTGCATTGAAGAGGGGAACACGAATACCACGTGAACAGGGAGAGTGTTTTTGTCTAAGTGTTTCTCTCAGTCACGACCCTCTGTTCGTCTGGGGGTTCGCACACTGTCGTGTGCTCACGCCTACGGCTCTTTTGAAGAGTCAATGAGAACGTGACAGGATGACCCGTCAGGGCGAGCGCATGACAATGCGCGAGTCTCTTTGATGGGGGATCAAGACTGGCCGAAACTCACTCATTAGAACAGCAGACTTGGAGTCCGATCTTGGGCGCGATCCTGAATTAGACAACGGGGGCGTTGTCCGCAATGATCCGTAGCGCGGTCATACAGAATCGGCAATAGGCTATCGTCGTTCTTGAGTTGCAAGCTGATGCCGTGCTGCTCGGCGGCCTTCTCAAGATTCTTGGCGTGCGTGTAGGCGACATCGGCAATAGCGCACCACGCCAACCTGCTTACGCGGTCTCCGTTGCGGGCCATGTCCTGAAGACGTTGCCTGCCGATGCCGACATCGCGGCTTTCATAAATCAGATTCTCGATTTCGTTCTTGGTCATGGGGGTTTAATCCCTCCTTTCGTGTACTGGGCAGGGGAAATTTGTTCTATTCCTTCCCCTTCATATACACAGTCTCTTGCCGAGGGATCAAAAGTTCCGATACCCCCAATCTTTTTTTCCTTTTTCCTGCGCGATCTCCCGAAGCCGCGCAATTCGACTCTTCACGGCCTGCTCACTGACGCCAAGAAACCCGCCGATCTGTTCGTACGTTTTCCCGTCCATGATCAGTTTGCAGATGTAACGATTGTCTCCAGTGACCCATTCTGGAATCTGGAAATAATCACCATTGAATCCCTGATCTGACCGAAGCTCGGGATACATGTTGATGTTGTCTGTCGGCCACGTGTGGCCCTCCTCCGCGTCTTCGTGCTCCATGAGCAGCGACTCAAACTTTTGCGCGGACTTCAGCGACTTCTTGAAAAAATCATTCTTGTGGCAATAGCAGATGCGCTTCAGCCAGCTAAGGAACTGGCTGCCCGTCTCCCCTCTGAAACTCGGCAACCCTTTGATGGCCGCGATCACGGTATCCTGCGCGATGTCGTTGCTGTCAACTGCGATCTCGGGGAGTTGTGTTTCAACCCGGCGCACCTTCAACAAGGCGAACTTCCAGACTTCGTCCAGCAACATTGCATACCGTCCGTCCGCTCGCCCACTCTTCAGATACGCCTCATATGCAGCGATGATTCGCGCCTCGCGCTGGCCGCGTAGTGCAGCCGCTAGCTTGTCTTCTTTTGCTTCCTTCGCTTCCTGCTCCCGTATCTGCTCATCTACCACCTGCATTTCTGTTTCGTTCGTTCCGATATCAATCACGCTTCGATTGCACCTGTCTCCTTTCGGTTGGTAAATCGTTGACGTTTCAGGGGGTTATTTTTTGCTTGACTTTCGTCCCTCGCTTCGACGATACTGTGTCCAGTAATCGAGATAATGAGAGATTCGTGTCTATCCAATTTAGACACATAGTTTCAATTTAGCAGGCTGCCCGTCTGGCGGTCAAGCTAATTCCCCATTCCGGCCCTGTTTTCCGTCTCAGCGAAAACGTCTTCGTTTAGTCGAACCCGCTATAAGGCGTCGGTCTGCCTCTGGACGTATCAACACGTCACGCGATGCCCGCAGTCACGTCCTGCGTCAACGTGACGCGATTCTGCCTCATTTTAAGGTGCGCGGCCTTTTACACCTCTTGGCAGGAATCGTCAATAGAGTCTCAAGGCAGACGTGCATTTTGTTGTTGACAGGTGAAATAGTTTTTTGATATGGTCACTATATGGCAACGTTCTCTCCAGTTCGTAGCCGAACCGAGCACGATAGCGGGCAACGCCAGTGTAATCAAGTAGTTACCCGCAACCATCCCAGAGTCAATATTCAGCCTGCCAAAATGGTTTTTGATTTCGTTAAAGCGCGGGGATGCGTTCGTGATTGCCCACGCGGTCCGCAGTAGCGAAACCCAAAAATCTCGTTAACCCCCTATCCCGTCAACAACTTACAAGACACCAGAGAAAACGACACAGGTATAATACTGTCGAACGCCGTTACTGTTGAGTAACGTGTGGACGACAGATGTCGTTTAGGTATGTGTCCGGCTGGCCGGACAGACAGGTTGTCAGTGTTCTACCCGTCCGGGTGCCCGGACGCCTCCGAAATCCCGAGTGCAGGTAAGCTGTCGGCCAGCCGACAGGTGTGCTCGTTGACCTTGGCACTTGCATGATGACGCGTCAGCCGGTTATGCTGCCCGGGCATGTCATCGAAAATGTCCTCGAAAATCACTTGGACACTGGACAGAGTCACCGCAGATGAATTGCGTGATCCATTCGCTCAGTACCATTACAAGGGTGAGCAGCGGTTCATGCGCGATCATTGCTATGCAGCGACTTGCAGGGGCGAACGCATCGCTTTTATTGGTACGTCTGACAACCAACACAACGGACGCCTACTTTGGCTCGTTGTATTGCCGGATTATGACGGATACGGAATCGGTCTGAAGTTGGCGCGTTTGGCTGCATCTCTTGTGTTAAGGGCAGGATTCGCTCGCGTGTCCTTCATCACCGAGAAACAGAACTTGTCACCGTTGTTGTCTGCAAGCGGTTGGACATTCGACCGCAAGTGTCACCCGTCGCCACACACCAAAGAATCGGCAGAGCGGAAAGCTGCAAGGCTCAAGGTTTGGCAGTATCGCTACTACATGGATGTTGCGCCAGAAGTAGCGCGCGTAGGAATGACCGTCACAAGCGGTCCTTACGGCGTCTTATATGGAGATTCTTGCGTCATCGAGAGTCGTGGCAGACCGCGCAAGCACGTCGATGAGCAAACACGATGGAGACATGCTAAACGTGCCCAGAGGGAACGCCAACGCGAGACAACAGGCGAATCGACAGTATAGGTATCCGTCGGCGACGTCGCCGACGCATCCGAAAGGAGACTGTGCTCTGTCAAAATTTATTTTCGTCATCCCTGTGGAAATCTTCCTGTTTAGAATGTGCACCTTATCCGCAAGTCGCATAAAAGGGCTTGACAGTCTCATAAAAATGCTTGACAAAACACATGCTACTGTGCATACAGATGTTGAATTTTGAACACGGGAGAACAGTAACCATGAAGAAGTCGTCCTATGAACCGACAGCAGAGACGAAACGCCAGACAGCGGTCATCGAAGAGGCAACGGTCATCCTGAACCGGGCACTCGCGTTCGATCCGAGTGACAACAGTCAGCAAGCTAACATTGGCCGTTCACATCTCAACTGCTTCGCCCTAAATGTCGAACGCCGGGTTATCGACAATTTGGAACCGCAATACGATGACGCAATCGTCGAGATGACGCGGTGGCTCGAAGGTGACGAAGCTGCCGAGGGAGAGAAACAAGGGCAGGTTGAGGAATTAGCTTTGCAGGATTAGGATTCGGCGCTCGCCAACAGTGACCGAGTGAAACGGGCGCGTGTCCTCAGAAATGGGATTTACGCGCCCATTTGTTTTGCTGTCTCAATTGGCCGCCTTCCTCTGCTTCGCCCATCTCTTCTTTTGAGCAGCCGCGATTCGTGCTCTGCCCTCTGCGCTCATTGTGTGCTTACCTCCGCGTGTCGCTGTGCCGCCAGCGAGCAGTTTACGGGCTTGTTGTAGTCGGGATATCTCGGCGTCAATGGCGGTGATCAATTCGGATGTATTCATACTTCAATTAGGAATTACTGGGGAAAGACTTGTCACTGCATGCGGTATTGACCCTGCGTGACCTGCAATGTCTCTTATTGCGGCTAGATTCGCATCCGTTAGCGAAAACTCAAACAGGCCGATTTGAACGTCTACTTTCTTTGCTGCTGCCAATTTCTTGAGCAACTCAAGGCTGATATTTGTGTCGTTGTATTCAACGAGATTATCTGCCTCCAGCACTTGACCGTCCCAATCAGCTGTTCCAGCTGTCTCGGGCTTGCCGTCAATGAGAAGGTTAACCCCGTGCCCATCCTTCATTTCCCAATCAGACGTGTAACCCATGAAGAGGAGTTCAACTGCCTTTGGTGTGCAACCATCGACCTGCCCCTCGCATGTGAATCCAACGATCATTCCCATCCGATGGATCAGTAGGGATGCGCTTTTTCCTCCATCAAAGGTAACTCCACTAGTTTGAGTTTCATTGGTCATGAAGTGCGTGGCATTCTTGAATTTGTCAAATCTTGTTTTTGTTTGTGCCGTCGATGGGATGCACGAGAGTATGGTGATCAGTGTGATGATCAAGGACTTGGTTGACGGAAGACTTGAGACCTTCATTACTTTGCGTGTCTCCTAAAATGATTGCGTTCCTAAATGCCTGCCAAGTGTAGTGGCTGCGGGTGGCCCGTCGCAGTGCCACTTTCGGGTAATTTGGCCAAATGCCATCCAGCAACGGAAACAGCGAAACACGGAGACGCGGACGCGAGGAGGCTTAGAAACACTTGTGGCGTTTTCACCCAGAGTGTTCTTAGACCTACGTCCCAACAAAAAAAAGAGCGCCCTGCCGATCTCCGATGTTCTGGAAACGAGCAGGGCGCACTATATACGCTCACATGAGAGACAAGTCAAACCGTATGTTGATAGTGTGCAAAACGATTTCACTTCTATCCCATTGAATCGATAGCAGTTTGTGTGTAATTAAGGCTTTCTGGGTCGTCTGGTGAATGGGTTAGCGACTCATTCTAAAGACGTTAGAGTTCAGTGAAGCATCTCATAACCCAAAGGTCGGTGGTTCAAATCCACCCCCCGCAACCATCCGAATTTGCTGTCAGTCCCCTTCCGAAGACCCCTGATCGAGTCAGTCGCCTAAGCCATTGGTTCTCAGGGGTTTGTAGTCGTGCGGCCGTCGCTAATCGGTCGCGCCATCAACCAAGCTCACATTGAAGAACTTGTGGACGACACCACTCAGATGATCGGTAAGCGTCCGGGCGCTTACCCTGATCCAAGTAGCCCACCAGTTTTCCAAGGATCACGGTGCCCCATTCTTTCAGATTGCTTCCCTAGCCAGGATCCATACAGGGAGTAGAGAAAGCGGGCTGCCGAACTGCACGACATCCCAGCAGTCGAATTGTAGAAGTCGCTTACACACTGCTGCGTCTTCTGCTGCGCATTATTTGGGCTCCCACCGCCGCCTGGTCGGCCGCCTGGATTGCCGGGTGTCGGCGGGCCCCATTGCCCCATGCACGTCGTATCACCAGGTGCGCAGTTAACCCCCTGAAGGAGGCACCGGCGGATTCGGGGAGGTGGGCAAGGTCCGTCACCATTATTACCACAAGGCCCATCGTCAGAGGTCCCGTTCGGATCGACATACGACAGGGACGAGACCTGCGTTCCATTTTGAATAGCCGTCATCGCAATCGTGGAACAGCCGGTATTCACGTTACTGAGCGTTTCGAGCTGAGCCTTACGCCAAGACGATGAGCGGAGTGCATCCGGACACGAAGTATTCACGTTGTGAGTTGACTAGGGAGGAGTAATCCGGGCTGGGCATTGTCATCGTCGTTCGTGCGCTTATATAGGTGAAGAACTCACCCGTGGTTTATTGAGTGAAGTGGATGTGCATTCAGCCTTTTAACACACTCGCTTGTTGAAATCCAGCGACTCTTGGGCAATAGTCGATCACGTTTGCGGCAGCTAGGACCTCTCTCGTGGGACAGTCGGTTGTTCAGCTCTCCCGTTACGGTCTCTAGCCATTGGCCTGCGGGTTAATGACGCGATCCCCGGAAGAACGTATCGGTGCAGTCCAAGCACTGTCATATGTGACAGTAGTCAGTCCGCATTTCGGCGCCAACAATGCTTGCTGTGCCGCCAAGTGGGGGCCGTGGAGTTCTAAAGAAGCCCGCGTGAATGGAGAAAGATGGCGTGAAGACTCTCCTACTCGTGAAATTCGCTGTAGAGGTATTGGCCGGTCTGGCATTTGCGTTATTCCCGAGAAGTCTGTTTGTCATCTTGCTCGGCGTGCCGTTGGATACATACGGCGCCTATGCCTTTCGCATGTTTGGAGCGGCAATATTCTCGATGGGGTCTGCATGCTGGCTGGCACGCAATGCAAGCGAGAGCCCGGCTGCGAAGGCGCTGATTATGGCGATGCTTCTCTACGACGCTGCCTTTGTCGCCCTTCTCCTTTCGGCCCGACTAGCCGCGGGTTTGGCGGGAATAGCTTTATGGCCGACAGTGCTGCTCCATACGGTGCTGGCTATTTATTCGCTCCTCCAACTCCGGAATCGTCTCCCAGCTCTTCGTACCGGATAGATGATCTTGCGCGACCAGGCGCCCTGCAATGTACGGCGAAGTCGCGAGTGCCACTCGTTCGAGTTCGTATTCATTCGGAGGTTTAGATGCAGCGTAACAAGATCGTACTTTGGGGCATGGCTTCAGTCGTGATGTTGCTTTCTGGCGCCTACGCGCTCATACACCTCAGACCGGTGCGGGCAGCAGCACAAGCTTCAACTGACAATGTCATCTTTCTCGACCAGGGGTGGTCGAAAGAGGTTCGGGAGAGCTACTACCACATCTCGCAAGGCACAACGGTGATGCCATATGACATCTTTCTTAACCTCGAGGCCGCCGGCAGCCAGGAACTTTTCCGCTCAGATGCGAATAGCGAACGGTATGGCCTGACGCCCGATCCGGCAGATCCTCAGTGGAATCCGGATGGCTTGCCGGTCGGGCTGGGTAAGACCGTGACGACTGAGGGCCCATGGAAGGGTGAAGACATCGGGGTGAACTGCGCCACTTGCCATAATACGGAGCTGTTTTATAAAGGGAAGCGCGTTCGTATCGATGGCGGAGTCGGAAATCACTTCGATCTGGAAGCGTATGTATTTGCTCTGGATGACGCAGTGCAGGAAACGCTGAAGGATACAGCAAAGTTTGATCGGCTGGCAGCACGAATGGGAGCTTCGAGTACGGACGCAAAGAGTGACCTGCGCAAACGTTTCGAGAGTTCCGCCGATCGTATCCATAGTTTCCGAACGCGCGTTCTGCTCACTCCCTACCCCTGGGGACCGTCGCGAATGGATGCCATTGCTCTGATCGTCGACCGTGTAACCTCCACGGTGCCCGATATTCCTCAGAACTGGACTGCCCCACTCGCGCCTACCAAGCCCCCGTTCCTCTGGAATTCCCCTCAGGGAACGTGGACGCAATGGCGCGGCGTGCAACAAGATCCGAGCGATCGCAACCTAGTCGAATCCATGGGGCTTTTCCTCTCCATGAACATGACCGCCAATTCTCCTGAGGAAGGCCTTTTCGATTCGAATGCTCGCCTGAAGAACCTTGAGGAAATTGAGGAATGGCTGAATCATCTGGCGCCTCCCAAATGGCCGGAAGAGGTGTTCGGAAAAATCGACCGCGCGAAAGCAGCGAAGGGGAAGGAGCTGTTCGCAAAGTATTGTGCACAATGTCACAATTCCTATCCCTATACATGGACCGAGCCTAACAAGTACGGTAAGCGCTTTCTTGAAGTTGGACTGGTGCCTCAAAGCTATGTGGGCACAGATCGGATGCAGTTCGAGGACCTCAGGCCGCTTGTGCAGACTGCTCACCTCGCTCCGAATTTACCCGGACCGCTCAAGGATAAGCCACTTGTTCCGGGTGGTGCCCTCTACTACGGATTGCAGGAAAGCGTTTTTCATGTGGCGCTGTCGAAGATCAACCAGACCGAAGAGGAGGCTGTCAAGATGCACGGCTACAGGGAACTTCCTGTTCCACGTCCCTCTGAAGTTCCCCACTACAAGGCCGCGCCACGCGACGGTGTGTGGGCCACGCCGCCTTTCATGCACAACGGGTCGGTGCCCAATCTTTATGAAATGCTCCTTCCGGCTGCGCAGCGCACAAAGAAGTTTTACCTGGGACGGGACTTCGATCCCGTCAAGGTTGGTGTGGACACCTCAGGAAAATCCGGAACCTACATGGTCGATACGACACTCGTTGGAAGCTCGAATGCCGGGCACTCGTTCGAGAACGCTCCCCTCGGAAATGGCGTCATCGGTCCCTTGTTGACTGACGAAGAACGATGGGCGCTTGTCGAATATCTAAAGTCCATTCCTGAAGAAGCAGGCCGGGTCACACCGTTTGGCGGTCCACCGAACGCGGTCACCGGACATGCCAAGTATGCGAACCAACCGGAAGCTCCGCAGCGCTGAACTGATTGCCAGGGAGGGTGACCAATGTCAGACCATGTAGACGGGCCGCGACAGATCGGTGAGCCGGCAACTGATCTCACAGATCTGTTCGCATTCACCAGCCCGGAGAATCCTGCTCACACGGTGCTGGTCGCGAATGTATTTCCTTTTGCGGGTGTGACTGCGATGTTCTCCAACGCGGTCAATCACTCGATCGTGGCCCGCAGGGTGACCGTGGCAGGTCTTGGCAATGATGCAAGGTTCAAGGCAGATGACAAGGAGATTCGCTTCAGTTTCCGGTTCGATGCTCTTGAACGCGCAGCCGGCGATTCGCAGGCAGTACAACGTGGCACCTGCACCTGTCCCGATGGCCAGACGTTATCGTTCCTCGTGAACGATGAGAAAGGTGCATCGACAGCTGATGGAGTATTTCGTGTATTTGCGGGCCTGCGTTCCGACCCGTTCTATCTTGCCTGGGTGGTCAGGGATCTGAAAAAGGTTCCCAATCTGTTGCAACACGACAACGTGCTTGCGATCGTGGTTGAGTTCGACACGCAGCGAGTTCTCAATCCGGGCGGTGGGGCGCTTTTTGGGGCAATTGCTGAAATCACCCCGCTACCCGGACGCGCCAGCCCGATCGGAGTAAACCCTCCTCGTTATGATTGGGTCGCCCGCCCGGAACAGACGAACATGCGATTAAACAATCCTGGGATTCAGGGTGAAGACGATTTGCGTGACCTATGGAATCAACAGACGCCATTTGCCATGGCAGAGGAACTTAAGCCCGTATTTCACCAAAAACTGGTGGGCAGTCTGACGAACTGGGACATGCGCGACGGGAAGGCAGATTGGTCGCCCGAGGCACTCCATGCCGCTGCGAATGTTTATCTCGACGATTTCCTACTGTTCGATGTATCGAAGCCGATAAGTGACACCAGCTATCTGGAAATTGAGAAAAGCACAATTCGAGGGAAGCCCTATGGGACGGGCGGGGGACGCACCGTCGACGCGAATGTCATCGACATCATGGTCACCTGGATGGTGAATGACGACAAGGAATTCATGCAAGGAGGAGCCACAAGCGCGACGAAGCCTGGCCTCAAAGTGTTTCCCTATGAGGCTTCACCAAATACGGAGTTGCAGACGGTGGCCGACGGCATCGACCTGGCGGCCTCTCCGGATCAAGTCTGGGCTCTCATCGGGCAATTTGGTGGCATGTGGCATCCACTGATTGCCAGCATAAAGCTCACCGGCGAAGGTGTCGGGCAGTTGCGCACAATCGAAACGATCGACGGCAAGCAGATCATTGAGCGCCTCGAAGCGCTGGATCATTCACAGCGGCTCTATCGCTACACAAATGTGAGCGGACTCGGGGTTGTGGATTACACAGGAACGTTCGATCTGAAGCCAAAGGAGAGCGGAAGCTCCGTAGAGTGGCGGGTCCAGTTTCTTGCCGACAATCAGCCGACCTTTGCCGTGAGAACCATCGTCGCTACTTTGATGAAAACGGGAGTCGAAGCCCTCTCAAAACGCTTTGGAGCCCTGAAATGATTGAAGCGCCAAAAATCGATCTCGCATATTCGCTGACGGACGGAGACATTGCTGTCAACAATCTGGATAGCGCTCGCCGACATTCCTGGAGCCGATTCTGGCGCGATCCGTTGCAGCCAGGCATCGCAGAGTGCATTGTCGAGCAGGAGCAATTGACGGCGCAATTCGTCGGCGACTTGGGTGCGCTCGACCGTCTCGACACTCTCGTCCAACACCTGGATCGTACGGACGGCGAATCGCCTCGCACCATCCTCATCCGTGCGCAGATCGCGTCCATGGCGCATCGCTTTGCCGAAGCAAAGAGGTATCTCGAAGAGATTGGAGATTGGGACGAGTTGTCCGACGCCGCCAGTCGCTTATCCTTAAGCATCGACCAGGCCTGCGGAACCGATCTCGAAGCCGCGCTTGAGGCCAGACGGTGGATGGTGGCGAAGTCAAAGCGGCTGGAAGATGTGGTCCCTTTAGCTGCGTTGCGGGCCGACCTTCGCGAGTTCGACGAAGCTGACCGACTCTATCAACGTGCGCTGAGAGAATACAACGATACTTCTCCTTTCGCAGTCGCATGGGTCTGCTTTCAGCTGGGGGTTCTGTGGGGAGAACTCGTTCCTGAATCTCAATCGAGTCGAGCCGAGTACTGGTATCGCAAGGCCATCGAATACTTGCCCTGTTATGTAAAGGCGCGCGTCCATCTTGCTGAGGTTTGTTTGGGGCACGGACGCGCGAAGGAGGCAGAAGCTCTGTTGCTTCCAGCGATTCCCACTGGTGACCCGGAAGTACATTGGCGTCTTGCGGATGTGTTGGCCAGGATGGGGAGACTTGCCGATGCCGAAGCCCAGATGCAGACCGCCCGATCCGGTTTCGAGTCTCTCCTTGAAAAACATCTACTTGCCTTTGCCGACCATGGTGCTGAGTTCTATTCCGGGAGTGGCAACGATGCGCAAAGAGCTTTTGAACTCGCGAGCATTAATCTTGCAAACCGTCCGACGCTGCGGGCATTCGAACTAGAACGTAAGACTGCAGCCGGAGTCGGTCGCCTGTCGCTTAAGTGAGGTAAATTCATGATGCCGAATGGAAACCATGTAAAGCCTCTCATCACATACGGCTTCCTGTTTGCTGGTGCATGGAACGTTATTGGTCTGTTGTTTTTCTCAAGATTCTTCACGAACCGATTGCTCGCATCTATTGACCCGGCCGTGTTTTCATGGCTTGGACAGGTAGCGATCGTTCTTTGGGGACTTGCGTACTGGTCCGTTGCGAGGTCGTACCAGTATGTCCCATGGCTCTTGGTGGTCTTCTTTGTAGAGAAGATGATCTACGGATGCACATGGCTGGCTTGGCTTATCGCAAAGGGCAAGACCCTCCCCAAGATTGCGTCTGAGTCTTTCCTTACCGCAGCCTTTTATTCGATCTATGGAGCTGGCGACCTGATCTTTGGATTCTTCTTTGGCTGGCTGGCGCTGAGGGTTATGAGAACGTAATGGAGCCATCGCTTGCGGATATCCCGGCTGCGCAAAGCGCGATACTGATTCTCAAGAACGACGATGGAGAACTGCATGATGATCGATCGACGAGCTTTCATTATTCAGGGAGCGACACTCCTTGCAACGGCTCCAGCCTTAGCAGTCGTGTTACCAGGCTCGTCGGCAGCGCAGACTCCGCGCATGACCGGAGCTGGAACAGATGAGACTTCCATCCTTTTCAAGATCGATGGCTGGGATGCTTGCGACGCGGAAGTTTCGAACGGAAATGAGGTGTGGCTCAGAATTAATCAATCGTGGCGGGCTGCCTGGCGGTGACATGAAGTTACAGAGGGCAGCTGGAATGGCGGCATTATCACGCCAACTTATTCTCTGGGCGGTCCTGCTCGTTCTGACTCTCGATCTTTTGGCGATGTATGCGAACGGAGACGAGCCAACGCGGGGAGCGCCGTCGAACGCTTCTGTGCAGGAGGGCGTCGTAAAGCTTGCCGACTCGAACATTGAGTACTTCAGCCAGGGCCAGGGTGAGTCAATTGTCTTGCTACCTTTCGGAGGGCTCACAGTCGGCTATATGCAGGAACTCGCAAACGATCTTGCTAATGCCGGATATCGGGTGGTTCGGATCAATTTCAGAGGTTCGGGAAAGAGTTCGGGGCCCGGAGAAGGCATCACTCTACATACGCTAGCCGCAGATGTCGCTGGTGTGATCAGAGCGCTGAAGCTAGGAAGAGTGAACATCGCCGGGCACGCGTTTGGAAATCGTGTGGCACGAACTTTGGCCGCAGATTATCCAGAGTTGGTCCGCACTGTCATCCTATTTGCCGCAGGCGGAAAGGCCCGCCAGACCCGCCCGGAGAACGTGCCTTACAGGCGATTTTCAATCCTACGTCGATCGATGCAGACATCCTGAGCCAAGTGAAATACATGGTTGGCAATGCTGCCGAGATTCCAATCGTGGAAAGCCATCAAGGCGTGTCGTGCCCCGCAAGTAGCGAGAATGCAAAGAGCAGCGATGCAGAATACGCCACTTAAGGATTGGTGGGCGCCGCCGGGAGTAATGAAATATCTGGTGCTTCAGGGGAGTGACGACCAGATCGCACCGCCAGAAAATGGAGCGCTGCTGAAGCAAGAGCTCGGCGTGCGAGCTGCGCTCGTTTCGTTCCCCGGCGCGGGCCATCTGTTTATTGTGACGGAGCCTAAGAAAGCCGCAGCCGCCGTAGTTTCATTTCTTCACCAGACTACGACTTAATCGTCCGATACGGATGTGGGCAATCACGGGCGTGGGTCCCGAGAAAGCATTGCGAAACTTAGAGAACCTTTTAATAAGTTTTCAGCCTCCCGAGGAATACATGACAGTCAAGTCCGCTTTACTTCGGATTGTTCTCGGATTGTTGCTGACAGTGATTTGCCACTCACGCGCTGCCGGCCAGTCAGCGACGTCCTCCACAGAGAATGAAGCGTGGCCAGAAGCGGATGCCCATGTGCAACTGGCGTCAAACTGGCGCGTGCTTTCGTTCGTCGGGCTGGAGCAAGCGGCAGGTTATCCCTTCCAGCAGTGGTATGTAGCAGCGGCGATCGGTCGTCAAATCAAGCCCATTTTAAGGCCGCACTGGGAGAACATCGATCCAGACAAAGAGCACTACCTTCTTTTAGGCGCTGGCTATGAATGCCTTCGAACGACTCAATCGGGAGAAGTGAAGGACGAAAACCGTATAACTTTCGACGTGACGCCCAGTCTGCGTCCCTCGTCGAGACTACTTTTGCGCGACAGGAACTGGACCGAGCTTCGTTGGATCAATGGAGCGTACTCGACAACATATCGCAACATGGTCGAAGGCGAAGTTGACCTTCGGGTTCGCGGCATCCGTTTCATTCCATTTGGAACAGCCGAGTTCTTTTATGACAGCCTGAAGCATTCCTGGGATCAAGAATGGTACACAGGGGGCATGCAATTTCCCTACAAGCGCGTTTTCATGCTCGAAACCTATTATCGGCGGGAGCACTGCGCCACATGCACTCCTCAAAACTGGAATGCGGGAGGAGCGACGCTAAACTTCTTTTTCAACAATGCGAAATGAGGCAGTCGTAATCTCATTTTGGTCCTCTCTACCAGCTGTCCAAGAGTCAGGCTGGGAGTGAAAAGCTCCAGCCCGTTTGAGCAATAATTCACGAAAGAAGAGTACTCAAGCATCGCGTTTCGTCTACGCTCATTGTCCGACTCTCGGACAGCAAGCTCAGTCCGCGGAGGGATCACTGCTTGGCGAATAATCAAGAAGCGCCGGTACCAGCATTGAAGCGCCTACTTCAGGAAACGGACGCAGGGACTATTCATCCGGGCGGAGTTCGTAAGATCCGTGAGCCTGCCTACGGTTGAACACGAGATCGGTCACATCGCTTACGCCCAGGAGACTTTGGAGCGGTGACGGTCCGGATTGGACTGTGCCCTGTAACGGAAGAAGCGGCCATGGGTGGTTTCTTCCAGGCAATCTATGGATGGGAGATGGGAGGCATGTCCCATCGAAAGCAAGTACATCCTCATAGAGGCAGGGGGACCGTATTTAGAACGCTGGCCTTGGTAGCGCAGCTCCGCGGTCGTGGACTTCCTTCGCCTTTTCCAGAACCGTCCACAAGCACCCGCGCTAGGGTTCGCAGTCATGCCACGCGGAAACACCCTCGGACTCATCGATGCCGTCGTCTTCTGGAGATCCCTGACGCTCACTCAGCAGCGGCACAACTGCCAGGATTCGCGTTCCTTGCCCGGGCTCCGATTCCACATGGAGACTTCCCTGAACCAGGTGCACCCGCTCCTGCATGCTCACCAGCCCCAGGCCCCGATTTCCCTTCGCCGCCTCTACATCAAAGCCTTGGCCCGAATCGCTCACGACAAGCTGAATCTCCGCCGCCGTTGCCGTCAGCTCCACTCGATACTGGCCCACCCCGCTGTACTTCACCGCGTTGTGCACCGCCTCCTGCGTGACCCGGAACAGACAGAGCGAAACCTCTCTTGGCAGATCCGCCGGCACATCTCTGTCCGTGAACTGAATGCTGACCTCATGCTGCTTCGAGAACTCGTGGCACAACCCGCGAATCGCCGCCACGATCCCCAGGTAATCCAGTCTCGATGAGTGCAGCTCGTGCGAAAGCGATTGAACGTGCCCGGCAATCTCCGAACAATGCTGTCGGATTTCTCGCAATCGACCCTTCGTCACGTCGGCCGGCTCGTTCATGCCCCGATTCGCCCGGTCCAGTTCCATCGACAGCAGCGCCAGCCGCTGGCAGATATCGTCGTGCAGATCTCGCGCAATCCGCCGCCGTTCTTTCTCCTGTGCCGCGATCAGTTGCCCGCTCACCTTCTCCAGAGCCTGTTGTGCCACCTTCTGGTCCGTCACATCGATTGCAGAACCAATGAAACCCGCGAACGACCCATCTCCGTTCAGCCGTGGAGACGCTACATCCAACATCCATCGATAGGCCCCGTCCCTCCGCCGCAATCGGTACTCTCTCGAAAATGACACGCGATCTTTCAGGCCCTGCGTCATGCAATCCTTCACATTTCTCACATCGTCCGAATGGATATACTCGATCCACGAGTCGCCGTATCCCGCTTTCGGATCGGGTCCGGTAAATGCCAGCCGCCGCTCGTTCAGATACGTGATCTTTCCTTGTGGATCGCACATCCACACCAGAGTGGGAGTAGTCTCCGCCATCACCCGGAAGCGCTTCTCGCTCTCACGCAGCAGCCCCTCCGCCTTTCGCTTCCTCGCCCGCTCCCACAGCAGCCACGCGATCAACAGCAACAACGCAGCAATCACTGATACCACCGCGATAATGTACTTGCGGTAGCTCTCCCAGAACGAAGGCGGTCGGTACAGAATCACACTACCCGGCGGCAGCGCAGACTCTGGTATATGCCAGTGATCGAGTGCCCTCCAGTCAACCTCCACCTTAACGTTGGTCGTATCCATGATCGGAATATTTTCTGGCCTATCCCCGGCTAGCAGACGTCCTGCCATGTCCCCCGCCAGCAGATCGTCCTTTTCCCAGTTGCGGTATGCTCCGCCGATGCACCCATAGTTCAAACAAAGCGTACTCCAGGCCGAATAGGTCGGCAGGTGCTTCGCGGCTGCGTTGAGGATATCGAAGGCTCCGATCGCCGGCTCAGCTGAACTTGGTGGCGCGAGTTGGAAGAGAATCACTGTATGCGGAGGGAGCGCAGCAACTTTCTCGAGCATTTTAGGACTTGGTGGCCCAAGAATATCGATCTCTCTTAGCTTGTCTTGTTGGCGAAGCAGTTCAGCGTGTGCAACCCGCCACCAGAAATTAGGCGCTGCATCAATGACAGCGATTGCGGTCGTATCGGGATCGAGGCGACGCGCCAGATCGATCGTCTCCCGCAGACCAGGAGAAGCTGTCACGCCGGTCATTTCTGGCATCAGCTTTATCTCTTTCAGTTCGCTCTTACTGAGCCCGAAGAAGACAATGGGCACGGCTCGGAATATCTCTTCACGGTATTGCGTTGCCAATTGAAGCGCTTCGATGCCCGCTACAATCACAACGTCCAGCTTCGTCTGCTTGTATTCCCCGCGGATTGTTTCTGCCATACTCTCGCGGTAGGACTGATCTTCGAATCGCTGATGATCCAGGAATGCCGTATAGAAATTAACCTGCCCTGGAACACGACCTCGTACGGCAGTTTCGATGAGATCCAGAGGTTTATGGTCTGGCTGAATAGAGCTGAACAGGACCAGGACGTTCTTCTCGTGTGGCTGCGCCCAGACAACGGAAACACTCAGACACAGGAAAACCCCCGCGGCCAAGGCGCCTACAGACAGAAAGCGCCGGGCGCGGAAACGCTTGGTGACATTCCATTGCGCGCGGATTCCCAATTCTCCCCAGCCTCTTCAGCAATCACAACCAGAGTCTGTGCCGAGTTGCCGCATGTCAACGCGGAAGCAATTAAATCTTCTGTTCAGCAAAATTTAGGGGGCGGTCAGTCATCACACCGAACGGAACAGATTGAATGAAACAAGGACTGCAGGTATTGCCGCCGCCAACTTGCCACGAGTTGCCTGGATTGTAGCGTGCCGCAGCCAGAATTTGTACCAAATTGTTCGCCTTTTCGGTAGTTGCCGGTCCGGGGCGAGTCGGCGGGTTGCACTTACCGCAAACTCCGTTTCGCTTCTCAGTTCATACTAAGGCTTATAACCGTCATTCGACGGCCATGCTTGGCAAAACTGCAGGTTCACTGCCCTATAACTCTGCGTGCTCACAACCGGACATCCACCAGTGATGAAAACAAGGATCCTTACTCCGGTTTTTTTTCAGCGTGCGTGCCGATGCTTGCCCAACCAACTGTTTCCCGCGCCACCGTCCATTCGTTGGGCTTCGAAGATCAATCCAATACGCCTCTTAGCCGATGGTCTGCGCATCCGCCCGATACTGTTTCCGCAGATGATCGTGTCGCCGACATCGGGCGTTGGTCCGTGCGCCAGCAGCGTGACTCTCAATCGCGGCCCCGTTCACTACGGAGGCAGAGTTCGCCATCCTGGTCGATGAGAGATGGGTGAGCCAGTCTGAATACACGGCCATGGCCCTGCGGGGCGATGCCCAATGCTGTTGTCGTCGGCAGCACCATCGCCGCCGGCGACGGCAACGTCTCCTTCATCCCGCGGCCCGGCCAACTTCGTACCATGATCAGCTGCCTGGGCGTGTTCTATCCCGGTCACCACCCCACCCAACGCATCGGCATTGTTCTCGACGTCGTCGCCAAGCACACCATTGAAGGCATCACAGCCGGTCGAAATGAGGTACTGGAAATTGCAGTACACCTCATCGAAGGCGCGAAATGAAGTCTGAGTGCAATCGTCTTGAGCCAGTTACCTAACTGTCGCAAGTGACAGTTCTCCTCAAGCTTCACTCCGCGTTGAATGGCAATCGTCGAAAAAGATGTGCACGAGCCTTCGTTGCTGAAAGGAACAGGCGCGGAACTTGAAAGGAGAGCACATGATTTGCGGAACATACACACGCAAGCTGGCGTTAGCGGCACTTTCCGTCTCAGGCGTGTTGACGGCGCACGCTGCCACCGGCGCGCGGCTGCAGCGCAAAGCGACAGCTCACAACGGCCTAACATCGTTATGCTGATGACCGATGACACCGGGTGGAACGACTTTGGCGCCTATGGCGGTGGAGCGAGACTTGGACATCCGACCCCGAATATCGATCGGGTCGCAAAAGAAGGCGCTTTCTTCACCAGTTGGTACGGCCAGGCGAGTTGTACTGCAGGCCGCGCTTCGTTCATGACCGGACGTATCTCAATCCGCTCGGCTCTCTCGGTCGTGGTTGTGCCTCGCGATGAGAACGGCCTCACCAAGAACACACCGACGATCGCCGAGTTCTTTCAGAAGAACGGCTATTCGACATACTTCTCGGGTAAATGGCATCTGGGCGACCAACCCAAGTTCTATCCAATAGAGCATGGCTTCGATGAAATGAAAGAGTTCGCCGCTTATTATCCGGGCGTCATACACCTATGACGACACGTCGAACTTTGCCCATCCCTGGTTCCCGAAATATAACGCGGCGTACTGGGCGGAGTATCAAAAGATCGTCAACCTGTACGAGTGGGAAGGCGTCGCCGGCAAGGCTGCGACCAAGGTTGCGCGTATCGACTACGACTATCTGCATGAGTTCGACATCCGTCAGGCTAACTCAGCGGTCGAATACATTAAGGCGCACGTGCACAACGGCAAGCTGTTCTTCATGGATGTCAATTTCATGAAGATGCACAACCCTAACGTTCCCGCCAACGAGTTCATTGGTAAATCACAACTCGGTAATTATTCAGATGCCATGATGGAACTCGACTACAACATCGGCAAAATCATGGACGAGATCCGCGCCGATGCGCCCAACACGATCGTCATCATCACTGCCGACAATGGCGCATGGCAGGACGCGTACCCGGATGGCGGCACGGTACCATTCCCGCGGTGAAAAAGGTTCGCCGTTTGAGGGCGGATTCCGCGTGCCCAGTATCATGTGTCCGCTATGACGAAATGATGTTGCGCATCGACTGCTGGGCAACGCTGGCGGCGATGGTCGGCCTTAGCCCGCCCCCTCACGGTGCGTGGAAGGACAATGACGGCAAGCCGATCTACTTCGACAGCATTGACAATAGCGCCTACATTCTGGGCAAGGCGAAGCATTCCGCCCGAAACGGGTGGATCTACATCGACGGTGAGGACTTTGCAGGCGCACGCGCCGATGTTGGCGACGATCCTGCGAACCCCGATATTAAGATCGCCTGGAAAGCCCTCTATACGTCCAAGGACACTTGGCTCGGCGCCAAGCAGGATCTCGGCTGCTGCCCTTCGGTGTACAACCTGACGATGGATCCATTCGAGAAATACGACATGTTGTTCAATGGTGCGGTGAGCACCCGGCTCCCAACTACGTCTCCGGGCCGCTATCCTGACTATGACAATGGGTGGATCGTTTCGCTGATCGCTATTCCGATAGTGGAGTTTGACAGATCCATCACTACGCAAACCTAGTGTGAGCGCGGCCGTGAAAGAGCTTCGTAACGACTGCAGGCTAGGGACGTAAGTAACGAATTTGCCTGTTAAGGGGTAAGGATCGTGGGCCGGTATTTCACACTTCGGGGCAAATCGCCCTTCACGACGAAGGGCGTAATCGGAACAGGCTTGGGACTTTCGGTCGCGAAGCAGATTGTGGAAAGGCATCGTGGAACGATTCAGGTGAAATCGCGCACCGGCGGGGTCCGCACGGGAGCACCTTTCGCGTGACCCTAGCGATTTAGACGGTCGGGATTTCGCCCTATCAGGCCATCCTACATCGGCGGCCGACTGGGGAGAAAGATCGAAAAACAAGTTCCGCTCCGGTTCGGACGCACGCTGCTGCGCATCCGTATCGAGCCGCCGAGCCGATCCGCAATCCCTTTGGCAATCCAAAGACCAAGCCCCACCCCATTCTCTCCCTTGGTCGTAAAGAAAGGCTCGAAAACGCGAGTTGCCTGGTGGGCAGGAATTCCACAGCCGCTGTCGGCAAGTGTTATGCGAACACCATGAACCACCGGCTGCTTCTCCCAACCGATCGATTTACTGATTCTCAGCACAAAGTTGCCACCTGGAGGGACAGCCTCCATCGCGTTCGTCAGCAGGTTTGAAAATACCTGTCGAATCTCGCCCGCATGACTGACAATTATCGCCCCGTCCGACCGGTATTCCTTTCTCACCGCGATTTTCCTGGCTGCGATCCGCTTGCCGAAGATCTGCAGGATGTTTTCGACTATCTCCTCCACACTGACCGCCGTGGCTGAAGTCGACTCCCGATAAAACGCCAGAGACTGTTGCGCGAGATGGGTGACGCGTCCCAGTTCCTCTCTCGCCATCCTCGCATATTCCTGATCGTGCAGATCCAGCCTTGGAGATTGCCCCAATAAGGTCAGCAGATTGGTGACAGCTTGAAGCGGATTGTTGATCTCATGTGCCAAGGTCGCAGCCAATCGCCCCGAAGCAGCCAGCCTCTCTGATTTGATCAGGGCCTCCTCAGCAAGCCTGCGTTCGGTGATATCGGTATTTGTGCCGAACCACCGCACCAGGTTGCCTTCTGTATCCCGGATGGGAACAGCCCGGGAGAGAAACCAGCGATAATTGCCGTCCTTGCCTCGTAGCGGAAAGATGTCCTCCCACACTTCGCCCTTCTCGCGCGAACGGTTGACGCCCTCGACCACTCGATCAACGTGAGCCGGATGCTGAACCTTGCGCCAGCCCCAACCCTCCTGAGCGTCGAACGTCATGCCTGTGTAATCTAGCCAGCGCTGGTTGTACCAGGTCACGTTGCCAAGCTCGTCGCAAGTCCACGCGAGTTGCGACATATTGTCGGCGACCATGCGGAAATGCTCCTCGCTTTCGCGCAGGTTCGCGGCGGTCCGCCATCGCTCCGTGATGTCTTCGATCGCGAGCATGATCATCGGCGGCGCGTCACCCGGCGTTTGTGTAAGCGTCTGCGCGTTCAGTAGCATTGTTCTCAGGCCAAGTCGCTCGAACTCCCATTCCAGTCCGAAATCCGTCACCTTTCGCTTCTCAGGAAGCACCTGTTCCAGCAATGTTCTCAGCAGAGGGATATCCCACTGGCGGTTGCCGAGGTCATACAGGAATCTGCCGACCGTCTCCTCTCGCGATACCTCGAAAGTCGCTAGAAAGGGTGCGTTTGCCCCGACGACTCGTAGTTGGGGATCGAGCACCAACAGCGGCTCTCGTATTGTGTCGGTGATGGCCCTGAAAAACTCGGACGATTTTTGCAACTGCTCGCTGGCGGCTTTGATGGCATCGATGTCCTGCAGCGCCAGCACCGCGCCATCGATCTTGTTATCTTGTGTTCGATATGGCAGGATGCTCAGGGAATGCCAGCGGCCCTCCAGGTCTTTAACCTCGCTCACCGATTGCTGGAGGCTGTCAATGACCTTAGCGATCTTCGATTCGAAGTCAACGGGTTGATGATCGGGCTCCAGGATATTGGGCCTGATATCGCCCAGCGGTCGCCCAATGTCAGACGGAGCCACCTTCAGCAGTTTGTTCGCCACCGGTGTGAAGCGCCGAATACGCATGTGACGGTCCAGCATCACCACCGGAATCCGTGTGCTGTTCAGCAGATTCGAAATATCGTTGTTCAGGTCGTGGAGTTCACTGTTTCTGTTCTGAAGTTCCGAATTGAGCGTATTCAGTTCTTCGTTTGCTGATTGCAGCTCTTCCTTTGAGGTCTGCAGTTCTTCATTCGTGCTTTGCAACTCTTCGTTGGCCGAGAGAATTTCCTCGTTCGCCGACTGGAATTTTTCTTTGAGAGCCTCTTCGGATTCAATGGCGGAATGAAGGGCCTCCCGCGTGCTGGCAAGCTCCCGCGTCAGACGCTTAGATTCCGGCTTGTTCGATGGCGGTAGCGCACCGTTCTTCCCCTTTCGCCGCGCCGCCGCTTCAGTGGGCCTGGACGTGACATCCTCAAACAGGACCAGAAAGAAGCGCCTCTCGCGAACGCTCTTGTCTCCCAGTGGCGAAACCGAGAGATTCAAAACGCGGTGGTGCCGATTGTATTGAAAGGGGATGCCCTCTCGCTTAACGGCAGCGCGTTTTCTCGTAGCGGAGGCGATCAGCGTCCGCAATTCGACGTCCAGCCCATTCCGCGCCAGTTTCAGCAGATTTACACTTGGCCTGCCCGATGACTGTTCGAGATAAGGGCTTGTTCGACCTCGGAACTGGACCACCTCCATCGCGCCGTTCACAATGACGCCCGCGGGCGTATGGCTTTTCAGCAGCAAACGATCGGCTTCCGCCTGGACTTCGACTTCCTCCTTTACAGGATGTCCGGGCCGCGATGCGCTGCCGATAAAATCCTGACGAAGCAAACTGGGATAGCGCGTTTGCGCAAAGTCATAATGCACACGCGACGCGATTGGCTTCCTGGCATAGATCTTGTGCTTCCTGTCGATTGCGGAAAATAAGTCCGGGAAAGAGGTGACGCTCTCCGAACTGCCGAGGACCAGAAAACCCTGCGGCTTCAGCGCATAGTGCAGAATGGGGAGCACTTTCTTTTGCAGCGACGACTGCATGTAAATAAGCAGATTCCGGCAGACCACCACGTTCATCTGAGAAAAGGGCGGATCGCCCGCCAGATTCTGCCGCGCGAATACACACAGGTCGCGCACAGCCTTATTGACGCGGTATCCCTCGTCGACCTTGATGAAAAAACGGGACATGCGCTCCAGCGATATCTCTTCCGCAATGCTTTCCAGGTATATTCCGGTGCGCGCCTTCTGGATGACTCTCTCGTTCAGATCGGTCCCGAATATCTGAATATGAAAGCTGGAGGCCCGCTCCCCGAGAAACTCCAACAAAGTCATCGCCAATGAGTAGGTTTCTTCGCCCGTAGAGCAGCCTGGCGCCCACATGCGGATGGCGCCTTTGTTCGTCTTGTCCTTCACAACGGCAGGATAGACCTGCGTTTTCAGCGCCTCGAATGCCTCGAAATCCCGGAAGAATCTGGTCACAGGGATGAGTACGTCATCGTACAGCTTATGGCTCTCTTCCGGGTGGGCCCGCAGGTATTTCGCGTATTCATCAAGCAACTCGATTCTGAGGACCATCATGCGCCGGAGTGCACGCCGGTAAATAGTGTTCCGCTTGTACTGACTGAAATCGACCCCACCTGTCCTGCGCAACTGCTCAATGACGCGAGCGAAAGCTTTCTCGAGCGGGGCAGAAAAGTCGGAGTCGGCTGTTTCCGAGCGCTGCTCAGGAAGCGTTATATAAGGATGGCCGTGAATCTCAACGAGTGTTTGCGCAATCTGGCGGGGAGGCAGAATATAGTCAACGCAACCCGAGTCAATGGCGCTGCGCGGCATGCCATCGAATTTGGCCGAGGAAGGCTCTTGGGCGAAGGTGATTCCCCCCTCAGCTTTGATCCTTTCCAATCCCGCGGTTCCGTCGCCGCCGGTACCGGAAAGGACGATTCCGATCGCCCCGCTCCTTCTTTCCAGGGCCAGCGAGCCCATAAAGAAATTGATCGCCAAATCCCCTTGCTGGCGGGGTCCTCTATGTGGTGGTCCCGGTTTTCGCGGCGTCAGCTTGAGGACGCCCCCCGCCACAGTCATCAGCGAATTGGGGGGGATCACATAGACGTAATTTGCTTTTACTTTGGCGCCCGACTTGACCTCTGCAACCGGCATCCTGGTTGTTTTCGCGATGATTTCCGTCAACAGGCTGTGATGGGTCGGGTCGAGGTGTTGCACCAGCACGAACCCCATTCCTGTATTGTCGGGCAATGCGTGAAAAAACTCGGTATATGCTTCCAGCCCTCCCGCCGAGGCTCCCACGGCCACGATAGGAAATGGCCCGTTGAGCGCGCCGGACTTTTTGCGTAGTTCGCTCCCGGCGCGAGATACGGATTTGAGCCCATGGGACTTCACTGTTTGCCGTTTTTTATGGCCGTTGGCGGATCATCATCAGCACGTTTTTTTGGATGCCGAATTGCAGAAACGAGGCTATGGATGGCGATATGCTTGGAAAGCGAAGGCTATCAAATCGGAGCGATTCTCGTCCATTAAGCGGGCGAGCCCACTGCAATTTGCAGAAGGCGGTCGTGCTTAAGTGACCTAATGGGATGGACGCGCCTCGTAGGGGGCCTGAGCATGCATCGAGACCCCGACGAAATAACGCCCGACCTTCTCTTCAGCCGGTGGAAAATGGCATCGACCGGTCGCTGGGTGAGAGCACTCTCCCCTTCGCTTGGTCTACCAGGCTTCGGCTCCAGGCTCTGTTGCTCGCGGCGATCGGCATCTACGGCATGCCCGCCTACACCGTCACCCTGCGCCCCAAAGAAATCGGCGTCCGTATGGCTCCCGGCTCGTCGCGCGTCGGCATTACCGGGTTGGTCCTGCGCCAGGCTGGTTGGATGGTGGTGGCAGGCGTCATTCCCGGACTCACCGCAGCTTGGGCCGATGGTCATGCCGTGCGATCCTTTCTGTCTGGAGTGAGGCCTCTGGATACAGCAATCCTGGTTGCAGCCGCGGCCGTGCTGCTGCTGAACGGCGGGATCGCTGCCGCGCTTCCCGCCTGGCGAGCCGCTCCGGTAGATCCGATGGAAGTCCTACGGATCGAGTGAATCAAGCGACCGGATTTGGAACTGCTTCATAACGAGAGAAGCTCGCCGCCCATCGAGCCTGATTACGACGGATTCACCGACTTCCGCAGCTTGGAGCTAATTGCCGAGTCCAGACCTTACCGCAATTCGACCGCCCTGGCTGCGAACAGGCGCCCAAACCGGTCGTTTACGCGTTCCTCAAGACCGGATGCGATCTCGCCTGAGGATCCGCTGTAGCTTGGTTTCGACTTTGAGCGTCACTACGAAGCCCAAGTAGACGATCTACCTCCATTGGGAGTAGAGTGTCTACATCCATGAGCGAGGAAGACCAGTATAAGAACCGGATTGAGCTGCTGCAGGGAACACTCGACATGCTTATTCTTCAGACGCTGCAATGGGGCCGCAGCATGGATACGGAATCGTCCAGGCTTTGCGTTTGCGATCCGGAGATGTGCTTCAGGTGGAGACGGGATCTCTGTATCCGGCTCTCCATCGATTGGAGCGCCAGGGTTGGGTGCAGTCTGAATGGAAGCAGTCAGAGAGCAAGCAAAAAGCCCGATATTACCGAATCACGGCCATGGAAGGCCAATGCGCTCATTGAGGTTTCGTTATACGGCGTTACCCCGCGCGGATTCAAGGCGGTGCGCCTATCTACTGCAGCAGTGTCCTACGTCGAGATTGCGACGATGCATGATACGTCCTTATCATGCGTTGAAATGGGATATCCTGCTCCCACCATGGGCCTCCCCCGATGAATTAACCAGGTTCACCTTGTGGTCATGAGGCGGAGCTATGCAGCCATCGCTTCGCAAGCGACTCGGCTGTTAGCGAGTCGTTGGAGGCTGAATGAAAAGCGCTCTGTTCGGTCTGGTTGATCGGTTGTTGGGCGCGCGTCTTACGAATCTGCTCCGCTGAGACGAAGACCGGTGCGGTAGGAACAACTGCGCCCAATGGAGTCTCTAAAGCAACCACCGCAGGCTTGCTTACGGGAGGCGATTTTTGCTGCGGTGCTCTCCTTGCTTGTTTTTCGCGCCTGACGGCCGGCGTGATTGCGGATCCTTGGAGGACGGCGGAAGAACCCTGAACATTTGCAATTTCAGAAGCGGCAGAATGAACAGAAGGCGGTGATTTTTTCTTTCGGGACTTTTCGATAGGGGAGAAAGAGAAGGCCAAAAGCTGGCGGGCCTTTTGCAGTCGTTCCACTTGGGCATCGATCAAGGCAAGAATTCGCGCGTATTGCATATCGCTCCCAGTCTATCGCGCCAGAGATGTCTTCACTTTCGCCCCTCAGAAGCTCGGCCACTTGGAGACTGACTAGTAACGGTCGCGGTAGGCGACTGTCGAGATTCGACGCCGTGCAGCGTTCCGTCATTTGCCGGAAGGTTGTTGCTCCCAGATCGACTTGAGTTCCCAGACGCGTCCGGAGAATTCCATAGGCTTTACATCCTGTAAGAAGAGTCGGATCGTGCTGTTAGTGGACAAGGGATAGATCAAGTTGGTCATGGCAATCGTACCGTTTTGTGCATAGGCCTCGACTGAGGACCTATCCACGATAAGCCGCAGATCGTATGGGCGACCTGCAGCAAGCGGGGCGGTTGTCCTTGCCGGGAAGTCCGCGCTGACGGTTGCTCCCGACCGGCTGCGATCGATGTAGAACTCTCTCTTATTCGTGTCAAAGCCGATCTCTGTCCAATGCTGCTCATCGGAGTAAAGTCGGACGCCGAAGATTGGCGCGCCCGGATGCCCGAACTGCAATTCCAGTTCGTATGGGACTATAGCCGACTCTCCGAGCGCGACGCAGGGCGAGCCACTCAGCGAAGGCCATGCAAGGGGATGACTTTTTTCGCCCAGCGGTGCTACGACGGGTTCTTGCTTAAGCGCCAGGCCAGAGGCGTCTCTGACGAAGGAGAGTGTCCGCGGAAGGCTCATCTGCCCGCGCCAGGGAGAGGTCGGCAAATTCGCAGCATACTGCCAATTGCTCATCCAGCCGATCAGCACCGGCTTTTCGCCGTCGGGCAATCCGTTGTAACTGATGGCGCAGTAATCGTCCTTCCCATAATCGGTTCAGCCGTGTGCGCCGGCTTCGGTGGCCGCGATGAATTTCTTGCCGTCGAAATTGCCGAAGAAATACTGTTCGCCCGACCCGCCCTGCGGAGCGCCGTGATTGAGGCCGACCTTGAGGGCCCACAGGCTTTCTTTGCCATTCTCGGAAGGAACACGAAGGAGATTGGGACACTCCCAGACTCCCGCTACATCTCCCGCCGGCCCGAAGTCGCTGAGTTGAGCCCAGTCCTTCAAATTGGCTGAGGAGTAGAGCCGGACTTTGTGTTCCTTCGGTAGTGAGACCGGCATCACCCAGCGGCGCGTGGCGTCGTCCCAAAAAACTCCCGGATCACGGAAGTCGGTTAAGTGGAGATCGAGTACCGGATTCTTCTCATACTTGGTCCAGGTGCGGCCGCTATCCAGGCTATAAGCGAGGTTCTGGGTTTCTCGGTGTCCCTGTGGAGTATTTGCGTCTCCGGTGTAAACAGCGACCAGGCATTCGCTGCCTGGTCCGCAGAAGCCGCTGCTGTTCGCTCGATCGACAACCACGCTCTACGTTCTGCCCCTTGCAACCGATAATTTAGCCCCGAAGAACTTAGATCTCATACTCCATGCCCCGAAATGCAGGATAGAAGATTCCGCCGTACCAGATGACGAGGCTGGATTTTAAGCACATGCGCTGTCCGAATTGGTACAGACACAGCCCAGCGTCGCCGATTTCCGATATAGACGATGCCAGTGATTGAGAGGCATCCATGCGTCGCGACTTCGCATTCGTCCTAACGTGAGCCGCCATGACCCTTCACATCCATCATATTTGTGGCGATCTTGAACCGTAGGTTGGGGCGGCCGAGCGTCCAAAGCCTGTTAACGAAAATCCTCAACCAGGGTCAGGTGGCTGGAAGCGCTGATCAGGCCGGAATAAACCATCTTTTTCCCGTCCGCAGAGATCGAAAGCCCGACGGTCGGCGAATACTTCAGCAACTCGAGCACACGTGCCTGCTCTGTCTGCGGATCGATGCGGCTGAGCGCGAACTGCTGGCCAACGATCGAAAGCGCATACACGCCATCCCCGGAAAGCGTCCAGTAGTCGGGATAACCTGCGGGAGGACCAGCAAAAACCTTACGCTCACGCCCTCCCGCAACCGCTTGCTGCCACAGGCCGGCACTCGTGTATTTCGTGTAGTAAATCCGCTGGCCGTCACCGCTCACCATCGCGAACATGCCCCCGTTGGTCGTGATCTGCTGCGAAGCATGCGAGCCATCCACCGGCACGCGCCAGATCTGCCATGAGCCGGAGCGATTCGAGCCGAAATAGAGATACTGCCCATCCGACGACCAGCTTGGCGCGACATCGTTGTAGTTGCCGCTGGTGATCGCTCTGGGCTTGCCGCCGCTGGCATCGATCACGTAGACGTGAGCAAAGGAATCGAGCCGCGCGTCAAAGGCGATGAATTTTCCATCGGGTGACCAGCTGGGATCTCCCGCGGATTGCCCCGGGTTGTCGGTAAGCTGAACAGGGTTGCTGCCGTTGATTTGCGCGGCCCATATCTCGCGCGAACCTGAACGCCATGACTGAAAGATAATGTGGTCGCCCGAGGGAGAGATATGCGGCGCCGCGTCTTGTTCACTTGAGGTGAGAATCACCGCGGGTGTGGCCGATTTATCCGCCAGGTCGACGGCGAATATACCCCACATGGCGCTGCCGTGGGAGTAGATCAGCCGGTGCCCATGCTTTGCGATGGCCGGCGCATAGGCATCGTCACCCACCGCAGCCAGTCGCTGCGGATCGCCACCCGTAGCCTTCACGCGCCAGAGCGAGAGTGCGCCGTTTCGGCTGGATGAAAACACGATCGATGCGCTGTCCTCGGTCCACGCAAGGCTCATCGCTAGGCGGCCGTGCGTGATCCGCTGTACCGGGCCGTTGGGAAAGCTCATGACGTAGATGTCTCGCGCGAACTGCTCCGAACCCCGAATGAAGGCCAGCATGCGGCCATCGGGGGAGACGGCGGGGAAAAAATCTCCGTCCCAGAGCAGCGGTGGAGCAGTGATCGACTGAACGGTTCTGTCGCGGAGAGACAGCTCGATCAGGTAGCTCGGGCCTTCGAGCGTATTCTGTTGCGGAAAGACAAGGCTGGCGCCATCAGCGGTCCAAGCGAGGCCGCCGTACTCCCTGGCTGAATTGACGGGCAGGGTGTAGATCTCATCGCCGGTGCCTCCCGAGGACGGAACGACGACAATGCTGCTGTGGGTATCGTCCTTGCGTACGAATGCGATCTGGCTGCCGTCGGGAGACCAGACGGGGTTGAGCTGGTCTGCGGGCTGCTCCGTGGTGAGTTGCGTCGGTTGCTCAGAGTTCAGCGACCTTATATAGATCTGGCCGTAGCTCTTCCCGTCCTTGCGCCAGACGTAAGCAACCGATTTGCCGTCGGGAGAAAAGCTGGTCTGGATCTGAGATCCGGGGTCGGTGGTGAAAGGACGGGTGACATAGGCACTTGTCTGCGTGGAATGACCGCGATAGACGCGCGAAATGATAGCAAATGTCGCAAAAGCCACGAGAAACACCGCGGCAAAGGCGACAAGCCAGATGACCGGACGCCGCGAAGCCGGGACCTTGATTGGATCTGGAATTGGATGGGTAGGCAGAGATGGAGCGACCGGAGTGGCATCCACATGGGCAGCCTCGTCAGTCAGCAGAGGCGCAAAAGATTCCAATGGTTCCCTGATCTCCGTGGCTATCCCGTCAGATTCTCTAACTACAGGAGCTACCAGGCGGTACCCAACCTTGGGAACGGTTTCGATGACAGAGTCATTGTTGAAGGCCCGCCTGATTCTGCCGATCGCGCGGATAAGAACATCCTCGCCAACGACAACGTCGGGCCAGACCTGCCGCTGCACCGTCTCGCGGGTAAAGACCTCGCTCGGTTCCGAGGCGAGGGTCAGCAGCACCTGCATGACTTTCGGTTCGAGATGAACCGTCTTCCCATCCCGTTCCAGTGCATTCAGGCTGGGATGAACAATCCAGTCGCCGACCCGAAAATCCCCGCGCAAAAAACTTGCTCCTTTCGCAACGGATTATATCCCGCGCATCGTGTGCCTTGCCTCACAGCGTCAAGGCGCTTTTATTTGAAAACAGGCGAGTTATTGAACATCGGAAAATCTTCGGGAAAAGATCTTTGATTTTCCCTCGTCACCCAAAACTTTTTGTAGCTACCTTGATCGCGGAATTTCCGGAGCCATCTGCAGTGTGTTGAATCTTCAGATTCCATCAGCCTGGAGGGGCTGTTTTCATGGTCGTACCATCAGATTCCATCGACAGTAAACAAAAAGGGCTGTTCCTCTTCCGCAGAATCACAAACATAGAGCTTCGACTTTCGGGTACCCACTTCTCATTTGGCTTGATCTTGGCGGCCCTTCTGCTGATCCTGCTAACGGCCTTCGCTTCGCCAGCCACCGCACAGCTTGCCGTCACAACGGCCGCCATCGGCGGCACAGTGGAAGATTCAAGCGGCGCGGTGATACCGAATGCCGCCGTCAGACTGACCAGCAGCGAGCGTGGCGTCGTTCGGACGACGACGACAAATGGAGCCGGACGCTACACCTTCTCGCAACTTCCGCCGTCGACCTATATGCTCACCGTCCAGGTCAACAATTTCTCGCGGTATGAGCAGAACGGGATCGTGCTGAATGCCGCGCAGGCGGCCACACAGGATGTGACCCTGAAGCCGGGATCGGTCAGTCAGGAGGTGGTGGTCAACTCCGGCGCCTCCATGCTGAATACGGACAATGCAAACGTGTCCACAGACATCAACGACAAACAGATCGTCGAGCTGCCGCTCAACCTGCGCAATGTCTATGGCCTACTCACGCTAAACTCCTCGGTCAATAACAACTCGGAGAGCCAGAATCTGCTGGGCGGCGGCGGCAACAGCACGGACAATGCGGATCAGGATATCTCCTTTCTGCACTTCTCTGGCGGCTTCTTCTCGACTAGCGGATATCTGCTGGACGGCCTGTGGAATACCGACCCGTCCTGGGGCGCCGTGGTGTATGTTCCCTCCGTCGACGCCGTTCAGGAACTCAAGGTCCAGAACAACTCTTTCACCGCGCAATATGGCTGGAGCACAGGCAATGTTGTCAACGTGACGACCAAGTCCGGCACCAGCGCCTTTCACGGCGACATCTGGGAGTTTTATAGAAACTCAGCGCTCGATGCCAACCTCTGGTTCAACGACTACAACCATACGCCGAAAGAATCCGTCGATCGCAACCAGGCTGGCGTTGCTGTAGGCGGCCCGGTCTATATTCCCCACCTTTATCGCCAGCGCAATAAGACCTTCTTCTTCGGGCTTTATGAGCACCTTGGCCTGTCTACCCCGCTGCTCGGCACGTTTACTGTTCCCGACGCGAAGTTCCGTGCAGGCGACTTTTCCGAATTGCTCGGCCCCCAGGTGGGAACCGACGCACTCGGCCGGCCTATTTACTCCGGCCAAATTTACAATCCGCGCAGCACGAGGCCCATTACCGCGGGCCAACTCGATCCAACGACTGGACTCGTTGCCACACAAACAGGCTATATTCGCGACCCCATCCCGAATAATAACGTCGCCGCTCTCGGTCAGTTCGACGCTTTGGGAGCCAAGCTGCTAACTTACTATCCGCAGCCAACCAAGGCCGGGCTCTCGAACAACTTCTCGGCTGCGGCTTCGGCTCCCGCCGAGTCGAATGAATATTCGATTCGCATCGATCAGAACATCAACGATGCGAACCGGCTCTATGGCCGCTATTCATACAAGAGTGAATACAAGACGAACACCCCGAACTTCTTCGGCAATGACAATCCAGCCGGACCGGGAAATATCAAATCCAACAACCGCTATAGCATCGCCTTCGGATATACCCATATTTTCTCGCCCACCCTGACGATGAACCTGATCGCCGGCTATGAATACTGGAACCAGCAATCCACCGGGCAATCGCCTAACTTCCAGCCCACAACGCTTGGACTACCCAGCTACCTCGACCAGAACACACCGGAGTTCCCCGTCTTCAACATCGGGAGTCAAAGCCAGCTCGGAACCAACAACTACAACGGAACCATTCCTCCGCTGACAAGCGTTGCTGCGGACTTCATGAAGAACGTTGACAGGCACACCCTTTCGTTCGGCTACATGTTTGTGAACACTGCGACGAACTTCACTGGATTCCCCGGCACCACCCTCGACTTTCAAGGCACATTCTCAACCGGTCCGAACCCGGAGATTCCAACCGCAAATACCGGCAATGGCCTTGCCCAGGCATTGCTTGGAGTTCTCGACGGCGGGCAGACGAGCGAGTATCTGAATCCGGCTCTTACCAAGCGGTACAACGGCTGGTATGTGCAAGACGATTACCGGCCGCTCCGGAATCTGACCCTGAATCTCGGGCTCCGGTATGAGTTCCAGGGCGCGCCCACCTACCGGCACAACGCCGCTTCGTACTTCAACCCGAGCATCACCAACCAGGTCAGCTCAGCGGTTGGCATGACGCTGCCTGGGTCGCTGGTCTTCCTCTCTTCGAACAACCGCGGCGTTTACGCGACGAGATACAGCAATGTGGCTCCACGGTTCGGTTTTACCTATCAGGCCACTCCAAAGCTCGTGATGCGCGGCGGCTACGGCATCTTCTATACACCGGCTGTCTTCTTTAGCACCTCGGCGCCTGGCAATGTGGACGGTTATTCGTCGACCACCTCCGTGCTGGCAACGATCGACGGCATCACGCCGAACTCTGCCGTCACGACTAGTAATCCCTGGCCGGAAGGATATGTGCCCATCACCGGCAACTCGCTCGGAGGCCTCCAGGATATCGGCCAAAACGTGACCAGCGTCTTTCGGCATCGCGAGTCTCCGTACACGCAGCAGTACATGCTCGGCTTCCAGTATTTGATCGCACACAACGATTCGATTGACGTGGCGTACGTCGGCAACCACGGCACCTACATGCCATTCGGCTCGCTCAATCGCGCCCAGCTGAATCCCAGCTATCTTTCGCTCGGCCCCGGAGCGCTGGATTCTCTGGTGCCGAATCCGTTCTACGGGAAAATCAATGCGCCCCAAAGCGGTTGCGGCCTTAATCTGCCCACCGTGCAGCAGGCCCACTTATTGCAGCCCTATCCCCAGTACTGCAATGTCACGGAGAACTATCCGGCGGCGGGCTTCGATATCTACAACTCTCTGCAGGCGGCTTATAACCATCGCTTCAATAAGGGCCTGAACATCATGGTGTCCTACACCTACTCGAAGTTCCTGGACAACACCGAAGGAACGCAGAGCTGGGCTTACGTCGGCAATAGCTCTCCGGCCAACAACTACAACTTGGCTGCCGAGAAGAGCGTCGATGCCGGCGATACTCCGCACAGCTTCGTGGCCAGCTACATCTACGATCTTCCGATTGGCCGCGGCAAGAGCATCGGCTCCGGTATGAATCGCAAGACCGATGCGGTCCTCGGCGGCTGGGAGTGGTCAGGAATCGTGACCGCGAAATCCGGCATACCGCTCGGATTCAACGGCAATGACATTCCATCTTATGGTGGCAACCCCAGGCCGGATATCATCGGCGATCCTAACGCCATCTCGCACCGCTCCGTGCATGAGTGGTTCAACACCGGAGCCTTCGCCTACGCGCCCTACGGAACCTTCGGTTCGGCTCCCCGCTATTCCTCGACTGTGCGCGCACCCGATTACACCAACTTTGACACCGCCATCATGAAGAACTGGAGCCTAGGAGAGCTTCGGCGAATTCAGTTCCGCGCCGAGCTGTTCAATGCCTTTAATCATCCGCAGTTCTATTCTCCGAACGTCGGTTTCAATGGATGCGATCCCAACAGCAGCCCCTGCGCTTCGAGCTTCGGGCAAATAACCAGCACATTCCCTAGCCGCGAGGTGCAATTCGCAGGCAAGTTTTACTGGTAGGTGTCCGGCGCACGTAGCCTCGGCCGGATGCTATTGCGTGCTTACAACAAGGTGCATCACTGAACTGACGAGCCATGGCTCATTCCTTTGATTGCTTTCATGCCCACGATGACACTTCGCTGCTGTACCGCATTGACAGTGTTCTCTCTCATCTTCTGCACCTCTACACGCGGGCAGCAGAAGGCGGTCGGAGCAAGCATAGCCGACGTATATACAGACAAGGCCCGATACGTGCCAAATGAAAGTGTAACGATCTTCGTTCAGTTGAAAAGCGATCACTCTTACGCCGGCAAGGCAGCATTGAAGATCACCTTCTGGTATCTGTGGCAAAGGGTCGGTGACCAAATCTCACGGACCGTGGATCTGCCTCGGCAGGGACAGGATCCAATTTCCATCGATTGGACGCCGCCCGATCGCGATTTCCGCGGATACCTCGTCGACGTCCGTCTCGTTTCACCAAGTGGAGAGGCGCTTGGTACCGGCTACACGGCTGTTGATGTGTCCTCACAGTGGAACCGCTTTCCCCGCTACGGCTATCTTGCGCATTACTCAAAGGCCGAGGGCGCGATGCCTGCCGAATGGATCGCCGAGCTGAACAAATTTCATATCAACGGGCTCGAATACTACGACTTCGAAAACCGGCACGAGCAGCCCTTAGCCGGAACCCTCGAGCATCCGGACTCCGAATGGAAAGACATCGCAGGACGAAGAGTCGAGCGCAGCATCGTGGATCGATTTCTCGCCGAAGCGCATCGCCACAACATGATGAGCATGGCCTATAACACCAGCTACTGCGCTTATGCCGACGCCTTTACTAATGGTTCCGGAGTGAAGTTGCAGTGGGCCACGTGGCCAAAGGCAGACGGCCCGCGGACACTTGAAACCGCCATGGCTCTGAACCTCGACGGCGGTGACCAATGGAAGACGCACCGGCTGGTTTATATGAACCAGAGCTTGCCCGATTGGCAGAACTATCTGTTCGGGAAGATGGCGGAACTGTTTCGCGTCTATCCCTTCGACGGTTGGCAGGTCGACACCTTCGGAACGATGGGGGGCTACAGCTACCAGGGCTCCTATGTGAATTTCATCCTGGGCTTCACGCCATTCGTCGACAATGCGCATGTGTTTCTAAAGAAAGACATCGTTCTGAACACCGTCAATACCTGGGGACAAGACGACATGGCCCATTCCGCAGCTGCGTTTGTCCATTCTGAACTCTGGGAGGATCACGAAACCTACAGCAGCATCGTCGACGCCGCCGAACAGGTTCACACCGCGAACCCAGCAAAGGCCGTGGTGTTTGCCGCCTATCTGCAACGGCAGGACAAGGAAAAAGTCGAACCCAAAACGAACTACTTTAATCCGCCCAGTGTGCTGCTTGCCGACGCCACGATCTTTGCCTCTGGAGCCGGCCACATCGAGCTGGGCGACGGCTCGCGAATGCTGTCGAGCGAATACTTTCCCGCCGACACGCGATTCGCCGTTTCTCCGGATCTTTCCAGCCAGCTTCGTCACTACTACGATTTCCTGACAGCCTATGAGAATGTTCTGAGCTACAAGGTTGCAGCTGCACCCGCCGCGGTAAGCGTGGCCGGCCAGCCTTCGAGCGCGAATGGCGTGCCGAACACCATCTGGACCCTTGGCCGCCAGAAGGAGGGACAGACCATCATTCACCTGATCAACCTGCTTGGATCCAGTGACGCCCACTGGCGCGATATCCACGCCGACCGGCCGGACGCTCCGCTGCTCAAGCAGCTCAAAATTCGCATTGCCGCCGACGAAGACATTACCCGAGCGGGCTGGGCATCGCCGGATGTCGACGGAGGCATGTTTCACCCGCTCGCCATGACCCAGGGAAACGACAATGGCGAGCGCTACGTGGAGCTTGTTCTTCCCTCTCTCAAATACTGGGATATCATCGTCCTCGACCATCGGACCGTGCCTTCCCATGATTGACAATTCCACCGTGGTAAGTTCTTCTTGTTAGCTGTTCCTATGCGGATTCTGCAGTCCATTACGCTTCTTTTGCTATGGATCATGGCAATAGGAGCGTTCGCTCAATCCAGTAGTACGGCTGACTCATTCGATGACCTGCTTACGGCTGCCCGTCAGGCCCAAAGCAAAGAGGACTATGTCTCCGCCGCCGGCTACTACCGGCGCGCTGTGCTGCTCCGAAGCGACATTCCTAAGCTCTGGGCAAATCTGGGACTGATGCAGGATGCCACCGGCAGTTATTCTGACGCCGTAACAAGCTTCCAGAAGGCTGAACAGCTTAAGCCCTCTTTGTATGTACCCAATCTGTTCCTCGGAATTGATTACCTGCACCTGAACCGCACGCGCGAAGCAATTCCCTTGCTCCTGAAGGCTGAGACGTTGAACCCTTCCGACCCGCAGGCGCCTATGGCGCTTGGACGGGCTTATCTTTCTCTGAGCAGCCTTGACGCCGCGCGCGGCGCTTATCAACGTGCGGTGGCGCTCGATCCCCGAAACAGTTCGGGATGGTATGGATTGGGGATTGCGGCCCTCAAGGAAGTTGAGGTAAATGGAAGAAAGCTCTCTGCAGACGGCGCAAATTCCGCCTACGCGCACGCGCTTTTCGCTGAGTCTCTGGTGCGACAGGGGCGATTCGAACAGGCGAAGACAGAAGCTCAAGCGGTGCTTGCTGCAGATCCTAATTTTCAGTGTGCCCACACACAGCTCGGATTTATATACCTTGCCCAGCGGCAAAATGACGAAGCTGCGCGAGAGTTTGGCGTCGAAGCTCATAGCTGCGCACTGGCCGATCTTGGCCGCGCACGATTGCATCTCGACGAAGGCGACAACGCTTCCGCACTCGAGCTGCTCAGTGGTCTCTGGAAGCGGGATGCGGGGTTTGTCTGGACTAATCTTCCCTCGCTGGTTGACCGGCTGGATGCCGAACACAAAGACAGCTTCGCTGATTTCGTTAACCGGCAAGACGCCGCTGGCATGATGTCTTCAGACCTTTCCGCGCTTCTCTCTGCTGGGTTGCGGGGTTTGTCTCAGCCGGCAAGGGAATCTACTCCAGCTAAGTCCTCAGAGGACAGAAAGACTGGAAGGGCGCCAGACAGTGCAGCTGCCGAGACAGATGCGCGCGCCGGTCGATATGCTCGCTGCGCTGGAGATCTGGCAACCAAAACCGATGAACTTGGGGCACTCCGGATCAATGCAAATGCCCTATTGCTGCTTGCCAACTGCGCCTATATGACTGGCGACTACACCCTTTCAGCCAGAGCCAGCGAGCTCGAAATCGAACATCCTGCGCACGAATTGGCCGCCCTTTACTGGTCTATCGAGGCGGATGAGAAACTTGCCTTTACCGCCTTCAGCCGTTTCGAGCAGCTGGAGCCTGATTCTCCGAAGACGCATCTGCTCCTGGGTGACATGTACCGGCACCGGCAACATCTGGCGGAGGCGGAAAATGAGTACACGGCTGCGGCGGCGCTCGATCCGCACGACCCGGCTCCACTTTATGGTCTGGCTTCAGCCTATTCGGAAGACGCGAAGCTGGATCAGGCCTTGACTACTGTGAAGAGGGCGCTGGGCATGAGCCCGGACGACGCGGACCTCAACCTCTTGGCTGGCGAAATTCTGGTTGCGCAGCATGAATGGCCTCAGGCCGAGACCCACCTGAACCACTGTCTCAATGCGGCACACCCTCTCAAGCCCCAGATACTGCCTCATGTGCACGTCTTGCTGGGCCAGGTCTACGCACAGACAGATCGGCCGCAGGAGGCCATCAGCGAGTTGCAGATGGGTCTTGCCAGCGACGAGGATGGGAGTGTTTATTACCAGCTGGCTCGCCTCTATGCCCGGCTGGGCGACAAAACTGCGGCCCAAGCTGCCATCGTTCACGTAAAGGAGCTGGAGCGGAAGAGACGCGAGCGCGCTGTACTTGCGGTGCAGGATTCTGGTGCGGCTGTAAGCGACATCCCTTGAGATAGCTAGTCGTTGCCAGACGCTTGTCGCCCGAATCGCAGCACTGATCCGATCGACAAACACACGAGGGCTCTGCCGCTTGCCTAGAAATCTCTAGTTCAGTTCACCACAAATTGCAGTGCGTCAATTTGTCTCATTGTTCGTTCTGACGGGCTCACTCCACGGCGTTCCCGCGTCCCAACGAGGGATTCAACATCTCTAACCCAAAACGCGATAATGGATTTTATCGGGTTAAGAAAGGTAACGGAGACGTCCACCGATTGGTGTATCTCCGGAGCTAATGACTGTTTTCTCCCGGTATTCCGCACAGCTTAAATCAATACTATTCGACCGTTCGACTGTGGCGAGGAACGGATTCACTGGCAATTACCCACTCGCAGAAATCGGCATGTAATGAGCCAAAGCCAGCAAAGCACAGGTCGCGGCACGCATCGAGCCAGGATTCTAGCGGCCGAAGTCCTACGTCCAAGGCGCAAGGATCGTCAAGGCTATGCGAAAAGCCTTGACCTTCCTGGTCGGACTCGCAAATCATTAAAGATGTCCAAAGAGATAAACAGCAGAGGCAACCCATTCTAAAGTCGAGAGCACCAAATAGTCCCGCGCGAAGCGCTGCTAATCGACAAAATACCCAATTTCCGTCAGCACGCTCTCGCTCAATTCCACTCCCAGAAGTTTTGCACTCGGAGAGTCGAACAGGCTATCCTCAAACCGCTTAAGAACGGAAGCAGGCAAATCGGTCTGTCTGTGCAGCATCCGGAGTAACGCGGTGCTGTCGGTGGAGAACTCGTACTCTCCTGGGAGCCCGCATGCCGGGCGGATCATCAGAGAAAGGGGAACGGTTCCGTGGGCTGACCGAAGCTGCATCGAACACCTAGTGATCAAATTGACTCGCATGCAGGAATATTGCCACCCTCATTCACCAACGTTCAATACTCTAAATGGGTAATAAAGGTGATCCAAGGTGGGTAGGACCGGCGTAGACTGGCTGCCATGAATCTGAAGATTTGCGCCGCAATCCCTGTTGGACGGAAGGACTGTCCCGATATCGGATTACCTCAAGAAGATGAACGTCACGAACCTGCAGCAGGCGTCCGGTGTCGGAACTGACGCGGCATGGGATCGATCTCCCTGGCGGGCAAGTTAATCTGCCGCCTATCCACGCGTAAGTGACAAATCTACCTGGATCACGATTTCCATACCGGTCTTCCGGACAATGCCGACACTTTAAGCCACGCGAAAACTCTGGCCCAAAAGGTACTTTCACGGCCAGGGTGTCCTCCTTAATTTCGTACGGAGATATCCAGAAAGTTCAGAACGATTATGAGACTCATCGGAGGCCTGAAGTGTTCGCACTGTCGCTTACTGGCCAAGCACGCGAGGAATATAAAAACGAAAGAATGTTTCTGGGTCAGAATGCAGGCACGCCTCCACATTGGGCCGGCCCGGGGCGATCCGCGTGTAACCCTTGTCATCAACGATCAAGTGCAAAGGAGCAACGGGGCATAGGCCTGGGTCGACAGCGAATGCTACTGCCATGGGATCGAACAGAGTGGGTGTGAGATGTCCCCATTGGTAGTAAAGGATCAATAGTTGGTCGGTCAGCGGTGAATCATGGCGGAAAAGAATGTTCCGCTTCACTTCGTCGAACTTCAGCTGTGTCGCATCGAGTGGCATCATGTAAATTGGAACTCCCGATGCCAGCAGCTTACGGGCGCCGTCGATGTCCTGAAGGATGTTCCACTCGGGATCTGGCCCATGTGGCTTGGTGTATCCCAGATCACCTCCTCCCAGGTACACGGAGCCTCCCATCATGACCACTCTCCTGAGCTTGTGAAAGGTCTCAGCGTCTTTGTCTATCATTGCCCCGATGTTCGAGCACGGACCGATGGAGATGAGCGTGATCTTCCCGGGGTTCTCGCGAATAAGGTCGAGCGTCGATTGGATGGCATCGCGCTCGGCTGGGGCCGTGCCATTCTGAGCATAACTTCGCTGTGAGAAGATATCTGGCGCAGAGGTCTGAATACCAGTGCCGATGGGTATATCCTGACGCCCCGCCGCTGCGAGAAAGCGGTTCAGGAGACGGGTACGCATCGGAGTATCTCCGAAGTCGGAGTTGATCTGGAGAATCTGAATCTCCGGACTGCTGAGCGCAAGCGCAACGGCGAATGCATCGTCGATATCGTCTCCAATATCCGTATCAATGATGACCATTTGCTTTTCTGGTGCATCCGCATGAACGTTGCGAACTGTGCAAACGACCATGAACAAAAGCATAAGAAGGCAATACCTACCCAAACGGGTCAACGCTGCACTCCTCCTAGTTGAAATGACCGGAGACCGGCACTGCATGAAAGCTTTCAACAGAGCCTTTATAAAAACAATTTACTCCTCTGTCAAACGAAGTGACCACGCCAACTCATTTACCGCCAGCCATCAAATGAAAGCTTTCATTGTTCTTGACTTTGACATTTTAGCGACCCTAGAATCGGCGTTGCGCGGAAGGAGCGCGAATGACGATTCGATGGAGTAGGCGCCGATTTCTTAACAAGTCCGCGCTGGTCGCAATGACTGCACCAGGGCTTTTTGATTCGAAACTGACCCCGTGCACCAGGCATCCGGCCATCAATCAATCGGAGGTCTCAGGCACGCCGGTTATCGACGTGACAGACCTCTATCATCCGTTCGAAGATCCTGGAGATAATCTCGACCTAATTCAGGCGCACTGCCTTCCGGAGGTAGACCTCCGCGCGATCATTCTGGACATAACAGATGCCTTTCGTCTCCCGATCGCAAACGATCCCGTCCTATGGCACGACCCTAACGGGCCTCGCGAGCCAGGAATCATCCCTGTTGCGCAACTAAACGCGCTCTTTAGCAGGAACATCCCATACGCTTACGGTCCATTTACAGCGATGAGGTCACTGGACGACCCCATGACGGATGTGCCCAATCTGCAGCAGGCTGGAATAGAACTGATTCTCAAGACTCTTGATGAGAGCAAGAAGCCGGTTGAGATTGTCTCGTTCGGATCGGCGCGAACCATTGCTGCTGCCTTTAACCGCGAGCCCACGCTTGTTCGAGAGAAGACTCGGCGAATTCATGTGAGTGCAGGCGCTGCTACGAGGAACTATGAGCTGGGTAAATCACAAGAGCACAACCGTATTCCAGGCGGTGAATGGAATGTTGCGCTGGATCCGCTGGCTTTTATTCGCATCATGCAATCGAATCTGCCGATCGCGCTTTATCCGTGCGCAGACGTTGATGGAGCCTTCGCCTATGGTAATCACAATACCTACTGGAACTTGCCCGATTTGCACTTCGTACGCGAAATGGATCCGCGCCTGCGCAACTATGTAATCTTCGCGCTCGGCCGCCTCTTGCTGGCGGACTTTCTGCGGGCACTCGACGGAACACTCGATGAGGGGGACGCGCAGGACCGTCTTAACCGCGTTCATCACGTATGGGAAACCGCAATATGGCTGAACGTGTCTGGGCGCAAAGTCGTCTATCGTGAGAACGCGTGGCGGATCGTTTCTGGGGAACAGGTACGCGACGGCGAACAAGTGCTGAAAAATGACCTCCGCCCTTGCGTTCTGGGTGTGAGAGAAGACGGTCGCATTTCCTATACATTCACACAGGACAAAACAAACTTTCTGATCTTCGAGCGCGGCGACGCGCACGAATACGAGCAGGCACTCCGTCAGGCACTTCCGGAATGGTGGAAATCCTTTCGTTCGGTTGCCAACGCATGATCTCAGACTCGCCAAAGAGGAAAAGAATGAGACCGCTGCAAATTTTCGTAATCGTGGCAACAGTCGTTTGTGGGTCTACCGCGTGCGCGCAGCTACAGTTTGAAACCGACTCCTTACGTCAGATCTACTCCCATCCCGACGGAATCTATTCCTATGCCCCCTCCATAGTCGAGATGGGCAACCTGCGGTATATCTGGACCTGCCACAATCATGTCCCGAATGTGGTTCGCGATGACATCGTGATGGCGAAATGGGAGAATGGGCGCCTGACTGAAGACCGTTCGGTCCTCATGCACAGCTTTTTCGGTTGGGATAGCTTTCACATCTGCGACCCCTCCGTCATGCGTGCAGAACTTGTCTTCAACAAAACCGTCTATCACTGGGTAATGTTCTTTTTGGGCAATGACGTTGACCGCTCGGCGCGAAATCAGATCGGGGTGGCACTGGCGCAGACGGTCGAAGGCCCATGGGAGAAGCTGCCAACACCGCTGCTCTCACGCGTCGAGGACGACGGCTGGGGCATCGGTCAACCCTCGGCTTTGCCACTCGACGACAAAGGGAAGTTTCTCGTTCTCTACTCTGGCGGCGGCCTGCATATTGCGATTGTTGATCTCGGCAACCTCGATCACCTCAACGTAAGTCAGCCGATCGAGGTCTCCACGAAGGGCCTTGAGGACCTGACGAAACAACGGCCGGAGGTCAGCAATATCGATATAGCCTATGGTCCCGGCCGGAAGCGCATCTATGCCGTTGGAGACATCAGAACAGAGCATAAGGATTACCCCGGCTTTATCACTTCCCGCTTGGCAGTCCTCTCTATTGACGCTCAGGAACTCGTGCGAGGAACCGGATCCTGGCGAGTGGAGGGGGAGATTGGACCTGAACTGACAGGATTTCCCCGCAATCACAATGCGGGCTTGGTGCGGGATGCCGATGGGTATCTCGCCGGAAATGGCCGGCTGACAGTCGTCTTTACGCGAAGCTGCGCATCGAGCAGCAATTTCTCCTGCGTGTCGCGGGCGGAATGGACTTACGACCTGTGGGAATTGTCCGCGCCGTTGCCCTTTGTCAAGGGACAGTCTGCGGTCCCTTAACAGGGCCAGCAGCATTGGAACGAGCGGAGGGACTCCGGACAGCCTTTCTTCTCGCAGCCTCCGGCGCACGCATAGTGGAGTTGCGTACTTTGAGCTGTGTGGGAAGAGTGACACGTACGGGCGCGCGCGAGGAGTCTTCGATCCGCTCGAGTAAAATCCTGCACGCGGTCTCACCAATCTGATAGCCGGATTGACGGATTGTTGTAAGCGGCGGCGCCGCATGTTCGACGAAGTCGAGGTCATCGAATCCAACGATGGAGATATCCTCGGGGCACCGCAGACCAAGATCGTGAGCGGCCGATAGCGCGCCCCACGCTAACAGGTCATTGGAAGCGAATATGGCTGTCGGCCTCGGCAACATCTGAAGCAGCCGTTTGGCTGCGACATATCCGCTATTCGCATTGAACCTCGCCTCTTGGATATAGCCAGAATCCAGCCGGAGTCCGGCCTCTTTGAGCGCTCGTCGGAATCCTTCAAGGCGGGTTGTAACGTTGCCCAAGTCATGAGGCCCAGCAATGAAAGCGATTAGCCGATGCCCGAGTCCCACCAGATGCGCGCCTGCTTCGTACCCTCCAGCGGCGTTATCTGCCATCACGAAGTCACCCTCCCATCCTTCCGGGCATCGGTCCAGAAATGTAATGGCCGGGTCGGAGTGCCGGAGATTCTTCAGCAGCTTACTTCCAACGGCAGGAATGATGAGCAACCCTGCCGGTAAAAATGATCGCAGGTCGTTTAAATATGAGAGCTCCTTGTTAGGGTCATCATCAGTGTTACAAATGACAAGACGGTATCCATGCTTGTAAGCGATGTCCTCGGCACCGCGAACAATTCCCGGAAAAAACGGATTTCCGATATCGGGCATCAGCAAGCCCAGCATCGTTGTTGCATTGCGACGCAGCCCACGGGCGAGCTGGTTTCGTTGATAGCCTAAGGCCTCTACTGCATCCAATACTCGCTTGCGCCTTGCCTCACTTACAGTCGCGGAGCCATTTAGCACATGCGAGACGGTTCCAAGGGAAACATTTGCGTATTCTGCGATCTGATGTGAGGTCGCGCGTCGTCCGCTCTTCTCTTTATGTTGCTCTTTGGATTCGTGCTTTGTGTCCCGATGTGAGCTTGCCACATTGACCCTCAAGGGCGGATTGTGCGCCTGCAATAGATTTTGAATAGTTTCATTATACCGATGCGTCCTGTGACGGGTTTGCCCCTCCTGAGGATTAGGACTGAGGTCCGACTCAAAAAACAGTTGACATTTTTGGTTGCGGTCCACTATCTTTACCGCGAAATTGAAAGCATTCAAATGATGCTCATCCACTCAATCGCGAAGTCCATGTGCAACGAGCCGTTATGCGGCGTTACGGCAGAAAGGCCATTGGGAGAATGCCGTCTCGTACAGCTGTCGTCGACGCAAGCTTTCTACAGGAAGAAGCAGGATTCAATTGGAGGCAATATGAAGAAATTGCTAAGAGATTTCGTCGCACTCCTGTGCACGGTGGCTCTGTTGAGCGGTATTCGGATTCACGCTCAGACCGTAGGCACCGGCGCAATACAAGGCACAATCGAGGACACCGGCGGCAACGTAATTGTGGGAGCCAGCGTCACTGCTATCGATGACAAAACTGGGCTCGTTGCTTCGCAAAAGACCGGCTCTAGTGGTAACTACAGACTCGATGCGTTGCCTCCCAGTGTATACACCCTCACCGTGTCGGCGCCGGGTTTCAGCAAGGTTGTGCAGAAGAACGTGGAAGTGGACGCCCTGACCGTGGCAGCATTGAATCTGCGCCTATCGGTGGGAATGGCGTCGACAACGGTAAGCGTCTCCGCTGCGCCCCCGCAACTCAACACAAGCAATGGCACGTTAGAGATCACGTTGTCTAACCAAGCCTACACGAATCTTCCTATAGAGATGAATAACTCGCCCAAGAGTCCTCTCGGATTCCTTTCGCTTATTCCCGGTGCACAACCTGGGATGTTTCTTGGCGAGAACTTAAATGGAGGACCAGGTCAGACCTCGTTCTTCTATATAAATGGCATGCCCATTGCGACTTCCTCGCTTCAAGGCGATATTCGCAACATACAGACGCAGACATCAACAGAAGTAGTCGACCAGTTTCAGGTTCTGACCAGCGGGATTCCAGCATATTACGCGGGGAACGGTGTAACGAATCTCATCATGAAATCTGGCTCAAATCAATTTCACGGCGACATCTACGAGAACATCCGAAATACCGTGTTTGATGCTGCCGGGTACTTTGCGAGCACAACACCGGTCGAGCAACAGAATGAATTTGGTGCCTCGCTGGGCGGACCGATTCTCCGCAACAAGCTCTTCTTCTTCTTCAACTATGACGGTTACCGCTTCAAGGAGGGAGCGAACCCCGCCTATTACAATATCCCCACGGTGGCTCAGAGGAATGGAGACTTCAGCGCCCTGCTTGCCCAAGGCGAAATTATCTATGATCCCGCGACTACTACCTGCGCGGCAAATGGGATCTGCACGCGGCAGCCATTCCCGGGTAACGTCATCCCGAGCAATCGCATCTCCAATGCGTCCGATTATCTTCAATCATTCCTGCCCCCTACGATAAACGGGAGCGTGCAGAACAACTATCTTGGTGCCCTCACTGGCGGCGTTGAACAAAACATGTACTCGGCGAACTTCGACTATCAGTTGACCAAGTCAAACCACATTACCTCATTGACGCAGCACGGCAACAACTCCCCGATAGGCCTGCCTCCGAACGGGGGTCCGCAGCTTCCACTGCCCTATACTAGCAGCCGATACTCTTCTACCGTAGTCACCGTTCAGCAGCTCACGGATACGGCCACGTTGACACCTAATCTCGTGAACACTCTCGGTTTTCAGTTCAACCGATTCTTCACACCATTCATCAATCCTACGAGGGACGGCAATTATGCGACAAAGGCTGGACTGAGTAACCTGCCCGCTGGCGAGCCGCAGACCGAGTTCCCGCCCGTCAGCTTCAATGGCCTCAATTCCCCTACGCCCTGGTCTGGATATCAGTTTGCCTACTCCTGGCAGGAGACCACCAATACCTTCACGACACTGGACAATGTCCAGTGGAATAAGGGAAGGCACAGTCTTACCTTTGGTGGCCAGATTCAGCGCTTCCAGGACAACGTCTTATTCCCGAGCGCGAACTACGGATACAACTTCAGCAATAACGAGACTGCGGGACTTCTCGCGGATGGGACCATCGACTCCACCACTGGCAACTCCTACGCCAGCTATTTGCTGGGTGAAATAGACAGCGCCGGAATCAGCGACTCGATCGTCGGTACCACAGGCATGCGCTACACTGATTACGCCCTCTATGCGCAAGATGACTGGAAGGTGACTCCGCGCCTAGTGATTAATGCAGGGCTCCGCTACGACATTCCCAAGCCTGGGATCGAGGTTCACAACTACCAGTCATGGTTGAATGCCACTATTCCCAATCCCGCTGTGGGCGGCTATCCCGGAGTGTTACAGTTTGCGGGTAATGTAAGTGGTGGCTGCAACTGCGGTACCGTTGTGCAGACACACTACACCCAGCTAAGCCCTCGCCTCGGCTTTGCCTACAACTTTGGTGGCAAGTCCGTTATCCGCGGGTCTTACGGGATCATTCGATACAATTCCGGCCTCCTCAACGGCAACGCTTACTTTCAGGGAAGCGGCTTTCTCGGCTATACGGCAAGCCCGTCGCCGACGTCCCCCAACGGAGGGATTACGCCAGCCTTCCAGTGGGACAGCCCGTTTCCAAGCTACACACCGCCGCCGTTCCTGGATCCAACGCTCAATACAGGTTTCAATGCGACCACTGGCCCAAACGGCGGAGGAATCACGTATGCCAGGCCGGATACCGCCGGAAGAATGCCGTACACCGAGGACTGGAACCTAACGGTCGAACAGCAAATTACGCCGAGTACCGTCTTTTCACTTAGCTATGCCGGCAGCAGAAGCATCCACAGTACAACGCCCGGTGGCTACGGTATCTACTCGGATCAGATAGACCCCAAATATCTGGCGCTTGGCAGCTTACTAACGGCAATCGAATCGCCCTCGACGCTTGCCGCAGCCCAGGCTATCATTCCTGGAATAAACGTGCCGTATAGCGGATTTTCAGGATCAATTGGTCAAATGGTGCGTCCCTTTCCACAATATTCCTCCGTCTCCGATCCCTTCGCCCTCTTCTCCTCTGCAAATTACAACTCGATGCAGGCCTATCTCAAGAAGAACATGTCGCACGGGCTTCTCTTCCTGATCTCCTACACCTGGAGCAAGGAACTCGCGAATAGTGGCATGAACATGGTTCCATGGGTTTCGTCCAACATTCGGTCAGCTTACAACCTCAAACAGGAGTATGCCGAAGACGGCGCTAATGAGCCGCAAGTCATCTCCATTGCCTACGTCTACCAGCTTCCGTTTGGGCGCGGTCGGGCCTTCGCCAACAACCTGAACAGTAGTCTAAACACGATCGTCGGTGGATGGCAGATATCCGGAATTAACTCCTACAACTCTGGAACACCCCTGGGACCGATCGGGGGCGCCTGCAACACGCCATACACGAATGGGTGCTATGCCAGCTACAACCCAGACTTTGCCGGCTTGCCCCGCATCAACGGCTCCTATGGAAGTGGAAACCCAAAGTCGGGTACGAGCTATATCAACGTGAACGCTTTTCAGAACGCAGCTCCTTATACTTTCGGCGATACCCCGCGTACAGCCCCCTATGGTCTGAACAATCCGTGGTACCTAAATGAAAGTCTGTCTCTTTCGAAGGAGTTTCCTCTGCATGAGAGCATGAATCTTAAAATGCAAGCTGATGCATTCAACCTTTTTAATCGAACGGTATTCGGTTGCGTAGGCACCAATATCGCAGCTACAAACTTCGGTCAGATTGGATGCCAGGCAAATCAGCCGCGCCAGCTTCAGTTCGAGGCGTACTTCCGCTTCTGAGACAACGCCCTGGCGAAGAAGCCTGGATTTCGACGGGTGTCTAACCAAAAAAGAGGCAATCTAGGCCTCGACGCAGTGGAGGACCGGCTCAGGACAGCTTTGTCTCTGGCGAAGATGTTTCCAAGGTATCAGTCCCTCCTTGCGGAGTTCCGAGTGGACGCATTCAACATTGTTGGTCACTCACAACTGGCGGATGCAAATGCCTGCTACACATCGAACAGGTGGGATGAGGTGTACCTTGGCGCTGCCAATCAGCATGCGCGACAAGCCATTCTCGAGCTTGCAGAAGATTGGCCTTAAGATTTCTCTTTACGGAGGGCAATCGGATGTATCAACCAAAAACTTACGCGACTGCCTTGCTCTTCATGCTGACCAGCATGACATGCTGGGGCTCGTGGGCAAACACAATGAAGCTCTGCCCAGGCTATCGGTTCCAACTGTTTTATTGGGACTATCTGGGAGGACTGCTTGTAGGCGCCGTGCTCTGTGGGATCACTCTCGGCAGTATGGGGGCTTCCGGGACACCTTTCCTTGTCGCGGTGACCCAAGCCAACGTTTATCACGTTGGAATGGCGGTGGCGGGGGGCGCAGTCTTCAATGTGGCAAACCTGCTGTTGGTGGCTGCTATCGAAGTGGCTGGCCTTGCGGTCGCATTTCCCGTAGGCATCGGTCTGGCACTCATCATCGGCGCAGTGAGCAATTATTTCATTCATCCAGAGGGTAACCCTTGGCTATTGTTCGGCGGAATTGCATTAGTGTTGGCAGCGATTGTTCTGGATTCTGGCGCGTATCACTTGAGAGAGAAGACACCAGTGGGTGGCGGCAGAAAAGGAATTCTGCTCAGTCTTGTTTCCGGCTTTCTTATGGGAGGCTTTTACCCGCTCGTTTCGAAGGCGATATTCACTCCCGGCGCACCCGGACCTTACGCCGTGGCCCTCTTTTTTGTCTTTGGCGTCATCCTCTGCGCTCTGCCCACGAATTACTTGCTTATGCGGAGGCCACTAGACAGCCTGCGGGCGGTTTCCCTCTCCCAATTCGGCGCCGTCCCTGGGCGCTTTCATCTGATTGGACTCCTGGGCGGAATAATCTGGTGTGTTGGAGCGGTCACAAATTTTGTTGCGTCGCGTACTCATTTTGTAGGACCGGCCGTCTCGTACTCGATTGGGCAGGGGGCCACCATGGTCTCCGCCGCTTGGGGAGTTTTCGTTTGGCGAGAATTCCGTGGCTCGTCTCGACGTGTGCACGTCCTTCTGGCTTTTATGTTTGTCCTTTTCCTTTTTGGGCTGTCGGCTATTGCGATTGCCCCGCTCTGGCTTTCACACTAACGGTTACATATGCAAACTAACCCACGTCCGATTGTTGTTGTAGGAAGCCTGAATATGGATCTGGTATCGGCGGTGGTCAGGATTCCTGCCGTCGGGGAGACTGTCAATGCATTGAGCTTTAACATTTATCCAGGTGGCAAGGGAGCGAATCAGGCAGTTGCTGTCGCGCGGCTGAAGCATCCGGTCCAGATGATTGGCATGACCGGGACGGATGCCTTCGGCGAGTCTCTGCGCAGTACGCTCGCGAAGAACGGAGTGGATGTCACGCATGTAGGTAGTGCGGAAGGCGTCACAGGAACAGCTTCCATTTTTGTTAGCGAACTAGGGGAAAACTGTATCGCCGTCAATGCGGGAGCGAACGAGTGGCTAACGCCAGAAATGCTCCTGTCGAAGGCAGACGTTATTACCAGGGCAGGAGTGGTGCTCACGCAGCTGGAGATTCCAATAGAAACCGTAGAATGCTTGGCTGAGCTCTGCCGGAATCGGGGGGTGCCTCTGATGTTGGACCCGGCACCCACACAGACACTGAGCCCGGCAACGCTCTCTAGCATTACTTGGTTTACTCCGAATGAAGCAGAGGTGCTGTTCTACGCAGAGAAATGGAGATCTGACACAGAGCTTCTTGAGAAACTGTTTTCGCTTGGGACGCAAGGAGTAGTTCTCAAGCGCGGAGACAAAGGAGTCTTAATCGCAGAGAGAGGGTCACCTCCGGTAGCGGTCGCGGCCCCCATCGTGCGTGTGCTCGACACGACGGCTGCCGGAGATGCTTTTAACGGCGCATTCGCTGTTGCATTGATGCGCGGACTCAGTCCCGAGAGAGGAGCTTGCTTTGCGAATGCCGCCGCCTCAATATCGGTAACCCGGTCTGGTGCGCAACCGTCTCTCGCAACCTTAGCAGAGGTGGAAGCGATGCAACACTCTATCGCCATGAATCAAGACTAAGAACGACTCACCGTGCATGAGAAGTTCGTTCTCAATGCTCGTGAAGCCCCGCTGGGCGGAAAATCGAACACCGAAAAAGCGTCAAGACCTTCAGTGAGGATGTGTTTGGGATTTGCCATGTGCCGTAGCCGATTGCCTTCGCTCAGGTCTATGCTATTGAACTTCGCGGCACAGATCGGCTGTCTTCACCCCGTCCTCGTGCTGCTTCCGCATTTTCCGCCGCATTTTTACACGAGCACCATCGTGGACTTGGGCCAAATGAGTCGGCGTGCCGCTGGAGCAGCCGCTCGCCGCTCGCGACTACGTTGTTAAGAGGCGCCCTGTCTGCCGGCGCCACTCCTGCCGGCATGGCAATGTCGATGATTGATGGGCGCTTGCTGACGGAGCCCGGTGAGGCAGTTGTGGAGGGACGGCTCCATGACGGCCTCGCTTACGTCAGCTTATCTGCAGCCCGTGATGCACCTCTATTCGAGCGCCCGGGGGCATTGGATGAAAGAGAGAGAAAATTCCCCAATCGATCTCATCCAGTGTGCCGAGAAGGACACTCCAGAAGCTCACTATGCAAGTCGGGGAGGCGTGAAGCCTACATCGTAGGCCGCCTTGCTGCTCATCGTGCGGCTGAAGATTGAGCTGGATATCAAGCGTGACGAAGAAGAGCACAGTTTGGAACGAAAGGTTCAGCGCATTCGGCAGATCAACACCATGGCCTACGTGCCAGTCTTCATAGGAATTATGGCTTTAATTCGGCAAATGGCGAGCGGGCATGTTACCGCGCCTCCCATCGGTTGAAGTGTATGAACGAGCGACAAGGACCGCTGCGAGTTTCAGAAGTGACAACATCGTCTTCCGGTAGAGAGGAGCAAGAATATGCACGTCGTTGAGAAGTCATTCGTAGAGATGGTCGCCCAGGAATGGTATGTGCTCGCCGCTTATTTTGGAACGTTTGTCCTTCTCGAAATCCGTAAGTACGATGAGCGGATCGCAATGCACCGCGTAGCTCGTCATGCGTTGTGGGCGGCTTCCGTCGTGGTGGTGTTGCATTCGATGGTTGTGGCGGCAGCGATGATACGAAGGTCCGGCCTTGATTTCGTGATCATCGATTACGCACTGGTGATGACTCTTACAGGCACCCTTGTGTACCTGCTGGGCTGCATGTTCGAAGAATCTCCGCAGCCGGCGTTTACGCGCCCGCCGAGGCGTCAATGAACACCGATTGGGTGCCCCTGGAACGGATGCTTGGTCCTTCTCTGTGTGTGGACTTTATGTTCATGGGTCGCGCCGAACAGATTCATCTGTACAAGCACCGAGACACAAGACGGTATCTCAACATTGCTCCGGATGGGACCTGCTTTCGCTACTCGGCCCAGGGCTATCAGCCAATCGGACTCGAGGAGGCGATCGAGCATGTTTTCCATTGAGGATGACTAAG